>LAZR01000327.1_pt1 | contig 43669 bp, 25 predicted proteins | sample 329461 | NCBI WGS metagenome assembly LAZR01 (sample SAMN03002196, study PRJNA259156) | marine sediment metagenome | biome: sea floor; feature: Hydrothermal impacted sediments; material: marine sediment; isolation source: Loki non-amplified sample from Loki's castle hydrothermal vent sediment ...
CAAAGCGCAAAACAACATCAAACGCAGTGGCCCCTTTTTATGCCGCGACCTGGCCCACTTTTACTCTGCGATTGACATGATGCCTGATCCATCCGTTCTTGATGGCTCCATTGAGAAATGTGGCATCGACCTGCCACGTCTTCTCACGACGATTAATGAGCGGATCGAATATCTTTACGACCGAGAGCATCAGATTGGGCATGCTTACTTTACTGGGTGCAACTCACTTGCTGACGTTGACCAAGTCATGCGTCACAAAGTTATTCCCTTGCTGGCAGAATACTTCTTTGAGGATTGGGATAAAATCGCGGCCGTCCTCGGTGATCTTAAGCCCCATGAGAGTGCTATATTAGGAAATTTCCTAAATCGTTCGGTCCTGAAAGCACCGCCAGGTCTCGAAGATGGCGATGCCTTACCTCGGTTTCGTTGGGAACTACGCTCCGAGAGTGAAGGCTTCGACTACACGATGCTCATAGGGGAATGATACGTCGTACGATCTGCGAGTGGCAACGCATTGCCTATGGCAGCGATGATACTGAGATCCCCGAAGCGCTTGCAGACGGTATAGTGGCCGTCGCTCAGACTTCTTTGTTTGCCGGACGTCGGGGCGAAGGGGTTTTAGAGCACGGCAGAAAGGGACTGCGCGCGCGCGGAGTTGTTGGGGTGATCGCAACCCCCGGATGTCAGCTTGAAATTTTGCCTAAGATAGAAAGTGCGGATGAAGAGGGCGTTACGAACGCCACGTTGCGACATCGTCTAATCCACATGTTAGCAGTGGCCTATGATCTGCCGATCGAGTTGGGAGCGTTGACGAACCTAGGTTGGCAACGAGATACAGTGTTGGAGATTTTGATCCGCCTTTTCTCCGGAAAGCTCGCTGATGCTGTGCGTCAAGGAATGCCACGCCAGTATCTAGAACATGAAGATGACCTCCCAGCATTAAGAGGCAATCTGGACGTGACACGGCAGTTCTCGACACTTGCCATCTCACCTCAAAAACTTGCCTGCCGCTTCGACGCACTTTCGCCAAACATTGCGCTCAACCAAATTATGAAGGCTACAGTCAATAAGCTCACGCGATTAACCCAGGCAACAGACAACCAGCGGAAGCTTCGCGAATTAAGCTTCGTCTACGCCGATGTTGCCGACGTTCCGCCTAACGCACTTCGCTGGGATCAGATCACGCTGGATAGAACAAACCAGCGCTGGCGTGATCTCCTCTCACTTGCTCAACTTTTTCTGTCCAACCGCCATCAGCAAACAAGCTCCGGCAAAATTGACGGCCATGCAATTCTCTTTGAGATGAATGTCCTTTTTGAAAAGTACATCGCTCGCCTCCTCACTCGTGCACTTGCCGGAACAGGACTTCGCGCCTCTACGCAGGGAGGGCAGCGAGATTGCCTATACGAGAGCAACACGGGTCGATTTCGGACGCAGCCAGATCTGATTATACGTAAGAACGATCAAATCGTTCTCATTATCGACACAAAATGGAAACGTATGACGCCGCGTATTGATGACCCCAAACAAGGCGTAAGCCAATCAGATGTATATCAAATGATGGCATACGGGCAGCTTTATCATTGCCCAAATATTATGCTCCTGTATCCCCACCACAATGGTCTGCCAGAGAACCCAATTATACAACATTACTCGGTTGCTTCGGTGGGTGCGGAAGAAAAATTGTCTTTAGCTACGATTGACGTATCCGGCTCAGCAGTTGGTCACCGAAAGGCACTCAACGGATTAGTCGTGTCATGCCTCAACAAAGTTTCCTCATAAACAGTGACTTAGAAGATGGGCGCAAATGACTTCACCGAGGCTTCACTTATCTTCGTCATCTCCACAAAAGACTTTAGCACACACCAGACAGCCGTTTCTCCAAATTTACGTCCCGGATATTGATGCACACGATCCTGCGTTTGAAATTTTTCGTTGGGAATACGCTACGTCCCTGCCGCGTTTAAACGACCATAAAAACTGCGGTCGAGATGCAGCTCTCCAATTTGTGCGCGTTCAACGAGGCCACGGAGGTAGCCTCCAGGCGATTTGACTTCACCGTTCGTAGATTTGTCGAGAATGAGCGCGATGGAGGCAGCCGCAACCGCTGGTCCAAGCACTTTGTTTGCCACATTCCATGCATCCTCGGAGATCCCAACGATTGGCCGCAAGGCCGCAGCAGCACGATGTACGTCGTTCCAATCCCGCATGTAACCTTGGGTACTTCGCGCCATCTCGGCAAAATGCGGACAGGAAGCCATCAACATCGGGATATCAATGTCAGATCCCCGCTTGGTGCCATGTGTGCTCCAGCTGATATCAAGATCGACCTCTTCTAGCCTTTCAACTGGCTCGGTCCTACGCCGTTCTGGCACAACGGCCGCCGTGTGCTTTGTTTCAAAGCGATTACTAATTACAGAATTAGGTTCATTTGTAGTTAGTATGTGGGGGTCATTCTCGAGACTCGTGGGTTTCATATTTGTAGTTTTCATTGATCTCCTGCTTGCCGCCGTAGTGTGTTCAGCATCACTTTCAGCCGGCCAATCGAAGGCCATTTCAAAAGATTGCTCAACGGAAGCTGAGAATGCCTTGATACGGGCCAGATAGCTCTCAAGGCCCCCTGCCCTCTCAGATCGCGCTGGAAGCCCCTCAAGAAGCTCTCTGAACACGTCCTGAAGGTTTGCCCAAGGTCCACGCAGGCCCGCATCCAGCGCCTTCTCGATCTTTGCGCGGATCATGCGGCGGGTTACCGTGATCGCATTGCGCAGGGATGCACAGAGCGCCCTCTCGGCTTGAAGATGCTTATAGAGCGCTTCAAACTCTTCTGCACGCGCGGCCATAGGTGCCAGATCAAAGCCATAGGCCTCGACAATCACACCATCCGCATCTCTACGCCCCCAACGCTTACCGTTCGGGCTGTCTTTCATAGAAATCACCCCAACCTCGCAAAGCCGCCGAACATGGCGCCTCAGTGTGGCCAAGGAGAACCCCGTCTGTTCCATCAGAAAGTGGTTTGAAGCCCAAACAATAGGCCGCCTGCCCCGCTCCCAGTCTTGAGGCTGTGTGACAGCCCCAAAAGTATCGAGAAGAAGCAAATCTTGGGATTTCAATCCAATGGCCGCAGCAACTTTCTTCGTTGCAACGATCGCTCGTGTTTTGGGTATAGTTAACTGTTCGCCGACTTCTGCAAACCGTTCAGCTTGTAGAAGTTCCGGCGTCGGCTTGCGCCAACCGCTCTGTGTCATGCCTGTATTTCACCTCCGTGGTTTGTGGAGGCAAAAGGGTCCCGTTCGCCTAATCGACGTTCTTTCGTTGACAGTGATTCGCGGGAGCGGTATCCAGTAGGTGTCTAATCAATCGGATAAGCTCTCGGGCCGCTTTGGCTTGGGGGCTTTTCTTTTGCCTCAGGTCATGTTGTCGATGTCTCCTCAGATTGAGCGAGATAATCCGCATAGAGTTGATCGAGGTTCTCCGAGAGAAACTCCCCAAACCCAGCGGAATCCTTAGATGTCAGCGAGATGTTGTAAGCGCGACCTGCGCGACCAACGACGCCCTTGATACGGCCTTCTCCAGCCGTCCAGGTGCGTTTTGCTGGCGCTGCCTTGGCGCTCCGCCGTTTGGGCACCCTGCCCGCCTCGGCCACCTTGCTGTGCAAAATCTCAAATTTCGTATCGCTATCAAGCTGATCAAAGCCATCTGTCGCCAAGATGCGATCCGCCACCTTGAGATTGGTTTTTTCGGCCATCAGCTTCTTGAAATCTTCCCAACGATCACGGCCGATCTGTTTGGCTGGCCCAATCGCTTCGATTAGGTGCTCGGGAACGGTGCTCGCGACTGAGAGCATGCGCGACAAGAGCGTTCCATCGATTGTCAGGGCTTGCTGAATAATATCTTTGTCTTGATCAAGGTCGCGAAGGTTCTTCGCAAACAGAGCTTTTTCAATGAACGACAAATCAGCCCGAGCCGTATTCTCCTGGCCTTGTGCGAGAACATGCGCGACATCGTCCATGTCTTTGACGACTGCTCGGACTGGACGGCCTAGCGCCCGCGCGACACGCACACGGCGATGCCCAAAGACAATCATGTACCTGCCAGAGGTTTCTGGATGCGGACGCAATAGAACCGGCGTATCTTGACCGCTTGCCGCGATCGAACTCTTCAGCTCATCGAAGGCGTCGTCATCGCCGCTCAGACGATCATTGACGAACGATGCATCGATGAGATCGGTATCGATCTCGACGATAGTCTCGCCTTCGAGCAAACGCTTCGAGTTTTCGGCAAGGCTATCGATGGAGACCTTCATTGATTTTGATGCGCCGCGCATTGCGTAGCTGGAGCGTTCAGATCCAGACGTACTCTGAGCGGTGTCACCCATCACGGATTTCAACAGATCTTTTCTAGCCATGTTGCTCTCCCAAATGCTTGCAAACCAGGCCGTCTGCACGGCTGTCAAAACCAATCTGCACGGCTGTCAAAATCATGGCAGATCGCGCCCCCACGCTTGATGTACAAGATCAACGATTTCGTCATTCACGGCGTTCAATGACGTGATTGCGCGGTCATAGGTCGAGCGTACAAACTGCGCGCGTTCAACTTCATAAAGCGTCTGCTTTGTGATCCCAGCATCAGAGATTGCAGTGGACTTCACCATCTGCGCCCCGAGCATCTGATCTGGAAACATGGCCTGCAAAAACCCGACCATCTGCTTCTGGGGTCCGTCCGTCGGCTCAAAACGTGTGACGAGATATCGGAACCACTTCAGTTTCATCTCCGCACCCGCTTCGCGGATGGTCTGAAGGATACCGCCGAGCATGAGGAGAAACTGGCTCATGGACATCACATCCAACATCTGGGGATGCACGGTTACCAACACAGAAGTAGACGCTGTTAGAGCGGTTAGAGTCAGATATCCCAGCTGGGGAGGGCAGTCGATCACCACAACATCGTAGCGATCATCGACTTCCTCGAGAGCTTTCGAAATGCGTGTGAAGAAGGCCCGACCTTCAGACGGGTCGCGGCTCGTGAGAGCTACTGGTGTGTCATACTCGTATTCCTGAAGATCGAGACTTGCTGGCACAATATCCAGGTTCGGAAAATTGGTCGGCTGAATGACTGTGCTGATCGGACGGCGCTCATCGTCGTAGCGCAATGTCTCATACAGCGAAGAAACAGAGTCTAATTCAGGCTGAATGCCATGGAGCGCGGTCAGCGACGCTTGCGGATCTAGGTCGATCGCCAACACGCGATGCCCTTTGAGGGCGAGGTGCTGGGCAAGGTGCGCGGCAGTGGTTGTTTTGCCGGAACCACCTTTGAAATTGACGACCGATATAACATGAAGCTCATCACCTTCAGACCGGCCAGGCAAGTAACGACGTTTGCCGGGACGCCCATTGGCATCGAGATAAGCACGCAACTCCAACATTTGCTCAGCAGAATAGGAGCGGCGTCCGGACGAGGAGGTCTCAGGATCCGGGCCTTTGCCTTCGAGATGTAGCTTTTTGATAGTCGATTGCGTCACACCGAGGAAGTAGGCAACCTCTGCCAAGGAAAACTGGCGCAATCCCTTTTGGGCATTGGGTGGATACTGCTGCTGACGCAATATATTGAGGCGGTCAGAAATCAGTTCTCCTTGCTGGAGAATGATTTCATCGAAGGGAATACCCCCATCGTTACCTTGGAATGGTCGTGATCCCATCCTGCGCCCTCGCCTAATATCGCTTTTTGCGCGATTTACCTCATTAAACTGTGACTTAACGCGGAAATGACTTATCCACAACGATTTTCTCTCACAGTCGTAGAGGACATGGTTATCGGCATGGACTTGTTTGGACCGCTAGTGACAGTGCCGCGTGCGTATACGTACACTAAATCTGGCCAACCCTGTTCGATTGAGACGCCGTTTCCAGCGAGACGCTCACAGCATGAATATTAGATAATCTATTGTATTTAAAAAATTTTTGGCACTTGCACGGCTGTCAAAAGGCGCGCTTGAAATCGCAACCTTCCGCTCAAGCCCTCTACGCCACGCCCAACGCAGATGTATCTAAAGAATGCAAAATGCTGTTTGTTACAATGGCGGCCAAGTTTACTGCATTCCGACATCAGTCGGCAGAACTTGTGACGGTTCGACGTCAAAGCCATCGAATCGTGAAGCCGATTCTTTGGCCCCAACAGCGGGGCAGGGGGGTCGCAAGACCAACAAGGCGCAGCAGCCAAGTTTCCCCAAACTACACCCCAATCCTCTTCACTCGGATCCCGAGCTTGCGTGCCTTGTCGACGAGGTTCTCGGTAATGCCCGACCCAGGTGTCGCGATGAGACCCTGAGGCAGGATTTCCAACATCTTGTCGTTGCGCTTGAAGGGAGCTGCTTTGCCATGGCTTTTCCAGTCAGGCTTGAACACCACCTGTGTCACGCCGCGTGCATCGGCCCACCGCGCTGCGATCGTCTCTGCTCCTTTCGGCGTACCGCCATGCATCAAAACCATATCTGGGTATTTCTCTCGCGTGGCATCAAGGACGGACCAGATAAGATCGTAAGCTTGATAGTTCCCGCCTGAGAAGGCGATGCGAGTGCCTTCAGGGCAATGTACTTCGATCTCTTTGCGCCGCTTGGCTGACAAAAAGGCCCGACTGTCCACCACGGCAGATGTCAGACCTCTGTGCGAAACCTTCGATCCGGTACGGGGCATCCATGGCGAGCCTGTCGCCGCTGAGAAATGGTCACAGGCCAGATCACGCATTTGCTCAAAGGCGTCACGATGATCCCAGAGCTTTAGCCCGACCATTTGCAGCCGTTCCAGCTCGACTGAGGCAACTTCGGAGCCGTCCTGTGTGCTCATGCTGTCACGGACCTCGCATTCATTGTCATCAAGGCGTCTTTGCAGATGGGTCAGACGGCGATGAAACAGGGAAGTGAGGGACCAGAGCATTTCTTCGAGGTTGTCTTCCAACTGGCTGTCATCGAGCAAGCTGATGGTGGTGTCAAAAAGCGTCGCTATGGCGAGTTCGACCTGATCTGGCTGGGGCAGGGGGCGATGATCGATTTCATCTGGTCCTGGCTTTGCGCCATGAAGGGCGAGGTGATCGAGGATTGCGGACGTGAGGCCGTGATCTTCGGGGTTGGTTTTGTCTTGAAGGGGCATGGTCTTGTTCCTCTGTTTGATCTGACCCGATTTGGATGGGGCGATAACAGGGCCGGCGGCGACCGGGCCGCATCCCTTGGGATCGCAGCGCAGCGGAGAATGCGGCCACGGCAGAAAATTGCTCCGCGCGGAATGGCCCGCCTTCTTTCTTTGGCGGGGCAGGGGAATTTTCTGTTGGGGGCGCATTGCGGTTTGGGCGAGGAGCACTCAGCTCCGACCCGTTGGCCCATCGCTCCCCTTATCCAAACGGGATCAGATTGAACGCGCTGGAACGCATGCCACGAGAAACGCCAGAACCCAATGTTCATGTATTACTTTCAACTAGATAGACCTTCCATCTTCATGGCCGAGAGCAAAGTGTTGCGAAGCGCGCCCTTGCCAAATGCCAAAAGATCTTCGTTGAAATCGCTAAGCTTTGGGACGAGGCACTGACACTCAATGCCCGATGATGCCAGTTTGGATGCGAGGGTTTGCGCGGCGCGTTCTCCTGCCACATCGTTGTCCCGTGCAATCCAGATGCGTTTGACGCCTGGTGGTGAGATGAAGAGGCCAAGATGCGTGGCTGTCAGACAGGACGCGAGGTTGAACTCTGGAAGAGCGGTGCCAACTGATAGCGTGTTCTCCAGACCTTCGCCGACAATGAGTTCACCCAGATTGGACCCCGACCAAAACCGAACGGCGTTGCCATGAAGTTGACCCAGTATCCGTTTGGGGTTGCTCAGGTCTGCAATGCCACCTGTGATCGGGTCGAGATATGCCCGTGCGCATCCTGTGATATTGCCGTGATTGTCCGTAATCTTCGCCAGAAGGGCAGGGGCGTAGCGCGGCTGATCTCGACCAGTGTCCGCACCACGAAAGTAGACCCGAGGATGATAGCGCAAGGCAGGCCCAAAGCGTGTGATGCCGCGACTGTGCAGGTAGGCGGCGGCTGTAGTTCCCAAGATGGGCCTGCCAGCGGCAAAGAGCCTGCGTGCCGATGCAATACGCTTGGTGTTGGCCGTACGAGCATCTTTCAACGTCCTGTTGGATATCCGCTGGGCAGAAAGCGGCGCATTTCCAAGGAAGTTCTGTGCCTCAAGCAGTGTCTCATGCAGCGACCGTGATCCAAGTTTGGCGTGTAGTAGATCAATGAGGTCTCCAAATTCACCGGTGGCGTAGTCTGTCCACCTACCGGCCTTACGCCCATCTCCAGCGTGCAACCGGATCACAAGGCTGCGGCCCGCTGCACCAGACGTATTACCAATCTGCCAATAACTGCCCTGACGGTGTCCCTCCGCGAAATAGGCGCGGCAGAAGCTCTCTGCACAGGCCCCAAGGTCGGCTGAAATCTCAGCGACCGAAACATGCTTTTTCATTGCGCTGCACCATCCACAGCGGTGCCCACGGGGAAACGCGCCAAAAGGGCCGCCAGTGCATCTCGGTCTTCTGACGGCAGAAACACTCGCGTTTTCCATTGGATCACTTCGGTAAAGCAGCCCATGGTTTTCAACTCAGACAATATTGCGCCCGTGGCACCCACCACTTCCAATCTGGGCTGGCCCATGACGAGCGAGCGACGCAACTGGAAGCCGTTTACGAGGTTTAGCGTGGCACGGGTCTCCATAACTGCACGTAGGACGTCGTCAGGTTCCATTTGGATGTCCGTATCGAGCCCAAGTCTCGCATAAACGTTGATCAGCTGCTCCTGCGAGACCAGACGGCCAATGGCACGTTCACCGTCCTCAGCTTGCAGGCGATAAATCCGCATATTGTCGGCAGGCAATCGATCCCAGATCGGCAGGAGCAGACCGCAGATGAGCGTGATTTTGGAGGTCGTGAACTCCGGAACGGCGTCGACCTCAGCCTGCCAAAGCTTTTCAAACGTTGTATCATCAATTTCTTGCCAGTTTGATTTGGCGAACTCACCGACCTCGAACAGATCATAAGTCATCGGACGCAGCAGTTTGATCCGCCGGATCGGGACACCATCTTCGTCCATATAGGCAGGCGCATTCGTCATTAGACCCGCGCGCTTGGACGTGGCGTTCCAAAAGAGCTTAGCACCCGGCGTTCTGGCGCAAATAGATTTGACCTTGGACAGCGTCAGTGGGTCATTGCGATCAGTCCGCTCCACCGTCAACGCTGTGGCGGTTGCACCGGTCGCTTCATGCTCAAAAATGACTTTGCGGTCTGTAATCACAAACCGCTCGGCACGCAGCGTTTCGAGACCAACATCAAGTGTGCCAGCCTGTCGCGCATCTTCGATGATCGCAGCCAGAAATTCACCAAAGGCATCAAAGATTGCACCCTGCATGCTGATCTTTAGGGCAAGGCACCGATTGAGGAATTGCTGGATGGGCGGCAGGACCTCCTTCATGCAGCCATCGGCATCATCTAGGGTTAGACCTGTCATCTCCTGAAACCGCGCATAGGAGCAGGCATCGATCTTACCTGCGCGCAGCTTGTAGAAGAACTGACGCAGTGCCCCGCGCGCATAGGGGCTTTCCAGATTGTCTTCGGCGCGGAACATATTCTGCCCGCCGGTCTCACGTTGCCCCTTAGTGATCGCACCAAGCGTGTCGAGGCGGCGGGCAATTGTGGACAAGAACCGTTTCTCACCTTTGACGTTTGTGGCAACCGGGCGAAACAGCGGCGGCTGCGCTTGATTGGTTCTGTTGGTGCGTCCAAGACCCTGAATGGCGTTATCGGCCTTCCAGCCCGGCTCAAGCAGGTAGTGCACGCGCAAGCGCTGGTTCTTGGCTCCAAGATCCGCGTGGTACGAACGCCCCGTGCCGCCCGCGTCTGAAAAGACCAGAATGCGCTTGGTATCATCCATGAAGGCTTGGGTTTCGCCGAGGTTGGAGGAGGCAGGTCTATTCTCGACCTTCAGGCGCCCCTCAGACGTCCGTACAATCCGGCGCTTGCGCCCCGTGACCTCTGCCACCACATCCCCGCTGAAATGCCAAAGGATTTGATCCAGCGCGCCTTGCACGGGTGCCAATGCCCCAAGGTGTTCGATGAGGGCATCGCGCCGCTGCTCTGCCTCACGGCATATGATCGGCGTGCCACCAGAATCAACCGCAGGACGGGATCGCAGATCACCGTTCTCGTCGGTGTAGGGTTCAAACAACTGCGTCGGGAAAGAATGCGCCAGATAATCCATGACGTAATATGCCGCGTCACCGTTATGCGGAGTTCGGGATTTCAACCTGTTGTTCTGCTGATTCATTTTCGGGTTTCCACTTTGGATAATCATGATGCCTCTGCTCTCAACCGCAGAAGGACATCCCCCATGAACTCCCCCTCCAACTCTCCGCTCGGCGGCCGTGCTGACGATCGGGAAAGCCTGCTTACGCGAGCCGCTTTCCCGCTTTATGCTGGACGGGACGGAAAGGATTGGGTGGAAACCGCGGTGGCAGAAAAGAGCAACATCGAGGCGGAAATGGCGCGGGTTCGAGCGCGTCTAGCCAATCTGGATGCCGAACGGCAGCAGCTTCAGCGCGAGATGGCGTCCCTCGAGGTTCGCCTCGCCGCTGAGCACGCGCCAGCCGTGAAACAGCCTTCCTTCGAGGACGCTCCGGTGACGAACAGTTCGCCGTCGCATGAAAAGGTCGATCTGTTCCGAAGTCTATTCGCCGGTCGGCCTGACGTGTTTCCTGTGCGGTGGGAAAACAGGAAGACCGAACGCTCAGGATATTCGCCTGCTTGTGCCAACGAATGGGTGAAAGGCATTTGCGGCAAGCCGAAGGTCAAATGCGGCGAGTGCCCACATCAGAAGTTCATCCCGCCGAATGAGTGCATCATGGAAAAACACCTGCGCGGTGATGATGGACGCAGCGGGGATTTTGTCGCGGGCGTCTACCCGCTGCTCCAGGGTGATACATGCTGGTTTCTTGCTGCGGATTTTGACAAGGCATCCTGGGCGGAAGACGCCAATGCGCTGCTGGAAACCTGCCGAGCAAAGGGAGTCCCTGCAGCGCTGGAGCGGTCGAGATCGGGCAACGGCGGTCATGTCTGGATCTTCTTCTCAGAACCCGTGTCCGCCCGTCTGGCGCGCCAGCTCGGATCGGTTTTGATCACGGAAACGATGGAGCTTTCCGGGCGGGTGTTGGGCGTGCGCATGCCGGTGGATGACGAACAGGCGAATGAGCCCTGGAAGATGTCTCCGTCACGCCACAGCACGCCACGACGTCTGGATGTGCCCATCCCGCAAACCATCAAGGTGACAGTCGCAGACCAGATCTATCTCGACCGGTCAGAGCTGCCTTCGGCCATGATTGCCCAACTGGTCCGACTGGCCGCGTTCCAGAACCCCGAATTCTATCGCGCCCAGGCGATGCGGCTGCCGACATTCGGCAAGCCGCGAATTGTGTCCTGTGCCGAACTGCATCCCCGACACGTCGCCCTGCCGCGCGGCTGCTTCGACGAAGCGATCGGGTTCCTGTCCGATCACGGTGCGACAGCCGACCTGGACGATTTACGTGCAGACGGAACCCGCTTGCCGGAGACGGTCCGCTTCCGTGGCGAACTTCGCCCGCCGCAAACGCGCGCGTTTGACGCCCTGGCCGAACATGATACCGGTGTGCTTGCCGCCACGACCGCATTCGGCAAGACGGTCGTGGCCGCGGCGCTGATCGCACATCGTGCACGCAATACACTGGTGCTGGTTCACCGCCGGGAACTGCTAAACCAATGGGTCGAGCGGCTGAAGTCCTTTCTGCAGATCGACCCGAAGCTGATCGGCACCATCGGCGGCGGCAAACGCAAACCTACCGGTGTGATCGACGTGGCGCTGATCCAGAGCTTGGTCCGCAAAGGCGAAGTAGACGACATTGTTGCCGACTACGGACACCTTATCGTCGATGAATGCCATCATCTGTCTGCGTCAAGCTTTGAACTGGTCGCCCGCAGATCGAAGGCGCGCTACGTCACCGGGTTGTCGGCGACCGTCGCCCGAAAAGACGGACATCATCCGATCATCTTCATGCAATGCGGCCCCGTGCGCCATCAGGTGAGCGCCAAATCGCAGGCCGCCGAAAGCGGCATTCACCATCGGGCGCGTGAACGTCACACGAGATTCCGTTTGCCGGAGCCCCTCGCCATGGCGGAGCGCCCATCCATACCTGCAATTTATGCCGCTTTAGCGGAGGACCCTGCTCGAAACGATCTGATCTTCGACGATGTGCTGAAATCACTGGATGCCAAACGCTCGCCGATCGTGCTGACCGAACGGAAGGATCACCTCCAGTATCTTCAGGACCGGTTCTCCCGATTTGCGAAAAACATTATCGTGCTCCGCGGCGGCATGTCCGCAAAGGACCGGAAGGCCGCGCATGCGGGGCTGACTGTCGATGACGATGAGGAACGGCTGATCCTCGCGACAGGGCGCTACATCGGTGAGGGCTTCGATGATGCGCGGCTCGACACCCTATTCCTGACGATGCCGATCGCCTGGAAAGGCACGCTGGCGCAATATGTCGGCAGGTTGCATCGGCAGCATGACGGAAAGAAAGACGTCCTGGTGGTCGACTATGTCGACAGTTCGGTTCCGGTCCTGTCCAGAATGGCGGCCAAGCGACGAACAGGCTATCGGGCGCTCGGCTATGTGATGGAATAGCGCCCCGCCGGACGCGGGACGCCAAATGTTACGCGTTCAGTCAGGAACGCTGCGTGGCGATGGCCAATATCTGCATCAGCTTGTCCGAGGGTTCCCGGAACTTGCCCGGTTTGATCAACGGTGCGTGATGGGCATCCAAGAGCGCGAGCTTCTCGGTCGGGTCTGCGCGCAGATACATCTCCGTTGTCTGGATGCTGGCATGGCCGAGCCAGAGCGCGACCTTGCGGACATCGCCGGTTGCCTGAAGTGTATGCATCGCACAGCTGTGTCGTAGCACATGCGGGGTGACGTGCTTTGCGGCGATCGACGGCGCCGAGCGTTCAGCTGTCACCACATGCTGCCGGAGCCTGTAGGCGAACCCGTCCCGTGTCATCTGGCGACCATCACGGTTCAGGAATAGTTCCGGCCCCGCATCGCCTGGCCGGACAGCCAGCCACGCGCGAATGGCGGCTTGGGTCTCTTTCCAGAGCGGCAGAATCCGCTCCCGCCGACCCTTGCCAAGAATCCGCACGCTGGAAAACGAGCCTTCAGGAAAATCGCCCATTCGCACTGCGAGCAGCTCGGACGCCCTCAAGCCCGCAGCATAGGCCAGGTGCAGCATCGCCCGGTCACGCAGTCCCCCAAGCGTATAGCGGTTCGGTGCGGCAAGCAGGGCCTGGAGTTCTTCCCGGGTCAGGTAGTCGATGAGCCTTGTATCCGTGCGCTTGACGGGCAGGGCTCGGATCATCAGCGCCTGCTCGAGACAGGCCGGGTGGCGATGTTCGACGAAACGGAAGAACGATTTGATCGCCGCCAGCCGCGCGTTGCGGGACCGGACGGAATTGGCGCGCCCTACCTCGATGTGTTCAAGAAACGCCCTGATCATCTGAACATCGAGGTCTTCGATTGCGAGTTCCGAAGGGGAGCGCTTGAGCCGTCCAGCGGCAAACCGCAGCAAGAGGGTGAATGCGTGGGCATAGGCTGCGATGGTATGTCGGCTTGCACCGCACTCGCCAGGAAGATGGGTTTGCAGGAAGGCCGAAAGATCGGGAGCGAGCGGGGTCATGCTGCACCTCCGATCCAGGTCTCTTCGGCGGTCGAGGCGATTATCTTCAGAAGGACCGGCGTGGCCTCAAGGTACCAATAGGTGTTGGCGATATCGACATGGCCGAGATAGGTGCTCAGGGCCTTCATGTGCCGCATGACCGCCTGCGGATCGTTCCCGCAAGCTTCCAGAGATCGCACCGCAAATGTATGGCGCAGATCGTGCAGCCGGGGTCCGGGACCAGTCGGAGTGCGATATCCGAGCTTGCGGACGATCCGGACGAAGACCACGTGGACCCTGGTCGCCGTCGGGGCACGGCCATGGCCGAGTACGAAAAGATCATCGCCGGGATTGCGCACGACGCCTCGGGCTTCGAGATAGCGGTCAAGCGCGGCGCGGGTCGAAGCATGTATCGGCACGAGGCGGCTCTTGCCGAACTTGCCATGCCGGATCATGAGACCGTCGTCGGTCAGGTCGTCGCACCGGAGCGACAAAGCCTCCGAAATCCGCAAACCTGTCGATGCAAGCAAACCGATAAGATTGTGGTAAGTCAGCGGGCTGATTGATGTCAGGCCCGGCACCAGAAGCGCTTCCCGCATGATCCGACTGATCTGGCCCTGCGTCATGATATACGGGGCGGGCCGCTGCCGTCGTGAACGGCCCAGCAGATTCAACGGCGGTATCTCGTGATGCGCATCTTCCGCATGCAGGAATACGGCTAACGCCCGGGCTTGATCGACCCGAATTTGCACGGCACCTGGCGTCGAGGCGCCACCAGCCCATTCCAATATCAGGGTAGTTGTCACGTGGCTGGCTGATCGGTCTGCAGCGAAATCCGCGAAAGAGCGCAAGGACGTCTCTTGCGCGGCAAACTTCTTTCCAAGGGCGCGGTTCAGTTGAACGAAGCGATCGACATGGGAATGCATCATGATGCGCACTCCGGCCAAGGCTGGGCCACACCTGCCAGCATCTCGATATCGACCTTGGCATAGATCGCGGTCGTATCACGCGAGCTGTGGCGAAGCGCGACACCGATCTGATCAAGATCCGCGCCGCCGCGCAACCAGGCCGATGCCAGTGAATGGCGAAACACGTGCGCGCCCGTCGGCAGACCGGTGAAGCCACCCCGGGCAAGGACACGGGAAACGATCCCGGCGATCTCAGCAGAGGACCGAAACGGAGTGAATGGCGCCTGAATGCGCAGAAAGACCCTGTCAGTTGTGACGACCGGACGCACATCTTCGATATAGGTCAGCAGCGCATCCCCAGCATCCTGTGGTATTGGTACCAAAACTTCGCGTCTGGCTTTGCCATGCAATCGCAACCGACTCGCACGCCAGTCAATGTCTGACAGCCGCAATTGCCAGATGTCACCGGCGCGCAAAGCCAGCCGCGCGAGCAGAAGGAGTATGGCGCGGTCCCGTATCTCGACAGGCGTTTTGGTTCCACAGGACGCTATTATCTCTTCAATTTTGGTTCGAGGGATCGTCGGTGGTACCGTTGACAGCTTGCGCCAAACGGCAGATGGCACAGCATACAGGAGCGACGGGGCGCATTGATTCTGAACAATCGTGAAGCGCAAGAAAGCGCGCAGAACGGTCACCGTCATCCGCACCGAAGATCTTGAGCGCTCTTCGCCCTGGTTCAAAACGATCGAGCGGATTGCCGCCGCGTTGTAGTCTTTCGGGGTTGCCCCGAGGCTATCCAGCCAGCGGTTCGCTTCGTACAAGAAGCGCCGTACGGTCTCGTGCGTCACCCCACGTTCGCGGCGCAACCATTCCGAGAACTCGGTCAGGCGCGGATCGCAGTCAGGCGCTTCAGGCGGGATCAGACCCTCATCCCTCAGGAACCGGACAAAAGCACGCGCACCACGGCGGCGGTTCTTGAGGCGCGAGCCCAGCATGTCCTTGCCATGTTTGGTCTTCTCCCCACAGCGGCAATTATGCCGTGCGAAATGATCGATGGTAGCCTCATCGATTCCGTGGGCCGGAACACGCATCAGCAGCGCCCATTCCGCGAAATGGCGGGCCTGAGTCAGCTGCGTCGAGTACGTCACCTTGCTATATCCGGTGGCGCAGAGCTTCTCTGCATGGGCCTCCAGATATTGCCCGAGCCGGGCGACTTCATTTGCAATGAAGACCACCCCGGTGGCTTCGAGATAGTTCAGGAATCTGCGTGTATCTGTGGCGTAGGCAGGCTTGCGCAGTTGCGCAGGGCTGTAGCGGCCGCAGCGGCAGTGATGGCGAAGGAACCGATCCACCGCCGATGCGTCGAGGTCTCTGGTCGGGATCTTCCGGGCGCGTGCCCACTTCAGAAAATGCCGGGCGGCACCCACGGCGCCCTTCGAGAGCCGGGGATTGTCTGCGAGATAGGCGCTGACCAGAGCGACGTCGTCGGCGTCAGCACGGCCGCCGAGCGGAGAGTTGGAGGGGGAGTTCATGGGGGATGTCCTTCTGCGGTTGAGAGCAGAGGCATCATGATTATCCAAAGTGGAAACCCGAAAATGAATCAGCAGAACAACAGGTTGAAATCCCGAACTCCGCATAACGGTGACGCGGCATATTATGTGTTATCCGGAACTCCGGATAAAACATATTCCCTCGGCGTGATGTCGACCTGTAGATCGTGCCATTCAGAAGGGGGGATTTCATCAAGACGACGTTCCATCAGCGCTTCGCTGGTCGAGACGACCTGAACGACGGCGGCATGTCCTGCAGCGAGATCCGCCTCAATGGCTTTGATGAGAGACGGACACTTCATCGCTGTGATTAAGTGATTGAAAAAGCGCTGTTTATTACTCTCAAACGCTGACCGCGCTGCGGATTTCGCTTGCGGGTTCAATGTGCCACCCTCAGACGAGATGCTTGATGCTTCGAGCGCCGCTTCAAGATTGTTGTGAATGATCTGAAACGCATCCGCATAGCTGTCATAGATTGCGACCTGGGCTGGCGTCAGATCATGAACAAGCATGTCGTATTCCACACCGGCATAGGACAGCGACCGCGCGAGATAGAGCCCTAGGGCTTTGAGGTCGCGCGAGATCATCTCCATCGCAGCAATGCCACCTGCCTCCATGGAGGACACGAATTCGGCTTGGGTCACGAAGGGGAAGTCACCCGTGCCCCACAGGCCAAGACGGGACGCATAAGCGAGGTTGCCTACAACCGTCGCGCCAGTCGCCGAGACGTAGAGGATGCGTGCATCGGGAACGGCGTTCTGCAATGCGAGGCCAGCAAGACCTTGCTGCGACGCCTTCTTGTCACCACGCGCAGCTTTCTCACCTGCGGCGTTCGCCATGGCGTGGCTTTCATCGAAGGCGATGACGCCATCGAACCCGTCACCAAGCCATGCGACGACTTGATCGAGGCGAGACGCTTTGCCCTCACGCTCGGCTGATCGCAGTGTGGCATAGGTGACAAACAAGATGCCCTCAGCCAGTCGAATATCGCTGCCTTGGCGGAACTTCGACAGCGGGACGATATCACTCTCACGCCCACCCAAAGCCATCCAGTCGCGCTTGGCGTCTTCAATCAGCTTGTCGCTCTTGGAGACCCAGACCGCGCGTTTACGGCCACGCAGCCAATTGTCGACGATAATGCCCGCGACTTGCCGCCCTTTGCCACATCCGGTTCCATCCCCGAGGAACCAGCCTTTGCGCAGACGGAAGGCCCCTTCATCGGTGTCAGCCGCGGCAACAAGCTGGCCTGCAATCTCACTTGGCTTGAACCAGCCCTTAAGATAACAGGCATGGGCATGGCCGGCGTAAATAACACTCTCCAGCTGCGGCGCAGACAGAACGCCATCACGTGTTAGCGCAGTGGGGAGGAGGGGCTGGTAGGTTGGTAGCGGCGGCGGGACAGACGCCATAGCGGCGGACTGCACCAGTGACGTCGGATGGATGGCAGCACCGTCAATCTGGAAGGCCTGCAACGTGTAATCCTCATAGACTGCGTCCTGCAAAGCGCCTTGTGGGTCTGTCCAATCCTTTGGTTCATACACAAGCGGACAGGCATCGACGCTATCGAAGGGGTGCTTGGCACGCTCCGCAGCGAGGTCACGGGTTTCTTGGCGTGCGGCATCGCGCAGTGCACGCAGATTGAGCCGCGGCCCAGATTTTGATCCAATCTGACGCACGCCAGTAGGGCAGGGGGGCATCACATCAGGCCGTACCGGACAATGGGCTAGAACTGCGGCCATTAGATCAGCGGTGGTTTCGCAGAGCGGATGATAGACGTCCTCGGCGTCAATCTTTGCTACATCATCGCCAGCACTTCGTTTGTCGATGACCGTCAGCCGCGTATCGATGCACGTGCCATGCCGCGCGAAGACCTTACCAGCAATGGCAGCCGAAAAGACGACATCCGCAACCTCGCCAATGCTTCTGAAGGCCGACTGGTGGCTCTTGGTTTTTGGGGCGAAGCTTTCGCCTGTGATCACAACAAGGCGTCCAGCGGGCGCGAGCCGTGCCAGAGCTGACAGAACGTGCTGGCCCGTTGCCTTGCGGAACTTGCCGTCGACATGTTGGGCGGCTGAGAAAGGCGGGTTCATGACGATAACCGAAGGCGCGATCGCACGATCAAGCCTGTCGTCGATGGACGCGGCATCGTGATCAGATATCGGAGCGCCCTCAAAAAGAGCGCGCAACACCTCGCGCCGCGTTTCAGCCAGTTCGTTCAAGGCAAGCCCTGCGCCTGCAATCTGCGCGAAAATAGAAAGCATGCCCGTACCCGCAGACGGCTCAAGAACGAGGTCAGATGGGCGAAACCCCGCAGCTTGAGCGACAATTGCCGCGAGGGGCAGGGGGGTCGAGAATTGTTGCAAACGGACGCTATCTTCCGAGCGTCGCGTGTGTGACGGCGCAAGTGCAGACAGCCGATCAATCATGCCGAGAAACTGGGCAGGAGAGGCGGCCTGCTTCTGCATCAAAGCGCCATAGCGCTTGATCATCATGACCTGGGCGATCTCGGCCGCATCATAGGCGTCTTTCCAGACCCACGCACCGCTGGTGTCGCTTGCGCCAAAAGCACCCAACATTGCTGCTCGAAGCGTCTTTGCGTTGATAGGTTTGCCTGTCTCAAACATAGGGAGGAGCGTTTTTGCAGCTTGAACGAGACGTTCAGCGAAAGTCGGTTGAGGATTGGCTGCCGGTTCAGCGGCGTCGAGCTGTGCGGCAAGGGCTGCCGTTTTGGGGTGAGCATTCATGGGCGGTCTCCAAGTTGAGGATTATCCCCAACCCGCGCGCACTCTCTCACCCGGGAGGGGTCATCCCTCCCGCCCTGTCTCTTGCTCTTCTTTTTTCGGCAGTCTCAAGTCGGTGCAATCCATCGTAGTACCAAGACAACGCAGCCATTTCGCGGCGGTGGCCCATTTTCAGCTTGAAGTTGTGACAGCCGTTACCCACAAATGTACTCGTATTACTTCGTTTTAGATTTAGGTATTTAGCCGGCAATGAATGAGCAAAAAGCAGCACCAAACGACCCACAAGTTCTGCTTAGAACCAAGGACTTTCTTGTAAGCCGCACTCAGAAAACTCTGAATGCACCTCCATTTCTAGCGCTCGCAATTGAATTGGGCCATTTGCCAGACACGCGAATTGCGCTCCAAGCCTTGGTGAAAACTGGGTTCACGCCCCAGAAATTACTTCAAAAATTTCCTAACGTGACGGCATGGGCAATATGTGCTTCGTTGCTTGAAAATTATGGCCAAGGAACCCAAGAAATATGGCCCTTGATTGGTCGATTGTTTGGCAAAGACCCCTCACTGGCTGCGCGTACAGAAATCGTCGACTCGTTCAAGTCTGTCTGTCGAAAAATTGGACTCGTGACAGACGGTTTTGATCGAAATGTCGATGTCTTTCTCATTCATGTGGGCGTGGCACGCGGACAATTGGGACATGTTGCAAAGGCGTTTTTGCAACAGGAGGCTGCCAACGGCTTACCGTCCTCGGACGATGTCGTTCAATTGAACCGGTGGGAAGACGATGCTGTTTTGACGTTCCTGCCGGTAGGAGTTCATGTTCCCGAGCGCCCCATCCTGCACGACGAAACAGCATGGATGGCGGCGCTTTTTCTGAAATGGCGTGCCGATCCCTCAGACCTAAAGAAGCAGAGCACTTTTGCTGCGGAGTTCGCAGACACTCTTGAAAGAATTGAAAAAGATGTTGGTTCAACGACGCTTCTCGCCTCACAACCCTCGCCGCGCTTAATTTGGCTAGATGGCCGCCCACAATTACAGGTGCCCGCTGGTGCCGGACGGTTACAGATCAACATCGGATCGCAACCGCTCAGGCTTAAACGTGGGCAGACATGGCCACTTCCAAATCCGTTGCCTACGGCACTGACTTGGATCGCGGATGGGGAACAACGTCATTTGCCACTGTATGACGCATCCTTTGTCATCTTCGAGCCCGAAGATGGTCGACTATTGGTACCTCGCAAAGGGACCAATGAATGGATTGTTCAGACAAGTGTGGCGCTGGTAACCTCCACTCGTGAGTTCACCGTGGACGGGGTTCCGGCTGACCTTTTCGGACCTGATCTTTACGTTGCTCAAGTAAACCTGCGGAAGAACCCCGCGGAGCTGCGATCATCCAACCACAACGTGCTATTACGCGGCTCCAAAAGAACAAGGATAAGCATCGAAGGCCGCCCAATCGCGGTGCAATCCGGCAGAGCAGGCAGTTTATGGTCAGGTGACGCGGCTATCGTGTTGGAAGCAGCGCTCTACACAGATCGCCGTGTAACTATTCAAGTAGAGTGTGGTGATCAATCAGAACGTGTTCTTTGCCAACTCGATGAGAACGATATTGGCCGACTGTCTGTGGCCAATATCCTAAAAAGTTTGGGGCTAGATCAGACGGGTGATCCCATCCGCATCGTTTTAACAATGTTGCGCGAAGCGGACGGTCAACTCATCGAGACGCGCATCAGGCGGGAAATTATTGTCTGGCCAACTTACGCAGGCTTGGATGGCGTCACATTCCTATGCGCTAACCCACCTTCAAATTTTGTGGAAGCATCATCCAAATACGTTTTGCACGACGCGTCCGGAAATCTGTGTTTGGATCGCAGGGGCGGCTACGACAAAGCCCTGATGGGTTTTGAGATTGGCTCTGAAACGCGCCAGTTTCTTGTAGATTGGCCCGACATTTCCATGGTGTTGGAAAGAACAAACGGCACCCGAGAGCCATTAATGCTTGGGAGCGCAATCATATTAGGTCCGGATGATTGGCACAGTTCACTTGTCGTTCGATCGCCAGATCGACGGGCAACCTTGACCATAGCAGGCCGCCAGCTGGAACGGCCGTTCGCCAATACCGGTAGCTGGGCAATTCCACTTCGCCAGCTGCACCAAACTCACGACAATCAGATCTTCCTACTCAATGGGGCCGCTCGGACTCTGCTTGCGCGAATTGAGACAGTCGCAGCACCAAACGAGCTTGTGGTCAACCACCGCGCAGATGGAGTTACAGCCCGGATCAGCGCTCCTTTTTCAATTGGAGGGTTGTTACTTGTTGCCGAGGATGAAGATGGCGAAGTTGTCTCTAGCGAATTTAGCTACGATCATTTTCCGACAGATATGTCTGCGGAGACAATAGCTACCGCAAAAAAGACAGCTGATGACAGTGTCACTATCTTACTCAAAAACTCGCGGAGTTCCGAAAAACTGCGGTTGTTCGACATAAGCTTGCGCGAAGTCGGTCGTCGCACCTGGACACGCCTCTCTACAAACCGGGGTGATCGAATAACACTTGCTGTTCCCGCGAGCGAACCTGCCGATCCATCCGTTGATGCCATGGCGCGCATTGACGCCTGGATGAGCCAATGTTTCGCAGCCGAATGCTGGGATGGCGGCTTGAACAGGCTGTTGACGAGCCGTTGGGCAGAAGTTGTGCGCGCAATTGATCATCAAGCTGGTGGCCGTGCGGCTGTTCTTAGCCTCGCCCATGCGGAGGAGGGAGATTTCAATTGGCTGCCCATGAAACACCTTGTTGAGATCGTACCTGAACTTCATTCCTCCGAGGCCTTTGAATACTCTGCCCTCAAGGCGATAGACTCACAAATTGGAAGAGCCCTTTCAGGGTTGAGCTCAATCGGACGAGGCCAGATCCGACAAAACCCATCCATAGACCCCCGCGCATTTCTCGGTTTCAAGAACGCTCGGTCAGCAGATCGCCTCGGAGAGGAACTTTCCGGCTTTTCGGCGCTGCGCCTCATAAGTGTTTTGCAAATGCTTGGCGTTTCCCGCGCATTTTGGGATGGTCGTATTGTACTCGGGCCAGAGCATCGCCAAGCTGCCATGTCGGGCTTGATCGAACGCTGCGAGGATTTCCGGTTGTTCTCAGAAGACGCGGCGGAGGGGCCTATGAGCCTCAGAAGCGCGCGCCTGAACAAGCTTATGCAAGGTGTCATTAAGGACGGCCCAAGCATTCCCAAAGGTCCCGAGCATGATGAGCAAGACTATTTGCTTTGGATTGATCAGACACTCATGGCTTATGCCAAGGCAGCGCGCCGCCGCAAGGTGGCAGATTTCTTTGACACAGCCGCTCAAGCGACGGGGTTCTCAATGGCTGAAACCAAGAGATTGTTTGGTGAACTGCTGCGGTTGGGCCCAGAACTGCTCACCTTTCACCTATTGTGCCAAGAATTAGAGAAGCTGCGTTCATGAAAGACCTGCCTGAGCAAAACGATGATCTCGATCCAGTTGCTTTCAAAACAACTTTAGCGACCCGCCTGCGTGATTTCACTCTATCTGCGGCGTCTATTTCGCCGGTGCATGCGCCACGTCTTGCGTCTGCGGTAGAGAACCTCATTTCGCACCATCCCTTCGTGAGCGGTCCTTACGTAGAAAGTCTTCCAGACTTCGAAAAAGGTGAATCAATCGCGGAGCTTGTTGCGTCTGGTGGCCTTTGTGAAGCTTGGAAGGCAATGGGGGAGAAGGCACCAGCGCTGTATGAACGCAAACTTCATCTGCACCAAAGAGCGGCAATTGGACGAGATGAGAACTACCTTGTGGCGACTGGTACGGGGTCGGGCAAAACCGAAGCCTTTTTGTTCCCACTTATCGATGCGCTCTTGCGTTCTGGAACTGACAAACCCGGCGTTAAGGCGATCCTTGTTTATCCTTTGAATGCTTTGGCAACCGATCAAATGCATCGCATTTCAAAGCTCCTGTTCAAAGAGCTGGGTGATCCCGGTCTCACGCTTGGACGCTTCACGGGCCAAACAAGCGCACGTGCGGACAGGGCTGAGATCGAGCGTGAGATCAGTGAAGCACCGAGTTTTCAATCGGCTTTCGGGTACGATGAAAAGGTTCCCAAAAATTGGCTCTTGTCGCGCAAAGAGATGTTGAAGAATCCACCTGACATTTTGATCACCAACTATGCGATGCTGGAGCATATTTTACTGTTGCCCAAGAACCGAGCGCTCCTGAAAGGAGCAGATCTGCAATGGATCGTGCTCGACGAACTGCATACGTATACTGGTGCCCAAGCAATTGAAGTGGCGTTTCTACTTAGAAAGCTGAAAGCAGCGCTAGGCATAAAGCCAAAAGCCCTGAAATGCGTTGGGACATCTGCCAGCCTCGACCCGTCGAGGAAGGACGAACTTGCGAGATTTGCCGAAGACCTGTTCGGCGAACCTTTCGGCGGTGGCAGCGAAGCAATAATTACGTCGAAACGCGAACTTCATCCCAGTCTGAAGGCCGACAAACCTATAAAAACCTTGACCGCAGAACAATGGATCAAGCTTGGCGAGGGTTTAGCTGAGTTAAAACGGGATGGCGCACTTCACCCCGATGAGGCCAAAAACCATGTAGATGACTGGAATGATATCTCCGGAGGCATCCTCGATCTAGCGGACGGGTCACATCTTGGAAGTCGCCTTTCCGAAGCGCTATCCTCACTTTCCGAGGTGCGCCAGACTGCCCATCTTCTTTTGCCTGCTGAAAACGCTGGGGCGAAGATTTTGCCTCTAGATGTTTTGGCCACTCAAATTTTTCCTGATGTAACCTCGGACGTATCAACGAAAGCGATGACCGCGCTCATCTCCATCGCTGTCTTGGCAGTTCCCTCGGGTGTTGACGGCTACCCCCTGCTACCGGCCAGATATCATATTTCTGCAAGCGCGACTGAGGGTATTTTGGTTGGACTGGATCCAAGCAACGAAGAGAGCTGGGCAACACCGGAGATTGGTCGGAATGGACGCGATGCAACCGACAAAACGCCCGCACTTTGGCCTCTACTCGTTTGCCGTAGCTGTGGTCAGCCATATATCGAAGGCTTCGACGATGGTCTAAAAATTGCGCCAACTCCGATCCGAAACGGGTCGTCTAAACGCATCGTTTTGCGGCTTGGCAAAAGTGGGACAGCAGCAACAGACGATGTTTCAGACGACATAGCAGAAGTAGATCTTGAATACGTGAACCCAGTCGATGGGCAAATTATGGACGGGCCAGACGATCGAGCCATAGAGCTTCAAGTGGCCAGTACAGAGGAAGACGACCGCGACCGTAAACCTTACGTAAAAAAATGTCTGGCGTGTGGGGCAGGGGCAGGAAATTACGCTGAACCGATTTCTCATATCCACCCAGGCGATGAGGCCGTTTCTGCCATGTCAGCTCAAGCTTTGCTTGAAGCGCTACCACCACGAGAACATTCCGATGGTCCGATGGGTGGCCGTGCTTTGCTGGCGTTCTCGGACAATCGGCAAGACGCTGCATTTTTTGCACCGTTTTTCGAACGGACGTCTCGTTTGGAAGCGATGCGTGGGGCAATCCTAAATTCCATTCGCGACGAAGACGAACCGATGGGCATCCGCGACCTCGCTGACTCTGTCGCGAGACGGTTGCGCAAGCATAAGTTCACTCTCTACGATCGCAGAGACCTCGAACGCCCCATGAAAGGCGATCAGTTTAAAGACAGATTGCTCGCCTTGATCGTCGCAGAAATGACGCTGGCGGCGACGGGTCGTATCTCGCCGGAAGCGTTTGGACTTTGGCAAGTAAGTCATGCAAAGCTGGGTCAAGTTATCAAAAAGGCGCAGAGTGAACTTGCGTCCGAAAAATTGAATGCGCTGGTTCCGGGAACGCTCAAACTCATTCTCCTGATGATGAGGCAAAACAGAGCAATCAACGATCTTGGTGGGATCATTGATCTATCCGACGAAGCTATCTGGGGCAGGGGGCGCGGTTCGGTTGAGACGTCATATGACTTAGATCGCACATCTGAGGGCAAACGTCTCAGAACCCTTCTTCCCTCAAAACCAACGACCCCCACGCGGCTGACCTGGGTTCTGTCGGATCGACTTGAGTTAGAATTTGACGAAGCCGCCACCTTAGCGAGAGCTTGTTGGGATTCGCTTTCATCGCGGCGAGCAGGCATTTTGCAAAAGCATAAGGCAGGGTTGGTGCTCGATTTAGATGGTTTTCAAATTGAACGGGGACGCGACCGCTTCCAATGCGAAAAATGTGGTCGTGTCGCTGGTTTTGACCTTGCCGGGGTGTGCCTTGCGTTCCGTTGCACAGGAGCCACCCATCGCGTCGATAATAGCGATACAAGCAGTGAGAGTTACTACATCCAGCGCTATGAGGCGCTCCCGTCCGCCGCGATCGCGCGAGAACACACAGCTGCAATTGGCCCAAGCTTAAGAAACGTGATTGAAGGCGGGTTCAGAGAGGGCCAGTTTAATCTTCTCAGCTGCACCACCACCATGGAAATGGGTGTCGACCTAGGCGACTTGGAAGCGGTGATTTGCCGGAACGTTCCACCTGGCATCGCAAATTATCAACAGCGGGCCGGACGTGCAGGACGAAGAGCACAGGCTGCGCCTATCGCGCTGACTATCGCACGAGGTAGCCGATACGATCAGGCAACGTTCAGTGCTTTCCCCGAGTATTTAGCCAGCATGCCATCCATGCCATATATCTCCTTGGATAACGCTCGATTTTTGCGACGACATCAGGTGTCTTGCGTTTTAGCAAGCTGGCTCGACACCCGCCTGGCATCCAGTGATAGAAAAGGTGCCCCACGCTTGCGAGACGTCTTGGCAGATCGCCTTGATACCGAAGAGACGCGTACTCTCTTGCATGACTTGGACACTTGGCTAGCCAATGACCAAGGCAAATCTGCCCTCGGGCGTGCGACAGAAATGTCCAAAGGATTACCGGCTGGCACCGCCTTGCAGGGCAGTGAGCTTGTATCCCATGTGCGCAATGAGATCGGTGGCTGGCTGGATCAAGTCGCTGGGCGCTGGTCCAGTATACAGCACAGGTATGAACTCGCTGAGACCGAACAGGCAACTGCCGAAACTGAGGAACTGAAATCACGCGCCTTAGGACGAATGAAGTGGGCGGACGGGGAGAAGAAACGCTATCTTGATCGCCTGCTTGTGGAGAGTCTATCGCGCGCCGCAGTCATCCCGACGTATAGCTTTCCGGTGCATTCATTAACGCTTGAGATCGTCCAACATCGAGACAAACAAGGTCCTGATGAAGGCCAGATTGAACTGAGCCGCGACGCGACTTTGGCCATCTCAGAATACGCACCGGGTGCCGAGACCGTCGCCGCAGGTCGAATTTGGCAAAGTGCAGGTATTGCGAAAAGGCCCTCAAGAGTGTCTGGCGATGCATGGTTGGAAGAAGGGTTTATTCGTATCTGTGATGCGTGTCAGCATGTAGAGCGGGTGGATGAATGGGATCAGCTTTCCGAACAATGTCCAGGGTGTGCCACAACTCAGCTGCCTAAAGCGCGAAAGTACATGGAGCCCATAGGGTTCTTAACATCCTACAAAGACAAAGCTGGCGGCGAACCCGGGGTAAGCAGGCTTCGCACACGCGCTGTCGATGAGGCACGCCTTTTGACGCGCGCCCCTCGTGACAAGATGAGCAAGTCAGATCTTGCGCGCGTTACTACGTTTTTGGCGCCATCACATGGCAGCTTAGAAGGAGAAGAAGGCCGCATGGTGGTGGTAAACCGTGGGCCTCACGGCAGTGGCTATTTTCGCTGTCCAAGATGCGAGCACGCAGAGGCTGCCCCGCAAGGTAGCAATTTCTCGAAAGCTGAGTTCCCCAGCAAACACTTCGATCCAAGAACAGGTGATCCATGCCCTGTTGAAACCCTTAAATATCCGATTGATTTGGCACACATCTTTACAACAGATGTGCGGATCTTGCGTTTGTCCGAACCTATGGGGATTCCATCAGATATTAAGGACGGTACCGCCTATACCAATGATACCCTGCGGGGAGCCGCCGAAGCCATACGTCTTGCCGCCGCTGATCTATTGGGGACCGACCCTCGCGATCTCAGGGCAACCTTCGAGAGTGGGACAGATGATTATCTGATCATTTTGGCGGACTCAACGCCGGGCGGCGCTGGTTACGCACGCCGACTCATTGATGAGCCTCGTTATTCTGCTCGACGCCTGCTGTCGAAGGCATTGGAAATTCTCGATTGTGAAAGGGGCGATAAATGTCAAACAAGCTGTGTGAGATGTCTGAACGACTACTCCAACCAAGCCTACTGGGATCGTTTTAATCGACATTCATCTCTCAAATGGTTGGCCGCAGTTTTGGCACGCAGCACAGCAAGGCCTGATCACGTTCCAGCCCAAGCGATCCCAAGCGATGCGCCTTCTGGCGATGCTCTAAGCCGATATCTACGCAACCGAGATCAGGTGGTCGTCGTGGCAAATAACCTTTGGGGTTCCGAAGACGAAGAGAACTCCATTAGAAGTGCACAGCGATTGCGTGACTGGTTAGAGGCAGAACCTCAGCGTAAAGCGACAGTACTCTGCGCAACTCCGAATGAGGGAAGCGCGAACTGGCTAGACCGGCAAATCGCAGCAATTTTGAGGCCAATGGAAGACGCCGGGAAGCTCACATTCCCCACGATGCCAGATGCCGTCGCCAAGGGAGCACCACGTCTCACGCTTTTCGGCAATGGCGATATGGAAGAACTTTTTGATAATGAAGATCACGCTGCAGCGTTGGCAGGTCTCGGAGAGGGGGTCATATTTCGGAGTACGCGCCCGCCAGTTGACACTTGGGCAGGTCGCAATGCGGCCAAGATAATTGAAGCGGCCAAAACGAAGACGTCTTATTTGGGTGCGTTGATTGATCGGCTCTCCATACATCGGTTTAGGCCCGGGGATGTGCGAAACCTCGAACCAGTATTTTCGCCGTTGTCAGGACAATCGGTCCGCATGACGATCGAAGATCCCTGGTGCGGAGCACGCCGCCATGGCCGAGAAAGTCTCTCAAAATTCATCGCTCAGCTTCAAGCTCTAAGGATCGACATTGGAGAGCTCAAAATCGTCTGGAACTCCGATAACTCAGAGGACTCCGCATCTCTTCAAGCAAATGAGCTGCGAGATGAGATTGAGCGAAATTACCATGGCGAACTGATTTTAGATCCTAAACGCCGGCATGAAGTCCGCCATTTTCATGATCGAGTGGTTTACTTCGACGTTGATGAGACGGGCGAGAGTTGGCGGGTCGATGTCAGCTCGGGCATCGATAACCTCATGTCACGAACCAAGGAATGTAGCATCTTCATCGAGCGCACTTAGCCAAATAAATCACTGTACGCGAATTACAGAACTTTTTTTGTTGACTCAGGCCAACGCCGCACCTAAATGCTCTGTATGTCAATTACAGAGATTTATCGCTATGCGCCTCGGTGAGCTATGCACAATTCATTCCGGATACACCGCGAGGGGGCGCCTCGTAGCGTTGCCTGACGACGGCGTGCTGGCGATTCAGCTTCGGGACGTTGGTCTAGGCGAAACGCTCAATAGCGACGCCCTAGAAAGGTATGACCTCCCAAACTTGGCAGATCGCTACCTCGTCCAGGGCGGAGAGGTGATTTTCAAGTCACGGGGGGAGCCCAACACCGCAGCCGTTGTCGAGAACGTCCTTGGCGATAAAATCGCTGTACTGCTGCCACTCCTCATTCTGCGTCCCGACACAACGCTTCTGTCTCCGGGCTACCTTGCATGGGCCATCAATCAGCAAGATGCCCAACGCAAGCTGGGCGCTGAGGCGCAAGGAACAAGTCTTCGCATGATTTCGAAAGCAACACTCGAAAACTTGGAGATCCCAGTTCCTGACCTCGAAACTCAGCATCGCATTGCAACATTAGATGCACTCTCCAAAAAAGAGGGCCGCTTGTTGCGCGATCTCGCGAATAGCCGCGAACAACTTCACAGCAAAATTCTAAGTGAGCGGGCCGAACTCGCCTCCAACCAAGGAAATCAACGATGACCGACCAAGTGACACAACAACAAATCAATCAAACCGCTTGGGCCGCCTGCGATACTTTCCGCGGCGTTGTCGATGCCGGACAATACAAAGACTACATCCTTGTGATGTTGTTCCTGAAATACATTTCGGATCTTTGGAATGACCATCTGATCAACTACCGCGAGCAATACGGGGAAGACGAAGCACGCATTCGGCGCCGGCTGGAGCGAGAGCGCTTCATTCTGCCCAAAGGGGCGAGCTTCTATGACCTTTATGAACAGCGTACCGAGCCAAATATTGGCGAGTTGATCAACGTTGCCTTGGAGAGCATTGAAGACGCAAACCGCGCCAAGCTTGAGGGCGTCTTTCGCAACATCGATTTCAACTCCGAGGCCAACCTTGGTCGGCCAAAAGACCGGAACCGTCGCCTGAAGAACCTATTGGAGGACTTTGCAAAGCCCGCGATGGACCTAAGCCCCAAGCGGGTGAACGAGGATATCATTGGCGAGTGTTACATCTATCTGATTTCACGCTTTGCGTCTGATGCAGGCAAGAAAGCGGGCGAGTTCTATACACCTACAGCGGTCTCAGGCCTTCTGGCAAAATTGGCCAATCCTCAACCCGGCAATACGATCTGTGATCCGGCCTGCGGCTCTGGCTCGCTCCTTATCCAAGCCTCGCAGGAAGTCGGTTCGGAGAACTTTGCGCTTTACGGGCAAGAAGTGAACGGGGCCACTTGGGCGCTGGCGCGAATGAACATGTTTCTGCACGCTCGCGATGCGGCGCGTATTGAATGGTGCGACACGCTCAACAGCCCTGCGCTTGTAGAAGGCGACCACTTGCAAAAATTTGATGTGGTCTTGGCCAACCCACCTTTCAGCCTCGACAAATGGGGCGCGGAAGACGCCGCAAGCGATCAGTTCACACGATATTGGCGCGGTGTGCCGCCGAAGTCCAAAGGCGACTATGCTTTCATTACCCACATGATCGAGATCGCAAAGCGTCAGTCTGGCCGCGTAGCAGTGATCGTGCCTCATGGCGTGCTGTTCCGCGCGGGGGCCGAGGGGCGCATCCGCCAGGCGCTGATCGAGGAGAACTTGCTCGACGCCGTTGTCGGCTTGCCTGCGAACCTGTTCACCACAACGGGCATTCCGGTGGCCATCCTGATTTTTGACCGCTCTCGCGAGGAGGGCGGTGCAAATGAAGATCGCCGCGATGTGCTGTTTATCGATGCAAGCCGAGAGTTCACGCCAAGCAAAACGATGAACACGCTCGAAGAAGCCCATTTGACAAAAGTCCTCGAGACTTTTGCGAGCCGCGAGGTGGTCGACAAATATTCCCACAATGCCAGCCCAGAAGAGATCGCCGAGAACGGCTTCAACCTCAACATCCCACGCTACGTAGATACCTTCGAGCCCGAAGATGAAATTAGCGTGGCCGGCGTCCAAAAAGATATTGTGCGGATCGAAACGGAACTAGCCAAAGTGCGGACGAAGATGGCCGGGTATCTGAAGGAGCTTGGTGTTGATGCTTGATCGCGACAATCAGAGGGCGACTGTCGCGCTCGGCAGCATTGCTTCGATCAAATCCGGCGGAACACCGGACCGCAAAAACCCAGATTATTGGCAGGTGGGAGCAATTCCTTGGGCAACCACCTCCGAAGTCAACTATTCGGTAATTACCCGCACTAAAGAGCAGATTTCAGAAGAAGGGCTTCGCAACTCATCTGCTAAGATCTTCCCCAAGGGAACGCTCCTCATAGCGCTCTATGGTCAAGGGAAAACTAGGGGGCAGGTCGGGATTCTCGGCGTGGATGCAGCGACTAACCAGGCCTGCGCAGCAATAATGCCTTCGAACGAATTCGATGCTCAGTTTCTGTTTTATGTGATGCAGAACGACTACAGTCGAATCCGCAGGCTTTCCAATTCGGGCGGTCAAGACAATCTGAGCGCAGAACTTGTCAAAGAAATTCGCATACCTGTCGCTTCGCTCGTCGAGCAACGCAAGATCTCAGCGATTCTGCGGACTTGGGACGAGGCGCTTGAAAAACTCACCGCCCTCCGCGCGGCGAAGGAAAGGCGACTGACTGGATTGCGCGACAGACTCTTGTTCGGCACGCTCAGGGCAATAAAGCAAAGGTCCAACTGGCCGTCACGTCGTATCAGCGAAGTCACTTATGAAATCACCGACCGCAATGGCAGCATGTCTCTTGGCCGCGACTTGGTTATGGGCGTCACGAACAAGCGCGGCATTGTTCCAATGCGCGAACAGACGGTGGCTGGCGACATCGCACGCTATAAGAACTTGCCACCCCGTGCTTTCGCCTACAATCCGATGCGTATCAACGTCGGTTCAATCGCCATGAACGAGGCTTCTGAAACTGTGCTCGTTAGCCCCGACTATGTTGTGTTCGGCTGCAATCCAGACGGGATCGAGCCAGACTACCTAGACCACCTGCGTAAGACGCCTTGGTGGGCTCACTACATCAACAGCGGCGGTTCCGGCAGCGTCCGCCAGCGGACCTATTACGCTGATCTTGCTGCTCTGCGCTTGCCGTTGCCTGACATTGATGAGCAACGCGAGATTGTAGCCATTCTGAACGCCGCAAAGGCGGACCTTTCGTCAACGGAGCAGATGATCGAAGCCGTCACGCTGCAAAAGCGCGGGCTCATGCAAAAACTTCTGACGGGCGAGTGGCGCGTATAACTTAAGGAATTTTTAGATGGCCAAACCAAAAATGCAGACTTTGACCTTCCGCCTATTAAGGAAGGGGCGTGCGCCCGTGAAAGCAATTTCGCCAACGTTCGCAGAAGATGGTGAAAAACCGCTCACGTCGGCACCTTGGGCACCAATCGATGGGGCTGAAGTCTTTTATGGCCAGATTTACAGCAAACCACCGGTCTGGTCAGAGTTCATTTCATCAGGTCTGGAAGGTGATTTAGAGGGAATGTTGACAGGCGGGGCAGGCGCTATCATTTTCGTTCCGGTCCAAGGTCGACATGTAGCGGTTTGTTTCGGACAAGTTCATATGGCGTTGAATGACGATGCATTTGAGCGCCAGTTTGGCTTGAAGGTCACCTTAAACTCCGTTCCAGGCAGTAGTATCCGCTCGCTCGATCTGGCCACGCCGGATGCGGTAACATTCCAGAAGCGTGTTCAAGCTAGCCGCGATAGCAACGTCAGTGCCTTTGGTGTCGATCAGCTTCGCGATATTGCGCGGGTTGCGGGTGGTACGCCAAAGGACCCCAAGTTCGCGAAATTTGTTGCCGGCAAGGATTCGCTTTCAATCACTTGCGAGATTGGTGCTGGCGGCATTCATGCGAAGTGCGCGGAAGTCCTGCAGGCTTACGCAAAAACTGACTATCAGACAGATTTTCAGTGGGTCGACAACCTGAAACCTGTCGTTGAGAAGGATCGAATTAAACAGCTCGACGATCAGCTTTTTGCCGACCTGTCAGAGTTGCGAAAAGGAAATCACGCCGACCTTCACATGTCGCCACCCGAAGTTGTCAACTACATCGAGGGCAGCGAGTTGCACTACAATGGCTTTGGTAGCCGCGGCGAAACATTTCACAGTTTGTCGATTGCTGACTACGTAGATGAACTGCAGCGCTGCAAGTTCGCTGGTACGATCGAGGAAATCAAGGAGAAGCACCGGATTGCAGCGAAGCCGTCAGATGGCGACAAATTCACCGAGAAATGGAAGGTATACGATTGTTTCGTGCATGAAGCGCAGCTAGGCATCGGTGCGGATACACAGCACTTCGTCCTCTTTGCCGGAAGCTGGTTTGAAGTAGAAGCATCCTTCAAAGACAGTGTTGAGACATTCTTTAACGGCATCGACAAGGTAACGATTGTCGGTTCGACGAAGATGAACAACGAGCAAGAATTGATCGATCATTTGGTCAAGACGCGGTCTGCCGATCTCCTCAAGTTGGACAGGAAGAAAATCAACCCCAAAGGTGTGTCAAATGCGAACTTGGAACCTGCAGATTTCTTCTCTGATAAGCGTCACTTCATTCACTTAAAGGACGGTCACTCTTCAGGACCGATTAGTCATCTTTGGTCGCAAGGCGTGGTGAGTGCAGACTCCTTCGTTGGCGACGGGACGTTCAGAAAGAAGCTTCGTTCCGTCGTAAAATCCGAGAAATCAGGCTTTGAGACCCTTCTTCCAAAAGCAAGTGAACGGGTTGTTCGAGAGGACTATACGATCGTTTATGGCATCATGCGGCAACCTTACGCCAATGGTAATACGGGGTTACCGTTCTTTAGTAAAGTAAGCCTTCAATCCGCTGTCCAGCGCCTTCGCGTATTGGGGTTCAGTGTCGCGATAGAACTCATCGAAAAACCGAAGTCATCAGCCAAGAAAAAGAAAGGTACGGCAAAAGCGAAGCCCGCGGACCGGGCGGAGCATGACGACAGCGATGTCGGCCAAGTCTTGGAGGATGTGTGATGGTTGACGGGTTCAACGCAGCAGAAAAATTTCAGTCCCAGATCCCGGCGATGCAGTTGTTGGTGGCAATGGGTTTCAAGCCACTGTCGCAAGATGAGGCTCTTCGCCTTCGCGGCAATCGGCAACGAAATGTTGTCTTGGATGATCTACTCGCTGAGAATTTGATGCGGATAAACGGGTTCACGCATCGCGGAAAAGAGTATGACTTCGATCTGGAAGATGCACATGAGGCTATGCGACGCCTGATGCCTACACCCGACCGACTAAAGGGCTTGCGCGGCACCAATCAGGATATCTACGACGCCCTTGTCCTTGGCACCACAATCACAAAATCGATTTCTGGCGACTCCAAAAGCTATTCATTTCGCTACATTGACTGGGAAAATCCCGCAAACAACGAATTCCACGTCACAGCCGAGTTTTCGGTTGAGCGCACTGGGACGTCCAAGACCAAGCGATGTGACATTGTAGCTTTTGTGAACGGCATCCCGATGCTTGTGATAGAAAACAAGCGTCCGACAGAGAGCTTGAAAAAAGCTGACAGTCAACTGATTGGCTACCAGAACGAAGTTAACATTCCGCAGCTATTTCACTTTGCGCAGTTACTGATCAGCATGAAACGGACGGAAGCACGTTATGCGACGGTTGGGACCAAACGGCAATTTTGGCAAACTTGGCGAGATGAAGAAGACACCGACAGAGCGATTGCTCCTTTGATTAACAGAACTTTGACTGCAGTCGAAAAGAACGCAGTTTTTTCTGGCGAGTTTGCCTCTGCAACTGGCTACTTTGACACGCTAGCTGCGGAAGGGGATCGCGTCGTCACCGAACAAGATCGGACTGTCTTTGCCCTTTGCCGACCAGAGCGACTACTTGACCTTATTAGAAGATTCACAGTTTTTGATGGCGGCATCCGTAAGGTCGCACGTCACCAGCAGTTCTTTGGAATCCGCCGCGCGATGGAGACTGTTAAGCAGACAGAGACGAGCGGCGCGCGCAAAGGCGGTGTCATATGGCATACTCAGGGTTCCGGGAAGTCACTCACTATGGTAATGCTCGGGCGATCACTTGCGCTCGACCAGACCATTCGCAATCCGCGCATCTTGATAGTCACCGACCGCGACGACCTCGACAAGCAGATTAAAGACACCTTCAAATCATGTGACCTTGAACCTGTACGCGCGACGAGTGGATCGCATCTCCTTGAGCTTGTTGAAAACCGAGCTCCATTGGTCACGACGATCATCAACAAATTCGAAACGGCGCTGAAGCACAGCAACCTTGCCGATGATGACTCCAACGTATTCGTCTTGGTTGACGAGAGCCATCGGTCGCAAACTGGTCGGTATGGCGGGCACAGCCAGTTCGCCACTAAGATGCGACGTCTGTTGCCCAAAGCATGTTATCTTGGTTTCACGGGGACCCCACTTCTCAAAAAAGAGAAGAACACGATGTCAACATTCGGGCGTCTGATCCATCGCTACGCAATTGACGAAGCCGTAGCTGATGAAGCTGTTGTTCCACTTTTGTACGAAGGTCGCCTGGTTGAACAACAGGTCACAGGAAACGTGATAGATCGTTGGTTTGAGAAAATTAGCGAGGGCCTAACCGACAGCCAGAAAGCGGACCTAAAGCGAAAGTTCTCGCGAATGGATGCGCTTTCCAAAACTGGTCAATCCATCCGCGCTAAAGCATTCGATATATCCGAGCATTTTCGCCAACACTGGCAGGGGACAGGTTTCAAAGCTCAATTAGTTGCCCCATCAAAGGCCGCGGCCGTGCGTTTCAAAGAAATGCTTGATGAGATTGGTCATGTCTCGAGTTCAGTTGTAATTTCGGCACCCGATGAGAACGAAGGCAATGAGGAGATTGATCAGGAATCCAAGGATACTGTTCGTAAGTTCTGGTCAAAAATGATGGCTCAGTACAAATCCGAAGAAGAGTACAACCGCCAAACCATTGATGCTTTCAAAGGCTCAGGTGATCCTGAAATCTTGATCGTAGTCTCCAAGCTCCTTACCGGATTTGATGCGCCAAGGAATACGGTTCTCTACGTCTGCAAGCCCCTGAAAGAACACAACCTTCTACAGGCGATTGCGAGGGTAAATCGTCTATATGAAGACGGGGACACAGAGAAACAGTTTGGTTTTGTTGTTGACTACGAGGGTTTGCTTGGCGAGCTGGACAGCGCGTTGACTACATACAGCGCCTTTGAAGGTTATGAGGACACCGACCTGACCGGTACTGTCCACGATGTTCGCGAAGAAATCAGAAAACTGCCTCAACTCCATGACCAGCTTTGGGATCTTTTCAAATCCGTACGAAACAAGAAAGACATGGAACAATTTGAGCAGCATCTCGGCGACGAAGCCGTCCGGCAGGACTTTTATGGTCGCCTTCAAGCGTTCAGTCGATGCCTGCACATATCGCTTTCCTCCGACAAGCTGCTTGATGTATTCAATGAAGCCAAAATTGACACCATGAAGCGAGACTGGAAGCAGTTCACCGAACTGCGTAGGTCGGTGCAACTGCGGTACCAAGAAACTGTTGATGTTCGTGAGTTTGAGCCCAAAATCCAAAAACTGCTCGATGATCACGTTGTCGCCTTGCCTGCTGAGGTCATCATCAATGTGGTCAATATCAATGATCCAGATGCCCTAAAGGCTGTCGTTGAGGAAACTGGGGTCTCTGAAGCTTCTCGAGCTGACCGCATCGCGAGTGCGACCCGTCGCGCCATTACCGAAAAGATGGAAGAAGACCCCGCGTTTTACCGCCAGTTTTCTGAACTGTTAGAGGAAACTATTCGCGCGTATCGGGAACGGCGTTTATCTGAACGCGAGTATCTTGGAAGTGTCGTAGACTTGGCACACAAGGTTGCGAAGAAAGATCGGGGCAGAGACGTACCGGAGAGTATTCGAGCCAATGATGACGCCCAAGCTTTCTTCGGGGTACTGAAAAACCGGCTGTCGACGAGCGGTGGAACGCAAATTGATGAAGACGACACCGCAACACTTGCCGTCAGTATTCTTGAGATTATTAAGGACCACCTTATCGTAGATATCTGGTCCAATGATGTAGCCCAGAACAATCTGCGGAATGCGATTGACGATTTCTTTTTCGATGTGCTGCGAGATGAAAAGGGGATCGATCTACCCGTTGAGGACTTGGACGACATCGAGCTCAAGATCATGAACCTTGCGCGGGCACGGTTCACAGGATGAGCACTGAATTTCATAGTCTGCAATATGGCGAAGTGAGCATCGACTATCGAGTCGTCCGTCGAGCTCGCAGGACTTTAGAGATTGCTGTCGAACCCGATGCATCAGTGGTGATAGCAGCGCCCGAGAACACTAGCCTTGAGGCAATCGAACAAAAGCTGCGGAAGCGCGCCGCGTGGGTTACTCGGCAGCAACGCTACTTCACCAAGTTTTTTCCGCGCACGCCTGAACGCAGCTTTGTCTCCGGTGAAACCCATCTGTACTTGGGCAGACAGTATCGCTTGAAGGTGGTCCCCGATGTACACGAGTGTGTGAAGTTGCTGCGCGGGTTCATTGTTGTTCAAACTCACCGCCCCAACCGTCCCGAAGTTACGAAGGAGCTTGTTGAAAATTGGTATCGCGACCGCGCTCATATAAAATTTACCGAGCAAATTGAAAAAAGCATGCAGCGATTTCCAGATCCAGAGGCCTTTAGACCAAAAGCGCTGACTATTCGGCAGATGAAGCAGAGATGGGGTTCCATGTCACCAACCCACCGCCTCCTGCTGAATCGAAGGCTGATCCAAGCGCCAATCGACGCAATCGACTACGTAGTCACACATGAGCTATGCCACATTGCAGAACCCCACCATGGACCGGCATTTTTTGACTTGTTTGACAGGGTTATGCCGGACTGGGATTTGCGGAAAGAACGTCTTGAAATAGTGATGGCGTAATAAGTGGACCAGTTTGTCCACCCGCCGGGCTGAGAAGCCTGGCGGGTAGCTTTCTAAGCTACTTTGTCAGCGACTATCGTCTCCAAGTTGAAGTAGAGATCGTCGGTCGCCTTCTTGAAGCCCGGCGGCTTTCGCGCTGCAAGGCACCGCACCGAAGCGCGGCATCCTTCGCCATGCTCCATCGCAAAATGTGTGACCTGGGCGATCAGGTCGTCCATTCCCGCGGCTTGCAGCTGTTTTTCGGGGTAGCTGTCCATCATCGTGAATTTGGTCACGACAAACGCGCCTTCGCGATGCGCTGGATAAAGGGTGATCTGGTAGTCGCGTGTTTGTGCCATTTTGTGGCCTCCTCGGGCGGCTGCTGAGACAATCTCGAGCTTTGAAATCCGCCAGAAGGAAAAGGCCGCCCTCAATCAGAGAGCGGCCCAAAGATCGATCGACGAAAGAAAGGAGGGGCGTCAGTATTCCGACGGCAGAAGCAGCGTCAAGACACGGCGGGTCTGTTCTGGATCAGTCGGCTCATCTGAGCCCATTTCGTAATTGACGTCATACAAATCCACTTTGAACCAGATCGTTGTGCCAAAGACCTCAACTGCGCCAAATTCATGCCAACCATGGGGGTCGTTATCGGGTGTGAACGCCTCAAATGCCGCCACTTGGCGCGTGGCGGCCAGACGCGCGTCCGGACCTAAGGCTGCAACACCTGAGGTCATCACAAACTGACCTTTGGGCGTGCCTTCGGCATCGTTGAAGAACATGATCGATTTACGGAATGCATCGTTTTGGGCGGCGATCGTTGCGGCCTCTGTCGTGGGGTTGTTTTGCAATACTGTTGTCATGGGTCGTCTCCATGCAGGCGAGCTGAACCGATTTCAGCTTACGGCACCTGCAAGGGGGAAAGGGCCGCCCTTTTTGCAAGGACGGCCCAAATAGATACTGCTGTCTGAAAGTGCGGGGTTAAGCTGCTGTTTCACTCAAGAACGTGGGTAATGCGTCCGGTTCGGTGTCTTCAGCATCTGGAGCTAATTCACCGTCATCTTTCGTTGGATCAACGTCTGACGTACTTGGCGAACTGGACGTGTCCATCAGATCATCGGCGCTCTTGAAAGCCATGCCGTCAGGAAGCCATTGCGCCGTCTTGGATGCTACGATTGCGTCAAACCCCTCAGTTTCAGCGGCGCTCTCAGCGAATGCACGTTCCATCGCGGCCGCAATATCGCCTTTACGTTCTCTGCTGCGTTCCTCCGCATAATCATCGCCAACAGGCTGCAACATCAACATCCAAACGCGCCCCGATTTCCTCAATGATCGGGGTAGGGTGATTATCTGACAGAAGCTGCGGCTTGATCGCAAGACCGACTGCCCAAGCAAACAGGGATTGCTTTTGGGGCAGGGGGAGCGCTGACATCGCTAGAAAATCATCAGGTTTCTCGAGCGTCATCCACTCGACCGCAAGGTCCTGTTCCAATGCATCAAGCATCTTTTGGGCGACCGTATCTGGGTGCAACGTTTCGCGGTTTTGCGCCAGGAACGGACTAATTGAGATATTGAGCGCCTCTGTGCCGTATGATCGGGACAAAGCCTGTTCGCAAAGTGCATAAAGCATCGCGTCGAACGCCACGTCATAATCTGCGGCCAAATGCGCGCGCAGAATATGCTGACGCGAAGCACGCAGGTCATCTGCGAGGCTTGCTGAGATACCGTCTGCTTTGCGAAGCGTTGTCGCCGGGTCCGAGATTGGTACGGGTGCTGAAGACGTCGGAGGGGAGACGTTCGGGCGGGTAACGGCAATTTCTGTATCACCATCTGCGGGATATTCAGTTTGTTCCGCAGCGACGGGAATGTCCTCGGGGCGTACCAAACCTTTCTCGACCCGCAATGCGCCGTCATGACCAATCGTGACGACGCACCCTGCGATCGCCTGATCCGCAGCCGCGTAAGGCTGACGCGCCTTCTGTAGGGCTTCGATTTCGCGGAGCCGCGGCTCAATCGAGTAGTATTCGTCTGCTTCGGCATCCGTCCAATCGGCACCGTCATTGGCCGCTGCCAGTTCTTCTTCGCGTGCCATCAGCGCATTCTCTTCGGCCAGCAGGTCAGCATCAGGTTCGATATCTTGCGGATAGACGCGCCCAAAGCTGCGGAAGGCGCCGTAGTCAACTGAAAGGTGCACTTCGACCCACTTCCAATCAACTTCAAATACCTTTGCCGCGTTTTGAAGCTTCTCGACAGCAAGACGTTCCAAAAGCTCGGGATTTTCCATATGTGCTGCGGCGTTATCGTCGAAGAGGTCACGCAACAGAATGCCCCCTGCCGCTTCATAGGCCTCAATACCGACAAAGCGCCCGATGCTGGAGCTAGCAGAATGTGCCGTCTCGGTAAGCTGACGTTTGATGGACTGCGGATGGATGTGATAGCTGTCTTTAACTGCGTTCCAGACGGTCATCTGGCGATCATGATCATCGGTCAGCGTGAACGCCATGACGCATTCCAGTGTCAGCTCACCCACTCGGAACTGCTCAATGAGCTCAGGTGCAATGCGGGCCAGTTTGAGACGACGGCGCACTAGATCAACACTGACCCCAAACTTAAGTGCAATGTCGTCTTCCTTGCGACCCTCAGCAATCATCTGCGCAAAAGCTTCGAATTGATCGGCAGGGTGCATCGCAGAGCGTTGGAGATTTTCCGTTGCCGAAGTAACAGTCGCGTTTTGCTCATCCTCGACCAAACAAGAGACAGGGTAATCGTGCGGGATGACACCATCACTCGCCAGTTGCTTGAGCGCCTTCAAGCGGCGACCACCTGCATCCACTGCAAATTTCCCGCCAGACAACGCATGGACGACCAGGTTCTGTTTGATACCGTTTTCGCGAATGCTGGCGAGCAGTTCGGCGTCATCGGCTGCACTTGCGGCAACCTTGCGCACATTGAGTGGGCTGAAATCCAACTGATCGAGCGGGATCATGCGGAGGTCTTGCTTTAGTCTAATCGCGGTCGTGGCGGCGTCAGCAGCTTTTTCAGCCACCGGCGGTTTCGTAGTCTTCGTTTTGGTTTGGGATTTTGCCATGGGTTTCGTCCTTTTGGACGGGCCCGGATGAGACTCTCTCTATCCTTTCAAGCCCGGCAACCGGGCTTCCCTTTCTCTGGCTCTTTCAATATGTTGGCCTTAAGATCGGTAGGTAGAGCAATCGCTTCTTAGTTGACTTGGAAGGCGGCCAAAGTGACAAGTGAAATTTGTAGGGGGCGATACATAAAATGACATTAGACGTTCGTGGCAGCCTCAAAAATACGAGGAAAAGCAAAAACCGGCTGGTTGTCGTTGATGAGCTGCTCGCAAATTCAATCGATGCATTTTTGATCCGCCAAGCCTCGTCTGATACCGATCTTTCTCTAGAAATTGCTTTCACAGTACGAGCAACGACTTCCAACCTCTTGGGGGATGAATATGACCTCGAGATCGAGTGTGTTGACAACGGATGTGGACTGGGCCCTGATCAACTGAAGGCCTTTCTCACCAAAGACACTTCATACAAAGACGATCTCAACATTTCAGGCATTGGTATCTGCAAAGGTTCTGGTCGGGTTCAGTATTTTCATCATTTTTCAACTGTTTCACTTTCTTCATTTTATTTGGCTGAAGAGGGCAAAGTTCGCGCGTACCTACCGCCAGAAGAGGGCCGAAAAGCAATCGAAGAAACCGATTTTCAGTTTTTGTCAAAGGATACTGGGGCAATCGGGACCGGGGTGACACTGTCTGGGGTTCTACCAAAAATCAGGGAAGGACTGTTCACAGTCTCTAACGTCAATAAGTGGATGCAAGCGGAAGCTTTGAAACAGTACGTCCTGTTCAATCTTCTACAGAGATTTGTCAGCCTGAAAGACGTCTTAGGAGATTTCAAAGTCAGTTTTCACACCGATCTGGCAGGTCAGAAATCTGATGCGGTTCTGCAAACGGCAGATATTCCAGGCCACACTTGGTCTGGCCCCATCGAAGTAAGGCATGTTGAGGGCGACGCCGAAATCAAGGCGGACCTAACAATCACTCACTACAAGCTTGATGCAAAATCGTATGATCTTCCTCGAAACATCGTTGGTCTATGCGCGAAATCCGCTATCGCCCAAGATATCACTGCTCGTTACCTAAAATCGAAAAAGTTGGTTAACAACGCCATAGAGGGCTTCTTCCATATTGTTTTGATAGAAGGTCAAATACTCAACGAAGGGGTAAATGAGCAGCGCGACGGCTTCGAGAAAATCCCTGAAGAATCCACTGATGATGACCTTTTCGGGGAAATTCAGATCACTTTCGAGGACATTTACGCAGTTCTCGATCAAAAAGTAGAAGAGCTGCTTACACCGCCCGATTGGTCTCGGGACGAGATTGTCGCAGCGGTCGGGGTGAGTTACGGCGTATCTGAAGAAATGCTAACGCATTCCAGCACACGGGTTGGTTTCGGCGACACGCCTTCCAGTGTCGCAAGACGCGCTCTTCGGAACTTGCAAGACAAGGTTGTAGACGAAACCGAAAGCCTGCTGGCGATGAAAGAAGCCATTAGTGATTTAGAGCCAGACAGCGATGACTTTCGGAGCAAAATCAATGATCTATCGTGGCAATTTACGGCATCTTTGAAGACCGTGGATATGGCTAATCTATCCCAATTGGTCGTGCGTCGCTCGAACTTAATCGACGTGTTGGACTTGGCGGTTCGTGAAGGCTTGACGGTTCAAACCGAGCTTCCTGACGGCCAAAGGCGTAAAAATGAAGCCTTGATCCACAATATATTCTTCCCGATGCGCAAAGATAGTACTGAAGTAGCTGACCATGACGTTTGGTTGTTGAGCGAAGAGTATCACTATTATGATTACATCGCCTCCGATAAACCGCTTAGCCAGCTGAAACTTGGCGACGATGCCATGTTCGAAGACGGCGTCGACCAAGAAATCAACGCTTTGCTCGACCGCATCAGTGAGGAAAATAGGAGCTGCCGACCTGATATTGCCCTTTTTCATGAAGAAGGTTCGGTGGTCATCGTCGAATTCAAAGCCCCAGGTGTGAGCCTCGACGAACACGACAACGACCTGATCGAATATGCAAATATCCTTGCCGCCAAGTCGCGTGGGAAGTTCAAACGCTTTTATGGGTATTTGATCGGGGATACGGTCAACACCGCACGGCTTGGGAACTACAAACCCCTTCCTGGCGCACAAGGCTGGTTTGGGACAACAGACCTTCGGGAGCCGAAGACTCAGTATGCGATCGGGCAACTATACTCAGAGTTGTTGATGTATGATGATGTCGTCGATCGAGCGCGTAAGAGGATCGAAGTTTACCGAGAGCGGTTGGGGCTTCCTCCCATCATTTCTTGAGGCGATGAAGCCAGAAGAACAAACACAGTTTATATCAGGAGCGCTGACTTATTTAACATAAACCTTATTATGCAAAAAGGAACTGTACGCGCAAAGCGATAATGTCACCCCAGAGCAAAGCAGAAGTGTCACTCTCCTCGCAAACGATGTGAGGATGAGCGGATATGGGATGGGTGATGATGAGCGAGCGCGAGTTGAACCGTGTGGAGGTTTTGGCGCAGGTCGATGATGGTCGGTTGAGCGTCGACAACGCGGCCAACATGCTGGACCTGACGCGTCGACAGATTTTCAGATTGCTGAAGCGGTATCGTCAGGATGGTGCACCTGCGATCCGGCATAAAGCGCGTGGGAAGTCGCCGAACAACCTGATCCATCAGGCCAAACGGGACTATGCGCTGAGCCTGATCAAGGAGAACTACCCGGATTTTGGGCCGACGCTTGCCGCTGAGATGCTGGCGGAATATCATGGCTTCAAAGTCTCTCGCGAGACGCTTCGCAAGTGGATGGTTGAAGATGGTATCTGGCTTTCGCGCAAGCAGCGCCGTCGGTTTCACCAGCCGCGTCTACGCCGGGAATGTTTCGGCGAGTTGATCCAGATCGACGGCTCGGATCATCGTTGGTTTGAGGATCGTGCTGGCCCTTGCACCCTGCTCGTCTTTATCGACGATGCCACCAGTACGCTGATGGAACTGAGGTTCGTGAGGTCAGAGAGTACGTTCAGCTATTTCGAAGCACTAGAAAGCTATCTGCTCGAACACGGTCGCCCCGTCGCCTTTTACAGCGACAAGCACACAGTGTTCCGGGTGGCCAAGGAAGACGCAAAGGCTGGCGCGGGTATGAGGGGTCACTGCATAAAAGTGACGTTATCGTCCGGCTCGTGCGAACTTTACGGGAACATTCGCGGTTTCAGTCGGGT
>LAZR01000328.1_pt1 | contig 43618 bp, 64 predicted proteins | sample 329461 | NCBI WGS metagenome assembly LAZR01 (sample SAMN03002196, study PRJNA259156) | marine sediment metagenome | biome: sea floor; feature: Hydrothermal impacted sediments; material: marine sediment; isolation source: Loki non-amplified sample from Loki's castle hydrothermal vent sediment ...
GCCACGCGGCCTTCGTGCGAGAGCCAGTGTCGGTAGGTCGCATCGCCGTCCTGTCGCCGCTGGTCCTCCCGCCGCTGGAGCGCGTCGAGCCGGGTGAACAGGTCGGCCCAGGTCTGCGGCCAGCCGTCGAGGGTGTAGAGCTGCGGGGTGGGGCCGAGCTCAGCCACGCTCGTCTCCTTCGCTGGCCTCTGGCCCTTCTAGGAGGAGGGCGCGGGCTCGCTGTTCGGCTCCTGACTCGCTAGCGCTCATGGCTGTCCTCTTCGGCGAGCGCACGGGCCATCGCTTCAACGGGGGCCGCAATCCGCATCTCCTGAGCGGCAAGGGCCAGCGCCCCGACATCGGTCCACCGATGCTCTAGCGCGAACTTGAGGATGAGCCCTTCCCACTCCTCTTCTGTGTGCAATAAATCGTGCTCGAAACTCCAGTCGCGTCGCTGGTGGCCCCTTTTGGTTAGCACCATGTTCAGGGCACGGTTCGCGTAAACACTGTCACTCATGGCTTCACCTCGTCTCCTTCGCTGGCCTCTGACCCTTCTGCTGGCTGGGGGATGAGGGCGCGGTACTTTGGCAAGAATGTCTGCGTGATCCACTCAGCGACAAAGTTGTTGCTCGGGGTTCCGCGCTTGTAGTGCTCAGAGGCGTCAAGTTCCAACTCGGATACTAGCCACAAAACCTCACCCCTCTTCGCGTCCAGCGCCCCCTCTAGCGCCTCAATGCGTTCTGCGGCTTCTGCGCGACCAGCGGCACGGGCGGCGACCTCGATGCGCTCAAGCCGCTCGATCACGTAACAGGTGCACGGAGGATCACCATCCGATTCATATGGGATCTCGTCCTGCTCAGCCACCCCCACTGCACAGGCAGGAGTGTGCAGGCTTTCGTGGATGAGATCGGCACGGAGGGTCGCTGTCGTCTCTCGCTCGGCCTGGCTGTCAGCGGTCATTGGGGTATGTTCCTCCACCACCCGACGCCGCAATCGGGGCACTCCATCCGGTCATAGTCGCCACCGTCGCGGGTGCTGCCTTCCTCGGTGAACAGCGTGCGAACGTTGGGGTGGAGCGCTCGACCGTCACCTTCCTTCCACGGCCGTTCAGGCGAGCAGACGAAGCGCTCAGGGCTGGGGGTTGTGGCTTCCTTCACCTTGCGCCATGACTGCCCGTGGCTGTCAGCGGTCACTCGGTAACCTCCCTAGACGCACCAAACGGGCCAAGCAGGGCGCTGCACCGACACCGTTTCCCTGACCCGGCAAGTGACCAGACGTAGGCTTCGGTTTCCTCGCCACAGAATGGGCACTCGACCCACGCGGTCGTGCGACCGAACTGCCGCCGGCGGTGCCCAAGCCCGGCGTGCTCGCGAAACTCAACACCTCCTGACTCGCTAGCGCTCATGCCGTCGCCAACCGCTTCGACTTTACCCACATGAACGCCTCGCAAGGACATGGTGTCGACGGGTGCAGGCCGTGATCCACGATCCCCCAGCAGCCATCCCAGCGTGCCGAGCGGCCATCACCTAGGGAGCCGTGGGTTCGGCGCTGGTGGCCGCAGATGCACATGCGCTGCTCGTTGCTCATGGCCTACTCCTCCGCCGGTGGCGCGTCGTCCTGCGCCGGGCCGGGATCAGCCGGCTTCACCGCGTCAGGCTCACCGCCCGTGGCGGTCTTTGCCGCGACCTTCTCGCGCAGCTCAGGCGGCATCTTCTCGACCGCCTGCGCCACGAGCGCGTCGAGGGGGTGCACGAAGTCGGTGTTGGCGTCGAGCCACTTCTGGATCTCGGCGCTGGTCGCCTTCGCGACGCCGATCGCCATCGCCACGTAGTCGAGGTCGAGCCCCTCAACGGCGGCCAGCTTCGCCTTCAGCTCGTCCGCCCAGGGCGGCGCTGCTGGCTCCGTACGCTGTTGTGGGGGGTTGGTCCGCCTCGCTGCGTGGGTGCTGTTCTCGGGCCGTGGGGGGCGGCTGGTGGCGTTCTGTGGCTGGTCCCGCTCCTCGTTCTCGCTGCGCTGCATCTCCTCTGAACTGACCTCGCCAGCCCCGATGAGATCAGAGATGGCGCGGTTCTTCGCCCTCGTGAGAGCAACTGCGGGAATGTCACCATCATGTGACCAGTGGATGCGCCCTGAGCAGCCCCCCTCGCAGTGGGTGTGGCGCCCTCGGGGGTTACATTCCTCGCCCTCGGCCTGTGGGCAACACTTCTCATCGATGTGCGCCTCTTGGTCGGCCTCGGCAGTGCGCCCGTTGGGGGCGATCGCCACGACGCGGATCCTCGCCCACAGGGGCCGGCCGCGCTCATCGCGCTCGATGTGCTCGAAGGTCACGCGGTCGGAGATGTTGAACGCTCGCGCGTACTTCCGCCACGCGCTCTTCTTCTTGAACTTGCTGCGGCCGATCTGCTGGTAGTCGGACTCGTTGAGCAGGTCTTGCGTGAGCCGCTGGTAGTCCTCCCATTCCTTCAGCGCGTTGTCGACGCCACCGGGAACAGTGAGACTGGTTGGCTGCGGCGGCTCTAGGCGCACGACGTCGGTGCCAGGCTGGTCGCCCGTAGGCTGGTCGATCACCTCGGGGGGCTCGCGGTCCTCAGTCATGGCTTAGCTGCCAATCGGGCGATCGTTTCTTGGATGACAGCCGCGCCTTGATCGCGAACGGCAGCCGCGACTTGCTCGCGGGCTTCCGTGATCTCTGCGGTCAACTCGCGTTTGACGACTCGGTCGACGCTCTCCTCAATGAACTCCTGCACTGCGGTCCGCTGGCTGGTATGGCCCACCCGGTTGTCGTAACGCTTCTCAGTGAGAAATTTCTGAATCTGCTCGACTACGACCTCGCGGAAGGTCGTCGGTTCCCCCTTGGTCTGCCCGAAGGCATCGGTGCGCTGAACCGCTGCATCAAGCGCGGTTTCCAGTAGCGGCGCGAAGCGCTCACGAATCATCTCGTCGCGAATGTTGCTAGCCTTCGCCCGGAGGTTGGATAGTGCCTCGTCGCGGCCGAGCTGCTCAAGGAGTTGCGACGCTGCCATCGCGAGAACCTGGTCGCCGGCAGTCTGCCCGTCCTCGCCCACGTAGATCTTGTCTAGGTCGATTGTCACTTCAATGGTCATCTTCGTTCGCCTTCCTGATGACGGCGATCACGTACTCGCCGAGAGCGTTGAGCGTCACGCGCGGGGTTCGCGCGCCGTAGTGGATCGCGCGCAGCTGACGGCGCTTGATGAGGCGGTCGACCTGGACGCGGGTGAGCCCGGTGCGCGTCGCCACGTCGTCGGGGGTGAGCAGCCTCCTGGGGGTCACGGCTTTTTCACCATCAGCGGAGCCGCACCCTCGCCGGTCATCCGGTATTCCTCCGCGGCATCGAGTACCGGCGAGCCCGCCGCCTGCCGCAGCGCATCGAAGGGGCGAGTGCTCACCGTCAGCAGGCCGCGCTTTGCAAGGTCGACGACGAGCTGATCGGGCATGTGCTCCACATCCCACGTCGTAGTGCGCCGCGGCGGGGCAAGCTCGACGCCGTAGCCGGTCTCGCCGTCCACCAGCTCGTCGATGTCTTCGAGCGCCATGAAGTCCTTGAGCCGGTCGCGCGCCTTGTCCAGAGCCTTCCCCTGCTCGGTGTGCGCTTCCTTCTCCTGCGCGTACGCCTGCGCCTGCCACTCCATCGCAGCGCGCTCAGAGGCGCCTTCCTCGGCGACGCTCTGCTCAGCCGTGTTATCGTTCATCTCGCGGACCTCCTTCGCGGGTCTGCTGGCTCCGCGGGAGATTCACCTCGCCCGCGGAGCCTTTCCTGTTCCTTCAGCCACGTCTCAAGCTCTAGGGCCGTCATCGTCTCGTGTCCGTCTGGGAGCACGAGCTGGCGGTCCCTCCCCGCGACCCGAGCCCGCTTCGCTGCGGTTTGTTTCATCCTCGGTCCTCCGGCGCGAGCGCCCCGAGCACACGGCTTGGCTGACGCAGAAGCTCCTTGATCGCGGCGTTGCAGAGAGCACTAATGTTGAGTTCGGTCTGTTTGGACAGACGGCGCAGCTGTGCGTCGGTCTCATCGGGCAGGGAAATTGTGAGCCGTGCCATCCTCACCTCCGTATGTGGGAGTATGACACACGGCGCACAGGACTGCAAGGAGTAAGCAGAAAGCTTGCGCCAGGGCTAGCGACACACCTCAACGATGAGCGGCGGCACGGTAATAAAGCACGCGCACCGCCCCTGATCATCGAGGTCGCAGAACACCTTTGGACTACCCTCGATCGTGCACCCGCATCGCGCGGTTCGCGAAGGCGATTGCGTAATCGTTGGCGTCGGGACGGCTGAGGAGCTTGGCGTAATGCTGGCCACGGCCGTAGGCCTCGATCCAGGCGTACGCGCTGGTGGGACGGGGCTCGCGGGGGAAATAGGTGCCGACGCCGGGGCAGTCGTGGGCGTGGCCGGCGAGCTCGGGAGTGGCGAGTAGGGGGATGGCCGCACCTCCAGCACCGCGGGGAGCACCACGGCCACGGTAGCACTCGTGACGAACAGGAGGAGCCAGCGACGGGGGCGTGCGTTCACCGCGCTAGGGCAGCCAGCCGGTTCGCATGACGGCACCAGCGATGACGAAGCCCAGCAGGAACAGCAGGGCCGCCACGACCAGCATCCTCACGAAGTCATTGACGCCTTCGATGAGGAGGGCGCGCACCCAGCTCACGGCGAGCCAGAAGCGCCCGGTCATGCGTCCCGCACGGCGAAGCGCCTGATCACCCAGCCGACGACCGCCGCCGTCGCCGTGGCAATCGCGAGGGCGAGTGAAGGATCGAGGCCCGCCGCAAGCGCAACCTCGCCTGCTACCACGCCGAGCGCAGCCGCCGGCGCCGCTGTGGCAACCGCTGTCGGTGGGCTCTCCGCTGTCGCTCGTAGGTTCATCGTCGCCTCCTAGCCCTGAACGTGTAGCCGATGCCCGCCAGGCAGAGTGTAGTCGCCGGGCGCAAGAACGCTTGTCTCTGGCTCGTCGGGCGAGATCAGCTCGAGCATCGCGGCCTTGTCCCACCCGCCGCCGGGGTCATTGGCACGGGTCACGGGGTTCAGCTCGTAGTGCCCGATCAGCGTCGCCACGTAGGGCGCGATCTCGTGCTCGCCCATCACCCACGCGGTGATGCGAACCGCTGCGTCGATCTGCTCGGGGGTCCATGGCTTGTCGTGGAAGCCCTCTCGGGCCACCGCGACGGTGTGACCGCCGGGATTGCGGGCTCCATCCCACAGGGACCACGTTGGATCGACGCTATCGTCACGCCGCCCCGCGTGCCACGCTGGAGTGTCGATCGGGACGAACTGCACGATGCCGCCGTCCATGCCGATCCCGAAGTGGTAGCTCGCCTCGTGGTGAGCGGGACGCTCCTCTGACCAGCGGACCATCGTGGACAGCCAGCCCTCCATGACGTGATGCACGACGGCGGTAGCCTCCATGCCCCTGCTGGGGACGCCGTACCCGCCCTGCGCGGCCGTCTCGTGGCGCTCGGCTCCGGGCATCCATCGGTTCATGGCTTCACCTCCGGCCAGTGCTCAGCGAGCGTCACACTCGGCGCGTCATCGTGGTACTCCTTCGGACGGCCCTTGCTGCGGTAACGGGGGCGCGGCGCTGGGCGCTCTGAGGGGTTGCCCTGCCCACGGACGTGCTGGGCGTCGAGATGCTGCTTCAGCACGCCGCGAAACTTCTTCTTCCACCACATCGCGCCTCTCCTTACAGGGAAGCCTAACGTAGCACAGCCACCCAGGCGGCCCCAGCGGCCACCAGAGCCGCGACAACGGGCAAGACCCGTCCCCCCAGTACAAAGCCCTCGAACTTCGCTTGCCAGCGCTCCACGGCCTTTAGGCGGCCGTTCATGTCGATGCGGACTCCCTCCACGCGAGCGTCGAGGTTGTCGAAGCGGCGGCGCGTCTCGTCGTCCATCAGTCCACCGCGAATACTTGGGGGAGCGCCTGGGTCTGGGTCTTACTGGAAAAGACAACATTCACCCACACGTCATCCCCGCTCTCTTCTCCCCAGCCAACGATGAATAGCCCGCCCGTGGCCGGGATGGAACCCACTGAGAACAGCCAGCTCAGCTCGGGGTAATCCAGCGTCTCGGACACCGGCGCTTCGCTTCCCACGGTCCCGTTGTAGGTTCGGTAGACGATGTTGTCACCGTCGCTGTCAATGTAGGCGATCCACTTGACGTTGCTTGCCTGGTCGATGGAAATGGTGGAGAAGTAGATCGTTGAATCGTCCGTAACGATGTCTGCGATCTTCTCGAATGTCGTGCCGTTGGTGATCTCCCACAGCTCCAAATCGTTCCCCGTCTCATTGATGAAGACGAGAAAGACGTGGTTGTCGCTGTGCTGCACCGCAGCGGACATCTCGGAGATACTAAAGTCGATATTCGCGTCGCCCGAGATCTCTTCATCGGACCAAGTGTCCGCGCTGTCGTCGTAGGTGTGGAGATCGATGTCGCCGACGACCTTGTGGTTGTAGATGTAGTAGATGTCGTCTTCATCCGCCTCGTTGCCGGGAAACGCCATCGCAAAGGGAGCTTGGGCACCGCCGGGTCCGGTGACCGTGCGGGCGCTGAATGACGCGCCCGCGTTTGTCGAACGAGCGTGGAACCTGGTCCCCGATCCGCTTCCATCGCGACCGAGGATGTTGATATTCCCACCACGCGTCTTCGTGATAGAGACGTAGGCGAAGGTGCTACTCGTGGCTCCGGTGTTCGTGTGAAACGACACCTCGGGGCCGAGGCTGTCGTCGCTCAGGTCCAGCGCTCGGTAGCGGTGATCGTTGCCATTGGTGATGTCCAGCATCGCGCAGTGAACCTTCGTACCGCTGTCGCCGGGCGTTCTCTGGTCGGGCCAAATCGCCCATGCGAACGGCGTGCCGGCCGGAGTCATCACGGTGACCGAACTGCCCCAGGTCTCCCCCCGATCCGTGGTCTTCTTGTACCGGAGGCCACCGCTCGCTTCTTTGTAGAACACGTAGCCGGTGCTGGGATCGACGAAAACCGCGTTGTTGTTGGCGGCCAGCCGCCCAACGCTGTCTACATCGGCAGTACTGGTGACGTTTACGTCAGCCATCAACGCTTCACCACCACGAGTGATGCGTGCACCTTCGTAACATCCCCGATGCTGCCCAGCGGGGCATTGAAGATCAGCGTGTCACCTGCGTTGAGGGCAACAACTCCATCCACCGAACCAGCGCCGACCGTCCCTGGCTCCGTGCCCTTCCGTGTGATCGAACTCGTAACAGTGCTGGCGATGCGTTCCGCGGTGTCCAGCGTCGGGGACCATGCCCCGAACGGCTGCCGATAGACCTCGACGATCACGTTCCCCGTCGTTCCATCGGTAAAGACCTTCAGCTCCTGCGCATCCGCGTCGAACGGGATCGACTGGTACACCTGCGTGTTGTTCAGCAGCTTCGCCCCACCGCCGTCGAAGAACACGGCGATGGAGACCGGCGTGGGCTCTGCCGGCTCGTAGAGCGTCGTGCACTTGATCGTCCCGTCAGCGAGGACCATGCAAATCTGATCGCCCTCGAAGAAGATCATACCCGGCGTCCCCGGCACTCCGTCCCCGCCTGGCGCTCCCGGCGGTGCCGGGTTTTCCGGCGCGCCAGGCGACCCGTCGGTCCCATCCCGTCCATCCTCGCCAGTGATCGCGGGCAGGCCAGTGACGATCGACTCGTCGGTCTGCGGGAGCGCGTCGGCGCGACAGAAAATCTCGGGCAGCCGGATCTCCCCGAGCCGCAGCATCGCCATCCCTGAAGGCGTTGCGCGCATCGCTGCGAGCTCGTCCGGCCCGGCGCCGCCGAGTTCCCCCTGAGCGCCCGGCTCGGCGACTGAACCCGGCCCCGCCTGCTGCACCATCAGCTCAGCTCCCACAGATGGACGCGCACGGTGACGGCTTCAACGGCGTCGCCCTTCACGTCCTTGAACTCGTCCACCCCGGCCACAGTGCCGTAGACGGTCGTGTCGCCGAAGTCGTCGGGCAGCTTCACCGTCACCGGCGAGGCCGTGTCCGGCTCCGCCAGCGTTTTCAGCCGGTTGTACTGCGTACGCGGATTCACTTCGTCCAGCAGGAGCACCAGCGTGACCTCCTCGATCACGTCCGGCCGCTCATCGAAGATCAGATCGAGGAAGCCACGGATCTGTGGCGGTGAGATGTCAGACCCCGACCCGCCCGCCACCTGCGTCAGCTGCGGCTTGAAGAAATAGCCGTTGACGGTCGTCAGGGGCACGCCAGCGGAGACCGGCACCGCGCGAGCCACCCCGTCCGCTGTCACGGCGCTGCCGACGTTTACCGCCGTCGCCTCATCCACGGAGATCGCGAGCTGCCACGAGTCACCGGAGACCATGTTCTCGCAGTGAAACTGCCCGTAGCGCAGGTTGCGCAGTACGTGCTGGTCGCCCATCAGCGTCGTCAGGAACAGCGTCCCGCCGGTCACGCCGAAGCGGTAGTTCGAGTCCGCGATGTCGCGCCCGCGGCGCCCCAGCGTCCCGTGCGCCATGTTGGTGCCCTCGCCCCACGTCAGCGTCGGGTTCGTGCGCTGGCCCGTGGAGCCGATCATGTGCACTTCGGTCGACGACAGCTTCAGCCACGGATACCAGTCCGGGATGCCAAGCGCGAACGTCTGCGGCCCGAACCGACCGCGCAGGATGTACGTGTCGCCGGCCGGCGTCAGGTAGGCCACCCACACCGAGTCCTTGTACGGCCACAGCGCTGTCGGACGGCCGTCGATCGGTCCCTCGAAGCGCTGATTCGCTTCCGGCCCCACCGGGTTCGTCACTAAGCCGCCATTCCAGGCGAACAGGCCGACGTCGGTGGTGAAGTATTCCCAGCCCCACATCGTGGCGAAGTGCTTGCCGTTGTTCGCCGAGCGGTGGCCCTCGAGCGGTTCCGCCACCGCCACCGGCACGCCCTGGTCCGTGAACGATCCCGCGCCCAGCTCGTTACCGACGATCGTCAGCGCCCCCAGCGTGCCGATGCCCGTCGCCGGGATCTTGTCGTCACGCACAGCGAACGAGCAGCTCGCGCTGATGAAGTCGTCGAGCGTGTAGCGCAGGTGGTTGGTGAACTCCTCGCTCGGGTCGGCGACTACCATCCACAGCCGGTCGGAGCCCTTGCGCAGCGCCTTAGACCCGATCGGCGTACCGCGGATGCTCACCGTCTCGTAGTCCGAGCCGCCATCCCGCACCGTCACCCGCCGCAGCATCGCTGACTCGATGCCGAGGCCGAGGTAGCCCTTGTCTTTCCAGATCGCCGCCCCCGCCACGGCCGCCGGATGCACAACCGTCTGCTGGACGCTCATATCCGACGCCTGCACCTGGGTCGACCCTCGCTTGCGGTGGTAGAACAGCCGACCGCGATCTTCGTCGAAGAACTCGCAGTCACCGGCCGCGTACGCTGGGCCGAGCACGCCGGCGCCGAACTTGGTGCTTCCGAGCACCACTCCGCTCGTCGTCGGCGGGTCGAAGCCCGTGAGCGTCACGGCGTTGCGCGCCATCGCCGATGTCAGCAGCTCGTCGTTGTCCGTCGCAAGGTTGTCGGCGTAGTCGACCCCGAGGAACCCGTCCGCCCCCTCCCTGGATGCCCCCAGCGGCCCTGAGAGCCTCCAGCGCCGCGTTGCAAGTCTTCCGGGGTCAGACGGTACGCTCGCGCGCAGAGAGCGCGACAGCGCTCTCCTGCCCTTCGGCAGTTGCTCCTCGGCAAGCAGCGTGTACTGCTCGCCGTTGATGACCGCTACGCCCTCGGGCATCTAGGTGGTCGCAGCGCTCAACGCGAGCTGCGGGATCATGCGCGTGGCCGTGATGATGGCTGGGCTCGCCGTGGACGGGAGAGTCCCGGAGCCGATCGCCTGCTCGAAGATGCTGTGACGGCGGCTCTCCGCGATGATCAGCGTGGAGGCCAGCGACGTGGCCTTGTCCGTGACGCCATCCTGCACCGCTGCGAGGTAGTACAACCCGGGCGCGAGGTCGGTGTCGGCGATGTCGAACGCCTGCCAGGCGGAAGCGCCGGCGGTCGCAGTTGGCCCAATTGAGACCATGCGCGCACCGGGCAAGCCGTCCCCGTCGGCAGCATAGACGCCCACATCTACATTGTCCGAGCCGACCGTGGCTCCGTTGTAGTAGTAGAGCTTCTTGATCGTTCTGGCGCGGTTCACCGAGACCGGCGTGTAAACGCCCATGTTCGTCGTGGTCCAGACGATGTTCGCGTCGTCGAAGACCCCGCCGTTGGCGATATAGTGCTCGTTGTTCGTGATGAACGTCGGCTGGTACAGGCCGGTGGCTGCCACGGGCGGGATCCTTTTCACGATGTGCGTCTGGTCGTTGGCGATCGTCGCTGAGGTCGCAATCAGCTCAGCGGAGATGGCGACCACGTTCCCCAGCTCAGGCTTCGCCGGCGTAGCCGCCGCCGTGCCGTGCGTGATGCCAGCCGTCCCCGAGCTGTCGACGTGAATCCAGGCCCAGCGCGGGTTCGAGCCGTCGCTGACCATCGTCACCGCATTGGCCGCCGCAGCAACGATCACCAGCACGCCGTCGAGCACGATCACGCCTGCCGCGATGTCCACCGTCATGTTGGCGGCGTCGTAGTCCAGCGCGCAGCCGGAGACCACATGGTATGTCCCCATATTCGCGACCATCTCAAGATCGACATCGCTGAACGGCTCGGTCGTGTCGACGGCCTCGAAGAGTCGCGCCATCGCTAGGCTCCCGTCACCACAATTGGCTGCGCCGTTTCCGGCTGCGGAATCTTCGTCAGCATCGGCACCGCAGCCATGAACTCGACTCGCCCGTCGTGGAGCAGCCGATCCCAGCGCGTGCGGTCCTTGTGCTTCCACATCGTCTGCGCGATCTGCTCCAGCAGGCCGGGCACGATCACCGCGTCCGGGCAGTCCGTCGTGTCAGTGTCGGAACTCAGCGCCGGGTACGGCATGGCCGTGAACACCACGATCTGCGAGCCCCGCGCCGTCGGCGTCGAGACCTCGATGTACGCCACCCCGCCGGCCGAGCGGACCTCGTGCGGGATGTAGCGGAGCGCCGAGGCGGCAGCGTCCGACTCGCTGGCGATGCTCGTGCCCGCGTTCGACCTCACGTGGTCGAAGTGCCCCGTCACGCTCTGCGCTGCCTGGAGGCGGAAGCGGATGCGCGTCGTCGTGGAGCCAATCGTGCGCGTCACCGATAGCGTTTCGGAGCCGCCACCGCCCGTGTGCGCGGCCGTCGTACTGCCGTCGTCGTCCACGATCGCGATCAGCTCGGTGACAGCGCCCGCCACGACGTCGGCCGTGAGCGTCAGGCTCGAGCCGCGCAGTTGGATCACGAGTTCCGGTGCCAGGTCGAAGTCCAGCGTCCCCGTCGCGCCGCTGCCGGCCAGCGAGAGTGAATAAGCGCCGCGCGTGATCCGCTCCGGGTTGTCGCGCACGTTGTTGCGTCCGACCGTCGCAGTCGTAGCGGTCCAGCGCGTTGGTGCCGAAGAGGAGCCGTCACCCCACAGCTCGAAGTTGCCGTTGTCCACCAGGTCGGGCGAGGAACGCTCGAACACCGCAAGCACGTCGTCCTCGCTGCGCACCCAGCTCAGAGCGCCCAGCCAGTACGGCCGCTGCTGCTCCACGGTGGGGAAGACGCTCATGGCGGCGAAGCGCGTGCGCGCCAGCTTCTCGTCCAGCGCCGCGTCGATCGCCGCCTTCGAGGGGTCGCCGCGCCCCAGCAGGATGTAGGTCTCGTCGGTGTAGGTCGTATCTGAACGCGTGATGAACGTCGCCGTGCCAGTGGAGTCGTCCCACGCCGTCACTACGCGCGACTGGTCGGCCGCCGTCGCCGCGTCGGGCATGAACAGTTGCCAGTGCTTGTAGGCGTCGTCGTCGCCGGTCAGGTCGATCAGGCCCGCCAACACTGTCGTCGTCGCGTTGCCCGAGGTGATGCTGCCCACTCGGCCGCCCAGTCGCCGCGCCACCTCCTGCTCGATGGACAGACGAGTGGACACCTAGAGCGCCCCTTCCTCTGCGTAGATCACGGCCTTGCAGTGGGCGCAACTGTACTGCACACGCGGATCGCGGCCGTGCACCGCTTCCTTTCCTCCGATGTGCCACTCGTGATCACGCAAGATCTTGTCGGCCCAGTCTTTCGCCTCGGCGTGGGCGGCGTTCAGGCCCTCGATCTCCCCACGTGCCAGGAGAAGTGTGTTCTGTAGGGCCTCCACGACCTGTCGACCCGCCTCACGGGCCTGCTCGTGTTCAGCTTCCAGCGCTTCCGTAGCCTCACCGTGGCCCCGCACGAGTGCCTGGATGGCCTCTGTGTACTCGCTCACGAGGCGTTCAGTCTCCACGGCCACCGCTGTGGCCTGTTGCACCGCAGCCTCGCCCTGCACTTCCTCGCGGCCCCTGGAGGCGCCCTCGGCAACCCACGCTCCACGCCTGCGACGGTCCACGAGGTAGACGGCGATGGAGGGCAGCAGAAGGCCCAACGCGAAGGCGATGATCAGTTCTGGCATTAGTGGCCTACCCCTCTGAGCAATCGAAGCGAAGCGATCGAGATGCCGCCTTCATTCGTGATCTCGAACGTCGGGGTGGCGATGAGATCGACCGCCAAGGTGGTGAGAGCGGCGGCCGGGACGGTGCAGGTGATCGTCTCATCGGCTGTGATGACGTAGGCACCGGCTGCCGCCCAGGTGACGGTGACGACCGTGGCGCTCGTCCTGACAACAGCCCCGACGAGCTCCTTGTCTCGCACCTCAGCGTTCCACCCGGCGGCCTCGGCCTGAGCGGAGTCGAATCCGTCGATGATCGCCTGCCGCTGGGCGTTGAACGTCCCGCCCGCCGCAACCCACGTGTCGTTAGTGAGCGTGATGATGGACGTGCGGGTGCCTGTGACGATCTCGGATTCGAGGTCAGCGGGGACCGTGGTGCCGGTGAGGACGGCATACGCGAGCACACCCACTCGCCTGAGCAGGCGGTTGCTCGGGAAGGCTCTCCCGAGGCGAGCCATTGCTGGCTAGACCTCAACGACGACATAGCAGATGGCGTTCACGGCTGCCGCCGCCTTCACGCGGACGCGGGTAAAGAATGCGCCCGGCTGCATGTACGGGCGCTCACCAAGCGGGAACTGCAGCACGTACTGATTCGTCGGCTGAATGAACTGTGCGTCAAACATCCGCACCACCGTGAGGGTGCCTTCGGCGGATGCCGTGAACCCGGTCGCCGTGGTCCCCACAAGAATGAGGTTCGTGACGGGATCGCCGCCGTGCATTGCTGCCGCGTCGAGCCGGTGAATGCCTGCCGTGACGTGCGCCGTCACGGTTGCAGCGCCGGCGCACTCCAGTAGCTCGATCTCGATACCAGCAGCGGCGGCTGCGCCGTCGAAGCTGACGCCGTACTCGACGATTTGCCCGCCCAGCGTCGCCGACATCTGGATCTGTAGCATCGTCTCGATCGCGGTGCCGGTCGTGACCGCGAGCTGGGACGCCGAAGTCGGTCCTGGGCCGTTGTAGATCTTGTACCTGGCGATAAAGCATCTCTCCTAGTGGTACGCCGCACGAACTACTGACTGCTGGATTATGTGTGACCGCGGCGCGAGGACTGCCCCGCCTCCGTCGTGGGTGATGTCGAGCTTGGGCGCATCCTCCGTGGCCCCGTCGTAGCTGTCGCAGATCCGTTCCCCAAGGCCGGAGGTGTGGATATACATCAGGACAATCGCCGAGGGGTCGTAGCTGTCGGCCAATTCTTGGAGGATGTCAGCGATAGTGGTCACGCCGTCGCCCTCGAAGGTCGCTTCTACGTTGTCCGTCCAGTTGCCAAAATCCTCGCCGTCGGCTTCCGATGTGGCAGTGGTCCGCGTACGGTCGGTGATGTCACTGCCGGTGGTCGTGAACGTGCCCGGAGCCTCTGCATCGTGGGCGAACATGTCACCAAAGAAACTGGCATCATCAGTAGCGGTGGGCAGGTAGGTAAGCGTGGCCGCGCTAACCGTGGCGCCGCTCATACCGCTCACTGCGGTGAAGCGGTAACCGATGTGCTGTGAGGTCAAGAACACGCCGTGGCGCAAGGTCGTACGGGTGAGATCCATCACCCCGTCGCTGACCCTCTCGTCGGCGTCGTCCGCGGACGCCCCCACTTGAAGATTGAGCGTCGTGCCGCGGCGGTCCGCGTCCCACGACTTCTCGATCGCCACATCGACATAGTTCTCGATGTTCGCCTCGGCCTGCCCGAGCAGCGGCACGGTGTGCTCCTCGTGCTGCCACATGCCGTTCAGCGGCTCCAGGTCCCCCGCGTAGTTCGCGAACATGAATGGGGTGTAGCCGGAGAGCGGCAGGCCGTTTGCTGTGAGGAAGGCAACCAGCTCCTCGTCATCGAACCGCTGAGGAACCGCTAGCCCGCTAACGTGACGAACGTAGCCATCGGGTTCATCACGGTCCCCGGGCATGGTGACGACGCGCTGGTGCCCTGTGCGGATCTGCATCTTGAAGTTGTTGACCAGGTCCGTGGGCACACCGTCGATGACGTGCGCCCCATCGCCATCTAGCTTGCGTTTGGTCGAGGTCCAGAGCCGCACCTCGTAGAGCGCCAGGCCGCTGCCGTCACGCTCACCACCTTCGGTGATCTCGTACTCCCACCCCTGGCGAGACTCAGTCACCGCAGGTCGTCGTCTGCGCGCTCAGGGCCGGTCAGGGGCATCGACGCACCTCCATCTAAGCGTCATCCCAAATCGCGTAGGTCACGTGGCCCTGCATGGCGACGGCCGCCGACAGCTCAAGGTTGAGTGCTTGATTGGCAGAACAGACGAAGAGCGGCATCGAACCCGGTGACACGCTGACGCCCTCCCGCGCCTGAAAGGACATCCGCCCGGTGAGCGCTGTACCTCCGGCTGCCGACTCCCAGCGTGCCAGTACCGTCCCGTCAGCGATCATCGTGTAGCCATACACGGCGATACGCAGGTTCGCTCCGGGAGTGCCGATGATCTCGTTGTCGCCTGACAGCGCGTCGCTGATGATTGCGCTCTGAGGGTTCAGCTCACCGCGCACGCGCTGATAGCCAGCGCGGTCGAAGGTTGCGTCCACACGGTCGTTGTCGGCACTAACCTGCTCGGCGATCACGAACGACGCCTGTGCACGACCACCGATCTTCGTCGGGTTCCCGGCGTCGGGAGCGTCGTTCGCCTCATCGCCCGTGGCCTGGAGGGCGTCGTTCGACGCGGTGACATCGCCCAGCACGACCCGCTGGGAGCCGTTGCCAACCGCACCAGCGCCCTTGGACGTAGGTGACCCGCCGACCTTCTGAAGGTTGACGTTCGCTGAGGAGACTTCCGAGGTGACCTCTGCGTTCAGCTCCGCCGAGGTGTGCTGGTTGAGGTGGTAGCTCAGCTCGTCGAAGATGATCCCGGCACGGAGGTCGCCTGCCGCATCGAAGGCTACGCCGACCGCGATATAGGAAATCGCACTCGGGTCCCACCCGTTCCCAGTGATACCCCCATGATCGACATCACCGACGTTGAACGCCAGAACCTCGAACTCATCAGCGGTCAGGGCTGTGTCTGGGATGCGCCATTCATTGTAGTTCGTAACGTTCGTACCGAGCCGCACCAGCACGTAGGACACGAGGTCGATGTTCGGAATGTAGAGGACGGTCTGGATGATGTCGTGCGGGCTGACGGAACCGATATCAACCGTTGTGACGGTCTTGTCGATAATCGCGAACACGGTGTCCGCCGAGCCATCCACCTTGTCGAAGGTGAGGGCGTCTGTGCCCATCGCGTGCTTCTTCGTCGTGGTGAGGTTTGCTGCATCGTCGTTGAACACCGCCCAGTCGGTCGTGGCGTTCAGCGTATCGAAGACGTGGTGGCCTTCCGGGTTGACGTGTACCTGTCCGAGGGAGTCTAGGGCAGGTACGTCGTAGTCACCGTCGTCCGTGACGAGGTGAACGAGGTCTTCCTGGTGCTTGAAAAGGGCAGGGATGGCCGTGTCGGTCAAGCCAACAGCGCCATCAATCGCCTTCGCAGCTTCTGTGACGACATTGAGGTTGCCCGAGCCGTCCACCAGCGCAACATCGGCGCCGTCGGTGATGCGGACGCTACCAAGTTCGGCTGAGCCAGCCGGCAGCGACCCACCATCGAGGATGCCGCCTCGGGTAATCCGCACGGTTAGACCAGCATCCCCGCGTGGATGCGCAGCGTGGAGTCAGAACCGTCCTTGCGGATCACCCGGAACTTCGCGACCTCGAATTGCGACTCCAGCTCGATTGTGTCCCCGGCGTCCGCCTGGATGCCGTCGGTGGCGGTTGGGTCGCCCCCGTCGAAGCGGAAGCGGACCGATGCCGACTCCACGACGATGTGGGCGCGCTCGTGGTCTCGCAGGCCCGCGGGGACCTGGACGACATCGGTGGAGACGGTCAGCGAGTCGTAGTCGTCCCAGTCGACGTCTCCGCCGACGATCGTGGCGTCTACGTTCATGCCGCCCACTCAGCGCCTCGCTCTCTGCATGGAGTGGAGGTCGGAAGAGATACCCCCGACCTCCACTCGCACGCTCCTGCACTGCTCGCGAGCGCTAGCCCATCGCCATCTTGCGCAGCGCCCAGCTCGCGCCGACCTGCACCGAGCTGCCTGTCGCGAGGGAGTCGACAACGGAGATGGCGAGCGAGCGCCGTGGCGGAACGAGCAGCTTGCCATCGACGGGCACGCTGAACGCTTCACCGGGCAGTGTCGTGGCCGAGATGATCGGCTGACCAAAGCCCCACGGCCGCCATCCGTTCGCGATGACCGTCGTGGCCGCTCCGGGGACAACCGGAGAAGCGGCGGTCGCTGTGACGGGCGGTTCGCCGCTCTGGCTCCCGATGGTGATCGAAGCCGCGAGCGACGGCGCCGCCTTCTCCCCAACGACGCACGCCCAGAGACTCTGGTTGTGCAGCGCCGCGGTGTAGAGCAGATGGAACAGGAACAAGTCCTGGATCTCCATCACCCGATCCTCGGTGTTGTTGTACAGCTCGAAAATGCACACCGTGGTCGGCTTCGCAACGAGCGGTGCGGCGGCGGCGCTCATCGCATTGAACGTCGCGCCCCGCCGGGTGATCTCCGTGTACGGTGCAGCGTTCCCCTGGGCGACGAACAGATCGCCCTCTTCGTTGGTCTGCAGCACGCCGTCGTCGCCGCCCGCCGGGCCGGATCGGCGAAAGGCCTTGATGACTGCTTCGAGACTCATAATTTGGAGCCCTTCCTCTCCCCGACGAGCGGGGAGTCTAGTCGCTGGCCTCCGCCAGCAGATCCACCTCTGTCATCGCGGTCAGCCCGAGCACCATCGCTCGCGCGAAGATGTTGTTCTCCTCCACGAGCGAGCGCAGGATCGGGTTGACCTCCAACGCGCTCGCGACGCCATCGCCGTCCACGGACAGATCACGCTCGAGGGCGTCACCGTCCACGCCAACAGCGATCGCCCGCGGCGTGTTCTCAGGCACCGCGCCGTACTGCACGATGCCGTCGATGCGCTTCCAGCGCAGGTCGTAGTCGTTCGTCCTGCTCTCGGTGTCGCCGTCGGGGTTGATGAACTCAGGCATCGCTACGCGCTCCTCTTCTGCGCATGGCTTCTACCACTCCCACACGCGAATCTCGCCGATGGCCCCTGCGCCGCCGGCACCGCCCGTGGCATCTCCACCGCCACCCCCGCCACCAGCGCCCGCGGGAGCTGCGCCCGCACCACCGATACCGCCAGTAGCATCGTCGGTCCCGCCACCACCGCCACCACCGCTGCCGCCGTAGTCGTCTGTGCCGGCGGTCCCAGCCGTGCCAGCATTGCTGCTGCCGGCAGCACCACCCCCACCGCCGCCGCCGGCCGCGTAGCTCTTGGAGGCTCCACCCGCGCCACCTGCGCGCTCTGTGTCGTTAGCAGCTACGCCTCCGCCACCTCCGCCGCCTCCGCCCGAAAACATTGAGCTGCCACCTGCGAGCGAGGTGGCTGTGGAGCTTGCTTTGGCGGCGCCACCGGCGCCGCCGCCCCACTCGCCGGCCCCACCGTCTGTGTCGTTGCTGCCGTCAGGCCCCGCGCCGCCAGAAGCGTTGACGCCGGTCATGCCAGCCGGGTTACCACCCGTGATGCCGCTGCCGGCGCTGGCAGTACCGCCACCGCCACCCCCGCCGGCATCAGTGCCTGTCCCGCCGACGCCCCCGCCACCGCCCCACCCGGTCTGCGTGGAGCCAAACGTGACGTTCCCGCCGACCGCTCCATTGCTACCGTCAGCAGTCGCGCCGCCCGCCCCACCCGCCGAAGCGGCGGCGATAGTGATGGTCTCTGTCCCGCCGAGCTGTGCGGCGTCGTAAACGACCTTGCCGCGGCCACCAGCGCCGCCAGCGCCGCCCCCGATGCGGAGGACACCGCTGGCCCGTCCCTCGCCGCCTCCTCCTCCTCCGCCTCCGCCCATGCACTCGACGATGACGATCGTGCAGCCAGTCTTTTTCGTCCAGGCCCCGCTCGCTACGAAGCGGGTGAACTTGGGGGTCATATCGGCCACGAGATTGTCGAGCGAGGTAGCCACAGCCGACGAGTCGGCGCCGACCTTCGCCTGAAGCGCGATCACCGCATCGGTGATCCAGTTGATCCACGTCTCAAGGTCGCGCACGCCGCCGAGGTTCGGGACGTTCGGGACGTCGGGCGCGTCGTCGCGCGTCTCAGCGGTGGTCGGGAAAGTGGTCGACATACCCGCCTCCGACTACGCGATCTGCGCAGGACCGGACGCCCAGCCCTTCGCGGCCGGGATGGCTTCCTCGCCCGCGTGCATACCCTGAGCGTTGGTGATCTTCAGGCCGAACCACTGCACCTTGTTACTCGCGGTCAGCGCAGCGAGGAATCCCGCGTCGTCGGCCGTGATGTTGCCGAGGTTGATGTTGACGCCGACACCCGTGGTGTTGGCGTGAATCGTCAACACCGGGTCGACCGTGCCTTCTTGCTGGAGATTCAGATTCTCCATGAACATGCGGGTGCAAGCCGCAGTCCCCTCGACGGCCGCCGTGGCGAACTCGCCCACGATCCACAGGTTCTTCAGCACGAGGCCATCGAGTGCAACGGCCATCAGGAGGGCCGTCTGCGTAGCGTCACCGGCAACGACGCCGGTGAACTTGTACCCGTCGATCTCGCAGCGAGCGGCACCCGTGCTGATGCTGATGGCATCCACGAACTGGTCCGTTGCCGCTGCTTCCCGAAGTTCGATGTCCTTGAGCTTCACGTCAGCGCCGGTGATGGTGATCCCGATCACGACGTCCTTGGTGCCCGAGATGGTGAACAGGAAGTTTTCGAGCAGGGTGCCAGCACCGCTGATCGGGATGTTGCCCGTCGTCTCGTCAAACGTGATCGTCGGCCTGCGCGCTCCGCGCCCGAGGCCGATGATCTTCAACCCCGCCACATCGGGCACGAACTCAGTCGCGAGCGTGATGTCCTCGGTGTGACCTTCGAGTACGAAGATCGTGTCGCCGGCCGCCGATTCGTTGATCGCCTGATCGACGGTGGCGTAGGGAGTGCCCACCGTTCCGGGGCCAGACGAACTGCCCGTGACGGAGCTGACATACCGCACCGTCCCTGGCATCGCCAGCTCGTGGCGTGTCGCCACCGCAGAGTTGTCCGGCTCCTGAACGGTGCGCGAAATCGCGCCTACCTGAGTGACCATCGTTCTCTCCGTTCCTTCAGTTCAGCGGACGGTCGGCGTTATCGCGGTAGCCGCACTTTTCGCAGTACCACTCGCGCTCGTGCCCGGGCTCCTCGGCTCGCACCATCGAGCGCTCACCGCACATCGTGCACACCTCGTAGAGCACGCCCTGCGCGTTCCTGAGGCCCACCACGCGGCCGTAGCGGTCGACGTCGACGCCGGGGCGCAAACGCTTCCCGCCGCGCACCTTGCGCGCTGTGCGCTGGTGCACCCGTCCGAGGTCGACCATCGCTACTCCCAGCGTCCGACCTTCGTCGGGTGGATCTCGCTCGAGCCGTCCGTCTGGTGGCTCACCCCTGCCTTGTGGCCCGCGTTCAGCCCGCAGCCCGGGCCGGTGCCGATGTGCTTCTCACCGTCACCTTCACCGCGGTAGTAGTTGATGCGCGCCTCACAGAGACCGGGTTCGTTCTCCGGCTCAGGCGGCGGCTCAGAAGCAACCTGATCATCGGGCTGCGTATCCGGCCCCTCGGCCTCGGCAGCCGCTTTGCGTTTCGTCGCCATGCTTCTGCTCCGTCGCTACATCGCCCCGGCTAGGAGACGAACGCGTTGTCCAGCCACTCTTCGCGCACGTCCTGGCGGGTCACCACCGTGACGATCGGCGCCCAGTGGTTCGTGTCCGAGGCCGTACCGTTGAGCCGCATCTTCACGATGCCGCTGTTGCCCGCCTCCGCGATGCCGACATTGGTGATCACCGCTCGCTTGAACGTCACATCGCCCGCGCTCTCGTCGATAGGCGTACCGCTTCCGTTCAGCTCAGACGCGGTGATCTGACGGAACGTCTGCGCCGTCCCCCACGTCGAGCCGCCGTCGCGGCTGATCTGCACCAGCATGTCCAGCGTCTCGGTCGTGTCCGCGATGGTGGCATCGGCCTCACCGAGCGCCATCAACACCGCGACATCAGCGCCCTCGGCCACGTCCACGATGCGACCGCCGCCGCTTGTCTCGTCGGTTCCCGAGCCCGCGCCATCGTTGCCGCTGTCGTAGTCGGTCCGGTTCAGCAGCAGCAGGTTTGCGTCGTACATTCGTTGCTCCTCTTGTCAGTTCAGCGCTAGCTCAGCGCCGCCAGCGAGCGTTGCGAAATCAGCGCCCCGGCCGAGCGCTCCTGCGCGAGTCGCACCTGATCCCGCACGTCCTGCGTGACGACCCCCAGCGGCTTCCCGCCGTTGCCGATCCAGCAGTCGTAGCCCCAGTGGAACCAGTCGACCCCGTCGCGGATCGCCTGACTGGCCGGAGCCGCGTCCGGCACCATCACGCCGCCCACGTCGGTGTGCGACACCACGACCACGGGCCGCAGCTTGCCCCACTCGTAGCTCACGTTGTCCTGCTCGCCGCGCTTCCCGTCCCAGCGGTAGAGCTTGCCGTCGACGTGGGTGTACACCTGCGACGGGTTGTGCGGGTCGTACTCGTCGGGCTTGTCGAGGTACGGCGGCTTCACCGGCATCGGACCGGACGGCTCCTGCGAGAGCGCCTGCTGGCCGATGTACCGGGTGATGATCTCGTGCGCGATGTAGGCCGTCGACTTGGTGAACGCGTCCAGCCCCGCGTAGCGGTCGCGCGAGAAGTTCGGCAGCTCGTCCTCAGCCTCGTACAGCGCCTTGAGCTGCGAAGACGTAAACGCCCCCGTAGCCTCCAGAGCGGCCCTGAGCTCGTCACTGAACACGAAGCCCGTGGACGGACCGCCCGCGCCCTCAGTCGCCGGCAGGATGCCGCTCGAGGCCTCCTGGCCGGGCGCGGCCGAGGTCTGCGTCTCGTTGGTCATATCTTCCCGACCGAATGCAGCCGCGCGAACGCGCGGGGGTGTGGCGCAGCCAGCCCGACGTAGGCCGAGAAGCGGTCGAGGTTTCTCGGAACGCTCTCCTGCTCCCCGAACGCCTTGGCCTCCCAGCCGCCGTTGTTCCCCATCAGGCCGAACACGCCCGGCTCCTCGCCGTTGGCGAAGCGAATGCAGTACATCGACGCGGTGTCGTCGCCGCCGTCGCCCGGATCCTCGTCGAAGTCGAGGATCGTGGACATGTCGCTTTCCTTCTGAATGACGATCAGAGGAACGCCACCGTAGGACGGCATGATGCGACCGAAACCGGTGTCCACCGTTTCCTGCGCCTGGCTGGACTCGCGGATGAGGGCGTTGATCTTGCGCCGCAGCCACTGGTTCGTCGCGATGGACTTGCGCTCCACCCCACCCAGCACGGCCTCGATCACCTCGTCCAGCTTCGCCAGCGTCAGCGCTGCGCGGTCCGTGCCACTCGACATGTCGAAGTCCATGCCCGAGCCGGCCACGCGGGTTCGCAGCCCCTCGAAGGCCGCAGGATCGACACCGACGTCACCCTCGAAGAAGGTCTGGAGCCACTTGTCCTTGATGGCGATGGTCCACGCCTTCAGCTCGCGAGCACGCATCCCCATCGAGAGCTGCCCGCCGTACATGTCGAGGATGGCAACGTCGATCTCGAGCTCACCACCCAGGATCGCCACGGATTCCTGCTTCGGAATCCACACGCCGTGCGTCGCATCCCACGCAGCATTGATCGCGCGGAAGCTCGGCGTCGGCGCCTGCGACGGCTGGAGGTAGCGGTAACTGTTCGACCCGGCTGGAATCTTGTGCCAGTGCAGGCGGTCCAGAAGGGGCTCCTCCTGCGCCAGCATCTCTTGCAGTGCAGTGGTCATCGCCTGCGAGGTGGTCGGCTCGGTCTGCTTTCCCGCCTCAGCGATAGTCAACAGAGTGTCGGCGATTGGAGTGCTCCTCGGTTACGGCGACGCCGCGAACTCGCCGCTCACAGCAGCGTCCAGCAAGTCGCCCGGGGTCTTGTAATCGGTCATGTTTTTGCGCCCGTTCGGGGCACCGCCGCTCGCTGGCGTGGCCGGGGGCGCTTCGCCCTTCGGCATCGCTTCGAGCTTGCGCGCTGAGATCTCGCCGGCCAGCAGGTGTTGCACCTCGGCCTTGATCTCGCCATGCAGCTTCGAGCCCTCGGGCACGTCAGAGATAGACGCCGCAGCGATTCCAGTCGCCACCGCGCCATCGATCAGCGTCTTCGTGTAGCCGCCCCAGTCGGGGGTCTCCGCCTCACGAAAACTCAGCGCCTTTTCCACGACATCAGCGGGGACGTCGTAAATCTGACGCACCGATTCGCCGAGGGTCTTCGTTGCCTCGACCGCCGCGTTGGCGGTGGCGAGGTCGTAGGTCCACCCGGCGCTCTTAGCCCGCTCATCCGGCTCCAACTCATCCCACGCCGTCAGTAGGCGTGCAGTGTTCTGAGCCGTCTGCTCGCGGCTGCCTGCCTCACGGCGTAGAGATGCCTCGCGCCGTTGCGCGCCTGCGTTCTCACGCTCCGCGTCACGGGTAGCCAGCGCTTCCGCCGCCCACTCGTTCCGTTCAGCGAATTCAGCGAGCGTGGAGGGCTCTGCCGGGGTTTCCGGCTCACCTCCAGGAGGGTCCGTTTCCGGTGGTGTCGTCGAGCCTGCCTCTTCAGATGGCGCCTGCGCGGAGACCTGCTCGCCATCGCCGCCACCATCAGCCGGCGGCGACGCTGTGGACGCCTCCGGCTCTGGCGCTGTCGCCTGGGTCTGCTCGGCCGCCGGGGCGGATGCCTCGGTCGGAGTCGTCGGGTCGTCTGGCACCGCGTACCCTCCATTCGCCCCGCCTCGTGGTGAACGCAAAAAACGCCACGGGACCGAAGTCCTCGTGGCGCTAACTGCGCACAGCAGGCCGGGGGCGACTACGCGGGCAGCATAGCACAGAGCCCCTAGGACACCGGCACGGTCACCGGGATGCGTTGCTCCGAACGGCAAGAAGGGCACCGCGCCTTGACCGTCAGTTTCGAGCCCTCGTCCGCCACAACCTCCACCAGCCAGCGTCGCCTACGGCCACCTGAACGCACGGCCGCGTGGCACAGCGGGTTCTGGCAGCGCACCTCTACGGCCCGCTGCGGCCGCTGACGGGGGTCGCCGAGCGACCCCTTCAGATGCCAGTTGGCGCTCATGGGGTAGCCGCCACCGGCTGACGCGGGAAGCTCTCGATGATGTCCAGCTCCTCGTTCGTGGGCGTGAAGAAGTCCCAGAGATCCGCCTTGGCAGCGAGACCAGATGGAGTGTTCGCGATCACCCACTGCTGCTCACGCATGTTCTTGTTCGCGTCAAACGCCTCTTTGAAGGGATGCTGCTGGACCGCCCGCTCGGCGCGGGTCGGCGGCATCTCCTGCGCGACGAGCTTCGCAATTTCCGCATCGCGCCAGTCAAACATCGAGTCGAACTCGACCGTGGCGGGGAACGACCGCTGCATGTCCTCCCACGCCAGATCGCGCAGCTCGAAGAGCCCGCTCTCGACCGCTGCCTGCACATCTGTGTCGTACTGCTCCACCATCTCGCGCACGCGCTCGTCAGCGAAGCGTGTGCCGCGATAGGTGCCCTCGCCGAAACCCGCGATGTAGTTGAGATCGACGCCGCGCTCTGCCGCCTCCTGCAGGATCGCGACCCGCTCTTCGTCTCGTGCCTCGAAGTCCTTGCTGCCCGTCTCGGGATGAATCTGGAGGTCGATGCTCCAGTACGCCTCCGCCAGCACGTCCTCCACCGGCTGGTCCGTTCGCTCCAGCGCCGCCTGCAGCGTGTCGCTCCCCAGCAGGGCGTCAGCGGCAATGAATCGCGTCTCCTTGAGCTGCTTGATGGCATCCTTGAGCACGAGCGCCGTCGCGCCGGCGTCGATCGCCGCGCGCAACTCCGCCTCGGCATCCGTCTTCACGCGGTCGAGGTTGTCGAAGGCGAACGAGAGCTGCTGCTCGGGGGTGCCGGAGTCGTCCTCGAAGCCGCCGATGCGTTCCTGCATCCGTGGATCGGCGTTGACCTGTCGACGCTCCTCACGGTTCAGTGGCTCATCGGGCGACTTGTCGGGGAAGAGGTCAGCAGCCACGGCCGCCTGCAGGTCGCCGAACGATTGGAAGGACTGAGCGCCGAAGCCGATGACGCCGGCCGTGCCTGCGATCGCGGAACCCGGGATGCCTCCGAACCTGTAGCCATCCCAGAAGTCCTGCGGGGTGAGCGGGATGGTGAGGTCGCCCACCACCGAGGCGGGCGTCATCGGCTCGCCGATGATGTTCTCACCCTCCTTGATGTTGACGGCCGTGGCGGCGGACGGTGAGAGCTTGCCGCGAATGAAGTTCCACGCCAACTCCCAGCGGTCCACGTCACGCAGGTTCCCCGAGCCCGTCGTCGCGATCTGGCCGGAAGCGAGGCGGTTGGCGAACACAACCATTTGCTGGAAGCCGCCCCAGGGGTCGATGCGTACGCCGCCTGGAAGCTTGATCTTGCCTAAGTCCGAACTGCGTGGGTTGAGCTCGACGGTCCAGAGACCGAACGCAGCGCCGAGGCCAAGCACCGCCATTCGTTCGGCGACGAAGGCGCCGAGGGAATAGGCAGCCTCGCGCCGCACGAGTGGGCTCTTGGAGAACAGCATCAACGGGGCCTCGAAGCGCGCGACTATGAGGCGCATAGACCAGAACGTGTTGCCCAATAGGCTGATGATGTCCCCGTGCCCCTTCGGCAACGATCCACGCCCGGTGAAGACGTTGACCATACGAGCCAACTCTTCGTACTCGAACCACTCGGCGTTGCGCGCGGAGAGCTCGGCGGCGAACTTGTCGAACACGTCCGCGCGAAGCTTGTTCAGAAAGACGACGAACGAACGCTCCGAAGCGCCAACGCCGGGGATCTTCGAGGCGATGCGCGAGATGAATTGTTCCTCGCGCTGAGTCAGTTTCGGCAGCAGGCGGGCCTCTGCCTCGGCCTTCGTCCTGAACAGGCCGATTTGCTGGTCGGTCTCGCGATTGACGACTGCCCATCGGTCGCCGAGGCGCCGCACCTGTAGGTTCGGGTCTGTGATCTCGGCGAAAAACACCCCTGCACGGTTTCTGATTAGTGCCTTGGGACCGTTCTGGATCTGGTCGAGGATGATTCGCGCCTCTTCAGGATTACGCAGCGCTCGCAGCGATGGACCGAGCGCCGCCGTCCAGGCGTCAATGTTCTTCGCGCCCAGCAGGCCACCCTGGCGGAGCCACGCGGACACGTCGAACGAGGACTTGAGGCTGCGAGGGATGTTCCAGACGTCGAGGATGTTCTCCAGCAGGCGGTTGTGGCTCTCGGCCACCTCCACGGCCTGCTGCAACGGCTTAGTCGCAACGGTCTGCGCCCCTCGCCGTATGCCTGTCGACGTAACACCACGCGGCCCACTCGGCAGATCGACACCCCCGCCACCCGGTAGCGTCGCGCCGCCGCGCCTGATGAAATCACGCTCCAAAACGCCAAGCCCTGTAAGGGCCGGCTCCACAACAGGTTCTGGATCAACTCTCAGAGGGCGGGGTTGGGCACGCACGCCACGCCCCTCTGGTAGATCAGTGATGCCACCGGGAACAGTCGCTTCACCGGACGGCAGCAAGCGTCCCCCGCTACGCCTGATCGGCCCACGCTCAAGAACGCCGACGCCACCGAGGGCGGGCTCAGGCGGCACAGGAGTCGGGACGCCTCCGATGGGACGGGGTGTAGCGCCACGCCCTCGACCAGTTGAGGTGACGCCGCGCGGTCCAGTGGGGATACCCGGACCGCCCGAAGACGGTAGGGTGGCGCCGCCCGGCCCCCTCCGCCCGCCACGCCCGATGCGCGCAGCAACGGAGAGCATCTGGTTAGCCGAGGACCGGACCAGCACCGCCTCCGCGATGTCGTCGCCAAGGAACTCCCTCAACATCCTCATTTGCGCTGGCTGGTTGAAGCCTGTACCCGCCAAGGCACGAGTGAGAATATCCCGAAGCGTCCGGTGTCGCGGGACATCGATGACCCCAGTGTCCAGAAGCCTCCCCAGCTCCGCGAACATTGCCTCACGGGCGGCAGAGTCGATCTGAATCGGATCCGCAAACGTCGAACGCATCACGCCTCGCTCGAACGTCGTAGCTAGGGCGGCGTCCTCTTCTGAAAGGCCGGCGGCCCGCATCCTGCGCAATGTAGGTATGTAGTTGCCAAAACGACGGGCGCGTTCTCTGGTAATCTCCGCCGCCGTTTGCCCGGACTCGCGAAGGGCGTTCTCTTCCGCTAGTGCCCCCCTGAGTGCAGCCTTCGCGCGTGCGAAGGCGTCTGGAACACCAGGGACAATCTCAGCCCGAAGCCCAGCCTCACCTGCCTGCAACGGTCCAGAGCCACGAAGCGTCGTAAGCACTTCGTCGCCGTACCTTCTGACGCCTTGCGCCAGATCAGGGATTGGCGCCAGAGCCCGTGGCGCGCCACGCACAGCGCCTACGCCAGCCACAGCACCTACGGCACCGAGGGCAAGGCGTACTGGTAGGGGCGCGCCCTCTGACGCCTCGAACGCCCCCCGCAAGCCCACAGCGGCTCCCACCTCACTGGGAAAGGCCAGTGGCCCCTTGCTGATGGGTTTCAGCACCTCGCCGAGCACACGCGCCGTGCGGCTCGATGATGCAAGCAGTCGCGGTGCCAGCACGGCCCCGCCGGCCACGAGCAGAGCATTGGTGGGATCGAACGTCTCTTCCGCCACGAGTTGCAGCCACCGCGGCCACGACTCCCACATCACATCGAAACGCTTCCCCGCCTCCGCCTTCGTCACATCGCTGGTCGCGACCATGGTTTCGACTGTGAGACGACGCAAGACCTGCTCGCCGCCGGGAATCGCGGCGAGCTGCTGGAGCGTGATGCCGACCAGTTGAGCCAGCCCGCCGCGATCAGACTCGGTGAGCGGACCGGCGAGCGATGTAGCTTCACGAAGCTGCTGCACGCGCTGCCGTGTGTCACGCTCCTCTAACAGACTCAGTGGCGCACCCTTGCGAGAAGTCAGCTCCTCCAGCCGCGCCTCGGCCATCCCGAGTTCGCTGAACAGGTCGCCGAAGTCGAAGCGGGATACGTCTTCGTCCTCACCGAAAGCAAGACGTATGCGTTCATCAAGATCCAGTGCAGCTTCACGCGGTAGGCCCGGTCGCGTCGTCGCCAGCTCCTCGCGCGTCCGCTCGATGCTCAGCGGCTCGAGATTGGGGCCAATCTCGAAGGCCGGTCGGGGCTGCTGCGGGGTCGGCAGCCGCTCAACCGGCGCCAGAGACGGCTCCCGTGGCTGGGGCAGCGGGTCGGGTGGCGGCTGGAAGAACCCGCGCTGGGCTCCCAGCTCCTCCTCCGGGTCCACCGGCGGGCGGGATCGCACCATCGCGTCCTCGACCGCCATGCCGACGCTCGTCAGCGGGCGGCTCTCCTCGCGGCGCAGGCGGTCGACGGCGAACACACCGTCGATGCCGGACAGCTCGAGCTCGGGGTAGAGGTCGCTCTGTCGCGCCTCCCGCTCCTCACGATGCCGCCGTGTCTCGCCGAACGCCATTTACACCGACACCTGTTCTTCGTCGGTGAGCTCATGGACCACCAAAGTAGCTTCACCCGGTTCCGACTCGGACACACTGAATCGTAGGTAGGTGTCCCCATCCCCGCCTGAGAGGTAGCGAGCCGTCCCTGGAATCTTCGCGCGGTTCAGCATGTCAATGAACTTCGGGAGGAAGTCTGCATCGAAACGGATCGCGATCTGGTTCCTTTCGTCCGCCATCAGCCGCCGTCCATGTAGAACACTTCGCCCGTGTAGACGCTGATGCGCAGCGGGCGGGAATCGTCGAGGTGGTAGCGCTCGGTCAGCTCGCCGATGAGCATCGAGTCCTTCAGGAACAGTTGCTCCGCCTCCCGCGCCGAGTACCCGTGGTGTTCGAGCAAGCTCATCGCCTGCATCGTCGCGTGGTGCATCCGCCAACGGCCCAAGTCCTCGGCGCTCAGAACGGTGCGCTGGTCGGTGTCCCGTGGCTGCATCGCCACCCCTACCCTGTTCGCCGCTGCGCCGCCAGCGGGATGCCCCGCGGTGTGATGCGCCTTGCCTCCTCCAAGAACTGCTCCGGGTTCACCCCTCGCCCCAGCGCCGCCACCGATGCCCCCGCCTCCTGCACGAAGCGCGACGTCCCTGGCGTCGACAGCTCCACCGGCAGCGGAAGGCGGCCGAACGGCAGCCGCGACATCGCCAGGCGGAAGGCGCGGTTGAGGAAGTCGATGCCCGGCTCCACCTGCGTGCTCCCGGGTCCCGCGAGCAGCTCGTTGGTAAACGTCCCGCCGTGCGCCGCACGGGCTGGCTGGCCGAGAAGCGCGGGGTTGCTGAACGCGGAGCGCCGGCGCTCCGCTTCGATCGGGTCGATGGGTTGCTGGACGAATCCGGTGCGCTCGACGGCCAACGCCGGTTGCCCGACCGGCTCCAACTGCTCTGGTCCCGGGAGCAGCGGACGGTTGGCTGCGCGCTGACGCAGCTCGCCGGTGACGCCTGCCGCGGTGACGGCCTCGCGTGCACGGTCGGCAGCCTGCGCCGGCAACGTCACGCCGGGGCGGATGGGTAGCGGATCACGGGCAAGGGGGAGCCCGCCACCCGCTACCCCGGTGTTGAGGGGGCGGCCTGCGTCGTCTGTGAGCGGCTGTACGTCCACCTCGGCCCCCGGTGCCAGCCGCAGCAGCTCAGGCCGCGCACGGCCGTTAGGCGCGGGCTCACCCACGACCACGCTGTCCGTGTCCACGGGCCGTGACTGCCCCTCGATCACCGGCAACTCGCGCCTACCCAGTGACGTCGGCGGCGGGCGCGACCCACTCGGCCTGTTGCGGAACGCGCCACCGTGAGCGGCCGCGGCCGTCCGCTTGTTGCGATATGTCCCGCCGTGTGCGGCCTGCGGGATGCTGATGGCGTCGAGCAACTCCTGACCCGATAGCGACTTCAGGCGATCAAGAAACGCGAGGGCTTCCGCAGAGTTCCGCTCGGTGCCGAGGGCCGCCTGGCGCAGCTGGTCGGTAGTCGATGGAGCCTGCATAGGCGGTGGCGCGGCCGCTGCTGGTGGAGCCGTCCCCAACGCTGTGGGCGTGCCCCCCAGCCCCATGCTGGCAAGCAGCGACGCGAAGTCGGGGCTCTGCACCTGCCCGAACCGCGGGATCGGCACGTTCGGCGCATTGATCAGCGTCGGGTCGAACTGCTCCGGGCCGTGCGCCAGCTCAGCACGCGTTCTGAGCAGCAGGTCGAGGCCCTGCACCGACATGGGCGTGCGGAAGTCCTCGCCCTCGGCCAGCGCCGTGGAGATTGGCGATCCGCCAGTCCCCGCCAGCAGCAAGGCGGCTTGGCGGCCTACGTCGCCCGGTGAGACAGCTGCCTCGGCGATGTCCGTCGCCACCCCCCGCTGCTGTGAGAGGTTGAACTGACGCCGCTGCTCGTTGATCTGCTCGGCCTGCGCCGTCGCCGCCTGATTGGCGATGTTCGCCTGCTGCGTGAGCTGCGCCTGGAGGCCCTGCGCCTGCTGCACCAGCCCCGCACGCTCGAGCTGTGTCCGCTCCATGCGCGCGGTGATGGACTCCATGAGGCTGCGCGTCGCCAGCATGGCGCTGCGGTCGTTGTCGCGCGTCTCCGCCGCCAACTTGTCGCGCAGAAAAGTGAGGTTCTGCGCGGCGGTAGCCGCGTCCTGGTCGCTCTCAGCGATGCGCTGCTGGAGCTGATCCTGACTGAGTTCGATCTGTGCGATCTGCGCCGGCGACAGCTGGCCCGCCTGCTGGATGTCGAACTGGAGCCGCTCTGCCGCCGTCTGGGCGTTCCGCAGCGCTGCGGGCGAAGACGTGGCCCCGCCACCGCCACTTGAGGCGAAGAAATCAGCGGCCTCGCGCTCTGTAGCGCGCCGGATGACACGTCCCTCCGCGATGCGTTGCTGTTCCGAGGGCGGCCCTTCGGCGTCGTACTCAACCCATAGCGGCAAGCCGCCGTCCGCCGCTTCCACCATCGTGCTCAGCTTGTCGTCGCCCGAACCACCGATAGGCACCTGGATCACGTTGCCCTGCGCGTCCGTGCCCCAGTCCCAGTCCACCTTGAACGTGCCCGTTGCGCTGAGATGTTCCGTCATCAGCTCGCCTCCATCGCTACCTGTGCGCTGTCGCGCTCGAAGCGCGTCCTCAGCCGCTCAGCGAACTTCGGTGCAATCACCACCAGATGCTCCAGCACGTGACGGTTCTGCAAGTCGAGGTAGAACAGCACGAACTCCGCCGGGCTCGTCAGCGCTTCGTCTCCATACGCGAGTTTGTCGTCACCCAGCATGGCATCGGTGAGGTCGCCGAAGAGCATGGTGAGCCGCTCGGTCGCCACCTCTGCGATGCGCTCTAGGAACTCGCGGTCGAGGCTGCTCATTGCACCGCCACCGGGGGCGCCAGCGGCGCGGCAGGCGCTCCAGCCTGCGGGCTACCGCCCTGCGTGATCGGCATCCCCATGCCCGGCTGCACGATGCCTGCTGCGTCCGCAGGACCGCCACCTCCGGGCACACCGCCGGCGGGCACCTCCGCCTGCTGCGCCTTCGCCATCTCCTCCTGAGCCAGCTGGGCCATGCGCTCAGCCGTGGCGATCGCGAGGTTCGGGTTGTTCTCCATCTGCTCGAAGAAGACCTGGCCTCGCACCGCATCGACGACGGCGGCGATGAGCGAGTCGGGTGGGGCGGGGATGCCCCCCATCACGTGATCCATCACGAGCTGCACGTACTTGCGCAGGATCGAGTCCTCGGGGTCGGGCTTCAGGAAGTAGTCCGCGTAGAGCTCGTGGTCGTCGATGGTGCCTGACTGCCGCAGGTCCAGTCCCGCCTGCGCGAGCACGATGCGGTCACTCGCGGTGTTGGAGTTCTGCGTCACTTCGATGGAGTCGACGAGGTCGGACGGGACGAACTCGATCAGTCCCCGCCGCTTCTCTTCGTTCACACGGTGCCCCGGTGCGGAAAGGAAGAAGATCGGCGAGTCCAGCCGGCGCATCCGCCCGTTCCAGATCTTCATCACCTGGGCCACTGCGCTGGCGTTGTGCGACACCGGTTGCTGCAACGCAGCCTGCTCTTCCGCGATGAACTGCCGCACGCTCCAGGCGGGTGTGGACGCCCCCACAGCGCCAGGCGTGATGCCCTGCGGCGCCTTCCGCTCCATGTCGGCGACGTAGAACTCCAGCAATTGGATCAGCGTGCCGGCGTCGATCGTGAGCTGCTTCACCTTCCCGCCAGCAACGACGATGTCCTTCGGGTCGAACCCGATGCCAGGCTCAGAGCTGATCTCCTGCGGCTCTCCCGTCTCCTTGTTCAGCACCAGCCGCCCCTGCGCGTCCTCCACCACGAAACGCGGCAGCGCGTTCCAGACGGAGACCGACGACATCAGCGTCAGCAGCTGCGCGAGCGGAGGCGCGAGCGTGAACACACTCTCCATCGGCGACGAGTGCCGGCCGCCTGGGGTGCGCGAGTCGGTGAGGATGGAAGGCACCGGGATGACCGGCACGACGCCGTCGCCGTGCTCCTGCCACCAGATCAGTTGCAGGTCGTCAGTCCGGCCCGGACCGCCGACCAGGTAGTACACCTCACTCCGCGTGATGAACCGAATGAACGTCCACGGCCGCGTCGACTGCTGCGGCGCCCCGGGCTCGACCCCCGTGGTGATCCCACCCTGGATGCGGCCCTTCTTGTCGAGGTAGAAGCCGTAGCGGTCGATCTCGGTCTCGGGCTGGCGCGTGTAGCGCGCTGCGGCCTTCGCCAGGTCGCTGCCCGCCGCGAACTCGGAGGCCGGGACCTCTTCGATCACGGCCACGTACTTCAGCCCCTCAGGGTCGTAGCGCGGCCACACCATGTCGGGGGGTAGCGCCTCGAGCGTGTTCAGGCTGCGACCAGCGATAGCGTGGCCCTTCGCGGCGTCGCGCCGGCGGTCGAGCCACGACGTGCCCGACTCGGCGTAGCGGAACTCGCCGTCGCTTGGGTCCGCAATACGCGAGGGTGTCACGCTGCCCGACCGCTTCAGGGTCTCGATCTCCTCGTCGGTGATGTCGCCGTGGTAGGTGCGCTCAGGCAGGCCGAAGGCCACGTCCTGCGGCAATGTGAGGTAGTAGCCCACGCGGCCCCAACTCTGTGACCACGCCACCTGGTACTGTGCGTCGCGGCCACCTGCAGCGAACCACATGGACGTGAGCAGCCGTTCCTGCTCCGCGCCCTTCGCCTCGGCCGTCTTGCTCACCTTCTCGTTACCCAGCGTCGTGGACAGGACCGCGACCTGCGGGTCGTTGGCGGCGATGCGCGCCGTGTAGTGCTGATTGGCGTCGACGACGTCACCGACCATCGTCTTCACGATCAGCTTCGACTTGTCGAAGGGCGGCACGATGGCGAGACCGGTCCTGTTGGCGTTGCCCGGCGCCTTCGCGTTGGTGTCCATCTCGAGCAGCATCCGACGCACACGGAGTTGCGCGTTGTGCTCGGAATACTCCTGCTGCAGCTCGCGGATGATGGAGCCGATCTGCGACGAGTCGAACTGCGGCTTAGGCACCGACAGGCCCGCCGATGGTACCCATGCTCGGCCAGTCGACCGAGGCGGTAGCGTCAACGCCCGGCGGTGCTGGCCCGAGCTTCACATCCGCGTTGCTGAGCGGCATCGCGCCTCCCATCCACGGATGAGCCGCTATCAAGCCAGCGCGCTTCGCCTCCTCCTCTACCTTCACCCGCCGCTCGATGGCCTCGCGGTAGGCGTCAAGGGCGCTCTCGTGAACAGCTCGTGGTAGAGGGCCGACGTAGTCAAAGGCAGCTCCCACCAGCACCAGCCGCGCCTCTTCCTCAGCCGCTCGTAGCTCGTCCAAGTCAGCCATCGACAGCCTCGCTCTGCCGTGCCAGAGCAGCCTTCAGCCTCGCGACGGCCGCCTCATTCGCCCAGAAGCGCAACATGGCCTCAGCCACCCGCCAGTCGCCGATGAGTAGCTCAGGCATCGTCCGCCGTACGCTCGGAGCGCTACCCATCAGATCGTCTCGTCTCCGAGCACTATCGAGGTTCCCGGGATTACGTCGTGCGCCCTCGCCAGGTCCTGATCGCAGCGCTCAAGCGGTTCGTGGTGGCCCCAGCGCTCAGGCCAGTCGGTCGCCGGCCAATAGCCATCGACGCCATCCGACAGTTGGTAGCGGAAGGCGTAAGACGGCACGACATCGAGCCACGGACCCATCAACACGTAGAGGTTCTCAAGCACGCGGCCCGGCTGCATGAACGTCGCCCCTTACGCCGCGCTCAGTCGATGTCCACATCCGTCGCGGTCAGATCAGCACCGCGCACATCGAATACACGGTCTTGGCCACGCGCCCGCACGCCGTCCACCTTCAGCGACCCGCCCTGCACATCGAAGACGACACGTTCACTCCGGCCCCCGTCTGGTGGATGGAGCCGGCCTCGACGCGCTGCTACCACGTCGTCCCGCTCTAGTGAGGCGAGGGTTTCCACGGTCAAGCGCGCCCACTCGTGGGGGTTGCTCAACAGAGTACGTTCTCTTCGCATCATTTCCTCCTATGCCACCCTCGTCGCTCTCTTGTGCCCCGTACCGCCGACCAGCCTCACCGCCGGCCCCGTCGGCACGGGGAAGCCGTCTGCGGACTCGTGCATGTACCGATCAGCGTTCGGTGTGTCGTCGTCTCGCTTGATCGGCTCCCCAGGCACCTGCTTGTCCTCGTCCGGCTGGTCCTTCCAGCGGTAGCGGAGCATCGAGTCGTACCAGCTACGCGCATTCGGCGATGGCGGCTCGGTCAGCGCCTCCGTGAAGTACGACGCACCGTCCTCGATGCGCTTGTTCTGCAGGTTGATGCCGCCCGCCACGGAGTCAGCTCCCCCGTGGCTCGGCTCGATGAGGAACCCGGCGTCCTTAGCCAATGAGATCCCCCACATCTGCGACTTGTCGGCGCACCACTCGACCCGACGCTTCATGCGCGATTCTACACCACGCATCCACGTCCACAGGTCGGCATGCACCGACGGCGAAGCGTCCTCGAAATGTGCGAAGCGGACCATCTCCCCCTCGCCTATCGCTGGCTGGTCACGCTTCGCGAGCCCCGCAACGACGCCGGCGGTCTTGTGCGCTGCGGGGTTAGCGCCCCCGAAGTCGAGCCCGCCCACGAGGCGCGAGAACTGCGGCAGCTCACCCACCCACTGGAGGTGCATCCCGAGTCCCCCGTGTACCTGCCCCTCGAACGTCAGGAACGACCCCTCGACCATCCGCCTAACCCAGTCCTGCGGGTACAGCGCACGCATCCGGGCCTCGTACGCCTCCGGGGACGGCCGCAAGTGAGGATTGTCACGAATGAACGCGGGGACGAACGTCACCTTCGCGTCGAACTCCGTCAGCGCCTCCGTAGGTAGCTCGTCCTTGACGAACCAGTCCTCGAACCACCCCGGCCACGGGTTCGACGCTGCGTAGAAGATGTACCGCGACGCTGCCGGGTGTCGCAGGCGGCCGAGGAGCATGAGCGCCGACCGCCGGCCGATCTCACCAGCCTCGTCCAAGACAGCCGTCCCCAGCTGCTCGGAGCCCAGGCCGAGGAAGTCATCGACGCCCCGCATGTAGACGCGGGACTCGACGCCCTCCGGCCAGCGAGGGTCGCGGATGGCACGCCAGTGCTCGGTACGGCTCGAGTTGATGATCCACGGTCGGGCGCGCTGGTCGAACTCGGCCATAGTCGTCGTCTTCAGGTGCTCGAAGTGCTTGCGACCGATCATCACCGACACCCCAGGGTCAGCCAGAGCCGCTGAGAGCGCCACCTCGGCTGCGCAGGCCGTCTTGCCTCCCCCCATGGCCCCCCCGTAGCCGATGAGCGCCATGCCGCCGCGGGGGACGGCACGGATGGCGTCGAAGACCTCGCGCTGCCGAGCGGTGAGGACGACGCGCTGTTCGGTGCGGCCAGGGGGGGTGGTCGTCACCACGACCGCTCCCAGCGTTGCCGTAGCGGCCAGCCGGTCGAGGGTGTTGTGGACACGTACCCGAGCGTGCCGGTCGACGGGCTAACAATCACAAGGATGGTCACGCTGACCCCTCGGGCGCTGGCTCGTGGTCGATGATGCTCAGGTCCGAGGCAGGGTCGCGGCGCCAGTAGACGTCACCCTCCACCGTCACCGAGTTGTCGATCATCACCTCGGGGCGGAACATGCCGAGGTGCCGCCCCAGCAGCTCGAGCGCGCGCAGCTTGTCGCGGGGGATCACGCCCACGTGCACGAAGGCCATCGCGGCGAGCTCGGCGACCACCCGGTCAACGCTGACGCCGGTGCGCTCGGCGCGCTCGCTGAGGGCTGTGTTGATTGCGGCGGCGATGTTCGGATTTCGTAGGAGTGCGAGGGCTGACGGTCCTGCGCCCCGTGGACTATACCCGGCGCGTATGTACGCCTGTGTGGCGTTGAGATCCTTCGGATACTCCTCCACAAAGCGTTGATGCCGAGGGGAGAGTGTGGCGTCAGTCACGACAGCCGCGCTGGTCACCGCAGCTCCTCGTCGCCGAGGAACACGGCCAGCATCTCGCGGTAGGCGTGGTCGAGGCGCTTTCGCAGCGCTGGGGGAGACGGAGCGCGCGTCGGGGTCTCCTCCTGCGGGTACGCCCACGCCGACATGATCGATGGCGGCGGCTGGTACGTCTGCAGGGGCAATCGCTGCCTAGCGGTCACTTGCGCAGACCCAGGAGCCGCAAGCGGAGGCGCTGTGCGCGTCGGCGCATCTTGCGGAGCCTGCGATGGATGCGGCCTCGGCGGAGCCGTGCGCTGTCGGTGCTCATGTGGTGCCCCCTCAACCCCGGGAGCATACCACCGCCGCGACACCCGAAAGTCGTTGATAAGTCGTGAGGCTCCAGGAGTGGATGCGGGTTGCATCCATGTGCGGGGTGTGCTCTAATCACTTTGAGGCGCGAGCTGGTCCCCTGACCGGAGGGCGCGGAGAGGTTGGTAGGCGAGGGATCTGTCGTGTCTGCCGCGCGCTACGGACCATCGTAGCGGGGGTAGTCAAGGGCTGAACCTGAGCCGGGGAGAGGATGGACTGATGTGGGGTCGCATATTCAACCGAGAGGCGCGCGCAGTTGCCATCGCGCTTGTTGAGTGGGAGGACTCGGACCGAGCATACGGCGACGACATCGACTGGCAAGGACTAAACAGAGTGATCGATGCCGCCCGAAAAGCCGTCGTCTGATGGCACGCACACCGGGACCATGGCGGATTGAGGACGCTGAGGACGCCTATGGCTACTTCACGATCAGCCGCGCGAACGGAGCTGAGTACAGTACAGAGCAGGTGGCCACCGTCTACGAGCTTGAAGACGCCAACCTGATCGTAGCTCTGCCGTTGCTGCTCGCTGTTGTCGAGCAGGTAGCGGCGCACTTCGCCTACACAGACGCACCGCTCGGCGTAGCGGCGCGCGCAGCCCTTGCGCGAATAAACGACCTGACTAGCCCCTCCCTCAGAAACAGCGGCTAGGGCCAGCACGCGGCACGCTCTCGACTCACGCGGTCGAGGGCGAGCCGCCTGGCTGCTAGGTGCTGGCCGAGCAGGGGCAGATCGAAGGGATGGACTGATGGCTACGACATTAGAGCAGAGCACGTTTCAGAAGCGGCCCGCGTACCGCTACATCCGCGGCACCGACAAGCTGCCGACGACCGAGGAGGCACGCGCGGAGGAGGAGCCCGTCGCGCGCGTGAAGCTGTTTGACCCGACTGGCTCCTGGACCTGGTACGTAAGCGGCTACGACCCTGACACGCGCATCGCGTGGGGGCTCGTGGACGGCTTCGAGAAAGAGACCGGCGATTTCAGCATGGCAGAGCTGGTCGAGCTGCGTGTCGGCTTCGGCCTACCGCTAGAGCGCGATCTGCACTGGCGGCCACGGCCATTGTCGGAGCTCGCCGCCTAGCGGTAGGACCGCCGCGAGTGGCGTTCGAGCCTGCGGGTTCGAGCGCCTACCGCGCCGACTCTACCGCGCGCGCTGAAAGGATGGACTGATGTCGAGCGAGGACGAGGGGCCACGGATTCACGGCGGCGCCGATTGGGATCTGATCCCCGCCCACATGCATGAGGGGATCACCGCCTACGTGGAGACAGGGCGCCCCATGGGGCACTTCCTCACGGCCGTGCTCTCGAACGACCTACGCGAAGCGGCGGCCCGCGCGGACGACGAGAACACATTGGCGCTCGCCGGGTGGGTCAAGTTCCTCTACAACTACGTACCGAGCGAATGCTGGGGCTCGCTAGAAGCGATGGCCCGCTGGCGCGAGTACCACGCTGAGAGGAGAGAGGCGACCCCCGATGCGAGCTGAGCGCCCGTGTCCCGCGTGCGGGCGGGTGTGGCATCGGCTGCGCCTGACCCGCTGTCCTGAGTGCCACAAGCGCCCGGGCGAACCTGTGGAGAGACGATTATGATCGAACGCGAACACCCTGTTACATGCAGCATCCACAACCTCTATGGAGAATGCGACTGCGAGCTCCACTCAAGTGATAGTTGTCTGAACTGCGGCGGAACGGGCCGGCTTGTCACTTGTCCGGACGACATGTGCCGCGGGCTTGGTTATTGCGTCACTGGTAGTGGTGAGATCGACTGTCCCGAGTGCGCGAAGCGCCCAGGCGAACCCGTGAGGGGCCGCGGGTGAGCCTGCAACGACTGACGCTGTATAGATTCACGTGCGATTCCTGCGGCAAAGTAGCGGGGGAATCGGAATACGAGGACGAGGCGAAAGACCAGATGCAGAGCAAGGTTCGCTCCGGGTGGGAGCTACAACACCCGCACTGGGGGCTCAGGTGCGCCGCTTGTCTGGCAAGAGAGGCGAAGCCATGACCGAAGTCACGACCACGATCCGCGTTCGGATCACGGTGCCAGAGAACGACCCGCGTGACGCGAAAGACTGGGCCGACGCCCTTGAGGATCACCTGTGGGACACGTTCAACGACAACGGCAGTCTCGTCAGCGTCGAGCACGTGCGGGAGTTCGCGTCAGGGCCACCGACCATGGCTGAAATGCTCCGAGCGACTGGGGGGCAACCATGACCTCGCCTCGCGGGTTCGCGCTCGCCCAGGCGCAGTATGACGCGCAGGAGCCGGAGGAGCCCATCGCAGAGGAGGAGATCGAGGACGAAATGTGCTCAGAGTGCCACCGCGCTCGGCTCGTTCGTGTCACATGGCGCGGTGGCAAGGTCGAGGTGGTTTGCGGCCAAGGCTGCAACTACTACCGCGAGGAAGATCCGATAGAGGAGGATGTACCGTGACCGCCACGGACACGATCGCCCACCACTCGGTGCGCACGCTCGGGGTGCACCTATCAGCATCGACAGAAGATGCGCAAGGGCACAAGGCGTCGCTGTACAAGGCGATCAACCGCTACGTGGAGCGCTTTGCGGTGACCGAGGACGGCCAATGCGTCTGCGGGATGCCGCTGGGCGGCCTGCTCGGCATGTTCACGTATGGCATCGTGCACGGGGAAGGGTGGTGTTCGGCCTGCAAGCACCCCGCTCGCGCCAATCACTACATCACGCTCGAAGGGGAGGACAAGCCTCGCGTGTCGTGGGTGATGCCGCTGCCGTACCACCCAGATTACGTGACGGAACGCACAGAGGAGGTGAAGCCATGACCCGGATCAGCAACGACAGTGTGCGCGCACTCGCGCGCGAGCAGTACAGCAGCCACGTCGATATCGAGTTCGACGGCGATGCAGAGGTGGCGGTCTCGACCGACACCGTGGCCTACGTCGCCGCCTGGGTGGCCGTCGACATTGACGAACTCACGCACCCCGAGAAGCACGAGCCACGGCCGCCTGAGCCCCGAGTGCCGCTACACCCCGGGATGCGACCGGGGCAGCGAGAGATTGACGAACGTGAGGAGCGCTGGGTGGCCGCAAGGCGGGAAGGACGCTTCCCCGAGCCCCAGCCACGGCCACCCGAGCCACAGGCGCACGGGCAGAGCTGGAGGAAGGCTACCGAGGTGGGCCGATGACCAGGCAAATGGCCGTGGCCGTGCTCGTGTTCGTGGCGACCTACGGCGTGGTGCTCGCGGCTGGGCTGCTGGTGGCGGCGCGCTAGGCGTCCTGCAGCACGTTCCCCGCAGGCGCAGGATGAGGGTCGCGGGGCGGAGGTGGGCGGCGATGCCACTTCCGCCCCTCGCGGCGCTCAGAGGCAGCACAGGAGGTGCAGACGATGGCAAATGTAACGACGACGGGGCCGACGCCGGGACCGTGGGTCGCTACTGAGTACGAGGAAATGCCGGGCGAATGGGGGGTGACGCCAGCAGCCGATCTCAATGCCTTCGCCGTGGCCTACGTCTACGAGGAGGCAGACGCCCACTTGATCGCAGCAGCCCCGGACCTCCTTGCAGCGGCGGAGGCTGCGGTGAACAGCCATGGGCCAAGCTGCGCGTTCTGCAATACCTTGCAGGACGACCACGTCGGTAGCTGCCCTGCGCCCGCTCTCCTCGCCGCCATCCAGTCGGCCCGTGCTAACGAGCGTACGCCGTGACCCCGAGCGCCGGCAAGGAGCCAATGACGGGGGAGCGGCTGCGCGAGTGGATGGACCGCTACCAATTCTCACAGCGGGTGCTGGCGAGGCAGCTCGGGGTCGCACCGAGCACAGTCACGCGCTGGCGCCGCGGACCAGTTCCCCAGGGACGCATCCTTGAGCTCGCGCTGGACGGCCTGCTCTACGAGACGGGGGCGCTGCCGTAGCGAAACCGTTGAACGAGTTTACTATGACGATCGTGCGGTTCCGATTTCTGCCTCACCGATGTGAGCGAGAAATCGGAACCGCTGCCGTAGGCGAACGCGAGGACGGGGCGCTCCCCGGCAGGCCGCCCCGTCCTCTACGCTTCGAACGCCCGCATCATACACGAAACCCCCGAGTCACCGTCAGGGCCGGTGCTGAGATCGGGGGTCCGCTTAGCAGATTGTGTTGTGGGGTCAGATTCTACACGCACGCGCTCCTCTCGCCCACCGAAAGAGTAGCACCTACAGATCGCCGCTGGGCTCGCTCTCGCCGTCCTCCTCGCCCTTCGGCTCGATGATGATCAGGCTCCCTCCGTGCCGGCGGCTGAACGTGAACCCGGTGGACTCGACGTCCACGCCGGCGCCCTTCATCAGCTCCACGGCCCGGCCCAGGTCGGCCAGCGTCGTCACCTCTACGGTCATCTTCAGGGTCATGGTAGCCTCCGTGCCACATCGCTCCGCGGCTCGATCAAGGCACACACGTCGGCATGCCTTCTGCGCCAATCGTCAATCTGAGTGTTCCTGACGTCCGCCGAATATTGATCGCCGCTGGCCTCATATTCAGCGCCACAGGAGCAGCGTTCTCGCTGCGACGTCACAATCTCGGGCATCGGTCCATCCCTTCACTCCGAATCAGCGAGTTCCCACACACGAACTACCACCCCCGCCGATTCGTCCAGGGCGTAGCTCTTTCTCACCTCGATCATGCAGACCTGCGAGTCGTCAGCGAACACAGGCCCGGTCATGCCATCCAGAAGCGCCCTCACCAATTTGTCGAGATCTGGGCGCCGGTCAGGGTAGCGGTCTTTCTTCGGCCGTGACTTCGGGCGCGGCAAGCGGAAAGCGGCAGTAACACCTACTGGCCCCTCAAGCGGCCGGCCATCGCTCGCCCCCTGCGCTTGGAAGGCCACGATGTTGCGCCACTCCTTGAGGTTCGGGTTGCTGCTCGTTATCACCGGGCGACCCTTCACCAGAAAGGCGCGCATCGAGCCTTGCGGGACAGGCTTGCCGTCCACCTGAAACTGCACGGCTCGCCCGGTCATGCCACCCTCGGCAGGTCGCAGCTCGCCCCGACCTTCGCCAGCCACCCGGCCTCCCCAGCGAGCAGCGCGTGTTGGTGCGTCACCACCGCAGTCCCCTCGTGATCCTGCTCAGATGGGCCGGGTGCACTCCGAAGTCGGGAGCGATGTCGATTAGGCGTTCGCCTTCGTCTCGCCGGCGGCGGATTTCGGCTACTTGACCAGCCGTCAGCTTCGCCTTACCGGAGCGCTCCCCGCGCCGCTCGCCAGCACGGCCCTTCGCAACCATGTCCGCGCTGTTCTCGGCTGCCGTACCGAGTCGCAGGTGAGCGAACCGAACGCAGGGAGGGGTATCGCAGGTGTGCATGATCACCATGCCGTCCGGGACGCGACGGCCGTGTCCGTACTCCCATGCGATCCGGTGGGCCAATTCCGTGCCGCTGCGGTTTCTTACCCGCCCGTAACCCTTTGCGTTGACGGAGCCCCGATAGATGAGACAGCCGCCGACCGCCTCCACCTTCGCGAACATTCGCTCGTACGCCGGTACCGCCCTGATCGGCCGACCCATGCTGTCCGTTCCGATCACGGCAAGGGACACGAAGCACCCACTTTCGCGAGCCAGCCCGCGCCCTGCGCGAGGAGCGGGTGGCTATGAATGAATTGGTGGCAGTTGTGGCAGAGTCCGAGCGCGTTCCATCGCTCGTGCGGTCCGCCCCTCGCTCGCGGTAGGACGTGGTGCGCCTCGGTGGTGCGCCACGTGCAGTTCATCCAGCGCTTCGCCTGCTCCTCGTCCATGAAGGCGTCGGTCATGAGCGCCGCGCAGTCAGGCTGCTCCTCGCGAATGGCGCGGCTGATCGCGGCCCACTCGGCGACGGCTTCCCGACGTCGCACCTGCTGGGGCGTGCGCTGCTTCTTCGTCACGCGAGCTCCTCTCCCCAGGCGGACACGAGCGCCCGCCGACAGCCTCGACACGTCACCAGCCGCGCGTCTTGGGTGAACGTGATGGCGCCACGCCTGCGGAGGCACAGCGGCTCGAGCGCGCCCGCGAGGCGGACAGCGTAGTGCGTGACGGGCTTCACAGCGCCCTCGGGTTGCGGTCGATGCGCGGCTGGTCGGACACGTCGAGGCCACCTAGCAGGCGTCGTGCTGTCTCGCGCGACACCTCGTCGCCGAAGTCCTCGGCGTGGAGGGGCTCAGGTGGCAGCAGACGGCTTCCGCGGCACTCCGGACAGGTCGACCGGCAGTCGTCGCAGCCGGTGGCTGGCTTGCAGGTCGTAAACTCTCCCATGACCAGCTCCCGCCTCACGCACGGCGAGGCGATGACCACGCCCTTCCCGCGGCAGCGGGGGCAGAGCTGGTCCATCTCGCCTCGCTGGAGCCGCCATAGGATCCACGGGTTCTGCAGGCCGAACTTCTCGAGGGCGTACATCGGGTCGCCAGCGCTCACAGCAAGACTCCCTGCCCCCCGCGCCGGCCCTCGTTCCAGCCGCGCAGGTACTCCGCGTACTCCTCGTCGCTCCACGTCGGCCGGCGGTACGGCCGCCCAGGGTGCGGGTTCAGCTCGAGGAACCGCAGCCTAGGCACAGGACCACGCCCCGAAGCCCTGTAACTCATAAACGAACCATGCAGCGCGGGCGTTGATGGCTGGGTCACGGTAGACGTGCGCAAACGGCCACGGCAGAGCTCCCCAGCCGCCCCACGCATCCCGGTTGATCTGACACAGGCCGTAGTCCCAGGTGGGGCCAACGGCCCGCGGGTGTAAGCCGTCGCTCTCGCACGCTCAGATCTCCACCATCACGCCAACCCACCACCCGCAGCCCGGCCCCTGGCAGGCGTTGTAGAGGTGGCGCTGCGCCTCGGCGCGGGTGATCGGCGGCCCGTGGAGGCCGGGGCCGAGCTGGTAGTCCCACACGAACGGCGGTCGTGCGGGCTCAGTGAGATGCGGGGGGACGGGATTTGAACCCGCGACCACCTGATCAAGGGTGCTCTGCCAGACTGAGCTACCCCCCGCACGAGGCCGGGCTACCGGCAGCTCCTCCTCAAGCGCCCAACCCTGTGCGGCGCCCTGCGGCTGGGGAGAAGCTGTCGGTGGCGCGTCCTCGGTGAGCACGGCCACAGCGAGCCAGATCGTGAACACAGTGATGAGGCCGAGGAGGAAGAACAGCGGGCCGGCGCGATCGCCGTTCACGCCAGCACCCGCTTCACCGCACGCGCGATCGCCCGACCCATCGGCAGCGGTACGCCGTTGCCGATGGCCTTGCGCTTCCCGTCCATCGTGAACGGCATGTGCTTGGTGAAGTCACGGGGTAGGCCCATCGCTTCGCAGGCGTCTTCGATGGGTAGGACCGAACCCATACCGGGCAGCGGCCCGCCGCCCTTCTCCTTGCTGCGGACCCGCGCACCACTGGACGCGAT
>LAZR01000329.1_pt1 | contig 43554 bp, 71 predicted proteins | sample 329461 | NCBI WGS metagenome assembly LAZR01 (sample SAMN03002196, study PRJNA259156) | marine sediment metagenome | biome: sea floor; feature: Hydrothermal impacted sediments; material: marine sediment; isolation source: Loki non-amplified sample from Loki's castle hydrothermal vent sediment ...
AAGAAAGGAAAGAACATGACAAACAACCTAAAAAACCAGACCATGAAACTACGTAAGATATACGAAGCAGCAGATGGTACAACCATTGAATTTAGACGCATTAAAAATGTACCGGCATGGTCTCATCGTGTTATCATCAATGGTACCGCTTGTGATTGGCTTAGCAATAACTTTAAGCCAAACAGCAAAACAGCCCAATTCTATTACGAAAAACATAGTCCCAGAAAGGAAGGCAGCTAATGCGAGTCATTCACCTACCAGCAATCGACAAGACAGTGAGCCTCAAAGCTTACGTTGCTGCAATCAAGTTAGCCAAGGCCAACCCTGACCAGGAATTTAAGCACGGCCTCACTTGCTGGTGGGCTTGCACAGGCAAAGACATCATGCGTCAATTCTGGGAAGGTACACAGGATCGAATTAACCAGGCCATCCCTTACACGGAAAGGAAGTGAATGATGAAGGGACAAATGCTGTGCTCAAGTGAAGCGTACAAAAGTGCATTGCGTGTTGTGGCCATCAGTCCACTCAGAGTACACTTCGATATTATCCTGACCATTGCTCAATGCGCCGATCACCTAGCAAAGACAACGCGTTTCTCTGCTGCTGAGATAGCGCAGATGGGCGCTACCGGATGGCTACACGGTAAGTTTCGTATTGGGTTTGGTGAGCATATGGCTGCTGTAATTACATCTGCTGATGAAATGAACCTGTCCCTTAGCGATGCGTTGACTAGTTATTCAATATGACAAACCCCGCCATTGGTAGTTAGCGGGTGCGCGCCGGCGCTGGTCGGTGCGTTTTTTATTTACTCAAACATTGAGACGTAATTATCGACGGCATGATCTTCGATCTTGCCCTTGAGCACAGATCGCAGCCAAGACTTGACACCCATGCGCTTGTGAAACTTGCTGCCGCACCACCACTGCAATTGCTTGGGGTGTCGATAACCCATCAGCCAGAGAGGCAAGTGGGGCACTGGATCGTTCTTGAGGTGATAGCGATAGCTCACGTTGCCTAGGATGGCGCTGTAGAGCCGCCTGAAGGTGCTGTTGCCAACCCTGGGGCAGCCAAAGGTCACCACAGCGGACGGCCTTACAGCCTGTCTGGTGAGCATCATAGCGAATAACTCAGCAAGACCCCCGCCCAAGCTGTGGCCTGTGATGAAGACGTGACGGCCTGCAGCGTTTTGAACGTACTGCCATAGCTCAGGCCAGACCAACTCAAGCGCCATATGAAAGCCTCTGTGTACCCTGCCCCATGCTACAGGTGTCTTTCTGAATTGCAGATCAGTGATGATGTCCCTGATCTTATCTGACTCAGTACCCCTGAAGGCAAAGATGATAAAGTCTTCATCCTTGAAGCTGTAGACTTGGGTGCCGTTGTTTTCGATCAAGCTTACGCTGTAGGATGGCCAATCATCTTGCACCTGGGCAAGATCGCCATAAGCAGACTTTGACATCTTGGCTAGTGTGTTGTGCATCAAGATTTGATCTTTTCCAAGCGCGTACGCGTCATAGCACGAATTGTTGGATCACTTTTGAAGACCCCGCAATTAGGCTTAATACAAAACACCTTGCGGCCTTTCGACCAAACGTGTTTGCCGTCTTTGCAAGGCTTAAAGTCTGGGTCGATGTCTTTCCAGATCTTGGCCTTTACAGGCTTAGGCTTTACCTTTTTCTTTTTCTTAAACATTTTCTTAAACATGCCATCACCTCAAGGGTATTGTAACTTCGGGTTTAATGTCTTGTTTCTGCTCTGTTTTCTGACCACCTTCTAGCCAGATATCTGTTTTCCATTTCATGTTAACCACGTTGTTATCACCAATGATATAGATATTGGGATTCTTTTGCGTTGGGACTGTTGGGCTTTGCGCTGCTTGACAGCCTGTGAGGCACAACACTGTGAGTACCAACATACTCAACGCTACAAGTACGTACAGCCCCCAGGCAATTGCACGTGCTTTGAGTGTTCGATCATCAATCATAATTAAAAACCCCTTGGCCCCAGGCTGGGTTAACAAGAGGCCAAGGGTGAAAGGAAACTCAGCCTTACTTTGGTATCACTGGTCCTGCCTTAAACTTCACTGCTGCTGCTATCATGCGCTGGGCTGTAGCCTCAAGAATGCCTACCGCTACCAACAACTCAACACCATTATCAGGTGACATCTGATTATTTCGTACGTCAGTAAGCACATCCTTGGCCGCTGTGATCTGCGCGCCGTTGAGCTTAACGCCTTCAACAATAGTCTCAGCGCCCGCAGCCTGCTTGGATTGTGCTGGCTGCTTAGGGTCAGCAACATCTGGGTCGATGATCTGCTTAAGCATTGGCATTAGCTCATCTTCATCATCAGTCCTAGGTATACCACTCTGATCAAGTATCTGATCAAGGGCTAGTACTGGAAACAGCAACTCAAAGCCGATTGGGCTAGTAAGTATTTTCTCCAGAAGTGAGCGCAGGAATAGCTTGTCCTGGTCGATGATTGGGCCGTGCTCAAGAAAGACCTGGCCACGCGCTTGCTCACCAAAGTTAATCACTAGAAGCTGATCGACAATGTACCAGTTAACACACCTGATCAGATCATCAAGGATGTCTTCAGCAACAGCAAACGCCACGTCGATGTGCGCGGCAGCCTCAGCCTTGGTGCCATGCTGACCTTCAGTGATAGCGCGCTCTGGCAAGAGCCAACCACGTATTAACTGCACATCCCAATAACGCAATTGGTCTGTAAAGTCTTTGCCGTGGTTGCCTTTGCTTTCCAGAAAGCTAATGATCCAAGGCCTGATTGATTCAGGATCAACACCGCGCCTAATCCAGTCTTGAGGATCAGCCCACTTAGCAAAGCTGTTGGGCATAGCCACACCCTTAAGCTTACTACCTAGATTCGCAAGCATATCTTGGGCAAGCTTGAAGTTGTCTTCTAACGAGCCACCAGCGTCACGGCTTTCACCTTCTGGGTAAGTAATGATTGGGATAACACCAGCAACCTTACGTCCATAGTCGCCCATTCTGATTGCTGTATCTAACCAGTTTTTCCAGACGCCGCGTATATTCTCATGGCGCGATCGACCGTAAGGGCTACCTGCCTCACTGTCATTGACATAACAAAAGACTTTCTCAGCAGGTAACTTCACGTTGCCATTCTTCAAACCTGCAAAAGCGCCTGTCTCTTTGTCGAGCAAGATGGTGGTCTTGTCCACCAGCAAAGGCTTAAGACGCTTAAGCACGATCTGCTGACTTTCATTCAGATCAAAGATTTTTTCAAAGGAACTGTACCCATAATCCATTGCAAAGAGACTGTTATTTCTAATCCAAGGCCACATCGAAGTAAGATTGCCTTTGATAAACTCAGCCCACTCATCAGGCGCACCGTCAGTCTTACCTATTGATATGTCAGCTTTCTTGATCGGCGCTTGTGTGGCAACGCGCGCCATTGCGATTGTTGGGTTAGATCGCATCCTGCGGTAAGTCGCAAACGTACCTGGTGGCGGTTGGCTCAGCCCTGGCTGAGTAATCAAGATGGCCATGCCGCCAGTCTGGCCTTTGGTTTGCTCGCCCATCTGTGCAGGCACAGGCGCAGCCGTTGCTGCTCTGAGTGGCTTTATTCCCTGGGCAAGACCAATGCCGTTACCATTATTGTTGCGTTTAATTCTCATGCTGAGTCTTTATGTCTTCGTGCCCATGACACCCAAAACGAAGCAGCCAACACTAAACCGACTACCACAAGTACCCAGGAGCCAAGACGCAACCCCTCAATTATTGTAGTACTGGCAATGCCAAGCATTACCAGTAAGCAAAGCGCGTAGGTCTTCGGGTCAGTTTTGGAAAGTGGCTTAGTCATCACCAAACCAATCCTCAAGCTTCACGAATTGATGGAAGTCGCAATCATCATTGGGACACACAAGACTGGGCCTTACGTAGCCGTTGTCATCAATGTCGTAGTCAGCCAGCGCACCGGCCTTACCACAGTCTGGACAACACACAGACACTTCCTCATCATTGGGGCGACCCCAATAACCTGGCTTAACTTCGTCACCTTTTTTGATTGTCAATGCCATCGTCAGAACCTCCTTGTATGGTGCCCTTCAGATAATCACGTGTCAAAATAAAAGCTTGATCACGACTAAAGCCTTCATCAACTAACCGTCTATAGAATGACCGAAGCATCGGGCACAGGCTGTCAACCACTATCGCCGCGTCTTGATCAAGGCTCGCTAACTCTTTAGGGTCCATCGTCATTCCTTTCAGTGGCTAGCCCAGGATTATCCTTGCCCCTGTGCCTGGTCCTTGCATGCGCTTGGGACTGCGCACGCGTCTTAGTCTATGCACCCAATGGCCAAACGCCTCTGATGCATGGGTTATCATCTTATCAGATTTGTCTACGTTGGTGCCAGCGTCATTCCAAACCACGTTCTCAAAGTCGTTTAGTAGACGTTCACACCTGGAATGAACACGGACATGGGACACTTCCTCAAAGTCTTTTAAGGCCTCATTGGCTGATCCGATCACATCAATAGGTGACGGATGGCTAGACGCAAAGCGCATGATGTTGGGCAAGCCAGCCTCTGTCAGTGCCTGTCTGATCACATCAATACGGGTGTGACCTGTCTCGATAGATCGCGCGCCGCCGGCAGGATCGCCATAAACATGGATCGACGGAAACGGCCCCATATTGTGATAGAAGGCAATGAAGCGTTGTAACAGCTTCTGAAGGCTAAGACCGTGATCAAATATCTCATGCACCACGTCAAACACATCATCCACTGAATCGTAATGGCCTATCTCGCCGTGCATACCTGGATTGATATTGAAGTCAAGCATCAAGCACAAGGGCTCACTTGTATTTAACTCTATTGAATCATCCACAGTGCCATCATGGTAGCGCTCGTAAGCAGCACCTACATTGACCAACTTAGGCGCTTGTTGGTATAAAGGCCACCAAGCAAAGCCGGCACTTACCTTCCTACGCGCAAGCGTTGCAACGTCATACCTTTCTGGGCAAAGAGCCTCACCTTTCTTGCGATGAAAGACAGGATCGTCTGTTTCAGCGATCGCGCTGGCGATGACATGCTTCCATTCAATGCCATGCTCATGCTCTAGGAAGTTAGTAAAATCTTTCTTGTGCCAGCGCGTCATCGTGACGATGATGGATGCTCCAGGCTCAGCGCGCGTGTCAAAGGTTGAATGAAACCAAGCCTTAAGTTTGTTTCTGTAGGTAGGGCTGTGTGCCTCTGTCCAATCCTTGATCGGGTCGTCAATGATGGCTAGGTCATAACCAAATCCAGTGATAGGACTGTTGATACCAACACACTGCATGCCCCCACCTTCTGGAGTAATCCAATGCCCTGCTGCATCAGCGTCTTCACGAAGCTTGACCCTGATTAACTTATTAGTGCGCAACTCATCACGTACCAACCGGCCAAACTCCCTGGCAAGCTCATTGCCATAGCTGGCAATTACGATCTTAGAGTGAGGCCTGATATCAAGTAACCAGATTGGCAGCCACTTACTGAGCAACCAACTCTTGCCGTGTCTTGGTGGCGCGTTGACAATTAGCCTGCCCTCATGCGCAAGCACTGTATCCATTGCGATGTTACCCAGATCACAGAGCCATCTGTAATCATGCCACGCACCATCTGATACTTTCTTGGCATAAGTGTGTGGATGCAGTCGCCATGCCCATTCAGGCAACTCAGGCGCTTTGGGTTTTGGTTTCTTGATTTTCATGCACTTGTTTCAGTTCTTTTAAGCATTCCTCAAGCATGCTGACTGCAACACCAATTTGCTTTGCAACTTTGGGGTGCTGAGACTTTGCATTTGTTCCTTTGTCACGCAACGTCTTAGCGCCCTTAGTCCACTCATCAATCAATACTTCGTACTTGTTAGCCATCACGTTTCCTTTCAGATCAAATCCAGAATGAGATTAAGCAACCAAGCGATAAGGCCTAGCAGGTGACACCACCAACCAAACTTAACCACTCGCTGCGCCCACTTGGTTTCAAAGTAATTGATTGGTTCACGTTCCATACGTCATCATTCCTTAGAGTGGTCAGCTACCTCTATGTGTCTTTCGTTGCCATCCATGCGAAGTATGGCAAGACCTTCCTCATTGATTAAAGCTTCCCTAGGAAAGTCATCTTTCCATTCAGTAGGCTCTAACCGCACTGCACCGCAGTTGTAAACAAAGTGGATTGGTTCACCATGCACATCTTCGACATGCACACCATTCTTTTCGATCTTTGTGACACGCAGTAGGTCACCAAGCTTTGCCATCCCTGGCGCACCAGCGCCAACCAAACGCAAGATATCACCACGTTTTACTTTTGAATAATCAATCATCTTCATTCCTTTCTGTGTCAGTAGATTCAGTAGGTTCAAGTACCGTGCATTCAATCTGTTTCACTCGATCATTTGCGTTGCGCAGGTGGCGCACCAACTCTGGGTCAGACAAGGCCTTTTCAATAACAAGCCTGTCTTGCTGTAGCTCTTTGATTGATGAATCGACGCCGTGTACCAAGCGATCATTAAACTTGTCAGGCCTAGCTGCCTTGAGCAAGAACATCAGCAGTCTGTCACTGTACTCTTTGAAGGTGTCAACGCGATCACCCTGGTAATAAACAGGATGATCAACACCATCAACAGCGCGCCTATGCGCCGCTAACTCCATGTCATCGAAAGCAATCTGTAATGCATCATCCCACTTCTGGGCAAACTCAGCATTGCGATTGCGCTCGTCATAGCAAGCACGTCTTGTTATGCCTATCTTCCTAGATGCGTAACTTACATTACCCTTAACTGCTAGGTAATAGTAAAACTGTTCGCGCGTTGTCGCTGTGAAGTGTTGCACTGCCGAGCCTACAGGTTTCTTATCACGCGTATTATCGCGCTTTCTTTTTTTATTTTTTACTTTCATTTAATCATCATCAAGAATTGCAGGCATACCAACGCCAGTTTCATCAGGTTTTAATTCTCTGGGATGAACACCTAAGCTTCGGGCTAAGGCAGCTTGACTTATATGTCTAGTGCGCTTTTGTTCCTTCACATTCTCAGCCATATCTTTGGCTAACTGGTTGAGTGCCTTATCTTTTTCGTTTTCTTGAAGCATTGCTTTATCGGGTGTTCTACCCCGCAAGATAACACGCTCTATGGATTCAATTTTACACTGACCATTATGGCCATTCTTTTTCTTTTTGTAATCTTTCAAAAAATCAAACACAAGCCGCAGCACAAACAGAGCAAACAGCCCACCAGCGCCAACTTGCATCCATGTTGGTACACCAACCTCTGTTGTCTCAGCGAGTAAGTACAGCATCAAGCCTAATAGGATACTAAAAAGGGGCCTGCTTACGCAAGCCCCAGGTTAGGCACCGTGTTTGGTTTCGCTCATTGGCTCACTCACGATTACTCACCCCACATTGGCCACTGTGAGCAAGTAGGGCCTCACCACCTAAAACCGACGCACCACGTATGTCAGATGATGCGCCGGCGCTTGAATATCAATCATTCTAACCGAAAACCAGCCCGACGCAAACTCATCTTCAAGACAATCAGAGCAAGCTGTGCCCTTCGTTTCTTTTCTGGATCAGAAATATCATCAATCAACCGTGTGGCGATTCGTATCCCTTCCTTAAGCAACGCCTCAACCCGCGCTTTTCTATCCTCACCTAGAGCAACAGCGCCAGCCACATCACGCGCTTCCTCAGTATACTCAACCACTTTATTCAAGGCATCATATTCTTCAGACCCAACCCCAGCCAGCGCCCTGAAGTCTCTGGCGACAGCAGCAGCTTCACTAAGCTCAGCGTGAACCACAGGCCAATCAATACCCCCGCTTGCGGAACAACCCACGGTTGTGCTCAGCCCGATAACGTACAAGATACTCAGCATCTTCATGCTTAGCACCTTGATTAACCCGGCCTTGCACTTCTTGTTTGCACACGCAGTGCGCGTGGCCATTGATGTAGGGCTCATGGTCGCGCCCATCCCAAAGCTTCTGTTTACAGATGGCACACAATTCATTTTCATTCCTTTCGTCAGGGGTTTTGTTGTCAACCAACTCACTACGCATGATCTTAACACTACCAGGAAACTCAAAACCAATCCGCGCTTTTTCACCGCGTATGTCACAGAGCTTTATCCGGCCTAGCTCTTTGTCGTTAACGATAATACTGATTTCTTCACCAACATACCTGCCTAATACCAACATTGCGATTCCTTTCGATTAAGATGATCTTATGATATTACTAATAATGCACCTGCCTACTTCACTGTTAGCCATCAAAGCAGTTTCTGGGAAAGAGTCATCACACATCACAAGCCAGCCAGATCGCGTTAGCAACGTGAGGCCATCAATGCGAGTGCCCCACTTAATCCCATCAACCATGTAATCAAACACAGCCCGGCCTACAACTAGATCAGCCACGCATTCAAATTCATTCTGTCCTGTCATTGGGTCGATGTACATTAGCCAAACACCTTTTGCCAAATCTCTTTGAGCTTTTCAGTTTGCATACCCACCAAAGGCTGGTTTACATCAAACTGTCTAGCACATTTTTCGATAAAATCAATTTCCCAGTAGGTTAACGCGCCAGAGACATCAGCCAACAACTCATTAACCATCTTAATCTGATCTGCAGGAAACAGCATCATCCACCCCGCCTGCGCTGTGCGCGTTTTTCAATCCGATTAAGAATCAACTGGCCGCGCTCACTGATTGCCCTAGCCGTCAGTCTAGGTAGCTTGGGATTAACTCGCACCTTGTAGCCTTTGGTGGTGGTCAATGTAAATCCTTTGCACCGAAAATGCTTGCCAGCCATCAAGGCTTTTAATCGCAACAGATAAAACACGTCTTGTGATACCTCAAAATCCATCAACCCCCCAAGCGCTGTAGCTCGCGTCTAAGCCCTCTGGCCCGTAAGGCCTGTTTACCCGCCCGCCCAGGCCTACCTGCTCTTACGTGGGCTTCATAGGCTTTCTTTCGTCTTTCAATCCGTCGCCTCAAATCAGCAACGCGCTTAGTTGTGACCGCTTTGTTTTGCAACGCAATCTTAGGCCCATCAACCAAGCTAATGTTGGGCAGCGTCCACCACTTCGGCGCTTTCGGCACTTTCTTTTCTTTGACTGATGGCAACGTCCAAGCTGCCCCCAGCGCAGCAGCCATCAACTGTGATCGAAATGCTTTTGTGTTTTTGTTAAGCTCAACCATTCTCTTTTTCCTTTCTGAATCGTTCACGTATTCCTACGGCATACCCACGCAAGAATTGACTGTATGGGGTATCGTCAGTAATTCCAAACATATTTCTGACATCCAAAGGCGCACCCCGAATTTGATAACCTCTCTCAGGTTCCCAAATCACCTCAACAATTTCACGGTGATCTACGTCATTGATCTTTATCCAAAGATCACCAAATCCAAGGTGCTTTTTTAGACATCGGTAAGCTTCATCAATCGACATGATTTTTTTCCTTTTTATACTGTTCACATCCGTAGGGGGTAGGGTGTGTGAGGTTATTACCTTAAAGGTAATATTATTACTTATATGTTATATGTTTGTTAGTTAATATATTACTGAAAACAGTATACACCGTACCCCCCTTAGACCCGAACAGTATAACCCGCCTCTAGACAGCGCCACAGGGGGTGCAAGGGGGGTCGAATCTTGAACAGTAAGACCGCTTAAGGGGGTCAAGTTGTGAACAGTAAGACCCATTTTCCTTTCCCTCAAAGTGATTATACTGTTCACACTCTGACCCCCCTACAAATGTCTCAAATGGGGGGTGAAACTTGAACAGTATAAACCTATTATTTGACCCCTTTGATGATCAATTCAGCGTACAATTCTTGGTAGTTGTGTACCGTCAGTGTGGCGATACCTACATGCCAGCTTTGTCGTGGATTAGACAAGCTAACAACTCCAGCCTCATTACGTAGATAAGGCCCCAACTCATCCTTATCATGGCCAATAGTGCCATCAAAAATAGTACCCAGGGGTATGTTACTGACCCATTTAGTCGTCTGGCTTTTCTCAATCCGTTGGTCAACAATCTTCATAGCATCTTTCCTTTCAGTGATAAGGGCCTCGTTCAACTGCTGGGCTCTTTCCATGGCCTTGCAGATCACATACCAAAACTCAGGCGCTGCTTCAGGTGATCCAAACTCAGTAGTGCTCACCGCGCCCCGCATCGTCCTAAACAGGTGATACAGCGTCTGATATCTGCTCATGCGTTTGAGCCTTGGCAACTCATCAGGATACTCAGGCACCAACTGCTCAACCAACTCATCAAGTGTGCGCTCTGCTGAAGCTCCGTACATTGGGTGTTTTTTGGTTAGGTCAACCGTCATGCCTTAAAGCTCCCTGTTAGCTCATACTTGATCTGCTGTATGTCATGGGTCTCAAGCCCTGTCTCTTTCAAGAATGCAGTCAACTCACTTTCCTTGACCACATCAATATTGTTAAACACAGTCTCTGGCTGAAACCAAACAAAGACGTAATGTCGTTGCTTACTGCGCGCCGGCAAGTAGCTGTAGAGGTACACATAGATGCAGGCACCTGCCACAAATCTCTTAAAGGTCTCTAGCTCAATCCCACTCTTGGCACGTACCGCAGTAACACGACTGTCACAGCTTGGACAGATAACCCACCTAAGCTGCCTGCCTCTGTTGTCAAGGTCAACACCAGCTTTAGCGCAGGCATTGCGCACCGTCTGTGTATTGACGTTGTAGTGGCTAGCCACCTGAGCAACAGGGATGCCACTACCCACTAGTTTAACCATCTGCTCATGGCGCTCTGCTCTTTCCTTCTGCGTCAGCTTAGATGGTTTTTTCTTTTTGTTCATGGCACCAATTCCTTATTGTTTCGACTGTAATTTCGCCCTTGCCTAATTGATTAAGGTTAATCAAAGCACGTAGACGACCATTCGACGCCTGAAACTCCAGCCAGTAGCCATCCTCTTTGATGTATAACACTAGATTGTCAGGTTTGATTTTGATTGTCTTCGACATTCCATTTCTCCAATTCTTGTTTCAAGTCGTCAACTGCCTGCTTAAATTCCTTGGCTTGTTGTTCTGACTTAAAAAGCTTTTTAGTTACATTCATCACGTACTGTCTCTGGGCAGGATCTAGTTGAGCGCGAAGGGCATAGCACAACATAAAACTTGATTTCTGCAGCCGCTTGCGCGATCCTTTGTTCATCTCAACGCAATACATGAGACCTAAGATAAAACCAACAAAAATCGACACAATAACAATAAGCCAGATCATGTTGCTTCCTCGTAAGGTTGCATTTTCATCCCAGAAATTTCAAGCAAACCGTCAACGCTTGTTTCCTGGGCACCATAGAACATCAAAGGAAACTTAGCTTTGATCAAGTCATAGACCTGATTGAAGACAAGCCGTATTTCCCATTCAGCATGTCGGCTGGTGCGCATCATAACCAGGTGTCTCAAGGCTCTGATGTTCACTGACCAGCCTATCTCATTAGCTTGGCCGTTGGGCAACATGCGACGCAGGGCGCTGGTCAATTTTTTCTTTTTGTCAAAGTCTTTTATATTCTCAATACCCAGCAAAGCAACGCAAGTATGGTACGCCCTCTTAAGGTCATCCATGATTTCATTGATAACGTATTTAACGGGTTCAAGAATTGGATCGATCACCATTTCCATATCGTTTTCTGAATCGAGCCGAACATAGCGCCCAGAGGTTTGACTAAACGCCGTGCCGATTCGATGCCTTACCAACTCATGCGTAAAAACCCGGCTGCAATCGGTCGTCACGAAATTAAGCCAACAGTGCTCAAACACGGACCCATGCCCGGCATTAAAGCAGGCCTCAAGGTTGCTCTTGATGTCCCTGGTTTTAGTGATGTTGGGGTTGTCACCAACGCACAAGGCTTTGTAGCAGAGCTTGGCGTAAAAGCTACAGAGTATTTCGCCATCCGACAACCCATCATTCCTAGCCTGCTTAATATAGTCATCATAAAATCGTTCGTTACCTGTATCACACAGATATTGCCACAATCCATGATCGCTACTCTCAAAGGCTATTCCTGTGCAGCCAATCAAATACGTTTTAGGTGTTACCTCTTTCATCGTTATCCGTTTCCTTTCTATGTTGACGGAGTGCGTACAGCAGGAATGCGTAGTTGCTTAGGTCAATCAACGAATCTTCAGCCGATTCATCAGACACTTTCAACTCCCCATCATTGAAGTGAGTAACAAGGCGCTTGATCTTGTCAACCATCCTTATGAGGATACCAATCTCAGCCTCACAAAGCCCTAGCTGCTCGCAAGACATGAGATTACCAAACACGTTTTGCCCAGAAGCCTTAGCCCCGGAATAGTCGTGGTTTTTGGCATCAATCAGGGCAGCACCCTTGCCACAAAACGTAGCGTGCAGGGCCAATAAGTCAGCGCGGTCCATCACTCACCTTTCCTTTCGTTTGATTTTCATCTTGGGTTTTGTTTCTAGTAAGCCAAAGCAAGCAGCATCCCTACCCATATGATCGCGTAGGCTAGTATCAGCGCCGGCGCGCAGTAGTAGCTGTGCAGACGCATCATCACCAGCAGCACAGGCATTGATCAGAGGTGTATAGCCTTGGTTGTTTTGCCAGTTGACATCAGCACCAGCCTTGATCAAAGCCTTAACTAATACGTGATTCTTTTTCCACACCGCGTAATGCAAAAACGTAGCCTGACTGCTTGACCGATGGCCTAGGATAATGCTTGGGTGATCGCGCAGCAGTTGGTCAAACGCAAACCAATCACCACTGACAAAGGCTTGCTCAGCAGTGTCGATGATCTTTACTTGTTTGCGATTGATTCTCATAGCTCTGCTGCTCGCCAGTTAGCTTCATTGTCACCTAGACGCTTATTCATTTGCTCAATTGACTCGATATTCAAATGCATATCATTTACAATCCTCAGATAACAGTGCTGCCACCAGTCTGAAACATTTTTATCTGGGTGACAGGCACCTAAGATTTGTGCAGCATGCATGATATGTGTCTGAAAATGATGAGGCATATCGTCAACCGCATCAAGGTATAGACCAAGAGCTACGTCTAACAGTGGGGTTTTTTCGCAACACAGTGGACTGCTTAACGCCGTATGGTGTGGCCACATTCTATGCGTGTTAGTGACAACACCACCTACCTCAATAATTTTTGCGTTTGTACATGGCCCTGTAAATGACCCACCACCCGGCGCATAAGGATTACAGCATTCATCTTTTTCAAATGCTCGAATTAAAAAGCATCGGCGTACATACTTACCAATGACTTTGGCTGCGTGGTTCTTTGGTAGTCCATCCGGTCCACGACATGCAGTAATCAAAACCGACTGCTGCATAAATGGAAGCTCACACACCCAATCCTGTAGTACCGATCTGTTCATATCATCCACTTCCTTTCTTTTTAATCCTCATACGTTTCTTAAGCACACCCTTGGCTTTGCCGGCGCTAACCTCAGCTTCCACACGGCGATGATCAAGACTGATCTGGGCCTTTTCCCAAAGGTCGGCTACATGCCTGGTAATCGCATAGGTAAATCGGGTGCCACGACCGAGGCTGGTTTTGGCTTCCTTGCGGGTGACCACCTTGAGCATTAACAGGTTTTCTAGGTGGCGCTCTAGGTTGCTCCTGGGAATACCTGTAGCCTCTGTGAGCTTGGCGCGATCGGAAACCCCCCCATCCATCATCAGGGCCTGTACCACGTCCAGGTGCCAGCCTATGGCCGTGTCTAAGGCCACACGCTCGACAATGGCGTAAACCTCATCATCCAAAGCAGGCTTGCTTAGAACCGACACCAGGCCCAGGGACAGCCTCACAAGCTGCTGAGCCAGTCTGCTGCCTGATTCTTGCTGGGGCCTGTACTTGATCGTGTCCCTGTGATACTGCTCACGATCAACCTGGGCGCGTAACAGGCCAATCAGATCACCCAGCCTGGCAATCCTGGCTTGGTACTTCTGGGGCAGAAGGGCCTTCATCACTCGATTATTGATGGCAGGTTCATTCCCACAAAAGATGGGCTTGCGTTTTAAGAATCTGGCCACACCCTCTTGCAAATCTGATTCACGCTCTGGCTCAAGGCCTATGGTGTATATGGCCTGCATACTCTGATCGAAGCTGCTAAACAACGTCTTTTTCATAATCTGAAATTTTAAGAAACGCTCACCAATTGTGGCCTGGCTATGGCCGTGTATCTCAGATGTCACACCGGCCAACATGGTGAAGTGAGACTTGTAGCGGCGTTCAACACCATTACCAAATACGCGCTCAACCGTGCCATCGTAAGCGCCGCGCAACGTTGACCAAACTTCCTCACGTGCGTCACTACTCATGCGTAAGACTTCTGTGTAATCTTTCAGCACAAACGTCTTGGCGTCTAGTTTAGGCAAGATCGAAGGATCACCGCCCTCACCGCGCCAGCCATTGACTAGTGATTGCCTGCGTATGGTTGATTCAAAGTGAGTAGCCTGGTGAGCGCGCATGGTGTCGAGCAGTGTTGTCTTTCCACCAGATGCAGGCCCAACTAAGAAAAGCCAAACAGGGTTTTTAGGGATGCAAGTTGATTGTGCTGTGGCCAGCATGATCTTGATGGCCATGCGCAGATCATCATTAAGCAACAACCACTTCTCATACTTGGCCATCAATTGATCAAAGGTGATTGGCTTGGCCTTCGACTTAGCAATCTTGATCGTCAGCTTTTTAGTTTGTGCCTTGCGATGTTCAGCCCTGGTCAGCGCTTTAAGATCGCGCCAAGCTTCCTTGGTGGTTTTGGTTTCACCAACAAAATCACGCAGATCATAACCATCAGGTGACGTGTAAGGCCAGCAAACATACTTGATACTCTTGGCCGTGCCATCTAGTAGCCTGGCTGTGCGCTCAGCACCATCATCACCCGGCTTATCATTGTCATAGATCAAAACAACATCACGGCCAACCAACCACTCGACCCATTCTTTTTTGAAGGTGCCAGCACCTGGTGTACCAACAGCAAGGCCTTTCTTACTTGCCTTGTGTAGCAGCATGTCCATCGACATTGCATCCCATTCACCTTCACAAACGTAGACAGGCCCCTTAACTTTGTTTAGTCGCTCAGCGCCACACAGGCACGTCTTAACACCTGTGGTACTGATCGTGTTTCCTCCAGAGAATATGCGCACATCCTGTATCTTGCCTTTGATGTTACGTACAGGTATTAGCCACTCTCCTGCATCATCACGAACAAGATGCCAGCGCCTTAACGTAGCTACATCAATGCCACGTAGCTTGCTGAGCTTCTTAAGCTCTTTGCCGGTCGTGTGCTCATCACAATACTCGATAAGCTGATCCAAGAAAGAAAGGAAGTTGCCACTAGCACCACAGCGCTTGCAAGACCACTGCCCTGTGTTTTTGTTGGCGTAGAAATGCCCCTGCTTACCGCAGAAGATGCAGTTGCCTACATACTCATCACCACTGCGATCATGGAAAGCAGTGCCATGCTGGCTGTAGGCGCGTAATGTTTTAGGTACTTCCATGTATCCGATCTTTTGCAATTTCAAAATACGTTTTGTCTAATTCAATTCCAATAAATCGCCTGCCTAAGTTTTTACATGCAACACCAGTGGTGCCTGATCCCATCGCAAAATCTAAAACAGTATCACCTGGGTTGGTGTATGTCTTAATCAGGTATTCCATCAGAGCCACTGGCTTTTGGGTTGGGTGTACTCGATGGGTCTGTGGCTCTTGCTTGATGGTCTGGATACTTCTAGGGTATCTTTGAGTTGAGTCATAATTGGTGGTTTTGGTGTTATCGTTGTATACATCAGAATTATTTTTCTTATTTTTTAGTGCCCTTACTCTTCCATGCCCTTTTGTCATTTGAGGGATATAGACACATTGCTTTTCATAAAAAACCACAATATCCTCATGCGCTCTCATTGGCATTTTCTTTGCATTAAAATGGCCCCTGGCTGCTGGCTTGTCCCATACCCAACAATACTTAAACATTTTTACATTACTTAAAGTCAGTACACTTGTGAATGGCTGACTTGCGGTCATCACAATAGCAGCATTTGGTTTAACCACCTGTCTCAACTGTTCCCACATTAAGTCAAGTGGAATAATTGAATCCCACTTACAGGCAGTAGTACCATAGGGTGGGTCAGCACAAACCATATCAATACTGCCTGCAGGTATATTGGGCATGAGCTTTAAGCAATCACCCCGCACCAATTTGATTTTACTTCGTTTAATCTTCATTAGTAGTTTCGCCAGATACATTCAGTCTTTACGTCTTTGGTTTTCTTACTGCTTGCCTTGTTATCAATCTTGATCTTGGTGAGATTCCAGCCGTGCTGTCTTTGATATTTCTTGTACAGCGCGCTTGGGTATCCACTAAGCAGAAACTTGCCTTTGATCGTGGCCAGCAACTTCAAAAGCTTTATATGATCCTTCTTGGTCATTTCATGTCGATAGACTTTCTTAGCTGCTCTAGTTTCTGGTAGGTATGTCGGGTCAAGATAAAACAGTGTCTGCTTGCCATCCTGTTGCTTGATGACTTTAAGCGCATCATCATTGAGAATCACCACACGCTTTAGCCTTGCATGTACTTCAGGCAATCCTTCAATAGCACTGAGCCAAGCCGACACTTGCTCACTCATCCCGCGTCTTAAGCGATTACGGGACAGCGTTGCGAAGTCTTTGCCTAGGCCTTGACGCGACTGCCTTACATTGATAAATAAGTTAAGGGCTGCATGCCAATCACCTTCAGGATCAGTAATAAGAGCGGGATATACGCAACAGCTTGCTTGCTGCCAAAATTCCTGACCAAAAGGCGTAGCTTGAGCACCACGTTCAAACTTGGAAAACTGTCTAGGGCTCTGCAATACCCGCCAGAAGTTGGTAAGTGGTAGATCAGTATCGTTAACAACTTCGCTGATGCCTTTGTGGTGCCAATTCCAAAACTCACCAAGCCCACCACCATGAGTGATAACCCTGTGCTTGTAGTCAGTCTTAGCAGCAAGCCTGTGGATGTGCTTGGCTAGGTAATACTTGCCGCCGTGTGTTTTTAGTGGCTGTCTGATTTTCATGCCTTACCTGTAATTTTAGAGGTATAGACATGCCACACATAAGGCATGCACATAGCCGTGCCTAGGTATATACCAAGTGTGGGTACTTGATTACCTGTGCCTACTATTGCAAAAGCCACTTCCTCTTTTGGTGCATTAGGATCGACTTCGTACCAAAGAGTGGGCGTACCACCTTGATCAGCAGCTACATGCAACAGCTTTGCGCCTCTCGGTACGGTTCTTACGCACACAGTATCATGCAGATTCAATGGATATTTATATATAACTTTCATAACTCAATTCCTTTCGGCTTGGCCCATGATTCTTTGATAATCGAAACGTCAACAGGCGTGGCAACATCAAACATGCCCTGATTATCTTCCATCAAGGCTTTGATCTTTCTAAGAAACGGTTTGTGGTAATGCTTCCTGTGAAACTCAATGACTAGCTCATCGTGAATCTGTAGCACAATCCGCGCATCAATACTGTTGTGTCTTATCCAGCGATCAAGTCTAACCATTGCATCCTTGATTAAGTCTGCTGCCTCTGATTGACAGGTATAGGCTACACCTTTGTAATTCAACTCAGGATCAATTGGCAGCATCCGGTTGTACCGCGTGATGATGTGGCCATGCTCTTTTACCTCTTTCATTCGATCACGCATAAAGCCGTTTATTCTGGGAAAGGTTGTATCAAGCGCTTCTAGAATCTCATAGGCCGCGTCCAACTCAACACCGAGCCGCATAGCCAGAAGCTTTTTGCTCATGCCGTAAAGACAACCTAGGAAGTTGTGCTTGGTTGTGTCGCGCCATTCTTGGAAAGCATCATCCTTAGATTCATCTTCAATGCTCAGATCGCGTGGTGTGCCCATGCCGGTCATGTCAGTAATCACAATGGCCAACTCAGCATAGACATCACGGCCCTCAGCAAAGGCCTTAAGCATTGTTTCCTCATCAGCTTCCTCAGCAAAGATACGCGCCTCAACTTGCTTGTAGTCATATGCTGCCCAGAGGTGCCCTTTCCTGGGACCAAAGGGGGCACGCGCTTGGTAAAGCCAGCCTTCCTTATCTCGGTTGGGCACGTTTTGTAGTGGTGGATTTGAGGATGAGAAACGACCTGTAGGCGCGCCTATCTGATTGAAGTTAGGGTGCAGTACACCATCATAGGTGTGCTCATTGTAGTTGTTGAGATAGGTACCAATCAGCTTGCTTAGCCGTCGATAATCCTGAATGCGCTTGATCTTTGGCTTTAGCTCTGCATAATAATCAAGTACGTCTTTATCCAGGGAAGGCCTGCCTGTGCGCGTGCTCTTGATCGACTTAAGCTTCAGGCCTTTCTTACCAAAGAAATACCTAGTGAGTGAATCAGACGGGTTTAAGTTGATACCCGGAAACTCAGTCTTTATTTCTTTAACCAACCTGGTGGCTTGCCTGTGCTTGCTGCGCAGAATTTTTAGGTTAACACTAACACCACCTTCCTCAATAGCATTGAGCACAGGCCACAGCTTACGCTCGCGTTGATAGGTGCATAAAGCTTGCTCAGCGCCTTGCTCGTTAGAATCCATCCATTGGCTGTACATCTTAAAGAGCTTCATAGTACGTACAGCATCAAGCACGGCATACTTTCGGCACACGTTGCGTGGTATGTTTTTCTCTTTTGCGTAAGCTGGGTCAGCCCGCCACACTTCAGTGGGTGCCCAGTAGTCTGCTTGTGTGTCTTTATCAAGATTCCAGCCAGCACGCCGGCCGAACCGTCTAGCAGTGTTGACAGCCTTTTTTAGTTTTGTTTCATCATCAACATCAATGCCCAGGTAGCGGACAGCTAAAAGCTTCAGGCCCTTCAGATCATTACTCTTACAGGCATGGGCCATAAACATGGTGTCATGGACATTACCCAGAGTTTCAATACCAAAGCCCATCAAGATCATTCTGATATCAAACTTATGATTGTGAAATACTTTGGTGATGTGTTTGTTTTCCATCACCTTCCTGATGGCTTTAAGCCACTTACGTTTTGGTTTTGGCTGGCGCGTCATAGGATCAACAGCAAACTCAACACACGCTGTCTGTAAACGCTCATTGCAAAACGAAAACATAAACGGCCTAACACCTGCCCAGGGGTTGAGGCCTGGTGTCTCTGTGTCCACAGCTATAACCCTACCGCTGATCATTCGTCTTCATCCTCATCAGCAGGAAGCTCATCAATTTCAGTTTCGTAATAATCTTGGCCGCAGGTAATGCACTCATCATCAATGACGGTACCACCACAGCACATACATATAGGCATACCAGTACCTTCCTTTCAAGAGAGAAAAAGAAAATGCTGGCCCCCGGTCGTCAGGCTTTCGGGGGCTCAGCACAAAAGGAAGGTCAGAGTTAGTCCACAAGTTCAAGGATCGCGTGATCAATGTTCTTGTGGGTCTTGCCGTCATCATCCTTGATACTGACGGTCCCTTCATCCTCATTCAGTTTGATCACCTTACCCACAAACTTTTTGCGGCCTTTCTTAAAGCTGACCGTCATGCCCTTGCTGATATCAAGCTCATCTTCATCATCGTTATCATCTGTGTCATCTTCATCTGATTCGTCTGACTCATCTTCATCATCGTCATCGGCATCAAGTAGCGCGATATCAGCCCACGCTAAGCCTGCTTCCTTGTCACCATCATCAAACTCAACAGAACAAAGCTCTTTGGCCTTGCTTGATCGCGTCACTTTGCCTGGGTATTTCTCACCGTCGCCTAACTCGACTTCAACGCGATCACCCTTAGCTGGCGCGTAGTCACTATCATCTTCATCATCGTTGTCATCATCTTCATCATCACTGTCATCATCTTCGCTTTCGTCTTCATCCTCATCCTCATCGTCTGTGTCAACATCTTCGCCGTCAATGTCCAGGTCTTCAGCTTCCTCATCAGTGAAGATTTTGTTGCAATAGACATTGACAAAATCATCTTTCTCGCTGACACGCACCTTGGCTAGGGGCTTGTCGCCCACCAACTCATCAAGCGCCTTATAGACACTCTTTTCGGATTTGAAGTCATCCATCTCAAAACCGGCAGTAGCAAGAAACTCAAGCAAAAAGCTAAGGCGCTCTTCGCTTATCTCAAAGTACTTGCTGAATTTTCTACCAGAAAACTCACCATCAACGATCAGAAACGTGACGCTAACGTACGTGCCTTTCTTACCTGTTCCTTTTGTGTAGCCGACAATCTTGCAGATGTGTGTGCCCACAGGCGCGTCTTGAAAGCGGGCCTTGCGCGCTTTGGTCGCTTGCTTCCTGGCTTTTGAGAATGCGTTTTTATTGATACCCATTGGTCTTTCCTTTCCTGCGTGTTTGATCAAAATGAAATTACTTATCTTTCTTCATGCGCAACTTGCCCTTCCGTTTGAATCGCTTTGACTTACCCCCTTCCTTCCGTTTGACCTTGGTGTGCTCTTGCTTGTTGTCAAAAGCGCTTAAGAGATTCCTGTAAGCTTCCTTTGGCGAGCTACCCATTGGAATTTCTTTAACCCGTTTACCTTCTGGTGTCTGAAAATGCTTGGCGTGTTCACTCATTCTGTGCCCAGCGCCTGTGCGCTCGTCACCTTGAATTATCAGAATACGCTGGGTGCCAATATAATCGTAAGCAAACCAACCATCTACTTTGCCAGCAACAATTTCTTCAGCACCCGACTTAAGCAGGGGCACCAGCTTAGATACCTTTGGTCCGCTGCGCGTTTCTACCTCTTGCCATCGGCTGTGACAAATAAACCACACACCACAGGGCAGAGCCAGTACCTTGTCGATGTACTTTGCAAATTCGTGTTTGAGCATGTCCCAGCCTTTGCCGTAAGCTTCATCGCGCGGATGCTCGACACCAAGTTTAGCGCAAACATAATCCTGGCAAAGACGGTAAGCGATATCAACGCCGTCAATTACAATGCGCTTATACGGGAAGTCTTTTTTCTTAGCTTCCTTCATCAGCAGACCGACATACTTTGTGAGGGCTGGCCAAGTACCAACGTGACGCTGCAGCACGCGCAGCGCTTTCTGGGGTGGATCAAAGGTCAACAGCAGCACACCTGGCTCTTGTAAAGCCAGCGTAGTCTTGCCAATCTTTTTCTCACCGTGTATGAGAATCAGATAATCATTGATATCGTCTGACACCTTAGACAGTTTTTTGGGTAGGCTTATCTTTTTCATCTGCCAGACCTTCCTGTAAGAGAATGCAATTTTCGGTGATCAGATCACAGCGTATGATCTTAAATGTGGGCACCACAATGTTAGGCACGTCTTCATTAGCGATCTTACCCATGACTTGACAGGCGCTGAGTACGTCAGTTGCAATGATGTTGTACTGTAGTGTGGCTTCCTTAGCCTGCTCACCCTCTTGCGTACCGTCCCGTAGTAGTGAGTCATCAGCCGGGTTAACTGTAGCAACAAAAGTAAACCCAGCCACGACGCGATATACATTTGATGATTCTACGTTCATGCTTCAAGCTCCGAAAATACAACATCACGGCGGTAAAGACCGTTGAAGTTGTTATCAACAATTGCGTTGAACATTTCACACCGGCCATACTTACCCACCAGTGCGTGGGGATTCATGTAATGCCTTGGGGTGCTGTCATCAAGACCTTGCCACCACTCAAGCAAGTTACTTATCATCGGCCATAATGTCTTGTCAGACCACTCAAGAATCTCAGACCGGGTTATAGGCATTGGAAAGCGCATGAAATAATGAGCGTATTTTTTGCTGACATCTTTCTCAATACGCTTGATGAAGTCACTGAGCGTTTCTTTAACGCCTTGTCTTAGCCCAGGTCTGCGCAACACGTTGTAGAGCACACCACCTATCTTGTGTTCTGGGTAGGTGCGCACCAAAGCGTACAGGTAAAACATCACCTGCAGATCAAATGGCAAAGAGGCCTGGATATCATTCTGATCTATACGGCTGAGATTCTTGGTTTCAAATAGCCAGAGCCTGCCTTTGTCATCAAGGAATACGCCGTCGAACATGCCACGCAAAACAGCTTGGTTGGATTCAACATCAAAGGGTATCTTAAATTTATGCTCAAGCGCCAGCCATTTTTTGGTTTTGAAGTCATTGAAAGGCTTGTCTTTTTTCTGTATGCGCCGCAGGTAGTGGGGCATGATCGAATCAAGCATGCCTAAAACCAAGTCATGTTGGGCCAGCAATTTCTGGGGAATAAAGGTGGTCTGCCTTTCTTTTCGCCAGAGCTTGTCAAACTCAGCGATTGATTTTTTAATCGTTAATTTGCGCTCATACATCCTGCGCAAGACGTGGTGTGATGCAGAGCCGTAATGCAATGGTAGTGGATTGCCTTTGGCAGACCAGCCCTCAACATACTTCAACCTGAATTGCTCGCGGCATTGCAGCCAGAGGCCCAGCGCAGACTGCGTTAAGCCGTCTGTGTAGGGACTGTAGGCGTAGGAATGCTTACGCCGTCTTTTGATTTTCATTAAGTGGGTGACCTTCTTTTGCTATCTTGACGTACATGGCCAGCTTTCGGACAAAATTTTGAAACTCATCTGAGCCTTCACCACCGCGCCTAAGAATGTAAGCGGGGTGCCTAAGCTCGCACCAGTATATTTCTTTCGGCATGCCTGTCAAACCAAGTGTACTGGGCAATCGGCCAAGCGCAATCACTGTCTTAGCTTTTGATATCTCAACTATTTGTATCAGCCTTGGCCTGCATGACATCACTTCAAGTTGCGTCGGCTGCCGATTGTATCCGCCAGAAGTTGGGCGACACGCCACAAGGTTTGTGATGAAGTAAGTAAAGCTACGCTCAGCCATCACAATCTCAATGGCCTTGTTAAGTAATTGGCCGGCGCGCCCACAGAAAGGCTTGCCTGTCAGGTCTTCTGTCTCACCAGGTGCTTCACCGATCATCAGAATATCAGCAGGCAACTTGCCACGACCAAAGACGTAGTTAGTCTTTGTTTTGTGAAGACCACACGACATGCAACAAGACCACTTGGCCTTGTGTCGTTTCCAGCGCTCGCTGGTGCTCAGGATTTTTCTGGCAATCCTCACTGTCCACGTATTTCCAGTGCTCGAATTAAAACCTTGACCCACTTTTTGAATTGAGTTGGGCTGTTGCTGTGAGGCACGTACTTAGTGCGCAAAACTTTAATTACATCAGTGATATCAGGCATGTCGCCCATACAATAGCTGATACCCATTCTGAGGTAATTAAGCCAATTGAATTTATCTTCAGTTGCCTTATCAAATGAGGTTGATCCAATACTTTGAGCGATAGATGCACCCGATCTTTGAGCCATGATTGTACCCGCAAAACATACCTCACAACAGCGACCGTCAGCGTTTGGCCTGTGCCAATAAGACATATTGATTGTATACTCTGGGTCACGCTCACAAGCCTTAAGATCACACAGCGCAACCTTCAACAGCGCGCTTGGTTTTCTTGGTAGTCTCAGTGCAGTTCTCATCACTCACCTTCCTTTCGGTTTGTTCGGAAACCATCCTTTTAGATGCAACCCAATACCAACCGCGTCAGTCTCATGCTCGCGGTACTTTTGTTTCATAAGCTTTGTAACGCGCTCAGTCATAAGCTTTTTTTCTAGCTGCCCATTCCATTTACCAACCGGCACAAAGATTAGGTTGTATTCGCAATCGACAACAACTTTAGCTAAGCAACCAACAACAAACACCAACTTAGTAAATGCCTCTGATCGCGCAGCAACTCTACCCTTGCGTGTGTCAAGATACTTTGGCAGTTCGATTGCAACGTGATCTACCCCATGGTGCTCCCGCAACACACCCTCAAACTTGTCAGCAATACGTAATGCTTTATTGGCCCAGAGTACCTTAGCTGATGATCTGATAACACCGCTATCTGTAGGCCTTTCAAGCTTATTAAACCCTGGCCCGTCATACCCAGAAAACACAGCCCAGCCACAGGCATCAATACTAGGATCAACAGTCATAATATCTGTCATGCCGCCAACCTCTCGCTAAAGTTTTTCAGAATCATTCTTTTCAACAGTTGATTGCTTACCAGACCTTGCTGAAACTTCTTAGTCTTGATCGCTGTTAAGATATCAACGTCAACTGTATCCTTGACGACAAGATCAATGATCAGCTTGTCGCGTTTCTGTTTAGGGTGTATGAAACGCTCTTGGCTCTGCAAGTTAATGTTGGCATCGAAGTAGCGAGAAAAATAAATCATGGTATCTGAGTTAGAGCAATCAAGGCCATACTTTGCGCAGGCAGCTTGAGCAAGCAATACACGCGCCTTGCCTTGCGTAAACTTTTTAAGTCGAGCCTTGCGGACTTTGATTGGTACATCACCATAGATCGACACAGCGTTGCCAATCTTTTTCTGGCAAGCAAATAACTCATCATTGAATCGAAACCAAACGATAACCTGCTCACCTCTCAACTCACCACCAAGCAGCCCTAGCAACTCTTTGAGTTTGGCTTTGTGCTTTAGGCCTTCCATCGCACAACCGCCAGCAATCTTCTGTAGCCACAACATCTGAGTAAGCTTGCAAGCCGTCTCATAGTCATCAACTGCCCACTTGTCCTCAAGGTGTTTGTATTTCTTTCTGATTGGTGATGGTAGATCAAGCCAACGGGTTTGATGCACTGGCGTTGATCCAACGCCTACATCCTTACGGGTTAAAACATAAGAGCGTTTATGCACTGTGCCAATAATCAAGTCTCTTGACTTTCGTTTGATATGAAGGTCATAGCCCACAGAATTAAAGTGAGCATCAGCAAAGTGCCAGTAATTATTGAAACCTAGAAACTCGCCAAACAGAAAACGCATCTGCTCAAAAAAGTCAAGGAAGCTTTCAGGGTTAGGCATCCCTGTCAGCGCTGCGCGGTAAGGTATGTGCTGACACTCATTGACAAGCAGCTTGGTGATCTGCGCTTTAGGCTTGCGTATGGTCACTGATTCATCAAGGATCAAGCAGTCCCATTTAAGATCAAACAGCCAAGGGCTAAGCCGCGCGCGTTCATAGTTAGTGAGGTACCAGGTGTGTGATTGATCAAGCTTGTGACGCCACTGCTTTTCTGGCCCCAGAAGTGTTGCTGCCAGCCAGACACCTTCCTGTCTTAATTCCTCTTGCCATGTTGGCACAACAGTCAACGGCGCTATCACCAGGATTTTCTTACAGCCTTTGTTTTGTGCCCAACGAATAGCTACCAGCGTCTTGCCTAAGCGCATGCGCATAAACAAGGGTATCCTGTTCCTGGGAAAAGCCCACTCTAATGCCTTAGCTTGGTGCGCCAGCGCCTTGCGTTTCTTCATCACCATCCTTGGGGTTTCATTTGCATTTGCAGTCGTTGTAGCGTTCTTCACAGCCTTCACAGGTTGGACCACCAACACAATCACAATCTTCATAGCGTGACTCACACTCGCCACAAAGGTAGTGTGATTCTGATTTTCTAAATCTGCTTTTCTTTTTAGTCGTCGGCTCTTGATCAGAGGTGTGAATGGTGCCACTTATAGCGATCACCCCAGCTTTGTTTACTTTGCCACGTTTGTCAATGGTAATTTCGTCGTCACTGACATCATCAAATTCTTTCTGGACACATCGCCTTACGTATTGGTCAATTGCTCTGGTTACTTCCTCATCAGTTAAATCAACCTTGAATGTCACCTTCATCTTTTTTCCTTTCGACGTAGAGCTTAAGAATGCGGTGAATTACAGCGCAGAGTGTGCGGTCTTCCTGATCTGCCAATGCCTTTAATTCAGAGTGATCATCGGCCCTAATTCTGACTGTGATATATTCCATGCCAAAACCTTACATATAATGTCACACAGTGTCAAACCCTGCTTAACTGACTTTGTGGTATATGGTTATAGCGATTTGCCGGCAAATCCCCTCAGATCGCTTCTAAGGGCCTGGTGTCTTAGGCGGTCTGATCACCGGACCAGGCATCAGAAACAGTAGGCGCTAGGCCTGCCAGTGGTCTTCTGGGCACCTGTTGCGACGGCCTGCAGACAACAGGACCAGCTTACAGCCACAGCCAGCCCCAACAGCCACGGCTTTCATAAAGCCCCCACAGCAGCGCGCTCGACCGTTAGGACGGCACGGCCTGGCCAACCCGCTGGGACACTGCGCGCACACGGCTAGACGCTGGGCTTGTACTTTAGATTCAACACGATCAATGCGCAGGATGTGCTTGACAATTTCAGGCGCAGCGACCGTAACTAGCTTAATGATTTTTCGTCTTGATAATCGTGACATGCTGTGCCTATAGCAGTTGCCAATTGATCGCAAGCGTTGCCTCATCAATTGACCAAAGGTTTGGCCCTTGCTCATTGCCGGGCCCAAACTTCAACTGATCATCAGCGCCTAGAAAGATATCTGTTCCATCAGCTGCCACCGCATTTAAGAACACCGGGGTTGTATCGTAAGGCGGGGGAAGCAGCGCACCAATATCAAGTGTCTTAGTTGGAGCGCCAAACAAGCCTGCTGTAAACGGCACCTTCTGAAATACCGTTAGGGTTGGGGATGGCCCGGCGTGGTGAACGATATAACAGTCATCACCTATAACCCAAAGGTCACCGCGAAAACCAGTTGGCAATGTAAGAAAATTATTTCCATTGGGAAGGAAAGTATCAAGCACCGCACCCGTAGCAGTGTTAAATGCCATGAGCTTGGTTAAGACATCGCCTACCACGTCTCGCTCAAACCCGAGTGCAAAAATGGCGCTGGTACCCAAACCTAACCGAGTTAAATCGCCCCGTAATAAGGTACCAAAGGGATTGGTTTGCCACACAAAGCCGAGTGGATCTGGCCCGCCAGCGACAGCCGACGTTCGCTTCATAATGCTCGCGTGGATTGGCTGACCCACAATTGCATGGGTTTGTCCAGAAAGATACCACACATCATTTGGCGAATCATAAATGATATCCCGTACTCGAATGATTGTTTCTGTGTAGGCGGTCCCGCCGATGTCAACGCCTGTTGTGTCATTGATAGTAAAAACATTTGATGCTACTACCGCAACACTTGCTTTGAATCCAGCCCAAGAAAATATAACAGGGGATACGTTTGAATTGCGAGCGCCAATTGACGGACCTACAGCGCTTCTGGAGTCTGACCATTGCTGCACGCCAAGGGTATTCACTTTACGGATCGTCGCCGGGACAGGAGAAATAATACGTTCTTCTGACCAATAGGTATCAACACCGTCACGAAATAAGCGAAGAAAAGTTTTAGGCTCAAAAACCCAATTTGGACCTGCCCCGGTTGCTTTTATGTACTGACCTTGATCAATGTGGTCAGTGCCTGGCGCATCAAGGATGTCTCCTGTTGCCCAGATATGCGTACCGTCAATCTCAATGTCAATGATTCGTGACAAGTCTACTGCACAACATCCGCAAGCACCGTGAAGCCAACTCATGTGCAAGTCCCGTCGTCAACATTCTCGAATTGAATGGTATAAAAACGGTTGCGAGCACTGTCGAAATTTTCATAGAGCTTAACAATAGGATTTCCACGATCTGGCGGTTGAACATCAAAACCACCTGGATAATCTGTGCCATCAATGTCAACACCATGCCCTTCAATATCCGCTGCGTCGTTAGGGTCTTCAATTGAGTTTATTGCAAAGTCTACAGTGACAGTGCCAGTCAATGCTGTCCAAGGCGTAGCGATGAAAGATGTAGTACTACGAATTTTCTCAGTCCACGCTAGTTTCCAACGATTGGACGGCGCACTGATTTCAGAGTTAGCAGTTAATTCAACCCAAATCCAACGCAATGGCGCGTCAAACTCAAGAGCAAGTAATCCATCTGCCAACACGACATGATCACTTGGTTCAAGAAAAACAACCTCATCAAGATGGATTGCTTTGCGTCCTGTTCTTTCCCAGGCTTCACCTAGCACAGTATGTGTTTGGCCGACGGTTGAATCTTTCCAGTCTTTTGTTGTTGTATCCCACTCGACTTGTGTGAATTGAAAAAATCCATCATCAGTGCCACGACCTGTTAGACGTACAGGTATTTTTCTGATGTCAATAATAGGCTGGCGACCTAGAATACCAAGTGAGCCATTGAAGTAAGCACCTCTTGGTAGGCCGGCATATTGAGCTTTGATGCTTCTGTTAACAGACTGTGCCCACCTGGCAGTGACGGCGCTGCCTGCTTTTGGATTACCTAAATCAAATGGATCAAGACCCAACTTAAGTGCCCTGCCTCAGAAGTAATTGAGTAAAGTCTGCTTCCTGATAAATATTAACGCGCTCACCCGCGACATCAGAAAGTGACTGCGTAATTGAGAGTGCGTCATAGTCAGATACCTCTTGTCGCCAAACACCATTCCAACCTAACTCACCCAACGGCGCAGGCCCACCACCTATAGCACTGTCACGCGCACTAACACGCGTCCTACGACTAAAGCGACAAGTCAACTTCCAACTCTGTGCGCCCTCAGTTGTGAAAGTACGGAAGGCATTGAATGAAGAATACAGCAAAGTGTTTTTTATCCAGTTGCGGCCAAACTTCTGGGAACGAATATCGGCAATATTGATCTTGCCTAGGTGATCAAAGAATGAATCACGAATTGGGTCAAGCACGTTGAAGTAGGTAACAATCCAACCTAGGCTAATCTCAAGTTTACTAGGCACTCCGATAGGATCAATGATCGCTCTCTTAGTACCTGGGTTGGCTTCGCGCGATCCAGATTCCCAAACTAAATCTTTGCGCTCAACACTTATGTTTTCTGCCTCAGGCTCAAGAGATTCTTCGATAACAATATCCGGTGATTCTTCAGTGCCAGCACCACCTGTGTCATCACCAAAGCGCCCTGTACGATACTCGACTGTCATTAAAGCAAAGGCATACGCAGCTACGCGGCCACTACCATCAGCATCCTGTGTCTTATCATCAAAAGGTGCGATACCAATACTTCTGGCAAACAAGGGAGTGACTATGCCATCATCCTGATCAAACGTATCAGGATTAACTATAAGCTGCTCACCTGTGTCACCATCTGTAATAGAAGTTAAGCCGAGTAGTTCACGAAAAAAAGCATAACGATCATCCCAAGCGCATTTCAGTCGGCGCACTACGCGTCTACCTTCCTCATCAATAGTCTCTTGAGGTGACCCAGTTATTTCTTCGTGGTCAATTGTCAATGTGGTTGGGACGCTAGGCATTAGTCTGGTGCTCCAGGTTGAAACTCAGTTGACAAATCAAGCTCACCAATTGCTTCAACTAAGGTGTTGTTGTTAGTCTTGCCCGCAGCCTTGAGGGCATCAATGCCTTTCTTAACATCAGCAACAGCCTTGGTGGTTTCTTTTTGGGCAGCGATAGGATCATCCTTGGTTTTAATACTTTCTTGAATGCGCCTAAGTACGTCTTCAGGGGCCTCTAAAATGATCTTTGCTTTTGCTGCTCTTGCTGCACCGGGTATTTTCGGCAGGGTTACTTTAACTTCAGGGGTCTCACGTTTGGTTAGACCAAGTAAGTCTGTAAAGTCTTTGACCTGATCAACCACAGCACCTAACGCGAATAAAAGTTTAATGCTGTTAATTTCTTTTTCGATAGCCTTTTTCTTTTCTCCAAGTCCCTTAGCAAAGTCATCAACAACACCAATGACTTGATCAAATGCAGCGGGATCAGCTTTGATCTTACCAAAAGCCAATACCTCAACAGCCGAGCTAAGCTGCTTAAACGCTGTAAGAATAACCGACACAACTTGCGCAACAACTTGGCCAAAAGCTACAAGCGCCTTTTGGATGTTAAGAAATACCTTGAGTAAGAATCCTTCAAGTTGCCTAGCGCCTATCTGCGCATCCTCAAACCCAAGTGATTTTGCTAGGCCTTCAGCACCAGCTTGTACAGTCTGAACAATACTACCTATGATACGTGCTATGATGCTCGCCACTGCTCGTACAATAGGTACTACAGTCTCGAAAAAGTCTTGAATGCTGTTAAACGCATCAGCTAAACCAACGGCAAAACCTTTACCTACTTCCTCAAGCAGATCACCAAACGCGTTAGCTAGTTGCCTTAGTTTACCTGTGGGTGTTTTTGCTAGCGCTGCATTGACGCCACCTAGTTGAGACTCTATTTCTTCAAGGATAATAACTTGTGCCTCAAAAAGTTTTCCTTGTGCAACTAAGACACTAATTTGCTCAATTACTTGATTAGTAAAGCCAACACCAGCCTTACGTAGCATCGTAACGCCTTTAACAGGGTCGTTAAGCGCCTTGGCAAACAACTCTGCTGTAGTTGCAGCGTCTTGGCTTTTTAGTGCAGCAAGATCTAATGCAGCAGCTAAGCCACGTAAAAAAACCTCACCTCGTATGTTGGTAAATGTCAGCAGAATCGCCTCTGCATTTAACACCACTTCATCGCCAATAACACCAACCTTTTGAAATGCTTGAGCAAGTTTATTGAGTTGTTTGAATGTGAATCCAGCAGCCTCACCTGTTTGAGCCAACACAGCAGCTACCCTGGCTTGCGCAGCTTCCTGCTCAATAGCACCACGTATCGCAACGCGTGCTCCGAAGACAGCAGCTAAAGGCCCAGCAATTTTAAGTACACTTGATCTAAGTGAGTTTAGGCTAGTTCTGATACGTGTGAGACTTTTGCGCAGACCTTTATCGACTGAAGTAAATTCGACCTGTGCTGTTGCTAACCTAAACGCCACGCCTTAGCTCTTTCGCTTTACGGTTTGCTTCACCCAGAGACTGCACCTGCACTGTCTTTGGTTCCGCGTACTTCTTGTCTTTCATGTACATTATCAGTTGGGGCAGTGTCAGACTGCCCACCATTTTTGGTCCCCATCCGTACATCCGCGCCATCATCATCATCACCTTGCCCCAATCGAAAGGGCTTGCCAACGGCGCTGCCTTTCGGCTTTGGGTTAAGGTCTGCGTCATCAACATCTTCAACAGTAAATCCACTGACTGTGAAGACATCGACTACAGCTTCCATAAGACGCTGCTTGTCTTTGATGGTAAACATGCCGTCAACATCTTCTGGAGAAAGCTTAGGATGCTTGGTCTTCAACGACAGCCACAGGATATAAGTCATCATACCCGGGTCATTCAGCATCCTGGTCATTTCTAGGTCAGCTTCCTCATTACCTTCCCTAACACCAAACATGCTGATGGATGTAGCTACCTTAAAAGCGCGGTCCATAATCAGGCTCTTATCCGCTTGGGACAAAGTTTGATCCTTAATCATTTCCTTGCCCAGAGCAACAACCTTTGACTTGATCCTTTCATCAAGTCTACCAATGTCAGACAAGCTAAGAGGGCTTAGCTCGTATTGGTCGTTTAAGCGCGTAGGAATAGCAAACGCCTGTGCTGCGTCAGTCATGGGGAATGCACCTTTCTATAGAAGGTTTATCGTACTGGCGGTGTGATTGCGCCGTTTCCATCAAACGAGATTGTGCCTTGTACGGGGTCACCGTCTTCGATAGGGGCACGTACAGCAATTTCACTGATGATGGCAGGCACAGTCCAGAAGTCAGTTGCATCTTCAAACAGTTTGAAAGTGCCTGTGTCACCAATCGCCAAGATGTCTTCAAACGGATCATCAGGTTCAATGTAAAACTCAAGTGTACCGTTTGAATCTTCAACACTCTCAAGACGCTGCTTAGCGCAGTTGGTTGAGGATGAGGAAAAGACTTTAGAGTCTTGGATTTGACTGAATGACCACTCTCTGATTTGAGGTATCTCAATATCATTCCAGAGCACCTTACCATTACATGCGCTTCTCACAGCCATGATTCAATCACTCCAATGATCCAGCGCCGGATAAAAGGAATGCGATCAAATCAGATCAGGTCTTATACCTCACCAACTAGGGTCAACTCGTAAATAGCAGCAGCGGCTGTGACGGCTTCATGCTCAATACGTAGCAAGTCACCAGTGCCTGTTGTCACAGCATAGCCATCAAGGGGGTCTTCAATGATGATCAAGCCACCGCGCTTAAGTCTGAGCTTATCAGCAACCGCACCAATTGGTGTATTAAAACCGTTGGCTGCTGCACCGAAAATCAGGAAGTCATCAACCAAGGATTGGTTAACAAGGCGCATGGCCTTAATTTTTGTAAAGGTAATTGTGTCGCCAAAGGCATCAACTAGTGATCCGGCCAAATCCAATTCTTCATTGGCACCGGAAGCCAGTGATCGCTGGTCGTGAAAAGATTGATTGGCTTTGCTGGCACCTGTACCGTTAGCCAATGAAGTAGTGCGGCTCAGGTTGATTGGATCAGTCGCGGTACGATCATCTAAGGCTTTCGTACCTGTGGCCTGAAAGGTTGTCTTGATCTTAGTCGTTAGTTGCATGGTCGCTTACTCCAGCGGTGTGCCAGCGCCTTGGGAAGCGATCATAGTAATGCAGTGCGATCAATCCTCATCTTGACTATCACTGACAGAAGTGAAGACCAACCCTCAAGGCCCTTCAAAACCTCTGCCAAGTTTTCATCATCAGTATAATTGGTAAGTTGGATTCTTTCAACTAGCTCTGGTATGCCTAGCTGGCAACCTACCCTGGAGAAAGCCCTTATGATGGCAAAGAACAAAGGAAAGTAGTTGATATCCAACCTGGCTGTAGCACTAGCTGTGATAATCTCAAAGTTTTGCTGGATCACTACACCTGTGCTGGTGTTGGGTAAATCCACCAAGCCACCAGCAGGTATGACATCAATCTCAGATAAGTCGCCGTCTAACTTATCCTCTTTTGGTCGTCTAAAATCCAAGCCGTCCACTTGTTCACTAGCGCGCTTAATAAAATTCCCTGGGCGCACTACGTCAACTACATCTGGATCATTGAACAAGACTTCAATAATCTTTAGGTAAACTTCTGTGAATGGATCAGTGTTGGCCAATCAACTTCTACCTCTAGCCGTGTTTTCTATAGCGCGTTGTGCTGCCTTGATAAATTGCTTAATGATCGGACCACCTGGCTCTGGGCCAACCATCAACTCCCTGGCAGGTACACCCTTACCTGTGTGATGAACATCAGCAAGCTCAGCAATACTTAACCCAGAAGGTGGGTGATTGCCTGCACCTACCATACCTACAATAATACCGTCTCTGGTGCGTTGAAACTTATTACCAGATGCGCCTGGTGTTAGTGCATTAAACAGAAAGCCTAAGTCAATCAAGATTGATGTTGATCCTTTAGCCTCTATCGTTGACGCAGTCAAAGGTTCCCAATTACCACCGCCCCGGCTAAAGTTTCTAAAGCGACGGCGCATAGCAGCCATGTAAATAATACCCCACTGCTTGTACATCTTGTCAAGCTGTTTGCGCTTACCGCGCAACTCTTTAAGCAACCGCTTAAGGGGTTTGTCATTGAGCTTAAATCGGGCTGTTGCGTCGGCCACCTATATGGTACCTTCCTCAGTCAACTCAGTGATAGCCTGGTCACGTGCATTGCGAGCCACGCGAGCTTTGATCTTTTTTTCTCGCTCATCCTCAAGCCGTTGAGCAACACCACGGACCTCGTTTGCATTCCATTCAGCAACGACAGCATCTTTTTCGACATCGGTTAATTCGACATCACGGTTCTTTATTCGACGTGGCCCAACGTCTGAGCGATCATGGACCAGTATGCCACTTACGATCTTAGACATCTTAATTCATTCCGTAAAGTTTGAAAACACCAGAAATATTGCCCGCTGATTGCAATATTCGTACACCAGTGATCGCAATCGCAGTCTTAAATTGTCCACCACCAGAGACACTTTCACCGTTACCCGCAGCCTTTTCATACGTTCCAATCCAAGTAAACTGTTTGTATTCTACTGCGTCATCAACTTCACCAAAGAAAATACGAAATTGTCCTACATCGGCGAGTTGATTGGAGACCTGAGTCAGGTTTAACTGTATTCTTGTATTTCCGCCAGAGCCTTCGGCTATATTGGCCCCAGCTTGAGTTGCACCTGATGCCGTATGTTGATAATCACTTGCATCGGCTTCCCAAGTTGATCCCCCTGTTTGCACACGAAGCCAAATATCCGAAAAGTTATTGACCCATGTCATCTTCTGTATAACAAGAAGGAAGTTTTTGTAGGTTGTCAAGTCAGTAAAATCTACGGACGAAACCCCGACCGCAGTTTGTGTCTCAATTAAAACGAGATCACCACCACCACCGCCACCAACTGCTGACCATGCCGCATTGAGATATTGCTCCAATTGGTTTGTAGTTGTATTACACCACAACGCACCCTCAAAGGGGGTAGTCTCGTCCCGTTGAGTTGTTGTACCAATTGGCACCCCTAAAGGATAAATAATCGTTGCAGGCTGAGCTACCTCAGTCCAATCGGGATCGACCCAACGGTGCATATTGGTTTCATCTGCATCACCCCGAGTCTTTGCGGGAGCAGGCACATCAGCGCGCAGTGTTTCACCTGCACCGGCGACCATTGGCCCTGTGCTTGCTGCTAACAAGTCACCAGTTGCCGTTTCGTATAGACCATTCTGGACAGCCATGATTCCCCTTAAAGCACCAAATAGTATCCCAAATCAAACAGGTCAAGATCGACGTTGCTGTTACTCACACCATACACCACTTCCTGCGATGCGTTGACCAGGATGTCAAATGGAATGCCGCCCAAATCGAATCCGCCCGCGTCCTTGTTCATCCCGAATCGCCTCGGCTGATCGCCTTGGGCAAGGGTCGAATCACCGTGGGCAATAGCCCAGTTGCGGTCATCGCTCGTATTGAGGGCCAGCCCATTCATCAGGGCCTTCTGGGCCGTGGGAGGCACAAGGGTATTGAGGGCCACGGTCGTCATAGCAGTTGCGCTGCCATTGTTCAAAACACGAAGATTTACCCGCGTGACATTCTGATATTCGATGATCCTTTCACGATCCGCCCCGACCATGATGAATTCGAGGATGTTACTCGACGAATTGTTGCGGACCCAACCGACATGACGGAAGCGGGTATAGGTCGCAGGCAACGTGGGAGCCGTCGCTGAAAGCGAGAGCAACGAAGCCACAACCGGTACATCGCCGTCGATAATGTGGACGGCATACCATGTGTCGGCCGCTTCGGCTCCTGTATCAAGCCGATTTGCAGCACCACTGAGGGCAAGATTGGCTGTGAGTACCCCCCCAGTAACGATGTCAAAGGCGTCCGTCGAATCGCGGCACTCGCCCACGCTGATGTCAACCGTCGATACGGTATTGAACGCCAATTCCAAACCGTTGATGTGCTGAGGCGGAAAGCCCAGCATTGCCTTGACTTCAGCAACAGTCAGGTTTTGTGGGTTTGCTGTGGCGGCATCATCGTTGCCTTTGATCGTCCTCGTGGGCATTTCAGCAAGTTTGGCATCGGTCACGTTGTCATCTGTAATATCAGCCGTAACAATGATGTCTTTACCGGCCAGCAGACCAGTGAATTTACGCCAGATCGCAGCGCCAATAGACACGTCAACAGCAGCATGGCCGTCATCAGGGAAAGGAGTAACATCATAAATATGATCACCCAAAACCCAACCAGCAGCAGAGTCTTGCGTAGCACCAGGAGGGCCGACTTTTGTGAAAACAAGATCACCGACTGAATCAAGGTCAAGCAAAGTGGCAAGACTCGCTGGCTGTGGGTCAGCCAACTCACCAGACAAACCATCGACGTTGATTTCATCAGCGCCGCCGTTTTCGTGTGAAGTTGCATGTGTTGGCAGCGCCGTCAACTCTGAGAAAGTTAAAGACGTAACCCCCAAGGTTATGGGGTCTGGTGTAGTGAGGATGTAGATATTGCCAGCTAAGGTACTTCCACTATCACCCACAGCAAAAGCTAAGCCGTTGGTAACCTTGGCATCAGTGTCAGCATCTGCTGCGCGTACCCATGCTCCAACCGCTGAAACATAGATGCTGTTTTCGGTTGGATCAGTTTGACCAGTGACGCCTACTCTGGAAACAGAAGTAAGCAACCCATTGAGAGTCTGTTCGCCAGTCAAAGCGATATTGGCCGTGGAGACGGTTTCAACCGCTTCCTTCCAGTCAAGCACCTGGACTGCTCCAGTGCCGCCTGGGCCTATGAATCCGCCACCACTCATCTAAAACTTTCCTTTACCAAGCAAACCCAAAAACACCAGCCATGTTTGGGCCACCAGCAGGCCGTTTAATATTCACAACCTGATTATCAATCTGGATATCACCACCATCAAAAAACTCAAACGATCCTGCTGCTACGCGAATAAACGGCCCACCAGCGCCTATCTGAAAAAAGCCGGGGTTAGCGCCTTCATTGAGCACCATGATATGACGAAAGATCACATCTGGTATAGCAGCTAATAGCGCCACAACAGTATCATCAGTTGTTGCTTTGGCTGTCTCACCACTGCTGATCATTTCTTCTTACCTTTCTTCTTGCCCTTGGCTTTCTTCTTAGGCTTAGGGCCGTCAACTTTATCTGGGTCAAAAGGATCATTAGCAATTTCGTCAAGATCATCGCTTGTGTCTTCTGGCTCAGGATCAAGTAGGTCAAAATAGACCTTCACTTTGTTGAGAGTAACTTTGCTGATTGGTGAGCCAATAGCCCCAAGCATCCCCACAATCTCAATGGGTGAGGCATCATCGCCTAAGTCTTCAATCAAGTTAGCAATGATGTCAAGCTTGTTTGCTCCAGTACCAGAGCTTTTCAGGTAGTCCACAAGGCCAGCGTTGGAAGGCATGCTTTAATCCTTTCATGTAACAAAGACAGGGGCTGTTGGGTGATCATCCTCTACAAACGCAGCATTCAACCGACGCAGTTGGCCGGATAAATAGTCTTTCATTTCAGCGCGGACACGTGCCACGTCATCTTTAAGAAAGTTTGTCCTAGGTTCCTTAGGGTTATTTTGGCTGTTGACCTTTCTGAATTTGAACAGCCACCACACAGCAAGTACAACATTCCATTCCTTCACAGTCTCTTGAGCATCAGTGTCGCTAAATGAAAACGGAATGGCATAGATGCCCCTTCTGAATTGGTTGTTAATCTCTGATTCACCGCGCCGGACAGCAACATCAACTGTGGCAGTGTCAATAGAAGTAGACTGATTGTCACGGTTAGACCAATCACGAATGTTGATCGTACCGTAAGCATCAGTTAAGTCTTTCTCTACTGCGTACTGTCCCATAGCATCATCTTACTCAAAAAACAACCCCAGCACACGGCTGGGGCTGTTGCATTCCCAAACAGCCGAAACTGTCCGGCGCTGGCCAATTTTTATGGTGTCACATCAGCGATAAGGATTGCCGCCCCATTCATCAAAGTGGCTAGTACCGTATCACCTACAAATTGCTCGATACTCGGTGGTGAGGTTTCAACCTTGGCAAACGAGAAAGCACCGTTGACAATATCAAACTGTGCTAACGCATCCATCGCATCGGCAAAGATCATGCCCACATTTCTGGGAATAGGGTAACTGCCTTCAATCCACTCAAGCCACTCAGTAGAAGGCTCAGGTGCAAAGACCACCGTATCCGGTCCCCAAAATTCTGTAGTGCTGCCGTCTGTTTGCTCAAAGAACGCTTGATCCATCGGCCACCATTGGAAGCCGAGAAAGCCCATAGGAATTTCACCAGTACTAGAAAACGCCAGCTTATCGCGCAGGACATCAGACCTGTTAACCAATTCCTTGGTTTGGTTGTTGTCCAGAATGTGGCTGGGTACATTCTCGCCGTACAGCGCATGCACCAAAGGCATGCCCACCAACTGGCGGTATTCTTTTCTGATCTGGCGCAGTTGAGTGATGATCTTGGTTGAAGCAGTTGCCCATGATGCACTGATGATGGCGCCATTACCCAGGATGTCCAACTGGTTCTGGTTTCCTGCAGGCACTGAAAAGTCAATGTCAACACCACCAGTTGCGGCCTGGTCAGTCAGCGCTAGATCACCGTCTGCGCTGTAACTGATCTTACCTCTAGTGAGCAAGCTGTACAGTTGGCCCATACGGCCATTCTGAAAACGCCTACCATGTTCCAACGTCTGCCTGGCCACAGTCTCAGCGCCAAGGCGCTGGCGAGTTTCATTGCCCTCTGCCAACAAGTTTTGAAGCACTACCGGATTGTGTTCGATAGTCTCAAAAAAGTGAGGTAAGATAACAGGCGTATCTTGAATACCTTGCTTGTTTACGCGCCTGGGCTTATCACCGTAGTTAACGCGCTTGGCAACTTGCCGCGTCGATTGAATCTTGCGGTAGCTGGCTGTGTTGCCTTCAATGTTCCTGGTGTCTCTGGTGAAAGACGGCGGCAGCAGGTCTTTAGGCACACCACCTACCACAGTGCTGATCACGCGCGTTAGTTGCTTAGCAGCTAATACCTGTTGCAGCGTAGTTGTCATTTTAGCAATTCCTCAGCTTGTGTTGAGCCATCATGCCAGCGTCAGACAAGTAGGCTGCTGAGAATTGCTATCAGTTATTACTCAAAAAAGTGATCGAACAGGAAGTTTCCTTGTCCATTGACGTTGAGTGAGTCGATAAGGTACTGCTGCAGGCCACTATCAGATGGCCAACCAAGAATCTGAGTTGAGTCAATCTGACCAGCGATCAAAGGCAGAGTAAACTCAACATCAGTGGCTACCCTGTCACGGTCAGTGACCTTGAGAAAGATATTATCATCCACCAAGGCGACAGGTACACCACTGCCATCATCAGGTACGATGAATGATCCAGCGATAAAGGCAAGAGTAGTTGCGTCAACTGTAATGATGCCTGTACCAGTATCAATGGCAGTAAACGTCACAGATTCTGTAGCAGGTACACCAGATGCTGCAGGTGGGCCAACAAGATCGAAAGTACCAGACGTGCCAATACGCCTTACGATTTCCAGAGCAGTGGCAACCGATACTTCCAATGCAACTGATGTGGCAATCTCAGCATTAAGGATTGGGCCAAGAATGCTGGTAGCATATTTCTTGGTTGCGGTTACCTTGCCCATCAAAGTACCTGGGCGCAGTACATCAGTATCACTGCCGTTAAGCGGATCGCGCGACAGAGTACCATCAACAACCTTACCGGCGATAATGTACGCGCGGTTTTCAGGGGTAATCCTGATAGTGCGATCTTGAAAATCGCGCTCTTGGCCTGTCTTAACCCCTGGTAGTCCTACGATCTGTTCAGTCATCTTTGATCACTCCGCTTTTGCAGTGTGCGGTTTGTCAGTCAATTACTTACTGTCGCCAGCGCCGACCGTTGTGGGCATCATGTCATCAAGAATGCTTTGCTGAGTTTTAGTCGGCTTGTCATCTTCCTCATCATCAGGAACAATGCGCGATAACTCCAAGTGCTGTGAACCTGTGAGTACTTTCTTGGCAAGCTCCACAGGATTGTTTTCAGCCAGCGCTTCACAGACAACATTCAGCATGCTTTTATCTGACCCAGAAATCTTACGTGACATCGCAAAGCCGTTGCGATTACCAGCGGGGCCAATCAAAGCAGCAGCAAGTTTTTCCTTGACAGCCGGTGTGATGCGACCCTGATCGACCAAACTGTCAAGGCGCTGAGTGCCAGCCTCAACAAGATTATCTTCTACATCTGGGTCAAGCTTAAGCTTGGGCTCAGGCGCTGGCTTGTCTTTTTTCAGGTCTGCAATTTCAGTGTCTTTGGCGGTGAGCTTTTCAGCATCATCTTCAAGACGCTGGCCTAACTGATCGAGTACGTTGTCTTCGGTCAGCTTGTCGTCATCAAGCAACTCTTGCAATGCCGTCAATTCAATATCCATTTTGGATAGCTCCAAATCTGGTTTGTCTTTCGCTGGCATATCATAAGAGAATGCTGCAGCGTGTGTCAATCCTGAAGACAAACTAGCAGCGATCTTTATAAAGCCATCCATGCCCGGCACTATCGGAGTGGGTGTCAAAGCAACGTGAGTAATTGCCTCACCGTAGCTGCGCTTCTTACCATCCTTAAAGCCTTGCTCTATAAAGACTGACACGTCATTGCGAGCCACTGCTTTGATCGCATCTTCGCCAATCATTTCGCAGATTGCATACAAAGATTCACCATCATTTTCAAGGCCCACAACATAGCCGCCAGTATTCTGGGGAGTAACCTCATGGTGATTTTCGTTATCTGAAATTGGGATAGGAATAGCCACGCCGTTACTGATCATCTTGTCTGCCGACTGCTTCCAACTCTCGCGGCGCGACTCATCAACTTTCAATGTCCAGTCATGCACAGGATGTGTGTACGTACCGTCCCTGATAATCTCTTTCTTGAATCGTTGTACCTTCTGGCCAGCTTCATTTTCTTTCGCTTCACCAACAGCCTCAGTTGCATCGACATTGATAGACAGAGCCATTGACCTTTCGCGCTTCTTACGCTCTTTCTCAAGCAGGGTACGCGCTTTGGTTTGCAAGCGTTGCTTGGCTGTGGCGCTGAGGCCTGTGGCCTGGGGTATGCGCGCAATAGCGTTGCGTAGCTGGGGCAGTAGCAGCTTGCCTTCCTCATCTTTCACAGGGAATTTACGTAGACCGCGCGGCACTGTCTTACCATCTTCATCTTTCTTACCACCCTTACCAATGAGTAGAAAAGATGAATCAGGAAAGTCATTTTTGCGCTTAGTCGTCAAGACAGCTAAGCCCTTTTTCTTTTTGTCGCTCATGCGCTGTCGAGCATTGCGAATTTTGTTAAGTCGTCTTTCGGCTTCTGTGTGCTGTGGCATGCTTTACACTCCAGGTTTAACGGCTCGCATGAGTATACCACTGACGGCAGGCACATCAAAGGCCTTGCCTGGATTGAATGACCAGCCTGGGTCTGGTGTAGGTGCCACTAACTTACCATCAATCACCTTATCTCTTAGTGGCCGTTTCCTTGCCAGAGGATCGCCCCTGATAATTTCGATGGTTGTGCATCTGCAATTCCAGCCGTTGGGGGGCCAGATACTATCCCATTCTTGAGCGTTCTTAGGAAGGCGTGTGCCGTCTAGTGCTACATGGGTTGGCCTTACTCTTTCATCACCAGCAGTAACGTACTCAAAGCCCCAAAGTATTTCTTGCACATCTGGGTCTTGTAACATCTGCCAACGCGCTGCGTTGTAGGCTGTCAGTGTCTGCGTCCTAAAAATAGTTTCAAGGCGGTAAGGGTTTCCTGGGTCCAGACCAGCCTTAGCAAGCGCGGCACGTACTTGCTTAGCTGCTTGCACTGGTGGCAAGCCAGCCTCAACAGCATCAGCAATCAACTGGTTTACTTCATCACCAGTAAGATCACCAACACCATCAATAACCTCTGCCGCGCGTTCATCATAAGCTTGCCGTAAAAACTCTAGCTGTTCATCAGTAAAGTTTAGCCGTGCCTTCGATATCGCTACAGCACGAGCATAGACAGACGGTACAGACTTTAACGGCTGAGGCGCAAAAGCAAAGCTCTTGGCCTGCTTCACTTCCTGGGTAAGAGTAGACACCACACGAAGCCTGCCAGCCAGGTCAGCAGCAAGCATGCCTTCAACCATCAACTGACGAAACAGCACCAGTGTCCCTGCGATGGCCGCTTGAACAGGCTGGCCTTTTCTAACCGCCCTTGCTGAGAGTGTACGTAGGTCAAAGCCCAACCGTGCTGCGCCGCGCAGGCCTTTAGCTTCTAAGGTGCGTCGATCGCGCTCTTGTTTAGCGGCTAGCTTTCTGACTTTGAGGGTTGCCATTGAGATATGATAACTGGCGCATGGTCAGGCTGCGAATTGTTTTAATATCCATGCCATAACGTCGCATCAGCACTGTAAAGCAGCGACAGTTACTCATCCCAGAGTAGTAGCCTTCCATAGTCGCCTTTCTTACTATCGCTTCAACATCCACAGGCTTTGGCCTGGGTACTGCAAGCTTGAAAGGCAAAGCAACAACCACTACGCCTGCCATGATTGATCTTAGAAATGACCGTCTAGCCAACATCAATAATCCCCCCTGCATTTTCTTTGGGCCAGACAATCTTATTAAGCTTTGAATCGTAGACATCAACCCAGTCATGGACAGTACTTAATTTGTCTGCCATCTGAATAGCCGCGCCGTAGTTATCAAAGCTCATATGAAAATCACCCATACCACCCGAGGGGTAACAGTCCGCACCACAGAATAGCCAAAAACGTTTCATTTTGAATCACTCACACACTTGCATTTCCACTCTCTGTGAATAGGAAGCAACTGCATAATAGCTTCATCAAGTGTAAATGCTTGACCCCGAAGTGTTGCGCCATGTCCTGACAGTTTAATTCTTACAAGCATTTGTTGATTAACGCTACTACGTTGAACAGCCAGTATCCATCCCTCTTTGTCTTGGATGTCACATAGCCTTTCCCACATAGTACGGGTAAGCTGTAGCGCTTTATCAATCGTTGGTGGTTTTACTTTATAGCAGTGTCGGCAAGCAATATACATTTTCTTTTTGCCGTCTTCCATGACGTAATATTCTGTCCAGTCGTGTGGTTTTGAGGATTTGTGTGTTTTCGGGTGTGCCACAATATTGCTACCGCAAGACTCACAACACTCGCAATCTTCGGGCGAATAATTCAACACCACTTGTTGCTTGCCACATTTGCACCTGTAATGCTGCATTGACTTTCCTTTCATTTGTTCGCCACGTCAATCTTAAGAATCAAGTGAAGGCCAAGCACACCACACAGGCACTTGACGTTATCACTAGACATGCCGCGCTTGTCAGCCAAGTACTGGCTGATGCGATGCTGAGGCACACCCGACTTGTGGGCCAACTCACTCTGCGTCAATCCTGATCGCTTAAACGCGGCCTTCAGTTTCTTTCTGATTTTGTTATTTCGGATGATGATCATTAGTTTATAAATTCAATCTCATAGCCGTGCTTGGTAAACAACTCTGTTAGCTTACTCTCACGTGTTGTGTCGTCAATCTTGCTATCGTCGTTAATGCGCATCGCCATAAGAGCTAAGCCAGAGTTTTTCTCACCCATTACCAGGCCTACTATGGTAATGCTTTTCCATTTTTGTAAATCTATTGGCGTAAGTAATCCACTAAGCTGCTCAACTGCACAGCCTGCTTGCTTTGAGCCAAACCCCAAGCAGCACAGCCTATCGTCTATTGATCGAAAGAGCATTGACGGATCATCGTTACTGCCGTAGCTACCACGCAACCACCTTGCACGGTCAACCACAGTCTTTTTTGGTAGCTGTAGCGTCTTCACAATCATTCCTTTCAAAGATAATCCTGAATTGGTCTGGGTCAAATTCTTGGGCCAAAGGGTCGGCAGCCTTTGAACCAACAGGCTTGGGGCCGGCGCGTACTGTATGGTGGCCTTCTTTCTGGCAATGGTCTAATGCATCGGTAAACTCATCCATCGGGCCGTCAAGCAAGGTGCGGCCGTTGGGTAGCTCGGTTGTTGTCCAGGTGTCTTTCATGCTCATAATATTACCCACTGGTAATGAATTTTGCAAGTATCTTATAACCCTAGTATTTTCATTACCTTATGGTAATAGCTTTTTAGCCAAACCCCTTGACAAGTCTTATTACCCTGTGGTAATATAGTAATAGAAGAAAGGAAAGAACATGACAAACAACCTAAAAAACCAGACCATGAAACTACGTAAGATATACGAAGCAGCAGATGG
>LAZR01000330.1_pt1 | contig 43418 bp, 73 predicted proteins | sample 329461 | NCBI WGS metagenome assembly LAZR01 (sample SAMN03002196, study PRJNA259156) | marine sediment metagenome | biome: sea floor; feature: Hydrothermal impacted sediments; material: marine sediment; isolation source: Loki non-amplified sample from Loki's castle hydrothermal vent sediment ...
AATACGAGAACGTGGGACATATCAAACGTACTGGATTGACTCTACAACAAGAAAGATACCACGTTGGAAACCTAATAAGAGGGAGCGAGAGGTGGAAGGAATTATACAATTAGCACTAGATGGGGCAAAGAAGAAGAGACTGATGATAGAGTTATAGGGATGCTATATCAGCCCTATTGAAGGAGGAGGAGTGATGATAATAGGTTGCTGGGGTGAGGATAAGTCTTGCAAGACTACCTTCGCACTGACATTTCCTAAACCGCTAGTATTCATGGAATTTGATATAGGTGGATTTGACCGAGCCATATACAGATTCCAGGAGGAGTTTGACTCAGGTGCCATAAAGTACGAGGCTTTTCCCATGCCCATGACCTTTGGCAAATTTGACCCGGCCAAGCTGACTGTTGGTCCAAGCAAAACCATAGTAGGTATGAAGGAGCTATTCTATAAGTGGGCTGGCAGGTACATAGCCAACCTGCAAGACGAAAAGGTAGCCACTGTGGTTATTGATACTGCTACCTTACTTCACAGCATCAATGCTGACTGTTACCTGCAGGAACTACAGGAGAAGCAACTGCCCATCAATCCTGTCACTGGTAAGGGTAGTGACGGCAAGGATTTAAGGAGCCAACTAATCCAGGTTGAATATCGGGAGCCTAACAACAGGATGAGAGGTATCCTTTACAATGCCAAATCAGCTAAAAAGCATTTGGTTCTAGTCCACCATGCCGATGATGAGTATAAGCCAATGCCTCAGAAAGACGGCTCTTTAGCTATGGCACCCACCGGCAAGCGTAAAAGGAAGGGCTTTGCTACCCTTGGTGACAGTGCAGATGTGATAATCCATACCTACTGGGACGACCAGAAGATGAAACCATTTGCTAAGGTGGACCTGGCCGAGGTGAAACAACTGGAAGGCATGGTCTTTGAGACTCCAACATATGATAAAATCAGTAAGGTAATTAAGATGATTAAGGGGATTAGCTAGGATTATAATGTGGTTGCTAATTGCAGGTAAACACTATGCACACGATTGACGTACAGCGTTTTATTTTGAATATGAATACTACAGCATGTGCAAAAATAAGCATAGTGCTGGCGTGTCGCTGGTGAGCTTACATGAGCTTTGGTTAGCTACGAATTCAGTCATAGGATAGAGCAGTAAAGAAAGGATAGAGGTAATAAAGAAAATAACAAGGGATGAGATAGAGCTAAAGGTCCTGAGGTACTACTCACAAAGGCGTATGGATATATTCAGCCACGCACCTGGTCTGACTGAAAAGAACTTTGAGAGGATGGTATTCCCACAGCTAGAGGAGTGGGATGCTATGGGGCTCAGACATATTTTTAGATTGGTTGGTACTGACAAACCCATACACACATATCCGAAGGATTGGTGGAATATGTTTAAGGAGAGATATTTTCCACAATGGTTGGTTCGCCACTTCCCTATAGAGTACAAGGAGGTAGTGGCCAAGCACATGTTCCCATACCTGAAAGAAACACTTGGTGAGGAAATAGTTAGAGTTTATGTAAAGGATAAAGAATGACCATACTACTGGATGTCTTTGAGCCTGACCAGATTGAGCTACTCATCCGGCAGTCCACACCGGTGGAGCGTATATCACTCAATGCTAAGGGTATAGCGGACTACTTCTTCTATGCCTGTGATGGTCACCGCATACAGATAGAACGGAAGCAGACTGATGAGGTGTTGGGTGGTATGGATAAGGTGGAAGAACAACTGAGGAGGGAGTTGGATAATGGTGTGGAGGAAACTATACTGCTGGTAGAAGGTGTATGTGAGCCGGTATTCGGGTTGAAAATAGCCACTCAGACATGGAGGAAGGCTAAGGGTAAGAATATTCTGGTTCCTGGCCGTACCTATAATTGCAGCTATACCGGTTATAAGGCTTGGCAGAACCAGCTAGATAAGGCTGGAGTTACCATCGTGGAGACATTTGATTATACTGCTACTGCCATGACCATTGTGGCATTGTTTCAAAATGCCCAGAAGTCCGAGCATAAGACACTGAGGAGGTATATCAAGGATAGGATTTATATAGAATCCTACAATCCCCATGTACTAACATTGATGGGCATAAAGAATGGTGGAGTTGGTGAGGAAGCAGGTAAAGCCCTAATAGACAGGTATGGTACAGCACACTATACCTTGATGCAGAGCTTAGATGAATTGGCCGAAACACTGGTAGGCGAAAAGAAATTCGGAATTAAACGTGCTGGGAAATTACTAAAGGCATTTGGGAGGAACACATAATGCTAGAGTCAGTAAGGAGGCTGAGCCATAAGATTAAATGCAAACTAGGGTTCCATCATACTGCTGGGGTACAAATGTTATGGAGTAGAGACAACCCTAACTATGGAGGCACCAGACTTAGATGTACTTGGTGTGACAAGATAATAAAGGAGGAGATATATGACTGATTTAACCCGCAGCACCAGCAAGGATAACAAGTTCCACCTCGGCCAGTATGAGTTGGCTGGTATGATTAGACCTGCCATAAGGAGTTATAGGTTCCATAATAACAACCAGAATCCGGAGGCTATTATCATACCGTTTGTAAAGGAGGTGGATGGCATCAGGATTGAGTACGGCAAGTCCGACCCATTGCAGGTTGAGATTGCCGCAGAGGCTAAGATGGATGCACAAGACATGGCCAATGAACAGATAATAGAGGAGCAAGAGGAGGAACCAGCTTGTCCTCCTCACTGGTATAATGATGAAGGATTATGCAAAGTCTGTGGAGCTAGTGCTGAGGATGAAGAATAAACTGGATGAGGACCAAGTCCAAGTAGTAGCTGATACCGTCAAGACCATAGCTGAACATAGAGGATACATGACCTACCCAAAGGAGGCTGAGGTTAGGATGGTATTAGAGGCTATTCTGTTAATACACAAGATTAGCAAGGTACTACAATCGCTGGATAAGGGGATGGAACATGGAACGGTGGTCAGACGGAAGTCCGGCACCAAGTCTAGGACTAGTAAAACTTGATAGCCTAAGAGGTCAACCAACAGTCAATGTGGTGATGGTTATTAGAGTTCCTAAGGGAGAGTGTCGTATATTTAATAATCCAAAGCTAGAATCCAGAGTCAGTAGGCAGATTAAACCAGCACTTAGCTTGGCCGTATTAGAGAGGTTAACCAATAATAGGTGTGAGGCTGTCAGAGCCTTTATGGAGGAGCATGGTTATGACTAAACCTAAACAGACACCCAAAGAACTGGCGGAGGAGCATTGGGGTTGGATAGAGTCCTTACTATACCAGCAAAGGCAGATGGAGAAGAAGCTGTTTATAGATGCCTTTGTCCATGGTTTCAAACATGGAAGGAAGGACAAGCAATGAGGCTGACCGGCATATCCTTCAAGGTGGAGACAAACTACCCTGCCATAACAATAGGCAAGCACACTTTTGTATTTAGCAGGCATTACTGGTTTAACACCAAACACCCCTGTAGAGGTCAGGAGACTGTTAGGAGTCTGGATAGTCAAGGAGTTAGACGATGACTAAACCATTTGCACCGGAATTCAAACGGGAGGAGCATGGTTGGATTACCTTCCCACCAGACCAGCAGGATAGGAAGTCCCTATTCTTCCCCAATGGGGTTATGAAACATCCTGCTAAGATGAACTTCCACCTCCAGCAAGCCATTATTAAGTATGTGGCTGAACCAGGCAATGTCCTGTTAGACCCGTTTGGTGGCACCGGCACACTGATGATAGCCGCCCTTCAAGGCTACCGAGTAATTCTGCTAGAAATTGAGGATGGCTACCACCGGCTACAATTGGAGGCAGCGGCTAACCTTGATATACAGGTACCAGGTGCAGGCCAGCTAGTCACTCTGTTGCATGGTGATAATAGGATGTTGTTGCCAATACCATGTAACCATGTCATTACCTCACCACCTTACGCTCAGGCTATGAAGGCTACCAAAGTCAGGAAAAGGCGGGAGGATGCACCTGATAACTGGCTGGTGGAGCAGGATGAGAGGATGTTAGCTTACAGCAAGTCACCGAGGAATATCAGTAAGATAAATCCATTCCTCTACAATATGGAAATGAGAAAGATTTACCAGCTATGTTACCAATCACTACCTGTCGGTGGCACCATGACCACTGTTATTAAGGATAGGATAGTGGATGGTAAGCGGGTGTACCTCAGTAAGTGGGCGGATAAGGTATGCAAGGCAGCTGGCTTCACACTGGAGCTGTGGGAGAAGTGGAAGGCACTAGGTCATGGGTTCACCAAGATAGCTGCCTCACAAGGTAAGCAGGTGGTGTGGGACGAGGACATATTGATTTACAGGAGGACGACATGACACTGACTGAACTGCTAAGGAGAAACCACTATAGCGAGGATGATATAGTAGATATTAAGTATGAACTTAGAAAGTGGCTCAAGGAGATGGGTCTACCTGACTATGACACTATTGGCAAAGGTGGGGCTATATTCTCTGCTACCGACTCACTACGGGAACTGCTAGTAACTCTAGTGGACGAGCCATAAATGTACTTCAACCACGACCCTAGCACCAACTCCTACTACTATGGTGAAACAGCACCTTACAAGGGTATGGGTAAAGACTTGCTGTTTAACCAGTCCCACCAGGTAATCGGTGTTGATGTAGAAACTATCAGCCTCAAGGAGCGTACTGCTGTAGGTGTAGGTATCAGCCTCAAACCTAACCTCAGCTTCTACTTCCAGCTATTCCCTGAGGTATCACCATCAATACCATGGCACCTACTGACAGACCCCAAAGTGACCAAGGTAATGCACAATGGACTCTTTGACCTGCCAGCATTGCGGGAGTATGATGTGGATACCACAGCCATAGTGGATACCATGATAATGGCCAGGTTATTATGCTACCAATTTACAGGGTTGTTGGACATGTCACCTGTACACAGGATGGAAGTCCATGACATGAAGGAAGTGCTGGAGGAACATGGTGCTAAAACCACACTGGAGTTGCCTCAGGAGGTGACAGCCCGCAAATGTATGCAGGATAGCTCGGCCACCTTACAACTCTACCACGAATTGTGGGAGGATACCAACAAGGAGTACCTGGCTACTGAAATGCAGGTCATACCTATCTGTATTGATATGTCCTACCGTGGTTTGCTGATTGACCAGAACATGAGGCAGATAGTGGAGGACATATTACAGGAACAGTCGGACTATTACCTTGGTCTGTGTGAGGAGGAAGGATTCCTGCCGAGTTCAGCACAACAGGTGGCATGGACACTAGGTGACCGTGGAGCCTATAGTGTGTTCAGGCGGTTGCCTTATACTAATTGGAAAAAGACACAGCTATCCACCTCCAAGGAAACACTAAAGAAGATGGACGACCCACTGGCTGGCATAGTGCTACAGTATAGGGAATATGCCAAGCTCAATTCTACCTACATCAAACCATGGGCACATGACGAGAGGGCTTACACTAGGTTCCACCTAGATGCTATCACAGGTAGGCCGTCCAGCACTGACAGGAACATGCAGAACATACCTGGCAAATTCAGGAAGGATGGCAGCAAATATCCGGTGAACTGCCGTGGTGTATTGCTACCAGACAGTGGTACTTGGACTGATGTGGATTGGGAGCAGTTAGAACCTAGAGTATTGGCTTACCTGTCTGAGGATAAGGAAATGCAACACATCTTCTCCTTGCCTAAATACAACCCAGATGGTAGCAAGAATGAGGATGCAGACATACACCTACAGGTGGCTATGTTTATGGGTGTTGTCCGAAGGCTAGGCAAACTAACAAACCTAGCTATGACTTATGGTGCCACTGATGAAACATTGGCAGAACAACTAGGTATTAAGGACATTGGCAGGATTAGACAGCTAAAGGATATGTGGGGGAGAAAATTCCCACAGGCTATGGACTGGATAGACTCACGGCAGGAGGATGCTCTGAGGACTGGTATGGCTAGGACTGTGTTTGGCAGGAATATCAGGTTGCCTACTGAGGAGGAGGAAAGTGCCGATAGTATTAAGAGGAAGGCTATTGATTATCCGTGTCAGGGTAGTGCTGCCGAGATACTGAAGCGTGGTCTAATCAGGATGCAGAAGCTCAATCTCAGCCTGCAGGTACATGACGAGCTGTTGGTGGATGGGTACGTACCCGATTATACGTTCAAGCCATTGGAGGATATAGCACCATTCAGGACGCCAGTGGAAGTAAAGTATTTGGAGAGGTGGGAATAATGACACTAAACGAGCTAATTAGGGATTTGCAACTAGAACAGGATAGGCATGGAGATAATGAGGTAGGCTACGAGGTTGGTAGTACCTATATGGAGATTCTCATAGGTGACGACCCTGCCACAGGAAGCTCTGTCAACATACCTGACCCTGGCTGGTAGTAAAGGACTCCCTAGTTGTTGCCACTACCAAGGAGTCCCTGCACTATCCAATATAGTCAGGCAGTACATAGGTGATAAGCAACCACAATACTACCCCAACTATAAGGACTAATACAACTGCCTCAAATAGAACCTTTAACAAGTACTTCATGCGCTACCTAGATGCCTCCCAGTTTCAGTACCAGTGCCAGCCATCTGCCTCAGTGATGCGGATGAGGTTCGCTTCCGGTATTCAGCCTTATTCCTCAGGATGGAATGGAACTCATTCAACCTGGCCAGCCCTTCAGTACGGAACCTATCAGACAGCACCAAATCCCCATTGATTGTTTCGGACCATTGCTGTGCCTCGGCTAGGTGGGTCTGAATCTCAGCAACTAGACCGTTACCTTCGGCAATAAAGGTCTGACCCATAACAGCCCATCCACCAATTGCCTCCTCAATGTAGCTTCTCAGGTTGCTTAGCCTCAGAGCTGCCTCTTGTGCATAACCTAGAGCAGCATTGGTTCTGATAGCACCTATATCACCTCTGGCTCTGGAGTAGTCGGCATAAATCTCTGCCACCCTGGCACCTATATTTTGGGCATCAATCTTATCGTCCCCAGTCTCGGTATATGCCTCAGCACCTACAGAGGCTTTGCCTAAATCAGTGGTTTCTACCTCATCCAGGTAGGTATTAGTTGCGTTCAGTGCTGTATCTATGGCTGTCCTGAGTTTGGTAACATCATCGGTGATGTTGCCTAGCACATCTTTGGCATTGTCTGTGGTATCATTGGTTTCCAGGTAGAGAGCCACCTTGACGAGAGCAGCAGACACCTTAGTATGGATGGCTGTAGTTAACCCTAACTCAGTCCTCAATGAGCCGAGGTCGGTAGCCGCCTGCTGTTCGTATTGCTGTGCCTCGGTAAGCAAGGCATAACCGGCAGCACCTATGGCTATTACCTCATCCAGCACATCAGGGTAGCTACCAGGACTATGCTCACCGGGTGGCATTTGCTTCCTCTCATAATACACGGCCATGTGGTCGGGGGAGGTGTTCAACTCCTCCTGTGAGAGGCCAGCCATTTTGCTGGCTATGTATAGGAAGTCACCAAAGACATTAAAGGTGACAAACTGCTGAGGTACAAAGTCAACAGGGTATTCTACCCGACTGATTCTGGTTAGCACCGGTATTATGGAGCTGATATCCAGTCCCAACCGACTCTTGGTATAATCTACCAGATAGGCCGTACCAGCTGCCATATCACCACCATTGATGAACTTAATGGCTCCATTTATAAAGTCCATGGTATAGTCAGTATCTCGGGTGAAGGTGGTACCAGCAGGGTCACTAGTAACGGTCTCGGTTTCAGGTCGTAAAGGCTTATTGGCCAGGGATATATAGCTGTCATAGGCATTACCAGTACCAACACTAATTGTATCACCGACTGCGATTGAACCAGCAACCCTAGTAACTATGACAGCAGTTATCCTGCTAAAATAGCTATTACCCTGGTATGCCGTACCAGAGACCTTTAGAGTTGGCAAACTCCAAGTTTCCTCAATATAGTGTCCATCCTGGTCAGAACCCTTAACTGTTATGGCCAGTTCGGTTACTGAATAGTTGGCATCAGTTAAGGTAACTGTCAATCTTCTTGGTGGATTAACCCTGGTGTTGGCTATGGTTAAAGTGGAACCATCACTCTCACCATTCAAGGTCTTAGCATTAACCACGTAAGTGGCTGAGGCAGCAGCAGGAGTAGTGATGGATTCATCCGTTACGGTGAAGCTGAGAGTTTCCTCAAACACCTTCTCCAATGGTAGGAACCGGCTAAGGTCATCTACAGCCCGCTGGACAGACCGGTTCAATTCTGCCTGGGTCATTTCCGTATCCACTGTCACTTTGAGGTCAGTGGCTAACACAGCCCTAAATTCAGGCATCGTAAGTCCCATGGTTTACCTCCTCTTACCTTTCTTTGCCTTGCTTCCTTTATGTTTGTGTGGCATGTTAACCTCCTTCTATTATCTCCTTCTTGCCATCCAGGCTCTTCAGCAAGTCCAGTGCTCCTTGGTTCTTCAGAGCCTCATTTATCAAAAGCTGCTGCCTCTGCTCTAGTTGGTTTATGCCACTCCGTACCTGAGCCAGCTCCTGTCCAATCTTCTGAGCATCTGCCTTTAGCTTTGCTTCCTGTTCCTTAATATCAAGTTCCATTACTGAGCCTCCTTAACTCAAGTTGCTTCTTATTTTCTAGCTCGGCTATCTCTTCACCAATCTGGATAACTTGTTTTTCACTTAGTAGTTTTCCCTCGTCCTCGGTTGTTTGTGCTAGTTGCTTCTCAACTCCTGCCTTACTTTTAAGGAGTTTGCCAATCCTAGTATCAAGGATATCTAACTGTTTGTCCACTCTTTGTTGTAGGGTAGTAACTTCCCACCCAGCGGGTAAGGGACTATCACAACCTGCGTTGGCTGCTATCTTGGCAGCGTCATGATATTCAAAAGACCTCATCACGAACTGTTTACCATCAGGAAACTCCTCTACAAATTGAATGAGTCCAGGATGAGGTTTTACCATCTTTCTAATTACCACTGTTCCAGAGGGCTGTACAAGGATGGGGCTATCCAGTGGAGTTGCCTCAGTAGCAAATGTATCAACTGTACCATCTTGGAAAACCATATTTGCAGTGGTCAGAACACCATTAACATCTGCATACATCCTAGCAGTATTAGCTGCTCCTGCTCCTGGTGCAGTCATTTCAGTTACCTGAACAAACTCATCAACTAGTACGTTAGTATCTGCCCAGAATTCACCGTCACTCATAAACTTAAAGGCTACATTGGTTGCTCCTGCATCACGAATCCGTATTTCCATTCGCCCAGTTTCAGCGCCATCTGACGCATCTTCAATTATAACATCTATAAGAGCAGCGTGTTCCCAAGTTTTAGGTGTGCCATCATTTAGGAAGTAACCAGCATAGCTGCCACAGTAATCCTCATCCTCGACTGCTGTATCTGCCCCTCTGGATTTCCTTAAAAGAAGTGCAGGGGCAGAGGAATTATCGGATTGCCTTGTAAAATATTGGCTGCTACTATTAAACCCTGTCCCAAGAACATCAAGGGCTACTGCTGGGGCTACTACTCCAATGCCTATCCTGCCCGAGTTTGTAATTTGAAAAAGGTTGGCATCTATGTTAGCACTAAACCTCATAGCAGGTACAGTCCAAGTACCTGATGCAGTCCATGTTCCCTTAGCTACGGAACTATCTAGCGTCTTATTGTCTAGCTCCTGTGTGGCAGCCAGCATAGCAAAAGTATCTGTTCCGCCTGGGATAGTATGAGCATTGAGAGTTCCTACTGATGTAAGGTTCTGGCTGTTCCATGCGAAGGCAGCACCAGCCTGCCCACTTAAGTCAGCAAGGATAGTAGCTGGTGTTTTCCACTCAGGGTCATCAGTACCCATAGCCAGTATTGTATTATCATTACCCTTGGCCAACCTAGTATTTACTGTGGCGTTCATGAACATTATATCGCCACGAGTAGTAAGGGGTGATATAAGGGCCAGTGTCTCTGCCAATGTTTTCTTGACATAAGTACCAGAACCAGAGGCAACTAGAAAGTCATTGGCTGCTGTGGCTAGGGCATGTTTGACATACTGAGTATGAACATCCCCGGTAGTTAGATTCGCCAGTGAGTTGTGGTCAGTAGCAAAGCTAGATGTAAACACTGTAGTCCAAGGGTACATAATGATAAGAGTGTCAGTGTCCTTCTGCACAATAATCTTTGCAATAAGGGCACAATACTGAGTGACTATGTTAGGACTTATACTAGGAGGGGTTGCCTCCTCGGACTCATTTACCTTGTAGTTTCCCTGCCCGTAGAGGACGTGAAAGTGCTCCCCATCAGCCTCCATATAAACCCAGTGTACACCATACCTGTTAGCGGTCAGGTTTGCCAGCCCAACAGTAATGTTATTGTACTGAGTATTGCTGATAGCGGTAGTACCCCTGACCTCAGTCCAGGTAGAACCACTATCAGTTGTGTACCAGTAGGTGAATGAGTCTAGGTCATAACTCTCACCACTTATGAATATATTGGCACTAAGGGTAAGTTGAGTACCACTATCACGAGCAGTCACTTCTGCATAGGTATCATCTGTGGTGTTATGGACTGTTTTACCAACATCTGTAAGGACGAAGCTGGCACCGCTATCAATTAACTTATTTGTTCCAGTACCATCAGCAGTTCCAGAGTTGGGAGTAGTGAATGGAGATGTGTCATGCCTACTAATCCCCTCATAAAGCACACCCGCAGTTATATTAAGGTTACGAGTTCCTACAGAGGAAGTGACCATACCTTCAACACGGTGAACAGCCTCCTCTTCCCTATGGTGCATGTCCACTCTGCCCATTCGTCCTATCCCCACCGTGTCTACATGGTGAAAGTGAGAGATAGTGTCATCTCGAAAGGCTGTACCTACAAGAATGTGGTCTTGCTTGAATCCATGTGTTAAAAGACTGGTAGCAACTACCATCTGGGGAGTTCCATCATTATAATCCAGATAGATGTAATTGGTAGTGAGGTCAGTCAGGGAGACACTGTTATTAGCAGAAAAATCAAAGAACTTACCAATGGCAATATCAGAGTCAGTGACCTTAGCCCATGCAGTACCACTGGCTACAGCAATAGTACCATCGCCATTATCGGTAATAGCACCACCAGTAAGTAGTGTCCTATCCCCAAAGTATTTGATGTAGTCCTGAACAACAATATCCTCAGTTATCTGTAGTCCACCATCCTGGTTAACTTTCGGATATTCAACTCCAGGTAATAATCTCTTAGCCATATCACTCCTATATTAAGTATCCATAGACCTCTACTGCCCAAGTCTCGGTAGTAGCGTTACTCCCTGTTTCTATAGATATTGAGAATACATCACCTGCTGCCTGAACTACTACAAATGTGCCATCAGTAACCCTGTCAGTAGTGAACACTCCTGAAGCAGCTATGGTATAGGTAACAGTATTCAGGAAGTCATCATAAGTGGCAGAGTTACCACCAAAACTGGCTATAGCCTCAACACCCTTACCACCAGAAGTAAAGGATGTAACCCTGATTACTATGTGGTCAGGGATAAAGGTCTTACTAGTAGGTACAGTATAAAGGGAGGTAACTGCTACAACCTTTGCATCTATACCAGTTACAGTGGCTACTCTAGTTATTGCATTTTCATTCAGCTCGGACATATTAACCTCCTACTTTAGTACCAGCTCACCATTATGGCAAACCACTGTTTCCTCATAACATATAACTATTTGTTCCAGTTTGGCAGCAGTTATGTAGGTAATGGTAGTACCCACGGACTGGCCGGTGCTTGTATCCACAGCCTCCCTACTGGCTGGTCTGCCTTGCAGTTCCTCTACAAATTCTGGTATTCTAGTCATTTGACTCCGGTCCTAGACTTATAATCCCTGATTAACTCTGCCATTCTCTCATCACCAAGGTCTATGATTTCATCCCAGTCATAACCTAACTGGTCGGCCAGTTCCCTCCACAGCTTAATCATTAGGGCAAAGGATGGTTTGGCATAGGCCAGATAGCTCTTCAAATCAGGACTATCCTCAGGCAGGTTCTCTACACGTCCTAAAGCTCTGGCTACATGACCAAAGCTATAGGCCAACCTGGCTATTTTGTTTAATACCGAAGTATCACCAAAAACTACGTCTACATCCATCATCCAGCTCCAAATAAATCCCAGAAGCTAAGCCTACTTTTCTCCGCCTCTCTTAACCTCAATTGGGCTTCCGGACTTTCTCTTATAATCCTTCTGGTCCTCTCCGTTGTCACCACACTACCGGCAGCTACCTGTGTTTCCAGGCGCTGAAATTCTTGTTCCCTTTCCTCAGCTACCCGCAATGTCCTGGCTGTAGGTGCGGCTGGTTCATCAGCCCTTGTTATTGCCTGTATGTCAAAGAATGTACCGGCAGTTTTCAAAACATCCTTGGCATAGTCAGTTAACCTGGCACGCTGTAATTCACCAGCTCTTTTAGGAACTGTGGCTGCTCCCATTGTTAACCTTGGCTCTGTTAGGCTGGGAGTAACACTAGTTGGCTCAACAGGAGATATGCTAGGTCGTGGTTTGGGTTGAGGTTTAACAAATCCCGAATCCTGGGCCGCCTGTACCAATGTCTCTGCAACCCTCTCTTCCTGCCTCTGGACTGAGCTAGGCACCGTGGTCATATCAACTCTAGGGATGGAAAAGTCTGAGGTAACTTCACCAAGGCTTGCTTCTAGGATGTATTCTCCTATAGCCCTATTATATCTGTGAACTAGGTTGGTGACTCTGGTAATGGCATCAATAGGAGAAATACTTCCTCCTTCACCTTGTCCTTCAGGGTCTCCCCACTCCTCAAACATAAAATCATCACCGGACTGGGAAGCCCAAGTAGAGCCTTGGTCACTGGTAAGTTCCCTTATACCATCATTATACGAGGCACTAGAGGTATCAAAGTGCCAGTATGTAGGTTTGGTATTATCATTATTGGAGTTCTTAGTTACTATGGCATACATGGTGCTGGCTTTGACTAAGGCTCCTGTGCTGAATGTTATCTCGTACCAAGCACCAGCAACATTATCCGTAATGGACGACACAGCCAATGTACCTGAAGCTAGGTTTGTATTGTCTGGATGGCTACTACCATCAACTGCCTGGATGTTTACTGTTATGGTTCCAACAGCATTAGTATCCCTAGATAGCCTCAACTTGACACTGGTTACAATATGGTCAATAGAAGGAGTAAAGGTCTGTGCGTTCCAGCTAAGTGTCTGGTAGAAAGCAAACCTAGCGTCCTCACCTGAATTATAACTTTCGTATAAAGTTGACATTACCCTCCCCTAGTATCCACTACAGAAACCTTGTCGTATAGCTCCATACCACAATCATGCGGTACAATCAGTCTACCGGCCAAGGACTCAGAATCTAACCTGGTCTTGATAGCAGCAGCACGGTTACTGGCATCAGCCTGCACGGTAATACTAGCCACCACGTATGGCTGTAGTACCTCGGTATAATTGCCACTGTAAGCACCTGTATCACCAGTCATTACAGGTTCAGGCCAAGGGTCCAACAATTCTGGGTTGTTAGCATAGACCACTATCCGGTTAGGCACCACCTCATTATATTTTTCCATGTACTCTAGGAAGTAATGTTCTTGGTCGGAGTAGAAGGTTTGGTTCACACTATCGCTAGTTTGTGGATATACTATTGTCCAAACATTATTAGCTCTCAGCCGGAAATAACACTTGGTCATAGTAATCAGCCTGTATAGCAAGGAGGCTGCACTTTCATAAGGTATCTGGTTAATGTCAAATACTGGTTTGAATGTATCCAATATACCATCATCAGGGCTTGGTTTAGGGTCTAGTGTCCAACCCAATGCACCTTCTATAATGTCCTCAATAATATCATATACAGTATCCGTGGTTCCATCATAGGCACCCACAAAGTAGGGTGCCGACCCGTAGGCTCTAATCCGCTGCTCTCTGGCATACATCCACATCCCCTCACAGTATAGCTGGCAGACTACCTGACCCTCAGCAGATATTGTTTGCTGGTTCTTGACAAAGAGGGCTGCTGGTCCTGGTTCATTAGTGCCATCACCTACATACTCATTACCAGCACCAGTGGTGAAGCCATAACCTACCTCAAACTCATAGCCTCTGAGGTCAACAGTACCAGGGTCCAAAGCTCTATCATTATTCCTCAACACTATGATGGCTCTATCACGGTAGGCTTCCTCAATATGCTCAATAAATAGGAGGCGGCCGGTATAGTCCACGGAGTTAATAAATATGCGGATATAGGGTACTCTGCCAGTGCCTTTCTGGGCTGTAGTTAGTGTACCAGACAGTGACCTGGCCATTATTCTCCCGCCACAACCTCAATCTCATTACTGGCTGATGTTTCGGTACTGACCTTCATATGAGGATAGGGAGTGGAGTATTGCTGGAACTTTTCCGTGTTATTTACATTCACACTGGCCAGCTTTCTCCAAGTACCATCCCCACCAGTATAACTTACCTCTACTAGGAAGGTAACATTGCCATCACTCTTTAGCCAGACATCCTTGGAAGGTGCTCCACCCTGACCCTCAACAGATAAACGAACACTCAGAGGATTAGGTGCTGCTGCCTTTTCCTCACAAGTCCAGACAGCACTTCCATCTACCACGGTCCCTCCTACCTTGGCAATCCAGTTAGGCTCAGTCTCCCCCGAGGTACCAGCAGTGGTACACTTATAACAGAGGCCATTGTCTGTTGTAGGAACACGGTAGCCATTAAGCTCGTAAGCGGTTTCTGTTGCCCATGCGGTATAACTTTGAACAGATTTCCCATACACTATATCTGGCATAACTCCCTCCTAGCTTCTGTTAAATCCTCTGACATAGAAGGTTACATCAGTTGACATATTTGTACCCTCTACACCCACCTTGACAAATTGAGCACCACCTATATTGAAGGTTATAGCACGGGTTGTAGTAACACTTGAGGTCTGACCGAGGAAATCCCCAGCGGCATCAGCATCCCAATGCCACACTGGGTAAAAGGTTCCTTCACTTGCCATGGCTATCTGAGCCTCAAGTTTGGAGGACTGACCAAGAGTAGGAATAATCACTGTCAGGAATTCATAGTTTCCCTCTAAATCCACCTCCTCTGTCGCATCAGGGTCAACATCTACATCTAGCAAAGCAGGTAACCATTTAGTTGGTAACATTTATTGCCTCCTATTATCTGGTTTTTGGTATTGTTTTGCCCCACTTATCCTCTGCCATTCCAAAGGCTTGACCGGCAGCTGCTTTGGGGTCTTTACCTTCCTTGTCAATAAGTTGCTGGATGGTCTGGCTTATTAGGTGCCTGACCTTTTCTATGGATGTACTTGGCGAGATTGAATCAACAGGCAACGGCATTTTTTGAATCCTCCTCCTCATGTGCTACCTGCTCGGCTGTCTTGTAAGGTTGTCCAGGCTTAGGAGAAATCCCACTGTCAGCCCTTCTGCCTAGCTCCTGATAGCCCTTATGAGAACCATCTGGATAGTTGCCAAGGTCCTGGAGGAGTATCAAAGGCTCAGCAAACCGGAAGCTGGAACGAGAAACTCTCACCTTAGCTGACTGGCCACACACAGGACAGGAAACATTATGTCTGTCATCCATCCTATGATACTCCTCAAACCTGTGGCCAGTTACACATTCATATTCATAGTTCGGCATAATTACCTCTGAGGGGAGCAGGTAGTTAGCCCACTCCCCTCGGCTGGTTTAGTCCTCTGATGGCTTTCCACCAGACATAAGGTGTTCCAGTAGAGCTTGCCTCATTTCCTCTCCAGTACCCTCAGGCAAGCCGAGTTCGTTACAGAGAACCATAGCCTCTATGGCACCTAGTTCTTCTATCCTTTTCTTTGTTAGCTTTGCCATGATTCCTCCTTATCTCTCCAACTGGAGTTTGACCAACCATGTCATCTGGAATGCACTGGCATTAGTGCCACCACTGATAGCAGGGCCAGCATACTGGCGAAGTATGGCGGTGGTTGCACCCAGGATACTGCCATCACCAGCGAAGAAACCATCTCGGATATAGGAACCACTACCCAGAACCTCGTCACTGGGTATGTGTACCGGCCCGAAGGTCTGGACCCACTGGTAGGTGGAAGCTGTTGCGATAATCAGGGTAACACCGACAACAGACTGAGACTCAACAGCGTGACCCCAATGCTGCCACATCGTGAGAAAGGGGTTCTTGTCCAGGTAGCAGGACGCTTGACTAGCAGTAACCGCAGCCGTAAGACCATCCTCAATGACTATATCCATCTCACCTGTGACTCGCCCTTCATCATACTTGGTGTTTGAAATGATACGATAGTCACTGTAAGGGTTAGTCCTTGGCATAAGATAACCACCAGCAAAGATATTGGCAGCAGCCGTAGTCTCAACATCCAGTGTATTGGCTAAAATACCAACTTTGGTATCTCCTAACACACCTGCTGTAGCACCCCACGTAATGACTTCCTGTCTCCCTGAGTTGAACAGACCTATGTTAGCCTTCGTAGACTCGTCTACGCCACTCACATAGCCATAGATGAAGCTGCGGTCAAAGTCCACGAACTTGGTATTGACAGGATAGACTGCGGCAGTGTCTCCACCAGGACTGGTAGTGTTGGGTATGGCCAGGTTACCCCAGCCGGATTGCCCCAATTTGTGTGGCGGCATTACTATGTACTTACCATTATTTGCCCTTATATCGTGATTGATTACGACCATTTTCTTTTAACCTCCTTAAGGTTTATTATGGTTTAGGCTACTATTGCCGCATCGGATATATCTATAATACGGCCAAGGTTTAGGGTAGAACCGAGCAGTACAGTGCCGTAGTTATCCAGTCTCATACCACCGGCATTGTAGCCCTCCAGGCGTTCCCATGTCCACAATTCATACAGGTCACCGGTACCTTCTGTGCCACCAAAGGCATAGGTGACTCCAGCTTCTCTGGCCATCACATTGCCGTACTTGACACAGAATAAGGAGTAGTTGTCGGTTCCTTTATCCCTCTTATCACTGGTGGCACCGGTGCCGGTTCCATCATCTTCCTGCACCAGGTAGTCGGTTCTAACCAACGGTATCCCCATGAAGAATAGGATTGGCCTGCCTATTTCGTTGACGCTTTGGGTTAGCATCATGAAGTGGTTGGTCTCGTTGGAACTGACGGCATAGGTGAAACCACGTTCCTGGTAGGCTGCATCAAACCGGATACCTAACTGTGGCGGGATTAGAATCTCAGATACACCATACCTCATTTGGTCAATCTGGGTCCGCAGGTACAGCAGGCTGAGGGCACCATTTCCCATATCCATATTCAGCCTACTCAAGGTGGTGCCGCTACCGGCCCATGGAGTACCTCTCTCGGCAGCTAGGGCATGGTATCCGTCAAACTGAGTCGGTAAACCTCCGTAGGTGGTATCCGCATAAATCACACGATCACCAACCTTGCGGATAAGACCCTTCTCGGACTCCAACAGTACCTGTACCCGGTAGTCGTTATAGGAGCCGTAGATGTTCTGGACGTAGCGGTCCAACTTACGCTGGATGACGATGTACCGGAGGGTAGACTCAACCTCGGTGTAGGTTATGTCCTCAGCCCAACTAAGCTGGTCACCAATATCAGCTTCCACTACAGCATCCTCTGTGGTAGAACTCTCTCTTAGCCACTCTATCTTGAGGCCAGTGCCTGCCGCTTGGGCCACCGGCATCCTCTCTACCGGGTTGTTACGCTTAATGTCCTCCTCAAACACACCAGGTATTTTGGTGGATTGAGTTAATTTCTGGGCTTCGGCTAGTGTTGCCCAATGTCCACCTGAACTAGCCATCGTATGTTACCTCCTTTAAGGTTATTTTGCTGCTATTCTATGTTTGGTGTTATCATGCTCCTCAAGAATCCGTGTGGCTCTTTCCACAGCGGTCTCAGCAACATTTCCCTCACCTGCGCCACCATCCTTGTCGTAGTTGGCTGGTTGCTTTACCTTATTGCCATTACCAAGGATTTTGGCGGCCTCATCAAGATTCCTGAGTTGCTCAAGGGTTTTGTCCTTCAACGCTTCTTCGGCAGCCCCATTACCAATAAGGTTCTGGGTTATCCGCTTGGTAACCTCTGCTTCCAGTTTACCAATGTTCTCTTTCTGAGAACCAGTCTCCGTCTCCAACTCAGTAACCCTGCTCTTTGTGGTTTCATGTACACCACGTTCCTTCTCTATCTGCTCGGTAGCAGCACTGGCCTTTAACAGCTCTTGGTGGGTTTCATCCTTAATCCGGTTGGCTTCGGCAAGGTCAGTATTGAACTTAGTCTCCTTACCAGCCCATGCATCCTTCTCTTTGTCAAAACCCTTACCGGCTGCCTCAGCACCATCCTTTACCTTCACCATGTCCGTTAGAGGGACTAGCTTGATGGCCTTGCCACCAACCTCAGTTGTAACCGTGCTGTCATCATTGAAGGTAACGGCTTGAGTTTTCTCCTCCGACATTGTATCCTCCTTCTGAATACTTACTATTCATCACCTATAGTTTAACATAATGTGAGCTATCTTGTCAACCATATACTTAATTATATTATAAATAGTATTATATTTATCACTGTATAGTTTACCTGCATGACTATTATCTGGGTATACCCCATTCATCCCGGTACTGGCCATACAGGATAGCAGCTGCATCGGTCTTGGTGGTGTCGGTTATCTCAAAGAACTGGAGCCAGGCATCTAGCTCAGGGCTTAATGAACGGAGGTTAGTACCTATAGTAGCAACTTGGCTTTGGTAGAAGGATACGAGCTTCCTGCCACTGGTATGTTCTACCTCTTGGGCTATATCACGTTCTGCTGGTGTGCCAAATATCCATTGCCTGATAACAGCCTGTTCCTCCTCATTGAACTGAGTACCTAATACAGCTTCCTGTCTGCGGTTATAGCCTCTGAAGTATCGCCTACTGACATTCCATCGGAGCTTCTCCAAGTCAGTCATGTTTTTGGTAATTACTAGGATAAAGTCCTCCCTTTCAACACCATCAAGGGTACTGATAATAGCATCTATTTTGAGGAAGTAACCATCCCAATCATCTACCCGTTTACCACTGGCTAGGTCTAGCTTCTTCTCCAGCTGGATGCTATAATAGAAGTTGAGTAATTCCTCGGACGGATGCTGGACTGGAGGTAGCTGTTCACGCTTCTCGGCACGGCTGATAAGTCCTTCACGGATAGTACCATCCTCCCTGACAATATCCTCCAACTCTAGTGCTACATCCTTATAACGGTCAGTCTCGGACAGGTCATCAAAGAAGTTGGTGTATCTACTCCTGATGTCGGAGCGGTTTCTGGTCCACTGTCCCATATTGAGTTCACCATCACGGACTTGCCGGTCCAGTTCTTCCTGGTCCAGACGGACAGTATCACCATAGTCCCTGATTTCACGGAAGAATTCCCTCCTACGTCTATCCTCCTCCTGCCAGGCTGTAGGCATGATGGAGCTGAATATACCACTATGGTACTTGACAGCATCCATCTGGGCTATAACATCCTGGTCTAAGGAGTCCAACTGTGCATAGTCACCTATCCTGAAGCCGTGCCGACGAATCCATAACTGTTCTTCTGGTCCGTAGCCAGTCTTTTCCTCTATCAGTTTGGAGGAGGCTTCCCAAGCAGCTAACTGCTCCTCTGTACGGATTCTCAATACCCCAGCCTGCTCCATGATGGCTCCCATCCAACCATGCTGTTGAGTGGCTCTGGTCCAAACTTCCTGTTCTTCTGGAGTCAGGTCCTCATTCTCCTGCAACTTGTCCCATATCTCCATGCCATTAAATGGTTTCTCTTCCCGCTGACTAATGGCATTGGCTATCAATATGGTCATGTAGTTGCGGTAAGGTTCTGGCAGTATGGTATTGAGCATGACCTTGGCTGGTGCTGAGTCAGGGAAGGCTGCTATATAGAGGTTGAGTGGAGTCTTAAACCAGGCTGGTAATAACTCACCAAACTGTGGTTGGCCTTTGGCTGAGGTTCCACCAAACACTTTGAGGTAGTTGAGGTAGAAGGCTGGGTAGAAACCAAATCGGCTATACCAGTCAAAGAACTCGGAAACAGCAGGGAACTGGTCGTAGTATTCTGGGTAGTCACGCCTGATAAGTCTGAGTAATCCACCCATGAATACAGTACCACGCAGCGGGTTGAACTCCAAGCTGGTACCAGGTATGTGGATATAACCATCCTCAGTATAGTTGAGATAGGTGCCCCAAGACTTGAACACACCCGGTGTGCGGATACTGGACCTAGGCAGCCAGAACAACCTATGTAGTTCGTAGGTCCAGAATGGATAGACAGTCCTCATGGCTGCTGTAGTGGCGTTCTCATTGGTGTAGTCAGCCCAGTCCTTAAAGTATTCCTTGGAGGCTTTATCGGCAGCACGTTGTTTGGAGGCAGCAAACTCAGGAGTTACAGCTCCCTTGCTGGTATAACCTTTAATACCATCCAGCTCAGTAGCCAGGTCATCCACCCATTTGGAGAAGTCATCAGCCATTCCTTTCGGTACAGCCTTAGTCCTATAAATGCTCCACAGCTCGTCCTGTAGTGCCTTTAACTCCATCAGATGTGGCTCCATGACGCTGGCTGTGGCTGGAGACATCCTCATGTCCCTAAGTATGTAGTCGTAGACCTCACCAATGGCATCATCAGTCCAACCCAGAGCCTCACCAGTTTTACCTACCTGCTGTCCCATACGGTCAGCTTGGGTTTTAACACCTAGGATGAATTCAGCTCTGGACTTGATGGTCATGGTTTCTATCCTCAGCACAGAGGATGGTGTCTGGGCAGGGTTGCTATTAAAGATATTGGCTAGGTCAAACCTGGTTAGCTGCCGTCCAGAGGCATCTATTACTGGTGGTTCAGGACCAGACACTCCTAGCACTTTGGAGGTAGAGTTCTCCTGTTTGATAGAACTGGACACAAACTTGGCCTGGTCCATCCTACGCTGGGCATGGGCCTTATCCTGCATGGCTCTGAATCCCAGCCAGAACTCAGAGGTTTCTGCTCTACCCTTAGGCTTGGTGGCTATCATATCCAGTTCGGTCTGGCGCTGTTTCTTCCACCACTTGGTGAGGAATCGTTGTTCATCAGACCAGGCAGTGAATAGCTTGGTAACAGAGGCTTGTTCAGGTATGGTAAAGTGCCTGGCCATATCCTTCTGGAGCTTCTTCATCATCCTATCAAACTGCTTCAGAGCATCATCACCATAGCCAGCCAATCCGTCATACACACCCTTGCTATAGCTACCTCTCCAGTTGTTCCAATCCTGCCACTTCATCCTTTTCTGCATTAAGGTTTCCAGTTCATTCATAGCTCGGATGACATCATCAGTGGATTCACCATAAAACTTCTGAAGCTCCTGTAGCTCCTGCATCATGCCGGTGAATTCCTCTTTAGTACGGGCCTCCATACCCAGTATTTCATCCACCCTCTCCTTCATCCGAGTACGGTAGAATTCAGGACTATGAGTGATAGAATCATACTTGGTAGCCTTGATGGACTCTATGGCATCGTCTATACCTTTGCCAGCCTTAGCCCATAAGCTACCATCACTGGCAGCCTGTAACAGGGTATCGCCAAACGGTTCATCTACCAATGGATACTTACCCAACGATTCGGTGACTCGGCCACCAGCCACCCTGTCAGCCATAGCTACATCCTTGGTAATACCCTTCTGTGTGGCCAGCCTATCAGATACTATATCATCCAGCAAGCTACGGGTAGTGGCTGGACCAGTAATAGCTCTCTCCAGCAACTCCTCCTTCAACTCGTAGGTGGACAGGTTCAAGGACCTCAGCCATTCATCAGGTACGGTCTTGACGGTATCATCTATGGTTTTGGTCAGTCCTCGCATTACGGCAGTGGCTTCCTCATCACCTAGGAAGGACACAAAGGCTTTGCGGTAATACTCTGAACGCTGGTGGAGGCCAATCCTCCCAGGCCAGTCAATAAAGAACCTACCTACCGGACCGGCACTAAGTATGGAACGCCAACGCCTCAGGTTCTTACTCATGTGCTGGATGCCCAACATACCTGGAGTTTCACCAGCCATTTCAATTCTGGGTACACCTTCAAATATCTCAGGTGGGATGGATAAACCAGAAGTTAGTCGCTGGACTCTGGCTGTAGGATTTATTACTGAGGTAGGCTTACCACTCTTTAATAGGTTTAGTGGGTTCCACGGTATCTGCCTAGCTAGTAGTGGCTTAATAAAACCTTCCAGTATGTTGCCTGGTCCATAGGCACTAAAGGCCAGATACATGCGGGCTTGTGGAGTAACTGCCCAACGGTCTATGGTATTCCTCCACACATTCATAGTAGTCCATTCTATTCTGGACCAAGTGGCTGCTATCCTACCGGACATACTGAGGTTATGGGCTGCCACTGAGGTTACTTCATCCATATAAACATTCTGACTGTGTTTGAATACCTGAGCCAACAGGTCGGCAGTATTCTTGGCCTCAGCCATAATGTTGTCGGAGTTGGAAATACCAGCATTAAATAGGCGTTTAATTTCCTTCCTGGCCAAGGTCAAGGATGCCTTGGACTCAGCCACTCCCAGCACTCTCAGCAGGAATGGAGCAGAAGCCTTCCTGGTTAGTAGCTGGCCACCTATACTCTGGATTTGACCGTTGACCACTGACGAGACATTGAGGACCATTTCCTTAGTGACTTCCAGCTCTGTACCCAGTCTCTTGCCAAGGCCTTTGACCATGGCCTCATCCATTTGGTTAGTTCTCAGCAAAGCTCTACCGGCATCACCAGCCGGACCTCTTAGAGCAGGGTTCTTTACTGCTGCACCTCTAGCCTTGAGTAACAGTTCCTTTGCCTGGTCTAGCGGTATGTTCCTATAAAGCCTACCATTAGTGGCTGCATGGAGGAACCTATTAACAGCCTGCATGTCGGCATTGGCAAAACTCTTGGATGCTTGGACTGGGGTCTTGCCTATAAATTTACCAACATTCTTAATACGGTCAAATATCAGGACGTCCCAAGATTTCAACCATGCCGTATCAAACAGATTGATGGTTGCACCAATAGGTCTGATAACTCTACCAGTAGCACCGGCTTTTGCAGCAATTCCAATTATCGCCTTACCAACACCCAACCCAAGGTAGGTTATAGGGTCTACTACCCATTCAAATATGAATCTGTCAGCAAAGCCTAATTCGGCCTCAGCTAATGCTTGTCCACCGGCATGCCACCAATCCTCGGTATTCCTAGCTTCTCGGTAAATGGCTAGGAAGCTCCTCTCTGACTTGGTCATGTATTGTGGTTTCCATGCTTCCCATGCCTCAGCACGAAGTCGGAATAGGAATCCACCCCATGGTGCTATCCATTGGTGGTACAGTTGACCGAATACATCCAAGGCTGTAAGGGCTGGTTGGGATATGGTTTGCAACAGGATAGCAGCTATACCCATCTCGGGTAACTTGGCTTCCTCCAGTCCTTGAATAACCGCTTCCTGATTGGCTGATATGGCCTCCCAATAACCTTCCAGTTGTCTGGTATATTCCTCTACATCCTCTAACTCTGCTATCAGTTCCTCAGGTACACCAGCCTCTTGCAGTACAGCAAAGGCTTCCTCTACCGTGGCCAGCCCACTAGGCAGTTGAGGTGGTGGTGCAGAGGCAGTTAAATCCTTCAGTATACCTTCAATGGTAATCCTGGACAAACCAGCCGGTGGTAGTGGCCTGGGTTTCTTAGCCAACTCGGCCACTATCTCGGCATAGTTCTTACCTTTAATATCTGTCTCTGGAGGCAGCCCCAATATGGCGGAGGATACCTCATTGAATATCTGTTGGAGGTTAGGGTCGTCCTGTCCTATCTCGGTGAAGCGGGTTATTGGTTCACCATCATCATTAGTTAAGGTAAATAAGTCCTCATAGCTGGTAACTTTACCACTCATCATATAGTTGGCTAAACCTTCATACAACGATTGGTAAGTAATGACAGTGGACTTTTCCTTGGCTATTTCCCTCAGACGTTCCACATCCGCATTGTACAACTCCAATGCCTTCTCGTACAGCCCTGAGGCCCTATAGTCAGGTACACCAGCAACCTGACCTATTTTGCTGTAGAAGAACTGTGCCAGCTTGGTCAGCACAGTAGGAGCACCAATCTCGGTCATAAACCTGTCCTTGTTCCTAATGGATTGTTCTAGTACCAACTCCTCCCTGATAAGGACAGCCTCTTGGTCTTTCCAATGTAGATAGTCCTGTGCCTGAGCCATGGCTGGTTCTGGGATAGTACCTGCCTGTAACGATAGTCGTAGCTCCTCAGCACCGGCTATACGTTGGAACCTAGACACCAGGTCATGTCTGGCTCGGAGTTTCAGGAAGTCAACATTGGTCTTGAGCCTCTCGGTGGCAGGCATAGCAAGGAACTGCTGTTCTATACGCTGGTTAGCCTTTGCCAGCTCGGCATTAAACTCGTCCTGCAATTCCTGTGTAGGCGAAACAAACTCTTTACCATTAGGCATTTTATAACTCTCCCAGCCCTGTAGTAGGTTCGGTAGCACCAGTAGGCTGTACTTCTGGAGGAATAGCAGGAGCAGCTGGTAGTGCTTGTCTACCCTGTACTGGCAACCCTATTTGGGCTTCAATAGAGGCTGCTACCTTGTTCCAAATCCTGGCACCCTCTACATCATTGGCGGCTTCCAATACCCTTGCATGTTCCTTATAGGCTATTATCTGGTCAGCCTTAATAGCATCAGGGTGCATCATGGCATCTTCTGTCCTAACCTCAGCATCTGATTTAATCGGGTCAGCAATTTCTGGAAACATCCTATCAGTTATCCAGCGACTAGGCAACCTGAAATTGGGATTCAACATCCTAGCAATAGTAGCCCGTTGGACCAAATGACCCGGTATCTGGATTTCAGATTCCACATCAAATTCAAACTCCTCTGGCAGGTTCTCCGGCATGATGAAGTTGTGTGGTCGGAAACCATTAGCCTCTATCATGCGGAAGTGGTAGTTATCCAAATCGGACAGCAATCCTTCGTAGCCGTCCTTGTAGGGAGTTAATACCTGAAGGGCTGAGGAAGCTACATTGGCCATGGCCAGGAAACTAAGTTGCTGTTGGAGGTTACCATGCAGTACGGCTGGGAATAAGCCACGTTGCCTCATGTTGGAATACTCAAACATGATAGTCCTTAGCTCTACCGGTATCTGAGGTGAATCCATGACACCTACCTCATCGTTGGGACCTAGCTGGAATATCGGTCCCCACTGAGCCATCTTCTCCTCGGTAAGTATCTGGTCATCACCACTACTACGCTCAAACCATCTGGGCTGTGCGGCAGTACGGGCTGTTTGCTGGATGAAACTCAGCATCTTGTTATAGGTATTATCCATCTGTTCGTTGGTGGCTACTATGGCTTCACCAAAGTTTTGCTGCCACCATTTGTTTTTCATGATGGAACCTTCATCTGGTAGACCGCCTACTGGTGATATAAATACAGGTAGCATAGGTTCTCCTAGCTTCTGTATTAACCTATTGACGGCTACATCCTTCTCCGGCTCCTTAACATACTCGGTATTGAGGACAATGGCATTGACAGCATCACCATCATTGTCATAACCCCAATAGTTATATAGAGGTACATTATGGGTGAATGGTTGCTTGACATCCCATCCCATCAACCTGACTTTGCGGTTGGCCTGGATAGGATTCATAGTATATATCCTGACTACCTCTATCAAACCTTCACTACCAAATTCAGGATAGACATCTATGGGATTCCATATCTCGGTCCATACTCTGTCCTTATCCACCATACTGAACATGGAGTACCAGCCAGTGGCCAACATGAAACCAATCAGTTTGGAGGCAAAGCCCTGCTTGCCTATCCTTCTGTGGCGCTTCTCCTCAGCTACCCAACGCTTCTTGGTGTAGCTCTCCAGATAGCTGGTGGCTGTTATTTCCTCCGGCAGTAGGCCATCATTACTTATCTTGTGGGACACAATGCTGGAAGTCAGTAGGTGTTTGCCAAGGTTGTAGCCAGTCCTAGGGTCATTGGATACTACTGACTCCATACCGTCCTGTTTTAGTTTATCCTTCTGATAGATGATTTCATACCAGTCCCTTATTTTGCGGTCACGGACTGACCAGTTGCCTTTAAGTTTACCGGCTTGGGTTATTAAATCCCTAGCATGTAATGGCATTGTTTACCTCCATGCTGGCAGGCCAAATAACCGAACTGCCAGGTACATGATGTATTTTTTCCAGTTCTTAACCTTCAGTACGGTCATGGCTTCCAGAAATATATCATCTGCTTGTTTCCTGTCATATATATGGTGGTGCTGGTAAATGCAATCATGGATTATAGTTGCCTTGCCATACTTGCCCCATGGTGAGATTAACCACCATAGGAATCTAGGTACTGAGGCAAAGTCAGTGATAAATCCTTCATGTACCCTAATCTTTGTCCTACTATGCTCCGAACCAATGCGGTAGGTGAATGGCCTACCTATCCGCCACCTTCTACCATCCGGCATCGGACTGACTAATAGTTCGGATGTAAAACTACTCATATTACCAACGCCAGCCAGTACGGCCGACAAATCCTCTCTTAACCGGCTTCGGGTCCATACAAACCAGCCCAATAGCAAAGGACATGAATATATCGTTAGGACCGACTACCTCCACCTTATCTCCTATCAGTCTGTGGTTGCGGCATTGCCGGACAAATTCAATATCGTGACACTCCAAGTCATACAGGTACTTGTTGGCAGTTTGGAGCATATAGTCCTTGGTCTTGGGAGTGGTTAGCCAGCCAGGTTCTATGGATTCCTTGCCACTGACTATATCCTTTCTCATATAGATAGGGCGACGGTTCTTCAACAGCTCCGTAATAGCCAGCCCATGGCTGTTGGCTTCCCAACCAATCTCGGCACGGTTATAATAATCACTGGCTGCTATTGCCTTTCTAGCTGTAACCTCCGGAGTGTAAAGACCGGCATCCCTAGCACAATACCGAGGTTTGTAATTACCTAGCTCATCCTGCATGAAGGTCAGCACAGTAATGGCTGATTGAGTAATCTTTGCCTGGCCAGGGTCAATGGATACAAAGTATTTCCTACCCTTCTCTGGCTGATACCAAATATGTAGATTATCCCTACTATCCTTTGCCGGATAACAAGTATTACTGATTCTATCCATGGCTGGTAGGTCAAAGTACATATCACCAGTAACCAGGAAACAGCTAACATCATCCTCAGGGAATTCCTGCTTGAATAGGGTTCTGGTCTCGCCTTTTCTCCTAAGGCTGTCCATAACCTTATTCATCCAGCGTCTCCATCTAATCTGGTCAAAGGTCAAACCACGGTTAAATACCAATGTTTCTTCTTCACTACCCAAGGAGAACTCAGACCTGTCCGTACCTGGTAGGTCCTTAACCCTGACATCGGTTATGTCTATGGTATATTCTGGATGCACGAACCAAGGATAAAAATGAGGAGTGAATAGTGATGTTCCTTGCTTGGCCTCAATGTACCAGTTGTGGAAGTCATTTTCTTCACCATTAGGAGTGGAGAAAGTGTCCACCGTACCTTCAGGAGGACGCCTGGCCATTGCCGGTGCTATTATCCTCTCTGTGGCTTCTGGGACGTAAAAGGCATGTTCGTCCAGCAATAGGTGATGAATAACCTCAGCTCTACCTGCCGTCTTGCTCCTAGCACTGGCTATATAGATGGAGCTAGTCCCAATCATCTTACCTTTGAGGTAGAACCGGAAAGTCTTTTGGAAGTCGCTGTCGTGGTGGATGACAGGGAAGCCAGGAATATTCAAACTGCTTAGGTGATTATAGGAGAATGTAACCTTGGACAATAATCGTTGGGTGATGAAATCCTCATAGGCCACCAGCACAGTGTTAGTGCCTGGATTGGTCAATGTGTCTATGAGGCGGTTGTTAATCCTTTCAGTGCTAAATCCTACAGAGCTAGGCTTTACCCAGATATCCATCCCAGTCTGAGTGGCATCAGCATCGGCCTGGATAGGATTATACTTGAATGGGACTACCTGCCGTTGCTTATTTTCTACCACCATTAAGGTTTCAATAAACTTCCGCTTATTGCCAATCAGTTCCTTGAATTTATCCTCTAGCTGGACAGCCATTATTCCTCATACTCCTCTAGGCTTTCTTGGCTGTGGTCTGGTACCCCTCAGACCAATCCTACTGACCTGAGCCTTGAGGACATTGCGTCTACCGGCTGCTGCCTGTTTCCTTGTAGCACGGACACCTTTGGCCATTATCCTTCCTTATGACCGCCTTTATAAAATGGACATTTGAAGTAGCTACCATTTACTTTACCATTTATCCTGCCCTCTACCTTACCGATGCGGTACCATAGTAAACCGAATTGTACGGCAAGGGCAATGCCTATGCCTGCTACTTGCAATCCTTCCATTACTTACCTCCAGTAACAGTTTCTTTGGTTACCTTTATCTCCAACAGTGTTCTGGTGAAGTCAAACCCTTGGTCTTTAGTTTCCAAGTTGCCACTGATAAGCTGCCTGAGCATGAGGAATTGTTGTGGAGTATAAAACTTCCTTATCTGCATAAGGTAGGCTTGTTCAGTTTCAGTCAACGCTTCCTCACCGGCAGCATCCTTAAACAGCACCTTAAAGTCTTTGGCCATTACTAGACGAAAGTTGCGGGTAAACTCAATGTCAATTAATTGGTCGGCCAGTTGTCGCCTCAGCTCCGTGGAGGCTTTGCCTTCCAACTCCACAAACATTGGGTCGTCCTCTTTCCACCTAGTCCGGGTCTTGACATGGATACCAGCCAGTTTGATGGACTCCATTATGGAAAAACCAGCCATAATATAACTTAGATAGCTGGCCTTTTTACCGCCCTCAGTATAGTAAGGGAGTAATGATTGTGCTATGCCTTCAGTGGTTGTAAGCTCAGTCATAAGCTAATCTCCTACCTACATTATAGCACAGTTGACATAATACTGTCAATAGTATAGTTATATAAATATAATACTATATAATAGTTATAAAAGTATATACCGGCCTATTGACAAAGATGCTACCCTGTGTTATAATTATAGTAAGAAGCAATATAGGAGGGTGAGAAATGAGAAAGATAACCATGACAGAAGAGGAAAAGATATCCATACTCAAACAAAATGTCCATGCAGCCTGTGACCGCATCATACTTGGAATGGAAAGCATTAAGAAGCTGGATGTGGAAGAGTCTATAAAAAAGGTTAAGATAACAGCCTTATTTAAGTAAAGGAGGTCGAGGTGAGTAAGCAGGAAAAGTATAAATGTCCTTATTGCGGAGAGGAGTTTGAAAGTGAATCCTTCATAGAGTCAATAAGGGATATACATAAAACCAATTGTAATAATGCTCCATGGAACAAGAAAGCGACTGTTAAGCAGGTAGAGATACGGGAGGGGATGCGGAAGATTGTTTCTGATAAGGGATGGAGGGGTCTCAACTTCATTGAGGCGGAGGAATTCCTAACGAAGTATCTCCACTCTCAAGGCTGTGTACTGAAGGTAGATTGTTCTGAGTGTGGGGGCGATGGCAGAACTGATAGACACTTTGACAGGTGCTTTAGTAATCGCTGCTACAAGTGCAATGGTTATGGCTTTAAAGCAGTTGGGCGATTGATAGATAAGGGGGGAGAAATGAAAAAGACACTTGAACAACCAACAGACTTAGAACTTATAAAATTCTATGAGGATTGTGGGTTTAGAAGGTCAAAGTGGGAACACGTTGAGAATGAGGCAGAAGCTTGGCATTGGACAGGGACAAACCGCTCACATCTTTTTATAGGTGGCTTTGTACCCCCCATAGATATAGATATACTCTTAAGGAAAATATTACCTGAGATTTCTGATAGGTGGGAAAAGCCTCTTGAGAATAACCACCATATAATAAGCCCATCAAAACTTTTTGAGCTTGTGGTTAGGTGGAATTTAGCAGTACTAAATAAGGAAGATCCTGTCCTCGCTTTATTTAGAGTTATACAGAACGAAGTTAATGATTGGTATGGTGAGAAATATTACGATAGTTATGATAGCCAATGGAAGAGGGAGTAGCCAATAGGCGATAATATCTTTGAGCCATTGGTGGGAGATAAGTAGATGGACTATAGAGGAAAACTGGGCTGGCCGTTTGAATACGATATGTGTGATGTGTGGTTATTCTTATGTTTAGTTGGCTTTGGTATCCCCATACTAATGATAATAATTTTTGCTATCTTGGGGCTAGTAGGAGGGTAGATGATAAGTAGTCGTAGCAAAAGGTATTGGAGAAGTATGTTTGAAGGTGAGAATGGAGACTTTGTTAAAAATATGCTCACTGATGGGCAATGGAATCCAAGGGGTGTAGGTGGATGCAAGTATGGTATTGAAGAACCTTATAGACCATTTCAGGATGCTGGTTATGAAGAAGATGGCCCACCTACCGAAAAGCAAAATAAGTTATTTAATAAGTATTGCCATACTAAAAACATAAACTACTATGATGGTGAAGATTCTTTGGAGTTACTTTTCAAACACACCATACCCAGACTAAAGAAGGGTTTTAGTCTAAGACAATTAGGGCTGATTGATTGCAGTATAGAGGAGTGGAGAAGTTGGCATCCAGACCAGACGGCGAAGTGGTTATTTAGAGATGTATGGTTTACTCTTAAAATATTCTATGAACCAACATTTTGGGAGCGATTATTTGGATGGTGAAGGGGATTGTGTTCTTGAGCCACTAATAGGGGGTGAGTGAATGGAATTACTAAGCACAAGAACTACTAGTGAGAGATATAATCCAGACGAGCCTGATGGTTGGATAGATGGTGTCCCATATTACCTATTAAATCCAAGGCTTCACAGGGAATCCATAAGAACTGACTACGGGCTTTCTTTTGTTCGATATGATGCTGAACGTGGTTTGGACATGTATAGATTACTTGAGCCACTTATTAAGGAGAGGTAAATGACCACCGGCTGGGGATACTTCACGCAAGGTGCTGACCAACAGATAGAAGTGGATGAGCTAGGTTCCAAGCTATCCGAGGTACTAGACTGTGCCGTGCATTATCCGGCATATGGCAAGCATATGTTTGAGTGCCTGTGTGGGGTAATATTCCCTATCTATCTAGTTAAAGGACAGAACTGGGAGCTAATCAAACGGAAGCACATAGAGGAACAACGCTATGCTATGGAGGTATAATGCCTAAACTAAAGGCAGTCCGATGCCATTACTGTAGTAAACCTATCCAACGCCATGATACCAAGAGGGAAAAGCTACGGATAGCCAGTGGTAGTGGACAAGGTGTTTATAGGTATTACCACCTCAAATGTTATCAGGTGACAGGACACTAAATGGAGAAGATTGAAATGTGCGTACATTATACTACCACTGGTCACCCACTATTCAAACCCAAATGTCTCAAAGGCAGGAAGGCCACCCTAAGGTGTCACTCAACCAGCAAATGTCCATTCTATGAGGCTACCAGCAAGTGAATGTGGTAATGCGCTGGTGCTCCCGGAGGGCCAAATGCCGTTGGTGTCCGGACCACATAGAGAAAGGCCAGCCCATGGTATCAGTGGTTTTCTGGAACAAGGGCGACGAAACCAAGCGCACCTGGAACAGTTACTTTAAGTACCATCCCCAATGTTTTGTAGACCAAGGATTGGACTACTTGAAGCGGAATCCTTACTCAGCACCCAAGAGGGGTAGGAGGTCCAAACTATCTGAGACGGATAGGAGGAGACGGTTCCTGTTAGTGAGGAAGTTCCATGCTTTGGAACAAAGGAAGCACAAGATAGTAGCCAGTTACCCGGACCGAGTGCTGGTGGAGAACAGGTTGGAAAAGCAGATGATTGATATAATGCTGGATGTGTCTAAGTTGGGAGGTGTGCCTAAGTCATGGTCCACAAAATTTGGTTAGAACATAGCAGCTACCTGGAATCAGATGTGTGGAAGTGCCCCGATGCTCCTATCAATCCTGCCATATCGCTACAGGTAAGCAGTGGCACCGGTGCCCACTATTGGAAGGGTCTGAGCCAATTCGTGCATATTGTCGGTTATTTCCGCTGCATACATTGCAAGGAGATTAGATGGTATCCATCCAATTACCAGCAAGCTATCAAGATGGCTAAATCAGCCGACTATAGTGTGGAGGAGATGGAGGAAGAACTAAATAAGATGGAGGCAACATGAAGTACCTACTAGCTATACTGGCTACCATAGCACTGCTGTTATTCACAGGAGCAAGTGATGGACTAACGACACAGGTGCTGGACCTGACCAAGCGTGTTGAGGTCCTGGAGTCCTACCTACCACAACAGTTGGTAGTAAGTGGTAAGTTTACTGGTCAAGGTAATAGCCAAACCAGTACATTCACTGTCAGCCACACACCATGGCTTATTAAGTGGTCCACTCACATACCAATAAAGGCTAGGACTACCTTTACTGTCTATATCCACGACCCAGAGAGCCGGAAGGAAGTTGGTGGTTATGGATTCCAGATTGGTGAGGATACTACTACAGGCCAGACCTATTCATACCTACCAGCTGGGACTTACTACCTCAAAATTGACACTGGTGGGTATGTTCAGTGGGGAATAGATATTAAATAAAGGAGGCCAATATGATAACAGTATTGGAAATCCACGAATACATGCCGGAGATGGCAGCCTTCGTGTACTTCAGGTGGCTATTCAATAAATGGGAAATATCTATATACCGAACCCATCACCGTCACCGTCTATATTTTAGGTTAGACCTACCATTCGTACACCTAAACAACACAGTGGTGGAAAGGCCAGTGAAGGATGACTCTACCGACCTTGGTTGGAAAGTCATGCCGGTAACCATGGGTAAGGTATTTGGGAAAACTGTAAAATCCTAACTTTTCAGACTGAGGATAGGAAACATTATATCTATCTGAAAGGGAGTGTACCCGTACCCCCACATGCTGTACACCAGTACGGTAGATGACTGGCTGGGATTATGTCAACTAACCCTGAAAACTTTATGTCAAGTAGCACCCGCACTAGCACGGATGTTCTACTCCGTGCCATCAGAACATATGTTCTAGTAGTCCGTTATGTCAACCCGCCATCATCAGGTACATTATGTAAAGTCCACACAAACGCAAAAAATAGCAGGATTATGTCAACTAAAGGGCTTGACAAATAGCTGAACCTGTGCTATACTAAAGTATAATCAAAGTAGATAGCACCTTAACAATTAAGTACCTCTAGCGCCACAAAGTGAGGGACTTATGCAACGAGTAACTTGTAGACATTGTGGCAAATCAACAGCCCTGGCACATAGACGGACTCACTTACTCAAGGCACACGACATCAACACTTTCGTACCGTCAACACAGGCAGAACTAGACAAGCTATTAGCAAGGCATTATAAATAAATGTTGTGGCGCTAGAAGTACTTAATTGCAAGGTCGCACATGAACACAAACAACCAGCTATAAGCTGGACACAAACAGAGTGAGGCATCTGCCGAGGAGCACGGAGAGTGTATGGCAGGGAATAAGAACCGTACTCGAACAACAATAGAATAAAGGTCTATCACTCCTGGGAGTGCTTAAACTCCAAATAAAAACAGGAGTGTGTAATGCCAAACTGTGAGGGTATCAACCCAGGTTGCAAAGAATGTATGGAGCTAAATACCAAAGTAAGACAGACCGTCAAGGCTGGTGGGGAACCTTATAAGACAGCATTTAAGGCACTAGCTAATCACATCGGATTGAAACTACACAGGATATCCGACAATTACCTAAACTAACCGTGGGGCTCAAGTGCCCCCAGGAGTGATAGACTAACCTGCTATAAAGTGGCAACGTTATGGCATACGACCAAATCAATTAAAAAGGAGTGTGTTATAATGGTAGAAAAAACACTGGACACATTAAAGCAGGATATCCAGAAGGCAATCGCTGGCGGGGATGATGCCGCTTTCAACACCCTGATGAAGGAATACAACTCGTGCAAGGGTGAAATCGCCAAGGCAGAGGCGGAAGGTGCCCGCAAGGAAGCTGAGGCACTGGCAGGAAAGCGGGAAGCACTTGCCAATTCCATCAAGACCGCTGTCAAGGCACTGAACCTGGATGCCGCCATCGCTGGAGTAAAGGCCAAAGGTTTCACCTACAGCACCGACCATAGGACGGATGACAAAGGCAGGATTGATGCTAATGGTGCTGTGAAGGTTACTGGTGGAGTCGGACTGTCAGTACCCACCATCAAAGCCCGTAAGGCAGGTGGTAATGGCGGAGGTGGTGGCAAGTCGAAGGATGAGTACGGGATGAGCCTGTCCGAGATTTGGGACAAGTTCAAGACCTCCGAGGATGAGGCAAAAATGGTGGAGGCAGAGAAGAAGGATGCTGAAGCCTCGGAAAAGCTGGGCAAGTCCACTAACTCCAATGCCTGGCGGGTTAAGAACGAGGTTAAAAAACAGGCTATTGCTGATGGAACCTTACCCCCTGCAAAGTAAAACCACTGGATAATAGCTAAAACCACAAAGATGGAGGATAGGAATAGTTGCCAACCTATCCTCTATTTTTATACCTGGTACAAGGTTGGTTGTTGAAGTGGATGACTGGACAGGTAGTGGACATTAGGTGGACATTAGGTGGATGTGAAGGTTGGACTTTACATAACATTGTAGGTTCCAGTCTCACATTATGTCAAGTAACCGTTATGTAAAGTAGCCAGCTATTGACAAATGCAACACCTTGTGATATAATGTAGGTATGAGCAAGTTAGTAAAGGACTACCCAGAGACGCACCAGCAAGGTACAATCAGCATTGAGAATATTCCTACAGAGCTACGCATCCCAGGTTATATGCCACATATTATAAACCAGATTGAAGGTGACTTTGGTATACGGATAGCCAAGGATGGTAGGGTATGGGTATGCATCAATGGAATTGCTTTCATTAGGTTCAAACCAAAGAATCAGTCAATCCAGAGTTAAGGAGGTAGCACAATGAATAGGACTGAACATGACCTGTCCTTCAACAGCACCAAGCTAGACTACCAAGCCTTGATACGTACCTCAATCATTGCCTTTGCTCATACACGCAACAAAATAGAGAGGCTAGTCCAATACACACATACGATAGGTGAAACTAACTTTGCCTCTACCTCAAGGTTGATAGCAGAGGAGGCAGAGAAACTGGTAGTGGTAGCAGAAACTTGGTATACACTGGAAGAAGGACTAACCAGACAGGAACTAATAATAGTAAACAAACCAGAGGTGAAGGATGAAACTAATTCATGAGCTATCCCTGACCGACCTGATATTCACCGCCACCATCATGCTGTTAGGTGAGGAGGGTACGGACTATGCCTGCTACGACAGCGACCCTGAATGGTGGCGACTGAGATTGTGGATAAGGATAAATTAAGGAGGTACAACCATGTACAAGCTAATCGTCAAGACAGAGGTAGGGGCATTGCCCTATGATGCGGAGAAACACAACCAATTAGTCCTAGACTCCGTACTCAGGCAACATCCAAAGGACAGGGATGATATGGCTGATGCCAAGTCCATTGTAGATTGGATGGACCGCTATATACCTGCACTGTTATACTCTGAAATTGCCCGACAGATGCGGGACAGCATATAAGGACAGTATGACCAAGTAGTAGCAAACCTGGAAGGAGATATAGAGATAATGGAAGTAGCTGAACTTATTGAGATATTGAAAACCTTTAAGCCCAAACAAGAGGTTCGTGTTTACAAGGACTTCCCATATGGTGTTCGCAGAGCTGTACCAGCAAGTCCTCATAGAGTGACCGATGCCAATACCCTTGACAGAGAGGAAAGAGGACTGCCAAGGTTTATACTTATTAGTAGCCTATAGTACCATACATAAAGGAGGTGATAACCAATGCCTGAATTCAACCCACAAGCCATGGATGATGCCGCCACCGATGCCGAGAACGAACTGTCCGAACTGGCAGCCAAACCAGAACTAGAAGCAGGTATCAACACCATTGAGGACTGGACAGCCAAGTGGTTCGGCAAAGCAGGGTATAAGCGGCTAGGTCGGATACTGGTCGGTAATTCTAAAGAACGAGGAGGATAACCATGAGGCTGATAGCAAGGAAACCAACCAAGGAGGAGTTGGCTATTGCTAGTAAAAAGCCAGTGTATAAGGTAGTAAAGGTCATGGTGGACAGACACCAACAGAGGAAACCTATAACACACGGGAATACTATCAAGAACAGATGAAGGAACTTAATAGGAGGTAGAATATGGTTGAAAGAATAGAAGCTAATTCATCGTGGCAATTACCACCCACACCTAAGCAGGTAAGGGCCATCACCCGCCTGGCCGTCCAACTCGGCTACCACGAGCCGGTGGAGAATAAGCCTAGAACCAGGAAGGAAGCTAGGGATATGATAGCAGGATTTAGGGAAGAAAGGAAAAGGAGGCAATAAGATGTTCACAACCCAGCACTACGAATTCCTTGCTAAGTTCCTCAAACAGATTGACTTGTGGAACATGAGTAAGGCAGAGCTAGCCAATGCCCTAGCAGAGGAACTTGCAAAGGATAACCCTAAGTTTGACAGGGATAAGTTCCTAAGGGCTTGCATAGGTTAAACTAATATATATAAATAGTTATTATATAGTATTATATTTATTAAAGTATATATGAGGTGAGGTATGCTATATCTTGGATTAACTCTAGTATGGCTCAGTGGGTTCGTATTGGGATACACCATAGCAATACTATTTGTAGGTTAGATATTGAGGTGAACAATGCCTGATTACTACGGTGACTTCGTACAACTAGAACCCTGCCACTACGGTTGCAATGACTGTGGTGCTGAGATACAATCCATTGGAGAACCACGCTGGTGTATGGCATGTCAGGGTAATATATGGGATGACGGCATGGAGGAATACAGGAGGTTGAGGTCCGCATTTTATGATAGCCACAAATTGGGAACTATGATATAACAAGGAGGACTATAATGATTATCCGCTGTGCCTGGTGCAAGACGGTCAGTGGCAGTAAGCCACCATTCGGAGGCAAGTATGACAAGGATATCACTGATGGTATATGTCCTACCTGCCTGGCTAAATATTTCCCTGCCACAGCCAAACTTATCAAGGAGGAACATGAGCAGAAGGAAAGACCAACAAAGAGCTAACCAATTCATCTACCGGGATGGTATCAGGGTTCCACGCCAGCAATATGACCAGCACCAAGAGGCAGGCAGGTTGAAAGCATTAGGCATGGTAAGAGGCCAAGATAAGATTATAACACCAAAGGAATATGTAAAAGAAAAGTTAGAAGGAGGTAAGGATGGAGCTAATCTATAATGAGACAGATAACAAACCCGGAAGCCAACATCCTGATAGACCTTGTGTAGCAGTTAAGGTCTACGCACCAACTAGTGGTGAGGACGTGATGATACCAACCATCATTATATTAGGCTCCGGTAAGGTAACTGCTGAAGGTAGGAGTGACTATACCTACCGAAAGATTATATTAGCCGAGGATATGGACAGACCAGCAACCATACGCAAAGCTATAAGGTTGTTTGATGCCTTCAAGAGGAAGGTATACTCGGAGCAAGGAGGTGAGTAGATGGTTGACAGCATTGGCTATTATCTGGTTGCTAATTTACCTTATATTCCAGGCCATTAGGTATGGACTGATAGGAGGTTAACAATGATAGTCAAGTGTAAGGATTGTAACTGGCAAGGTGACGACTCCGAGCTGGTTACCAAATACTATGCTAACCCACATGAGCCACATGATGCTGTACCAGAGGCAGTATGCCCTGTGTGTGGCAATGTGTGGATAGATGAGGTAGAGACAACAAGTGGCTAAGCAACTAAGCCCTAAGGAACGGATACTGGCAGAGCGAGGCATAGTACAGACCCGTCCTGCTGCCAGGCGGCATAAGGTCATTGTGCCTAGGGTTAAGCCTGCTTACTCCGACAAACCAAAGACTGCCTTGATGAAGTACCTTGAACAGAAGTACCATGTACCCATTGAGGAAGTATTGGTCAGTGGTAGCCTATCCGTAGTGGCTAAGAAACTAGGTGATGAAGTGGATGTAACCACTCTCAGTAGGTGGATTAAACGGTTCAAACTCCGTTATACCGCCACTAACTTGCCGGACTGTCAAGGTTGTAAGCAGTATGGGACGGCATGTGAAGGAGGTATATGCTATGTGTTGATGGACTTAGGGTTGTATGAGTTAGTACCTATTAAGAAGGAGGAGCAAGATGAAGGAGATTAAAATCCTAATACAGCAACTCAGGAATTACCCCAACAACCTGTTCGTCCATCCTGCTGACTACACTAATGATGAACTGGAGGATGAGGAGTTAGCCGGTAAAATCGGCCTGGATATAGTAGACAAGGATGGTAACTGGCAAGGCTTTATAAGAACCGGCATCAACGATAGAACGGTCATTACTGAATGAAAGGACTGACACCTGCCGAGCTAATCCAGTGGTCTCCACCTTATCAGTCCTACATCATAGGTAGCAACCTCCTCATCAGCCAAGGAACCATGATGGTATACGGTAAGGAGGAGACCTGGAAGTCCATACTGATAGGGCTAGACATGTCCTTCAAGATAGCTACTGGTCAACCTTGGTTTGGTTACAAAACCATAGCCACTCCTATCTACAATTTCCAAACTGAGATACCACAAGGCTTTATGAGGGAACGAATGATAAAGTACATGACTGGTAACCAGGCCAACTCCGAACAGATTTGGTTTGCCTCAGAACTATACATGAAGCTGGATAAGGGCTGGGGTTCCTCCGAACTAGAAAAGGAAATAGCCAGAACTATGCCAAAAGTCCTGGTAGTAGACAACCTGTCCAGCACTATGTCAGGCAAGCTCACTGAGGACTATGACTCCGGATTATTCATAGACCGTATGGACATGTTGCGGTCTAAGTATAAGTTAGCCATAATAATAATACACCACACCCGTATAGCCGAACATAGTGAAGGTGAAACATTCCACTATGGCACAGATGAAATGTTTGGTTCCAGCAGGTGGCCACGCTGGCTAGACAGCATCATCTATGTGGATAAGATAGAGGACAATGAAGCTACTGGGTTGGTCAACCTTCGACTGGTGTTTGAGAAAACCAGACACTCTCCGGTGAAGTTGAAACCACTGGATTTGGTTATCAATAGGGAGGACTTTACGTTTAGTAAGGGAGGTATTAACCTCTAACATTATGTCAACTGATTATGTCAACTTGACAAGCTACATACCTTTGTGTTATGATAGTTATATATGAATAAGAAAGGAGGTTTGTGATGTCTCAACAAGCAGTGGTAGATAGGCATATGATAGTACCACTGACAGATGAGGAACTCAAAAACTCTAGGAGATTGGCACTAGAGGCTGACCTAAGTATGAAGGAATGGCTTAGGGTATCTGTACTGGAGAAACTGAGTCGTACCAACACAGAGCCAGCATGAAATCAAACAGTGGATAAGCCAGGCAATTAGGGAAAAATTAAACAAGGAGGAAAACAAATTGACCGACATACCTTTAACACCTGAACAGGTAAATGAACAGCTAAGAACCAGAGGATTTGAGGCTGGAGGATTTCGCTCACCACTCCGGCATTTCAGGGCCAAGTTGGACTCAATCACCGGCAGTATGGTACAACGTGGCAACATGCCACAAGCCAAATTGGAGGTACTCTACAACCACTCACAATTGGAGGTCTATGAGTCCATCGAGCCTTACCCATCACCAGTAGCCCAGATAAATATCATGCATTCCACCAGAACCAAAAGCAATATGGGAGTGCTTGGTGCCAGCATGGATAAGCTCATCAATGCCGGGTTGAATGAAAACCTACCGCAGGACCAGGCTAAGAACCAGGACTTCCTGGTCGGTAAGGTACAGGAGTGGAAAATGACTCCTGGCCACATGATGTGGGATAATGATAAGCAGGCAGAAACGCCTAGGGATGCCTGGGAGGTGGTCTATGTAGAAGGTGTTGGTGGCACTCCACATTCAGGAGTGTCTGCTCCGACTCCAGCCCCAACAGAGCAACCAGCTCCAGTTACCGGAGTATCCGCTGTCCAACAGGCTATCAACTTGCTGGACGGTAAGACCCAACAGGAGTGGAACAACCTAGTATTCCAAGACCCGCTGGTTAAGGCTGATACGGAGCTGACCAGCAATATCATCAATGGTACTTTCCTGGCACCATTGGAGGCGGCTGGGACTGTGACTAAGGATGCCAATGGCATCTATCATAAGGTAGGTTAATAAGCCGAAACTAGCAGGAAAATGGAGCATAATAGCTTACCGTCTTGCTAGTCTCCAGATAATAACTGGACTGAGGAGGCTTAACATGCTTGAGTGGTTCAGTTGTCCCGACAAAGAAGTAACCACGGTCAAGGACTGCCTGGCCAAGTGCCGTATGGATGAACGCTGTCTCACTACACCATACCTGAGGCGCATCAGCCAGGAGCGTGAGTGGAATGGAGTAGCATCCACCACACAACTCATCAATGGTACCATGTATGAATTCCTCAAGCTGACCCAACCATACGTGGCTGACCCTGACAAACGGGCCTTCATGGTACAAGGTAGTCTCCACCATGAGTCCATGGAGGAAATGGCCAAAGAACTAGGACTACCCTCAGAGGTAGCACTCTCCTTAGATAGGGACATCTTTGACCTATTAGAGCCGGATGAAGCTGGTGGTTGGACCTTATCCGACTACAAGTTATGGGGTAGCTACAGGGTAGCCAAAGCTCTAGGTATCGTAGTAACCGGCAAGGTACCCGACCCTACTGGTGCCGTCTATAAGTCTTCCAGCAAATGGGGTAAGGCTGGTACTCCCAAGATGATACTGACCTTTAAGCAATCACCAAAGGATGCAGACAACTGGGAAACGGACTTACAACTCAACCGCTACCGTGTGATGCTGGAAGAAAGAGGTATCAAGGTCAATAGGATGCAGGTACAAGTAACGGTTAGGGATGGTGGTCTAGCAATAGCCGTTGGCCGAGGACTAGACAGAAATACCTATAAGATAACTATACCGGAGCTGGATAATGAGCTGGTTCTTAGCTACTTCCAGGATAAGGCTGATGCGCTGGAGAAGGCTCTGGCTGATGGTAAGTGGGATAGACCTTGCAATGAGAAGGAATGTTGGGATGGAGTCAGGTGCAGAGATTATTGTGAATTAGCCCGCAATTGCATCAAAGGACTACTGTATCAGAAGGAGTCATAATGGATACTGACCGCATGTTGAAGGAAATCCAGGAGGAGACCAAGAAGGTCTACCAGAAAAAGTATGGTGGCCGTAACCCTGCCACCCTATCCAGACATGAGCTAGAGGCTGTCAGCCATGAGGCCAGTATCCGTGTGCAGGAGAGAAGGAAAGGAAGGCTGGTAGAGTGACAGAACCAACACAGGAACAGATTAAGGAGTTCTGGGAATGGTGTGGGTTTACTGAAAAAGGGACGGCCTTTGTGTGGCCTGACCTGTTCGAGTATGCTGTGCCACTTGTGATAGAGAAGATAAGGGAAAAGTATGATAATTGCAGGATTGGTTTTGCTTGGAACTTATTGTTTTCTTGGTGGTTGAGAAATTTAGTAAATGATGGTTTCAAAGACCCTGCCCTAGCATTATTTTGGGAGCTGTATGAGGTGATGAAGAATGGATAAAAGAGTAGAGCAACTGGTGGAGAAGGTGGCGATACAGTTGTACACACAACAAACAGGCTGGCAGGATGGCTGGCAACATGCATCTGCGGGAATACAGGTTAGATATAAGCTAAATGCCAAGCAAATCCTCTTTGAAAACAACCTATGGCTACAAATTGGAGAAGGTGAAGAAGAATGGGTATGTGATAGTGAGGGAGTAAAGCACCAGGTAAGAATATCAATAACTATCTCCCTAGATAAGGAGGCTGAGTAATGAAGGACTTGTTGACACCAAAGGAACGTGATGATGCAGTTGGGAAAGCAATAGATGAGGGTTCTATTCTTACCTATCCATCTCAAGAAGATAGAGAAGACATTATACTCAAAGCCCAACACGCAAAGGATATGGAGGAACACAGTAGCCCTAAATGCGGAGTGTGCGGCGGTGAGATGTCTAAAAATCCACACCCTAAAGCTGGCAAGCCACTGCACTATTTAGAGGCGGGCACTGTCCATGTATGTATCCCTTGTACTTTTAAGGGTAGACATAATTGGGCAGAAAGAGCTATGAAAGCAGAGGGATTGTTGGCAAGGCTGGATAGCAAGAGAGAGAAGATAGATAATATATTCAAACAGGAATTTAAGGTTAAAGAGGGATATTGCCCACACTGCACTGACAGATTGCTTGACCAAATCATAGCCCTACTTAAAGGAGACAGCTAATGACAATGGATGAGGTGATTGAGAAGATAGCACAAGAATTTAATGAGTTACATGACGAACTCAAGGAAAAGTTAAGCGACATAGGCTGTTCGGGTAGGTACACAGTTGAATATCGCAAGGGCTTAGTAGAAATATTCAAAAAACTCTTTGGTCGCAAACTCACAGAGGATGGGGAGTGTCCTGAGTGTAAGCGTTGGGAAGGTTGGGTAAAGTATAATTGCCCAACCTGCAAAGGCACAGGCTCTATAACGATAACCTTAGAGAAACTTATTGAGGAATGGGAGAAATGAAAGTAGAATTAACAATCAAGGCTGGTTGGAGTGAAACAAAAGTAGTAGTGGAAGGAACAAGGTATCAAGTGGAGAAAATAATTGAAGCTATCAAAGAAGCCTTCAAGGATGAATTGCATACAGAAATAAGGTAACCAAGACTGTCGGACAACTTGTGGAGGAATATAAAGGAGGGATGCGATGAAAGAAGTAAAGGTAGGAAAACTAAACAAGGAACAGTTTGCAGAGTTCGAAAGACTGCAACAGGAAGGGAAGGAACTTGACTTAATGTTTGGAACATTTAAGTCTAAGCAACAAGCATTTTGGAATGACTTGAGGGATACTAATAGCTTACCATATGGAAAGGCCTGCTACATCAAGGGAAATTCCATTTATACACAGGAGATGTGACCATAAGGGATGCTATAGAGGGAGTTATTAAGGGATGAAGAAGTATCAGATATATGCTGAGGGATTATGAATTGCATCAGATGCGGTAGAAATGAGCAAATAGAACGTCATCGCATTGTCCCTGGGATAGAGGGGGGTGAATACACACCTGAAAACGAGGAACCGCTTTGTCTGCCTTGCCATAAATACGAGCATGTTAAACGCCAGTGTGTTGATACCTTATCCCGTGAACGTACAAGAAGGCAGAATGATGGCAGAGTATCATTCTTAGTGCATCGCCTTCAGGTGATTGAGAAGTTGAACACACCTGAGTTAATACGAGAACGTGGGACATATCAAACGTACTGGATTGACTCTACAACAAGAAAGATACCACGTTGGAAACCTAATA
>LAZR01000331.1_pt1 | contig 43353 bp, 49 predicted proteins | sample 329461 | NCBI WGS metagenome assembly LAZR01 (sample SAMN03002196, study PRJNA259156) | marine sediment metagenome | biome: sea floor; feature: Hydrothermal impacted sediments; material: marine sediment; isolation source: Loki non-amplified sample from Loki's castle hydrothermal vent sediment ...
TATCTTGACGACATTATCTTGGTCCCGCTGGGCATCGTCCTTGTCATCAAGCTGACGCCATCGAATGTGATAGAAGCAAGTCGCTCGAAAGCAGCTAAAGTGGCAATCAAGCCGATCAGCCACGTTGCGGCCGCAGTCGTTATTGGCACATGGCTTTTATGTGCCACGGCTTTTGGCTACTGGGTGTGGGAATACAGCAGGTAACGCATCGTCTGCACGTGATGAAATAGTTAATTTAAGGCTTGTAAAACAGATGGTTAATGCGCTTTTTGGAGGATTTCGTCAGAATCGTTGCCGACCCTCAGCTACAGCAGCAGTTGGTCGAGCTCAAGCGTCAGGCGGACGACGACAAACGTAAAGCGGTCATGGAAGCACTGCGTCGTTTCCGCTACCACGTGTACACCCGCTACAACTGGGACCAGGGCAAGGGCTTTGCCGCTCAGGGGCTGGTGTCGGACGTGTATGACGATGGTCGGTTTACCTACATCCGCCTGCATCAACCCAACCGAGGTCTGATGTCGGTTGAAACCGAGGTGGGCGAGAAGACCGCCATCGTGCCCACTAAATACGACGATACCTATGGTATGTACGTGGTGTCGGGCATTTATCCGAGCTTCACGCTGCGAGTGGATGATGCCCGGATCAATATCGCGCGTGCAGACAGCACCACCCATGGCGAATTCTAGGAGGCGTCATGGCTGAAGAAGCGGCACCACGCATTGAGGAAAAACCGGCCATTTACAAAAAAAAGCTGCAGGTCTGGCTGATGGTTGCCTTTGGCTCGGTGATGGCCCTGTTACTGATCCTGACGCTGATCAACATCTTCTCAAAGCTCAATGGCAGCAAGCCTCGCCCTCCGGAGATCGCCAGAGAACAGCGCAGCGCGCCGACCATCGATCGCCAGGATCAGTTCGATCAGCTGGTCAGCAATCGTCGACCGCGGGTGACGCCGATGGAGGCGATCGAAGTTGAGGGGATGACTGCGGCGACAGCGCCCTCAGCGAACGGAAAAGGCACGAAGAGCGAGGAGGCTCCTGCGGCTCCGCAGCTTTCGCAGGAAGAAAAGGCGCTGGCTCAATGGCAAGCTCGCGAGCGGCTTCGCGCTTTGAATAGCGCCCAAGCCGGCTGGGAGCTAGAGGGTTCGTCAGGGTCTAAAAAAGAGCAACCTGCAGAAGGCCGTCCCACGGTCGCTGCCGCCAGCTCAAGCCGTCCAGCGCGCCCCGGCCCGAACGATATGATGAGTCAGCTCGATGCGTTGAATCGCCCGCTTTCAGAAACTGGCAGTCTGGAAGAGCGACGCGCCGAAGTGCGCAAGCGAATCGAAGAAGCCCAGCGGTTGCGCGGAACGTTGGCCACCCAGGGGGCCAGTGGCCTTCCCAATGCGGCAGGACGCACTGCCGCAACACCTGAGCAGCAAGAGCTCAAAACCATCAAGACCAGCTTTCATCAGGCCCCTGAGAACGTCGCAGGTTACAGCAAGGAAAACCGCTACAACGCTGACATCGCTGGCAAGATCAAGATGCCCCCTGGCACAGAAATTCCGACCACGCTGATGCGAAAGGCCATCTCCGATTATACCGGTGGTTCGCTGAAAGCCATCGTTAGTCACGATGTGTACGACGTCAGTCGCGAGTTCGTACTGATTCCAAAAGGAACCGAGGTCAATATCGGCATCGTCCGGACCCGAAACGTCAACGAGGCCATTTCCAGCCGGGTCGCGTTTATCGTCAAGGACGCCGTTCTACCGGATACTCGCGTTATCGACTTCTCTACCGCCTCGGCAGTCGATCGTGAAGGGGTGGGGGCTATTGAGGATCAGGTTGACCACCACTTCATGGCCCAATTTTTTGGGGTGGCGGCCTATGCCTTGGTCAGTAACGAGTCCAGCTACGCCGGCACCGGCCTGGAGCAGGGCAGCTATACCGGCGATGTCAGCGCCGGGCTTCGCAGTGAGCTGTCTCCGCTTGCTCAGAAATATCTCAACATCGTCCCGACCAGCACCATCCGTCCTGGCCAGAGCTTTCGCGTCATCGTGGAAGAAGAAATGTACATCGAACCCTGGAGTCACCTGTATGCGCAGTACATGGAATAGTGTGTTCTTCATCCTGTCTTGCGCCGCCTCGGGCGCCTGGGCTAGCGAACCCACTCGAATTGAGATCGATCCGCTGTCGCTATATGCGCGGACGGTATACCCGGAGAGCGTCACAACGATTGGCGGGGCTGCCCGCTATTTGCTTGAGCCCACCGGCTACACGCTAGCGATCGAGCATCCCGCGCCGGCGGATGCCCGGACCATCGGTAACCGCGCGATTCCGCCGATCGCCAAATTGCACCGGACCATGCCCATTATCGATGCGCTTCAGATTCTCATTGGCACTGAAAAATGGATCGTAGTCGACCGGCATAACAAACTCATTTCGTTCTCGGAAAAGAGGTCATGACCATGCACGCTACGCTGATTCTGCTGGCCTTAACCCTCGCCTTGAGCGGCTGTCAGTCCACCAAAGTCGTGGGTACCGGTGACTTCTTTACGCTGAGCAGCCGTAACGTGGTGTACCGCGATCTAACCCGTCCGGTGGGTGTGGACAACGAACCGGAAACCGCTCGCTATGCCGTTCTGCCTGCGCATTAACGCGGCGCTGCTGGCTCTGGCCTTTAGTGGTCCGGGCTGGTCAGTTGCGGTCACTGAAGCGCCGGATACCGAGTCGCTGTATGAGCACCTGTATCCGGATGCGTCGCTGACACCGGAGCGGACCCCTGCATCGAGCTCAAGCGGCCGTGACACCGCTCGCTGGCCAGGCTTTGCCGCAGAGCGCCGACGTACGCGTTGGTCGGACGAGCAGATCGAGGCGATGCGCCGCGCATTCAAGCCACCATCGGCGCGGCGAGACGCTGAGCCAGACGACTCGCATCTTTCCCTGGCGTCTCCAACCGTGCCGGGCCCGCCCGAGGCGGTGCCCTATGCCAGCTTGGTGGAGAAATATGCATCCCGGTACGGACTGGATCCGCTATTGATCCACCAGGTCATCCTGGCCGAGTCGCAGTATGATCCGTGGGCGATCAGTCCGAAGGGCGCGAAAGGGCTGATGCAGCTCATGGATGAGGTGTCCGAGACGTTCAACATCGACCCGTTTGATCCTGAATCGAACATTCAGGTGGGTACCCGTTACCTTGCACAGATGCTGGCTCGCTTTGAGTCGGTGGAGCTGGCACTGGCCGCCTATAACGCCGGGCCTGGAGCAGTAGAGAAATACCAGGGCATTCCCCCGTTTGCGGAGACGCAAAATTATATCAGCCGAATCCAGGGCGGTTTGGTGCAAAGGGAGGCAGGGTATCCATGAAACGTATGGCCCTGGTATCGCTGATCAGCCTTTGCTCAGCTGCGGCTGCAGACGAGTTCGATTTCGACTGGAACAACAAGAATGATATGCGCGGAGCCTGGCTGATGTGCGCAACCACAGGTTTCACCCAGGGCGAATGCCCCAAGGTGTTTGAACGTTGCTGGCAACCCCCAATGATCTACCGCAAACGCCATAAGATTCGCACCTACTGCACTGGCACGCCGCAGTTCAGCATGAATGAGGCGGACTCGGAGCGCGTACGGCAGGAAGCATTCAGACGGGCTCAAGACGAGGCAGGCGATCGGTAAACGAGCAGGCGAGGGCGGCATGCGTTTAGCATTTTTGAAACAACTATTTGAAGGTGGTCTTTTGGCGCAAGCAGAAATTAATACGGCGCCAGAGGACGGGCGCTGGCAGTTACGGGTGATCAAGCAGGGCGGAGAAGCTCTGGAGGTCACGTTGGCGGCTAAGATGGGCCAAGTGAAGAGCTATAACCGGCTCAATGCCGCCATGATGGATGCGTATCGTATTGGCTTTCGGGCAGTTACGGTGCGGCTGCCGCACGATTACCAGCGTAGCGACGGGCCGCGGGAAGGACCGGTGAGATAAACCGGTTTGGCAAAACGCTGAACATAAATTTGCTTTTTCATGTTCACATATATAGCCTGCAAAACGGTTCATTCTCAAATACGAGGGCGACATGTCCGTGGATCTTTCAGCAATGCGCAAGTTATTCGAGTTCGGAGCTCTGAAGGCGGCTATCGTCGCCCCGGCTCCGATGGAGGACGGTGCATGGATGATCATGGTGGAGCGTGCAGACGGTCAGCGCGATCCCATGACTATTGCCAGGTCCAGTCGCATCAAGGGCTACAAGTCTCTTGAAGCCGCTGCGGCTGACGCCCGTCGTGTTGGATTTGGAGAAGTGAGGGTGCAGTTAGCGTAAACGTATATGCCAGAAACTAGAAAGCCCGGCTGGTAACCGGGCTTTCTAGAAAATATAAACAGGCTTCTGATCTTGGCGGACGGGGCCTGTTCCAACACACAGTGAGTCGATTATGGCTGGCATTGCGGGTTTGTGCAACCCCAAGAAAGTCACCCAATCGTCTCGCTATTATCATGGCGCGACAGGATGGTGGCGGTTTCAATAACAAGAGCATATGTTCCGCGGGCGAATCAGGGCGGAAACTATTGCGGACACAACCCGGACTCCCCTCGGCTGGAGCTGGTTGCCCCGACGACGCTTAAAACGCGTCCGAAGATTCTGTCCCTGCTCCAAAAGCGGATTCAGCAGTACTACGGCTCACCGACGCGCCTACCGTCACTGCGCTCAGCTAACCGCAGCAAGCAAGGCCGACAGCAACGTAGCGAGCGCCGTGAAGCCTGCCTTCTACTTCTAACTGCCATTCTCGAATTCACCGATCTGTCTTCTCTACGCTGCGGCGTGCCGACCGCGGATGGTTTCGTATCGCTCACTTTGAATTACCTGGTGCAGTTCACCGGCCTGCATCCGAGGCGTGCCGAGCGCGCCCTGGCCGATCTCAAGCGGGCTAATCTGTTAACTGTTGCCCAGCCTCGGCAGTTGCTAGAGGACGGCAGTTGGCGAGGCCTCGCCGCGGTCAAGGCAGTTAATAAACTGCTGTTCACCGCGTTTGGTTTGGGTCGCCGGCTGCAGCACGAGCGAGATCGAGCGACCAAGCGCCTGGTCAGGAAGACCCGAACGCGGGGAACCCTCACCACCTGGGCGCGTAATGCCCTGGTATTGAATACCCTATTCACTCAGCCAGGCCGGAGCTATACCCGGCAGCAACGGGCCCATCCACAGATGGGAGAAGACCTGGCACGAAGGCGACTTGATATGCTCCTCGCGCTAAGACAGGAGTATCCCAGCTGGAGCGCCGAGCAAATCAACCAGGAAGTCGACCGACTCGTCACCAGCCAGGTGCAAGCCTAAGCTAGCTGCGTCTTCTTTTCTGGTTTTGTCCTTTTCTGCTGGCATCCGAAGCGGTTTCCTCGGCTATTAACCCATCAATCCGCTATTACCCTACCCAATAGCAGGCTGTGCCCAGCTTCAGACCATGAGAGAAAGGAACAGTATTAGTTAAGTGTCGGTAACCAAGAAAATAAGTGTCGGTCATTAATCAGTAGGTAAAACCATCAGAAGGGCTTTGCTGCTATGCAGCAGAAATGCCTCGCGCCGATTTCGCGCCTACGGCGCTGCGCGAGAACACACGAGTCAGCCAAACCAGTCAGCACAAAACAACCAACGCTGGCAGCCTTCCGGTCGATGCACGCCGAATAACTCATCTTTCCTCCTAAACGTTCTGCAACGGCGTTTCTCTCCCTCACGCTGCTCCCTTCGGGAACCCCTGTTAGTTAGGGAGGGGGTCGGTCCAACTCCCTGCAACCTGAACAGGATCACAAACAGGCTCACCGCGTTGCTTCTGATGTGAAGCATGCCCATAACGCTTGGGTACTGGCTGAGATAATGTATGGACCACGAGGGAAGAAATATGCACGGAATGCACTACGTGATGGTGTTAGCACCACTAATGCTGAGTTTGGCAGCAGCGCTGTATTATTTAGCGGTCAAACCTGATTAGCAGCGACTTTATAGTCGTGACCAGCCAAGCTGGGCTGTATGGTTGGGTGTCGCCGCGGCAAATTACCAGTACCTGCTTCTATTTGGCCCGAATTTCATTCGGGCGCTTAGATGGTCTGGCTGCTGGCGGTTGCAGCCCTTTTCGTATCTGTATACCTAAAAGCTCGTTTAGATCTCAACAAGTATGCAGTGTTCGCGGGTGTGATCGTCTTCAGGACTAGCTCTGGTTCAGCTTGAACATCCGCTCGTCATACCTAAAATTTTGTATATCTAGGACTTCGATACTCCCCACGGCTGGGTGAGCCGGGTTAATTACCACATTTCTCTCGAGCGGGAGCACTACTGATGGGACGATCAATCCCATTTGCTTACCATCTCGGAGCCATTGCGATCCAAAGTCTACGCTTGGCTTGTCGGAAGGCAGCGAGTCCCAACCTTCTGGAAGATCACCTGGTCTCGGTTCGAGGTATAATTCCGGATCGTCCGGCAGACTGAAGCGAGTTATCGTCATGGGAATCTGTGGGCGCCCCGCCTGGTGCACGAAGGTCTCCAGGCAGCAGATCGCTGCGCTCAGTCCCATGTACACTGCCGGCAACTCGGTCTCATTCCAGCGGCCGCCTTCCAACGCAGCTCCAATCCCAGATAAATCCTTAGCACGCCTGGCTTTGCTGATACGCCAAGCAATCAAGCCGCATTTCCCCATTCGATCGCATGCAGAACCCGGCGAACCTGCCTAGCGCCTAGATCCGTGTCGCAGAGAGCGAAAGGAGGCTCACCCCCCAGCGCATCGTTGGGGATCGCTAACCATTTGGCTGCAATTTTGTCGTCCTCAAACACATCACGCGCTAATAATGCCACCTGCAACAGTCGATCGACACGCTCTGAAGCCACCGGATCCAGCGGTTTCCCATCTTTAAACCGGCGTTCTGCAGTGGAGGGCGATAGATTCAGCATGGTGCCTATGGTGCTGCGGTTGACGGCGAGCGCCGTACCGACCAATGCGATCATCATTGCGGGAAGACCCGCTCGGATGATCTGGATCCGTTCAGCATCTTTCAAAGCTGAAATTTGCTCGGCTACGGTCCAAAAGCTGGCGTCAGATTGAGCCTCGGATTGACCTTTGAGTAGCTCGGGTAAATCTATCATGATCATTAACGTTAATCCTCAAATGAGGTTTTGCGGTACTTCAAATGATAGTCCTAATCTTGCAGCTAAACCATCTCCGTTTATCTAGACATGGACTGACGGTTTTGTACGCATTGGGACTCTGCGATCGACGCACCGAGTGGTACGCAGGTGTGGTTAACATCTGTTACCAATGCTCATTTTTCTGGGTACTCATAGAGACGTGCTCGTTCTTAACTTAATGAAGTCTTTGAATGGACTTAAGTCTCTGGCCATACATGAGATCGAAGGCATGAAGCCAGCTCAGCTGAGCGGGTATGCAAAAATGATCGGAGACGTACCTACGAACCTGGAACATGCTCAGTCATTGGTTCGTGAAGGCCAGAAATTTTTTGAGCCTAGCAATCTCAAACTGTTGGAGCACCTTGGAGTGGATCCAAGATCTTTATCTATTATGATCAAAGACTTGGAAATTACCTGATGACCTGAGTAGAGACAGGCCTATGGCTTCGTATAATGAGGCACGTCGTTATGTTAACTCGCGACTGAAAGGAGATTGCAGGGTCGGAAAATGGTTTTCGTCCCGGCCCTGCTATTTAGCATAACGTCGGATTATGCGATGCCTTTTCGCTTAATTAGTTGCTGTTTAGTGTTCAATTAGTTGTTATGATGGTCCCATCTTAACAGGAGTACAAGACATGGGCCGCATGACAAAAACCAGCAAGCAGAACCTGACCGTTGCCGACACCTGCGGTTTTTCAGCCGCTGCTCCCGGCGTGCTGGTTTGGGTTAGTCGTAATGGAAACCGTGCTTTTCTTCATGACTCTGAATCGCCGCTCGTATACCCGACAGAAGCTCTTGCTCGTCGGGCTATTCGTCGCGTTCGCCCTGACCTTCAACCATCTACTATCTAATCACAACAAAGCCTCTGACGGCCTTACAGCCACTCAGGGGCTTTTCGCGTTCTTATCCCTATCCAACACCGACTGTGAGCGGAGCGACCAACGATCCCAGCCCTGGCATCACCAACCCTTCACCGCCAGCAACCTATTAACGAAGCGCCTATGGCTTCGCATACATACATTATGTTAAATATTCTTATTCTAATAGTTTATCAAGCAGGTCAGATCATTCCTTATTTAAATAGGTGGACGTGTTAAACGATTCAACCGGTCCGACGAATCCGAAGCTAACTAGCCTTTGAAACACGCTGGGAAAGAATATCGATGATAGGGCATTCCGGCACGCTCTCTCCGCTACACTGACTTGCCATCGCCGCCAATGCTTGCTCTATGCGGCGAAGGTCGTCGATTTTGCGCTGAATATCATCAATATGACAGAGCGCGAGCTCCTGGACTTGAGCGCATGTGTAGTGCCCTCTCTCGACTAGCGACAATAGACTCTGCACTTCATCTAGCGTGAAACCTAGCCCACGGGCGCGACGAATGAAGTTGAGTCGAGTGACATGGCTTTCTTCATAGAGCCGATATCCGTTCTCGCTTCGTGGTGGGCTCGGCAAAAGGTTGATCCGCTCATAGTAACGAATGGTTTCGATATTACAGCTGGTCCGCTTGGCCAGTTCTCCTCGACGCAATGACATCGCTTAGCTCCCCCTCTTGACCCTGTAGTAAGTACAGGGACTAGTGTAACTGTTTCCTGAGCGAGAGATTCAAAATGGAAACCCACAAAGGCAAGACGGCTTATTTAGGCGAGCAAGCCAGAACAAATCGGATTTGGCACAAAGGCCTACTGGCAAGTGGCGGCCTGATTAGTGCGGTTCTCGCCTCCTCCTGTTGCATCCTACCGCTGGTGCTGCTTTCGCTGGGCATCGGCGGAGCCTGGATGAGCAATCTCACGGCGCTTGAGCCCTACCAGCCCTACTTCCTCCTCGCCGCTCTGGTGATGCTCGGTGCCAGTTTCTACAACGCTTACCGTAAACCCAACAGTGCCTGCGGCACGGATGGCTACTGCCGCACCCCCTTGGCAGAGCGGGTAATCAAGGTCGCGCTTTGGACCGCGACGGCACTCGTCGTGTTGGCGCTCGCTTGGCCGTATGCCGCCCCGCTCTTCCTGGGCTAAATCCATCTTGACTTGAGAGCCTGTTATGAAGATTTATACTTTGATCTGCATCTGTCTTTTGACCGTAGCGAGCATGGGCAAGGCTTTCGCCGCGCAGCAGACCGTGACCCTTGCCGTTGACAATATGACCTGTTCCACCTGCCCCTACACCGTTAAAAAGGCACTTAGCCAAGTGCCTGGCGTGGAGAAGGCCACGGCTTCTTTCGAGGATAAAACCGCTACGGTGACCTTCGATGACACCAAGGCCAGTGTTGCAGATTTGACTACCGCGACGAGGAATGCAGGGCACCCGTCGCGCCGGGTCTCTGAGAAGTTCGAGGAACTAGCCCAGTAAAAAGCCGTGGCGTTCTCCCCGCTGAAATCGTGGGTACGGTGATTGTTGCGTTGTGCTGTTTCACGCCCGTGCTGTGGTATTACTCGCGGTAGTAGGGCTATCGGCCTGGCTGGGATATCTCGACCCGGTGCTATTGCCAGCGTTAGCGACTTTTGTCGGGATTGTTTTCTACGCCTTGCACCGCCGTGGCGCGAGCCACAGCGATAAAAACCCCTGAGGTAAGACTATGCGAACGATTATCCATATTACTGGCATGACCTGCGAAAGCTGTGCCCGCGGAATTGAAACCGCACTCAAGACGCTGCCCGGTGTCGAGGCCGAGGTCTCCTATGAGAACGGGCGCGCGACAGTGACCCGCACGAGCGACGTAGGTACGGATCGCCTACTGGAGACTATCCGAGCCAAAGGCTTTAGCGCCGATCTTGAACAGGCTATAGAACGGGATGGCGGCGCGCAGGGCGTAGAGGAAGGTCTGCACATCGCGGTTATCGGCAGCGGTGGTGCCGCGATGGCAGCGGCGTTGAAAAGCGTCGAGCGGGGGGCGCGTGTCACCCTGGTTGAGCAGGGCACCATCGGTGGCACCTGCGTCAACATCGGCTGCGTGCCTTCAAAGATCATGATCCGCGCCGCGCACATTGCCCATCTGCGCCGGCAAAGCCCATTTGACTTGGGCATAACGGCGGCCGAACCGACGATCAACCGTCACGATCTGCTAGCCCAGCAACAGGGGCGCGTGGAGGAACTACGCCTCGGCAAATACGAAAGCATTCTGGACGGCAACCCAGCCATCACTGTCATTCACGGTAGGGCCCGTTTCCGTGATGCACACACCCTGGTCGTCAGCCAGGACGACGGCAGCGAGCGCGAAGTCGCCTTCGACCGCGCCTTTATCGGTACCGGGGCGCATCCCGCCACTGCGCCTGTGACTGGATTGGCAGACACGCCCTACTGGACTTCTACCGACGCGCTGGCCAGCGATACCATTCCCGAGCGCCTGGTGGTGATCGGGGCGTCCGTGGTCGCCGTGGAACTGGCCCAGGCTTTCGCCCGGCTGGGTAGCAAGGTGACGATATTGGCGCGCAGCCAGCTACTCTCCCGTGACGACCCGGCCATCGGTGAAGCCCTTGAAGCCGCCTTCCGAGCCGAGGGGATCGAGGTGCTACGCGGTGTCCAGGCCAGCCACGTCGCCCATAGCGGTGGTGAGTTCGTGCTCACCACGAACACGGGAGAGATCAAAGCCGACAAGCTGTTGGTGGCGATTGGCCGCACGCCTAATACTGAAACGCTTAATCTTGACACCATTGGCGTGGCAACGAACGGCGGAGCGGTTGTGGTCGACGACCGGCTCCAGACCAGCGTGCCCGGCATCTATGCGTCCGGTGATTGCACCGACCAGCCGCAGTTCGTCTATGTAGCCGCCGCTGGCGGAAGCCGGGCCGCAATCAATATGACCGGGGGTGAGGCGCGGCTGGACCTGAGCACCATGCCAGCGGTGGTTTTCACCGAGCCACAAATCGCCACCGCTGGGCTATCCGAGGCTGAAGCCCAGGCCCAGGGTTTCGCAACGGACAGCCGCACCCTGACTCTCGACAATGTACCTCGGGCGTTGGTCAACTTTGACACCAGCGGGTTCATCAAGCTCGTTGTCGAGCGTGACAGCGGGCGCTTACTTGGGGTTCAGGCTGTGACAGGTGAAGCTGGCGAGCTCATCCAGACAGCTGTTATGGCTCTGCGGGCGCGCATGACGGCACAGGACATCGCCGACGAGCTGTTTCCATACTTGACCATGGTCGAGGGACTCAAGCTCTGCGCACAGACTTTCACCAAAGATGTCTCGCAGCTTTCCTGCTGCGCCGGGTAGATGTTTAAGAGGGAGCGATCACGCTAGTCGCGAGGATGTACAACCAATCACACGGGTCTTACGGGCGCAGTGTTGAAGCTGTATGAAGTACAGGCCTATGCTGACTTTTCAACATAACGCGTCCGAGCGACCGCCTGGCGAATCTTATTTCGGCAGCGAGCGAGTACGCGGCTGATCATCGAGGCGAGATTTCGCTAACGTCAACCAATACCGCGGCCCACGTTTACAGGTCCCCGGTTCAGCTAAGGAGACAACAGCATGGCGAAACATTACGACCTTATTGCCATTGGTACTGGCACCGCCGCCAAGATGGTTACTATGCGCGCACTAGCCGCGAACTGGCGTATCGCGATTGTGGATTCCCGACCTTATGGCGGAACCTGCGCCCTGCGTGGTTGTGACCCGAAAAAAATGATGATTCAAGGTGCCAAGGCCCTGGATCATGTTCACCGGATGCAGGGAAAGGGCGTGGCAGGCGAGGTCAGTATCGACTGGGCTGATCTGGTCCGCTTCAAACGGGGGTTTACCGACCCCATACCACAGAAAAACGAGCACAGCTTCCAAAACAAAGGAATCGAAACTTATCATGGGCAAGCTCGCTTCACCGGCCCCAATAGCGTCGAAGTTGACGGACATATCCTGGAAGCGCGGCATGTGTTGATTGCCTCCGGAGCCGAGCCAGTCGAGCTGGGGATCCCCGGCGAGGAACACCTAATAGACAATGAAGGGTTTCTGGCACTGGAAAAACTACCCTCGCGAATTGTCCTGGTCGGCGGGGGATATATTGCCGCCGAGTTTTCCCATCTTGCCGCGCGCTCTGGCGCGCATGTGACCATTCTCCAGCGCGGTGGACGGATGCTGAAGCACTTCGACCCGGACCTGGTGGATTGGCTGATGGAGGCTTTCCGCAGTCAGGGCATCGACGTAAGGACCCAAACCAACGTGGAAGCCATTGAGAAAACGGCATTCGGTTACAACGTGCATGTATCCTCGAACGGCAAAACGGGTACCGTTGAAGCGGATCTGGTTGTTCATGCCTCTGGGAGAGTACCCGCACTCAAGGATCTTAATCTGGAAGCGGCCGGCGTAGAGACTGAGAAAGGCCGGCTATTACTGAACGAGCACCTGCAGAGTATATCGAATACGGCAGTCTATGCGGCCGGTGATGCCGCCCAGGTGGGGCCTCCCCTCACGCCCGTATCGAGTCACGACGCCAAGGTGGTAGCCGCCCATCTGATCGATGGCAAGTGTGCCAAACCGGACTACGCCGGTGTGCCGAGTGTCGCTTTTACGATCCCGCCCATTGCGTCGGCCGGGCTCAACGAAGCACAGGCTAGTGAACAGGGGCTACGGTTTCGCGTCTCAAGCCAGCGCGCTCCGGATTGGTTTACCGCGCGTCAAGCCGCCGAACCGGTCTATGGCTTCAAGATCCTGATAGAGGAAGAAACCGAGCGCGTGTTGGGAGCTCACCTCGTTGGGCCCAACGTTGATGAGGTTATCAACCTGTTCGCATTGGCTATTCGTCACGGGCTGACCACTATGGATCTCAAAACAACAATGTTTGCCTACCCAACGGGGGCTTCCGACATAGGATCGATGCTGTAACGGTAAGGTGCGAGTAATACGACAGAGTCGCAGAGCCAAAACTGGCGTCGTGAGCGATATTATTTGCGAGCAGGATAACGATAGGAGGCTGTGTAGCCTGCCGATGCATGAGGGTCACTCTGATAGGCTCCCGTCGCTCGGGGTTAGTCTCAATAAGGCGGCATTCAGCGTCGGCCGGGTGACTTCAAAGTGTTGGCAGATCTCGGCTTTAGTGATGACGGGGTCGGCCAACATCGCAGCCGCCTTTCGAGCGTCACCCAATGTCATCTTGAATTTACGGCCCCCCTTTCTTCCTCGAGCACGGGCGGCGGCCAACCCTGCTTTGGTTCGTTCTTGGATGAGCGAGCGTTCGAACTCGGCCAGCCCACCGAAGATGTGGAAAATAAGTTTTCCGCCGGCGCTAGTGGTGTCGATGCTTTCAGTAAGCGATTTGAACCCTACCTGCTGTGCTTCAAGCTCTGAAACGATGGTCACCAGGTCCTTTAAGCTCCGGCCCAGGCGATCCAGTCGCCAGACCGTCAGCGTGTCACCCGGGCGCAAAATGTGAAGGCATTTTTCAAGCTCTGGTCGTTCTCGGGATGCCCCGCTCCCCTTCTCTTCGTAAATCCGCTCACATCCGGCAGCCATCAGCGCGTCCAGCTGCAGCGACGTGTCTTGCTGAATTGTTGATACGCGCGCATATCCAATATTCACGATGCTTACCTAAAGAAAACGTACGTTTGGTTTCAATAGAATATTATATGCGTTTCTTTCGGTTTAAACGCAGCGCATCGCCAATTTTTTGGTCAAGGCAAATGATGTAAAGAAAACGGTGGTTTGATTTACAAAAATTTCTGCGCGCCTGTGGCTCAGCATATTGAAAGCCAAGTTCTGCATGTTAATTAGGGCTGAACGCCGATTCGAAGTCATGGTTGCTGCCGCTCGGCCATGCGTAACCTAACCTCCTCCGCCTCCTTTTTGGTGTGAATCCAGTCAACAAAAAACGACCTCGCCCAGGCGGTGCGTCTGTTACTGAAGTTCCATCCCACGTCTTTACATTACAAAATTGTAATAATCTTGCATTGCTGGAAAGTTCCAAGAGGAATACGATTAAAACGTTAGATTTAAAAAAGTCTCCCTAATAAGACGAAAATCAAATGAATAAAAAAATCAGCCTTTCATTAATTGCTTCATCCATACTCATCGCCGCTCACTCCGGGGCCATCTCAGCACAAGAGCAAGCTGCTTCTGGCTTCCTAGACGGAAGCACCCTGTCGGTACTGAACCGGAACTTCTATTTTAATCGAGACGACCGCAATGGTCAGTTCAGCCCGAAAGGAACGGGATATTCGGAAGCGTGGGCGCACGGCGTAATAGCTAACTTCGAGTCCGGATTTACCGCAGGAACCGTTGGCTTTGGCCTGGATGCTTTTGCAATGCTGGGCTTGAAGCTTGATACTGGCGATGGACGAAACGGTGCAGGCAGCACCTTTGACGTTCTTCCCACCGACAGCCAGGGCGAAGCTGTGGATGAGTACACAAAGTTCGGCGCGGCGGCAAAATTAAGCGCTTTTGACACAGTCGTTAAAGTCGGCGATGTGTTTCCGACGACCCCTGTAGTCCATTATGGCGATTCCCGGCTACTTCCTGAAAGCTTCCGAGGCGTTACGCTTGTCAATACCCATATTGACGGGCTGACTGTGCAAAGCGGTCGGCTAAGCGGCATGAGCCAACCAACCAGCAGCAGCATGGATGATGAGTTTGCGACATTTTACGCAGGTCCGGTTGATTCTCCCTGGGTCGCATATTTTGGGGGGGATTACACTCTAAACCCTGCGCTAGGGTTCAGCTTGTATACGAGTCGCCTTAAGGACGCGTGGGATCAAAGTTATTTTGGTGCTTCTAGTGAACTGCCCTTGTCTGAACAACTTTCGCTATTTGGCGGCGTAAATTATTACTCCGCCACCGACGAAGGAAAGAAACTACTCGGTGAATTTAACAACCAGATTTGGAGTGCTAGTGTAGGCATCGCGACCGAAACACACGGCGTCACATTGTCCCACCAGCGCAACCACGGAGACGATGATTTCGATTATCTTCGCCAGGCTGATTCAGTTTATCTGGATCACTCGTTACAATATAGCGACTTTAATTCGCCAAAAGAGCGGTCATGGATGATTCGTTATGATCTCGATATGACTGAGTACGGCGTGCCGGGACTGTCATTTATGACGCGCTACGCCACAGGAAGTGATGCAGATTACTCGGACGCTAACGCTGTGTATATGCGTGCAGATGCCAATGGAAACCCGCTAACTGATCAAAAGCGTTGGGAGAGAAATGTCGAGGCTCAATATATAGTGCAGACCGGAAGGCTTCAGGGTTTGTCTTTCAGGCTCCGCCAGGCTACGACACGAGCGACTGCTTTCGAGTCTGATCTTGATGAAGTCCGGGTTATCATCGCCTACCCGCTTGATATTATCTGATTGCGATTCAACATGGGCGCCTACACGGCGCCCTTTTTCAATGCCCAAATGTTTTCGCGTCGCCACATTCTCTCGATTGGGATTCGACATCCAAGGTCGTATGGCCGATGGAAAATTCGCTATTTAGTAGTTTTTTGACCTCGTCTTTAATCTTTTCACTTCGGTTCATTAGTTTATCTTCAATCACGAGATGGGCCTCAAGCGATGTCCGATGCTCATCTATAGGCCATATGTGTAGGTGATGAATGCCACAAACCCCTGGAATGGTTAATGATCTTGATATGATTTCTTGAGGGTCTATATCTTTTGGTGTGGCAGACATGAGTATGCGAATGGCGCCACCTATCTCTGAAAACGCTTGCCACAATATATACCCAGCTATCATTAGTGTTATCAGGGGATCTATAAATACCCAGTCATACAAAATTATCAAGGTCCCTGCAATGATGACAGCAATGGACCCCAATGCATCTGACACATTGTGTAAAAACGCCGCCCGAATGTTCATGCTGGACTTTGATAACGAATAGGTCAGCATGGCCGTTATCGTGTCAACCACTAAAGCGACAGCTGCGATAATCACCACCGTCCACCCTTGAACGGGCTGAGGTTCTATGAAGCGAAACACTGCTTCGTAAACCAGGTAAAGACCTATCACTATCAGAGTGGTGTAGTTTATTAGCGCGGCTATCAGCTCGGCTCGGACGTAACCAAATGTCCATTCTTCATTGGCTGGACGCCGAGCTATTCTCCTGGCGACGTAAGCGATGGCCATCGAGATGGCGTCGCTTAGGTTGTGGATTGCATCGGCAACCAGCGAGAGGCTCCCTGACAATATTCCCCCCGCTATCTGCACCACGGTCAGGACAAGATTGACGGCTACGGCCCACCAAACGCGTTTATCACCAGCCTGTTCATTGTGTAGGTGTTGATGTCCCACGTTGCCTCCTGTCGCTAGTGAAAACCTCAGTTCGTATCGGGTGCTGCGCATTTGTGGGTGCGCCCGCCCTGCTGTCTTGTCGTGGCGATCCCGAGGTTATGTTGTAGCCTCTTCAACTGCTTTGTGCTTTCGATCGTTTCGGTGGAGCATTGAGTACAAGATCGGCAGAACGAACAACGTCAGCAGTGTCGATGAAATGATCCCGCCGATCACGACCGTCGCTAGCGGTCTCTGGACCTCGGCACCGGTTCCCGTGTTGAGTGCCATTGGTACGAAACCTAGACTTGCTACCAACGCGGTCATCAAGACCGGTCGCAGACGAACCAGGGCACCCTCCACAACCGCCGTGACGAGATCCCCCTGTTCCCGCCACAGGTCGCGAATGAAGGCCACCATCACCAGACCGTTGAGGACCGCGACGCCGGATAGCGCGATAAAGCCCACGCCGGCCGAGATCGACAGTGGCATGTCCCGTAGCCACAGGGACAAGACCCCGCCAGTAAGGGCGAGCGGCACGCCGGTGAAGATAATTAGGGCGTCTTTTATCGAACCGAATGCCATGATCAGTAAACCAATGATAATCGCCAGCGTGATCGGTACCACAAGGGCGAGACGCGCGCTGGCCGATTGCAGTTGCTCAAAGGTGCCGCCGTAATCCAGCCAATAGCCATCCGGCAAATCCACCTCCTGTGCGATGCGCGCCTGTGCTTCCTCTACAAATCCGCCCAGGTCGCGGTCCCGTACGTTGGCGGTTACCACCACCCGCCGCTTGCCATTTTCACGGCTGATCTGGTTGGGCGCTGGTGCCAGCTCCAACTCGGCCACTTCCGACAGCGGCACATAGCTTCCGTCCGGCAAGGGAATGGGCAAAAAGGCCAAGCTGTCGATGTCACGCCTGACCGCTTCCGGCAGGCGTACCACCAACTCAAAGCGGCGGTCACCCTCGTAGATCAATCCGGCGTTTTCACCACCGATACCGGTTGCCACCAGTGCTTGCAAGTCTTCGACATTCAGGCCGTAGCGCGACAGCACCATGCGTTTGGGATGGACCGACAGCATGGGCAGCCCCGTGACCTGTTCGACCTGGATATCCGCCGCGCCCTCAACGGTTTCGAGCACTTCCTGAACTTCTAGTGCCGAGGCCAGCAATTGATCCATGTCATCGCCAAACACCTTAATCCCGAGATCGGCCCGTACTCCGGAGATCAACTCGTTGAAGCGCATCTCAATGGGTTGCGTGAACTCGTATTTGTTGCCAGGCAGTTGGGTCACGGCTTCCTCCATTTCCGCTACCAGATCGTCCTTGGTTTTGTCGGGATTCGGCCATTGGTCGCGCGATTTGAGGATGACAAAGTTGTCCGCCACGCTCGGGGGCATGGGATCGGTGGCCACTTCCGGCGTGCCGATTTTGGCGAACACCTTGTCCACCTCGGGGAAGGCCGTCAGTCGCTGTTCCAGCTGCGACTGCATCTCGATGGATTGCTCCAACCCGGTGCCCGGGATGCGCAGAGCGTGCAACGCGATATCTCCTTCATCCAGTTGTGGAATGAATTCCGAACCCAGGGTGGTGGCAAGCCAAATACAAACCAGAAGGAGTGCCGTTGCCGCCCCCAACACCAGCCAGCGAAGCTTCATGGCGACCAGCAAGGCAGGCTTGTACAGCGATTTGGCGCCGCTGATCACAGGGCTTTCTTTTTCGCTGATCTTGCCCCCCATAAATACCGCCACGGCGGCCGGTACCACGGTCAGCGACAGCACCATGGCAGCCAGCAGCGCCATCACCACGGTCGCCGCCATGGGGTGGAACATCTTACCCTCGACGCCGGTAAGGGCAAAAATTGGCAGATACACCACGGTAATGATCGCGACACCGAACAGGCTCGGACGGATGACTTCGTTGGTGGCTTCGAACACCAGCTGGAGCCGTTCTCGCAACGGCAGCTTGCCATTGTGCTGGGCATGGGACAGGCGCCGGATGCAGTTCTCTACGATAATCACTGCGCCATCGACGATCAAGCCGAAGTCCAATGCCCCCAGGCTCATCAAGTTGGCCGACACGCCCGTTTGCACCATGCCGGTGATGGTAGCGAGCATGGACAAGGGGATCACCGCTGCGGTAATCAAGGCGGCGCGCAGATTGCCCAGTAACAGAAACAGCACTACGATCACCAGCAGCGCCCCTTCGAGCAGGTTCTTTTCCACCGTGGCAATGGCCTTGTCCACCAGGGTTGTGCGATCGTACACCGCCTCTACTTTGACCCCGTCGGGCAGCGAGGGCTGAATGGTCTCCAGCTTTTCGGCCACTGCCTGTGCGACGGTGCGGGAGTTTTCCCCCACCAGCATCATGGCCGTGCCCATCACCGTTTCCTTGCCGTCGCGGGTGGCGGCCCCGGTGCGCAATTCCTTGCCAATGCCCACCTCGGCTACATCACTGACTTTTACCGGCGCACCATGGCGGTTGGCAATGACCACCTGCTCAATTTCGACGATGGAGGCCAGTTGTCCCGGCGAGCGCACCAACAGTTGCTGTCCGTTGCGTTCGATATAGCCCGCGCCGCGATTAACGTTATTGGCTCGTAGCGCCTCCACCAGTTCATCCATGGTGATGCCAAATTGCAGCAACTGCTGTGGCGAGGGCGTGACGTGGTACTGCTTGTCGTAGCCGCCGATGGTGTTGATCTCGATCACCCCAGGCACCTGCGCCAGTTGGGGTTTAATGATCCAGTCCTGAATTTCTCGCAGTGCCGTGGCGTCCAGGGGGCTACCATCCGCCTGGGTTACGCCGGGCAGCGCCTCCACGGTGTACATCAAGATCTCGCCAAGGCCGGTGGCGATGGGGCCCATTTCTGGTTCCAGGCCTGGCGGCAGGGCATTCTTGATGGAGCCAAGGCGCTCATTGATCAGGTTACGGGCAAAGTAAAGGTCAGTGCCCTCCTCGAATACCACAGTCACCTGGGACAAGCCATAGCGGGATATTGAACGGGTATAGGACAGATCGGGCAATCCGTACAAGGCCGTTTCCACCGGGAAGGTGATGCGCTGCTCCGCCTCCAAGGGCGAATACCCCGGCGCTTCGGTATTGATCTGCACCTGGACGTTGGTGATGTCCGGCACCGCATCGATGGGCAGGCGCTGAAAGCTCCACAGGCCCACACCGATCAGCACCAGAATAAGGGATAAGGTTAAAAACCGCCGCTCTACCGAGAAGCGTAAGATGGCATTGATCATCATAGCCTCGAGGGTTAGTGGTCGTGGGATGCGCCGGATTTTTCAATATCGGCCTTGATTAGATAACTGTTATCCACCACATAGCGATCGCCCGCCTGCAGCCCGTCAAGCACCTCGGTCAGGGTGCCGTCGCTGTGGCCCAGCTCTAGCGGACGGATCTCGTAGGTATCGTCCACCTGGACAAACACCACGGTCCAGTCGCGGAATGACTGCAGTGCGCGGTTGTTCACTGCCAGCGGCACCTCCAGGCTTTCTACCACGATATCTCCTGCTATCAGCAGGCCGGGGCTCAGCGCGCCCTCCGGGTTCTCCACTTTTACGCGGGCCAGGGTATAGGGGGCATTGTCTGGGGAAGGCAGCAGGTAGTTGACGGTAGCTTGCTGATCGACTCCCTCGGCCTTCACGTAGACTTTCTGGTCGACCGCCACCTCAGAGCGCTGGCCCGGAAATACCTGAAGCTCCGCCCACAAGGTCGTTAAATCGGCGATGGCAAACAGAGGCTGCTCGCCGGCGATTTCGCCAACACTGATCTCCCGCTCGATCACCACGCCGTCAATAGGTGAGCGCAAGTCATAGGTTTTGAGGCTTTCGTTGGATTCCACTTGTGCCAGCCGATCGCCTTTGGCAACACGGTCACCCAGACGAACGTTGACCTTGGTGATGACGCCGGGAAAGCGGGCGCGCACCCGCGCGATCTGCTCCGGCGCGGTGGTCAGTCGCCCATAAGCTGTCAGCGTTCGCTCGATCGAGCCCGGACCGGCCTCGGCTGTTCGGATTCCAGCTTGTTCAGCAATGTCGGCTTCAATGCGGGTACGACCTTCGTGGGACTCCCACTGCCACTGGTATTGTTTACCGTTCAGGGCAAGCGTTACTTCCACATCAAAGGAATGGGGCTCAGTCACCACGCCATTGCCCAGCCAGTAGTCTCCCTGGAAGGCAAAGTCAAAGGCATCCTCTTGCCCGCCCAGGCGGGTAAGTTGGACATTGAGGTCAACATCATCAGTAACGGGTGTTCCGTCCTTTGTCACCCAAGCGCGGTATTCCGGGGGGACTCCCTGCTCGAAAATCTGCAATTCCACGGTGGCGCCATCTTGCTGTAGCAACAGGCCGCCATGGGGGCCTTTGGTTTCGGGCGCTTCGTGCTGCGCCTCTTTGTGATCATCTTGGTCATCGTGCTGGTCTTCCGCAGCATGTAGAGGGCTGATGGCCAGACAAGTAGCCACTAGTATCCAGTAGAGTGGTTTTATCAATTGCATGGTTCAATAATCCTGTATTTGTTGATTAGCGCCTGGGCACGGCCCGAAAGTAGTCGGCGCTCTCAACGCAGCTATAGCGGCCCGCGCTCCTAGGCTCGCCGGGTAAGGTCGAGTGTTTTGGTCAAATAAGGCAGCTTCTCAATGAAGTAGATGTTTCGTTTTGAAGCTTGCAATGGTCCTGCAATGAACCATAAAACTTATAAAAAACGGGTTAATGGCCTGTTGCTCGTCATAAACGTAGTCCTATCAAAGTTTTTGTATAAGTTGATCATTGGGCTTCTAGCGGCTGACCTGTAAGTTGTTCGATCAGTGCCTGGTTCAACAATATCGATGACGCCGTCTCGATGAGCGAGTGGCGGGCAGAAAGGAGGTCAGCCTGAGCGGCGTTCCATTCCAGATAACTGTACCGACCCCTTTCATAGCCTTCTCGTGTTAAACGTAGGGCCTCAGTTAAATCAGGAATTATCTGTTTATTCATGGCCCGAAATGCTTCCAGATACTGTTGTCGTGTTTGATAAGCTTCAAATAGCCGCGCGCGCAGTCTGAGCAATGCATTGTCTTTTCGATACAGCACTTCTTCCTGCGCGGCTAAAGCCGACCGTAGTTGCCCACGGTTTCGCTTACCTGAAAAGAGTGGAATCGATGCACTGGCGACCACGGCAAAATCATTTGTTGCCTCCGGACGACGGGCGCCGATTGCCCAGCGAATATCGCTATCCGCCAGGCTTTCTGCCAGTTGGACCTCGGCCTCTCGTACGCGTTGTTCGTTGGCGAACACCTCGATATTTGGGTTGTTGGCTATGCGTTCGAATAAATTATCGAAGCTAGCGGTGGCTTCGAATCGAAACAAGTCACCGTGGAGGCGCGAATAATTTGCCGACATCTCTCCCCAGTTTGCTGCTAGGTTCGCTTTTTGAACCTGGTAATTCGTGGTGAGATTTGCCAGCTCAATCCGAGCTTCCGCAAGCGCAGCTTTCGCTCTAAGAACGTCCGCTTCAGGCGCTGCGCCTTGCTGTGCGCGGCGCTTGACGGTCTCGTAGGCGGTCTCGGCTATGTCAACTGCTTCTGCTGCGACGCGAATCTTTTCCTGAATAGCCAACGTGGAAATAAACGTCTGAGTGACTCTACCGAGCAGATCCAATATGTCGGCCCGACGTTCAGCCTCAACCAAATCATACTCGGCGTCGACTATGCCGATGCGGGCTTGGCGCTTCCCTCCCATCTCCAGAATGGATGATAGCGAGAGAGTGTATTCGGCAGTGTCGACCCCTTGGTCTCCGCTCCCTGCAATCCCTTCCGTTTCCAGGCCCAACTCGTAAGCGGGTAGCTGACTGGCGGTCATACGTCGTCCATCCAATGCTCTGATGCGAAGGTCGAAGATCGGCAGATCCGGATTTCGGGCTATGGCGTGCGATATCGCTTCGCCCAATGACAATTGATCGTCAGTCTGCGCATGCGCCGATGAGGTCACTAGCCACACAAGTACGACAGCGGAACACAATAACCAACTCTGTTTCGGTCTCTTTTGTTGGGCATCACCTGGTTCACCAAACATACTTACTCTCCAAACTAGGTTGTCTCAATTAGGGCTGATTGTTTTGTTCCGTACTGGAGCTTCGGAACCACAATTGAAATGTCGTAGGGCCCGCCGGATCCGTTTGTACAGTGACGCTGCCTTGATGGATCTGCATGGTCGAACGGACGATCGAAAGACCAAGTCCAGTCCCTCCTTCGTCACGTGAGCGCCCGCTATCCACGCGATAAAATCGTTTGAATATCGCTTCGGTGTGCTCTTCGGGTATACCGGGGCCATCGTTTGTCACAGACAACACGATAGATTGACCTTGCCTCTCGATGAGTATCGGAATGTTGCTGTGGTGAGACGCGTGTCTGATGGCGTTGGACAGTAGGTTCGATATGGCTCGCTGCACCATTAGCCTGTCGCCCACGATAACGCCGTCTCCCTGGACGGTCAGCATGATGTTCTTGTCTTCTGCCATAATGCTGAACAGGTTTACTACCCGTTTTGCTTCTTGGCTTAGATGTATTCGGTCTGACAAATTTGCAGTCTCTGATTGCAGAGTCTGTGCAAGGTAAAGCATGTCTGAAACGATACGGGATATTCTGCCGAGCTCTTCGACGCAGGATTCGAGGGTCTCTTTGTATTGTAAAGAGGTTCTATCACGTGATAGCGCAACCTGAGCCTTACCCATCAGGTTGGTAATGGGTGAGCGTAATTCGTGAGCCAGGTCATCGGAAAAGTCGGAGAGATGTTGCACTCCGTTTTCAAGCCGGCCTAGCATGACATTGATATTGTCTGCTAGCTCTTTAAGCTCAACGGGTAGTCCGGAAGATGGGACCCGCCTATTTAAATCGTATGTCGTTATGACTGATGCCAGATTGCGAAAATTGTTTAACGGCGCTAACCCGCGCTGCGCAATCCACCAAGCACCAAAACCAATAATCATCAAAAACAGCGGTATTGCCACCATGGTGGAATTTCGGTACGCGTTCAGTAATTCCTCGTCGTCGGAGCGATTACTAATAATAATTAGCTTCAAGCTCTCATCGCTCGAAGCAATGAGAAGCGTGCTTGATATCATCATCGCGTTAATACCGAGATCGCTAAACCGCTTCTCGTGAAAGTTCAAGTTTTCTAGGCAAAGGCTATCGGTTATTACTTGACTAGAAATCGTGCCGATAGTGAAAAGTAGGTCTTGAGGAGGGCCTGCATTACATGCGGCCAGCGTTAAATCCGGATGCCCAGTTATTAGGTCGACTAGAACGTGGGATCTAAGACTTGACGCAGAGGAGGGTTTGGATTCTGTTATGCTGTGTTCGATTTGCCTTAGCTTTTGCTCAAGTTTTGATTCCGCGATGATTTCAAGTTGGCTACGCAGCGTTAACCATGACTGGCTAAATATTAAGAGAATAAGAGCGGATCCCAAGATGCTGACCGATAAACCAATCCTCAGCGACAAACTCAGCGGCTTGATCATCCACGGTCCTCAAGTACATAGCCCACTCCGCGGAGGGTGTAAATCAGTTTTTTTTCGAAGGGCTCGTCGATTTTTGCCCGCAACCGTCTGATGGATACGTCAACAACGTTGGTGTCACAATCAAAATTAATGTCCCAAATCAACGAGATTATTTGAGTTCGGGTCATGACCAGTCCAACGTTCCGCATCAATAGTTGTAGAAGTGAAAACTCCTTGGTTGTCAGATCGATGCGATGTCCCGCTTTGTGCACACGATGTCTCGCGGGGTCAATTTCCAGGTCGGCGACCTTTAAAATTTCAGGTTCGGTAATTTTTTCACTTCTTCGCAAGAGAGACCGTACTCTAGCGACGAGCTCTGGAAACTCAAACGGTTTAACTAAATAATCATCCGCTCCTAAATCAAGCCCTTTCACCTTGTTAGACAGCCGGCCGCTTGCGGTCAGCATCATGATTCGCGCGTCACTGGTTCGACGAATTTCTTTCAGAACGGCCCAGCCGTCTTTCTCTGGCAAATTTACATCAAGTAACACTAAGGCATAGCTTTGCGTTTGGAAGAGATGTATTCCATCTGTTCCGGTCAACGCATAGTCAACTATGTAACCGCATTCGCTGAGACCTTGCTGCAAATATTCGGCAGTCTTGATCTCGTCTTCGATGATTAGAACTCGCATCGTTTGCCTTTTTGTATGGTCACAATCTGAACGACTGTGATGCGCGGGCTGATCAAAAAAAAGGCGCCGGTAGGCGCCCAAAACATCTCTTGTTGAAGGAGTACAAGTACTGCAAGAGATGAAACCGCGCACTAGCTGTTGTCAGGATCTTTCTTTTCGTTTCGTTCTATCCTTTCCAGAAACAGCTCGTCGTTATTCATAATAAGCTTCTTACGCTCTCCAGCTTCGTTATTAGCCGTAGACTCGTCCGCGTTCACACCGAATCCGTGGCGGTCGGCCAGCATTGTTCTCAGTCGCAGGCTGCCATCTTCGGCCATTATTGCCGTGCTGACTCCGGACAAGGCGACAGCCATGCTCAATACAGTCATCATTTTGCGATATGTCATAGCGCCCTCTTCTTTGGCATTGGGGTTGAATCCATGCCGTCATTATCCGGGCTGAGCCTAACAAGAGGGTTAGCCGTACATGACAATTCTGTCATGTACGGCTTTTAGCTACGTTTTTTTGCTGCATCCCATGCTTGGACGGGTAACGTCCTGTAGGAGGTTATTGATGGACGTTTTCTGGTTTTGGATGCGAGGGCGCAGAATCTACCATTTGTATATGAAAAGGATCAGCGAGACAGTATTGCAGCGAACCTCTTCGTAGCGCTCCGCGAGCACCTCGGAGGGCATAAAAGAATTGTGAACGCCCATCAGCCAGGCTCCGCGAGAAATACACCAAACCACTGATTGCTATCGGTCCATACCTGATAGCGGGCAAAGCCCGCTTCCTTGAGCATCTGACCGAAACCATCAATTGTGTACTTGTGGGAGTATTCGGTGAGAACGTGTTCGCCTGCGTTGAACTGTCTACTGATATCGCCAGCGAAGTCCACGGTCTGGTCGCACTCCGCCACCAACTGCATCTCGATGCGCTGGTGGGCTTCATCGAACAATGCGCGATGGCGAAATAGCTCGGTGTTGAAATCACTGTTGAGCTCACGGTTGACCACCTCAAGCACATGCAGGTTGAAGGCTGCCGTAACGCCCTGAGCATCATCATAGGCGGCCTCCAAAATGTCTCGGTTCTTGACCAGGTCGACGCCAATCAGCAGCCTGCCTTCGGCAGGGCAATGGCGACGAATGCTTTGTAGGAAACGCAGCGCATGCGGTCGATCGAAGTTGCCAATGGACGATCCGGGATAGAAGAACACCGGCGCGGCCCCGGGACGCTCGCTAAGCAGGCTACGAATATCCATCGCCTGGGTAAAATCGCTGACGACGCCCACACAGTCAATTGCTGGATAGCGGGCGGCTACCGCAGTGAGAGAGCTCTGCAGGAAGTCCCCGGCGATGTCCACCCCGACCAGCCGGGTCGGAACCATATGTTCGAGCCATTGCGTCGATTTCGCGCAGTCACCGCAGCCCAGGTCGATCCACTGCGATACCTCCGGCAATGCCGCACCGATATCGTCGCGGTACTTGTCGAAAATGGCCGCTTCGGTTCGCGTGGGATAGTACTCGTCCAGCTTGCAGATTTGCGTGAAAAGCTCGCAACCCAGGTCGTCGTAAAAGTACTTCGGGTCGATCTTCGCCTGCGGCGACAACAGGCCGGACAGCAATTGGGTGCGCTCGATAGAATGATTGGATGCGATAGTATTTTCGATGCGTGGCAGGGGAATAGCTATGTTCACGGCGACCTCTTTATACGGGTTTATGAATCAAGCTAGCATTGGGTCATGTCGAAGCTACTGAAGCTTTCGCATAGACGTTTGGTAATGCTTCTCACCGATCTGGCCGGCTTCAAGCAGAAGCAAGCCAGTCTCATCTCAGTAATGAATAGATCCTAATCCACGGTGCCAAGGGTGCTTAGATGACAAGTAGGAGGAGCTTCACGGCTTCGCCCTACTCTGCTCTGCTTTGCATTCGTACCAGCCGAGATAGCCGATATTCAAACCTTGCTCGAGAGAGAAATGTAGCTCGGCTGTAACGAGCTCTCCTGGTTTCGCTGACGCGGGCTGTCCTTCTCCATCCGAAACCACTCTCATCTCCAAGCCTTCTGCCGTGAAAACGAGGCCTTCCTTCAAGTTTTCGTAACCAGGTTTCTGATCTGATGACAGCTCCACTAACCGACCATGAATCTTGGTTACGGCACGATAACCTTCGCTTTGAGCGGCGTTGCTTATCGCAAGTATCGGAGGGCTTTCTGCGGTGTACAGGTAGGTGCAGTACGAAACGTCCCCCAACACTTTTTCAATCTCAGCTTGTTCCATTGTCTGGGGATCGATTGCTGGGATATCAGGCGAGTTGACAGCCTCTTGCGCACCGACCACTTCAGGAGAAGGCCCTTGCATCATTGGTGTTTTCATACCTTCCCCAGGGGCGGGATCGCCACACCCTGCGAGGAATGCGGTGCCCAACGTTACAGCCGAGAGGAGAAAAATCTGCCGAGTGCAATACCATGAAGGAATAAACATCAGTCTGCCCTCTCCAAGTCGCGTATGAGATATTTCATTTCCGCAATTTCGCGACGCTGCGCCTCAATAATATCGTCTGCCAGCTTACGGACACGTGGGTCCGTAATTTGTGCGCGCTCGCTGGTCATGATCGCGATTGAATGGTGAGGAATCATTGCCTTCATGTACTCGGCATCGCCAACGGTAGCCTGGCTGCGGACAAGCCATAATGCCGCAACGAAAAGCAGCGCACTGCCCCCATAAATTGCGATGTTCATCATTTTTTTCTGATACATGTTGAGCATAAAACTCAGCATTACCACAGCCATCACAGGGCCCATGACAAGGGCCATCCATGCTCTGGTCTCGCTCCAAAACACATGTTCAAAGGCATACGTATTGAGGTACATCACGCCAAACATGATGATCGTAGACGTAGCGACCATCGCGCCGAAACGCCAATAAGACATGTTCATAGTGTTTTCCTTTATTGCCCGTCATCTGCTGAATTGCCCGTGTCAAAGCTAGCGTACTCAGTCGCTGTCATGCCGGGGAGGCGCATGACAAACGCAGTTATTTCCCAAAGCTCATCATCGCTGTGAGTAGGCCCGAATGCAGGCATACCACTCATACGCACACCGTGCTTTGCCAGCCAGAACACTTCATTGGGCTTCCATTCTGAGACGACGTCGGGAAGATGCGGGGGCTGTGGCAACATGCCCCGAGCCCACTCACTCTTTTTGACCCCTGGACCGCCGTGGCAGTGCTGACACATTGCCTTGTAGCGGGTTGCTCCGGCCGACACCATCGCATCGCGCAGTACAGGAGTCTGGACGGCTTCCGCTCTGTCAGAAACCGAGTTTTTCATCGTTGTGTCAAGTGTCCAGCGCACGATGGGCTGATGGTCCTGAGTAGCAGCGACGTTGTAGGCGCCTGAATAAGCGACAGAAACGACGACAACGAGTGAGATCAGAATTACTGCTACAAGCCCGACGGCTGCCCCTTTAGCTAGTTGCCTAGTCTTCGGCTGCATTGCGTCACCTCACGTTTCGCTAGATGGGAAGCGAGTATTCGCCTCCTGTCACTGGACCTGCTGTGAGGAGTGAGGTTTCATTCAACATGCCAAGCTTACAGAAATGTAATCTTCTGTTTTGCTGAGCTTGTCTGGCTTACCACTATCTTGAAGGAGGGACCCGTGATGGGTCGTATTGTCCTGGAAAACCAAAAACGATGCGCCAATGGGTCTTAAAGACAGAGAAGATCAGCGTCAAACAACGAAGTCTAGTGAAGGCGGACATCAATTATTGAGACTGGACTATCGCCGGAGGAGGCGCAAAAGAATTACCACACTATCCTTGAGCAACAAACCTAATGCGCCGAAGAAGAGCTCAAGTGACCGCTTTGTTGGAGCGCGACGTGTGGTCGTGGAAGGAGGTGTATGGTTGGCCTGCCTTCTCGACGTTAGCCGGACAAAACGGGAAAAGATGACATTTCAAGGGGGGGCGGAGCGTTGCCCCCACTGCTAGTGTTGGTTGTCCCAGCACACTTTTATCCTTCCAGCGTGCTCAACTCGTCAGGTATCAAGGATAGTTCGCTATGACCTTTTCTCCTTCTGTGCTTACACCGATCACCTTGTACGGGTGGACAACCCCTGGAACTTCCATGCCAGGCGATCCCGCCGGCATTCCAGGTACTGCAATGCCTTGCAAGTCGGCGCGTTTTGACAATTCAATAACCTGCGCAGCCGGTACATGACCTTCAATGAACTTGCCATTCAGAGTGGCTGTGTGGCACGAAGCGAGGTGGCGAGGGACGCCCAGTTTGCGCTTGACCGCCGTCATGTCCTGCTCGACGTGATCAATGACCTGAAAGCCTTGCTCTTCCATATAGGAGACCCAGCTTTTACAGCAACCGCAGTTGGCGTCTCTGTGGACTTCTATGGTTGGTAGTGGCGCTGCTGCGTGGGCCGTTGCCGTCGCGAAGAGTAACGTTGCGATCGCTAGTCGAACTTTGCTGAATTTAATGTTCATGTACATGCTCCTTGCCGTCGGCATGGATATGTTGAGTAGACTTAGCCGCGGAAGACTGGTCGGATTCGGCAGCACCATCGTGATCGCTGGCGTGGCCAGTCTCGGCGTCGCCGTCGTTATGGTGCCCGCCCCCACCACGCTGAGAGGTTTCACCCCCGCCATGCTGATGGCCGCCGCTTGATGCGACCAGGGTTTGATACTGGCTAGTATCCAGGGTCGGAAGCTGCTGTATAAAAGCAACCATCCCCCATATGTACTGGTCCTCCATGCTTTTGCCCCAGGCGGGCATACCAGTCGCTTTGATTCCATGCTTGATGATCCAGAACGTTTTAGCTGGATTACCTGCGAGTCCTGCGGTGGCCAGATTCGGTGGCGCCGGATATAACCCATTACTGAGTTCGGTTGGTGCGGCTCCAGGGGACAAATGGCATGCAACACACATAGAATCATAATTACCCGCACCAGCGCGAATCTGCTGCTGGTCGGTGAGATCAGGGACCTTTATATCCTGAGCACGCATTTCGATTGAGCGGTCCCGTGCTGTATCAAGGAAAGCATGAACCGGTGCGGAATGCGGATCGTCTGCACCAACATTAATCAACCCAAAGTACACTACGCCAGCCACACCAAGCACAGCAACGACGCCCGTTACGACCAAAGTTCCAATTATTCTTTTCATGTGCTTTCCCTAGAACCACATCCGAACGCCAGCGACGAAGCGAGCCTCGTCAATATCTTCCCCTTCATCGCGAGCGAAGTCGGCGGTGTCGCCATACGAACGACCCCAGCTAACCCCAATATAAGGGGCGAACTCACGCACAATCTCATAGCGCAGGCGCAATCCAAGTTCTGTATCGGCCAAGCCTGAGCCCGCGCCGCGCGCTGAATCGTTTTTGCCGTAGAAGTTCATCTCAGCGGTGGGCTGAAGTATCAGGCGGTTGGTCAGGAGAATGTCATACTCCCCTTCCAGGCGGGCAGCGGTCTGCCCGCCCTCGCCAATAAAGGCGGTGGCTTCCGCTTCGAACCCGTAAAGCGCCAGGCCCTGTATGCCCAATGCACCCCAGGTCTGGGGCGAGCCCGGCTTGAAATCCTGCCGTACACCGGCGACCACGTCCCACCAGGGACCGATGGAATGCCCCCAGAGCGCCTGGATCTCAGCGTCCTCAGTCACGCCGTTGGTACGCTCGCCCTCCGAGCGCAGCCACAAGCGATTAACGTCCCCGCCCCACCATCCCAACAGTTCCCAGCTGAGGGCACTGCCCTCATCGGCACGCTGGTATTCCAATTGGTCGAAAAGCAGAAAGGCGAAGGGCATTTTGTCATGCACCGTATGCCCCTGGATTGCCGGGAACGCCGCTTCGCGGTCAGCATTGGTAAGCGCGGGTATGAGCGGCGGGCCGGCTATGCCGTCGACGTTATGCACGGAGCCGTGGTTCATCCGTCCATGATCCATGGAACCGTGATCCATGGAATTGGAACCGTGATCCATTGAGTCATGGTCCATCGGTTTCATCTGGCCGTGATCCATGGATGAATGATCCATCTGGCCATGGCTGGTTTCGCTCTGCCCGGAAGAATCAGATGCACGCGCTTGCTCGGCTGCCGGTGCGTGCATCGAATGGTCCATCGCTTGGGCATTCGCCACGCTTGTGGTCATTACTGCGCCGAGCGAGACGGCCAACGCCAGCAAAGGGGGACGCGCAAGCCTACTGGTGATGATCTGCATTCCCGTCGGCCTCGTTGTCTTTATGCTGAGAGTCCATTTTGCTGTGATCCATGCCTTCATGTTTCATCGAGCCATGATCCATAGAGCCATGATCCATCTCCTGCCCGCCAGAGCCTTGCTGGCTTTGCTGGCCAGGGTTGCCGGTGGCATGTGAGGGGGCAGAAGATGATTGTTCGGGCATATCGTGCCCCTCACCGGCTGTGGCTACCGATATCTGAAAAATGCCCAGCAAGCCCAGCGTCAGAGCACTGGCGGTTAGTGTCTTACGATTCAATGCGTTCATAGCGTCTCCTTTATTCATCTACTCGTACCTCACGGAACATGCCCATTTCCATGTGAAACAGCAGGTGGCAATGGTAGGCCCAGCGGCCGAGCGCATCGGCTGTAACACGGTAACTACGCTTCGAGCCAGGCGGCATGTCAATGGTGTGCTTACGCACCATGAAGTTACCGTGCTCATCTTCAAGATCGCTCCACATGCCATGGAGGTGAATGGGGTGCGTCATCATGGTGTCATTGACCAACGTGATTCGAACCCTTTCACCGTATTTGAGGCGCAGCGGTTCGGCGTCAGAAAATTCGATGCCGTCGAACGACCAGGAAAATTTTTCCATGTGTCCTGTGAGGTGCAGTTCGATTGTTCTACCCGGCTCGCGGCCGTCCGGGTCGGGGAAGGTGCTTTTCAGGTCGGCATAGGTCAGGGTTCGGCGTCCGTTGTCGCGTAGCCCGATACCCGGATCGTCCAACTTGTGCGTCGGCGTCATGGTCTGCATATCGACCAGCGGATTGTCCTCTTCAGAGGCTGGGTGCGATTGCATTGCTCCCATCCCAGCCATTTCTCCGTGATCCATACCAGCCATCTGCCCATGGTCCATGCCGGCCATCTTGCTGTGATCCATTCCACCCATGTCGCCTTGCATCTGCCCATGATCCATGCCCGACATATTGCTATGGTCCATTGTGGCCATCTCGCCCTGCATGCCGCCATGGTCCATTCCGGCCATGCCTCCCATGCTGCCGTGGTCCATACCCATATCGGCCATGCTGATCTCGGGGCGTGGATCAGTCTCGGGTACCGGGGCGCTCAGGCCATCCCGAACGGCCAAGGTACCGCGGGCAAAACCTGTACGGTCCATGGACTGGGCGAAGATGGTGTACGCCTCCTCGGCGATGGGCTCGACGATCACGTCATAGGTCTCCGCCACCGCTATACGAAACTCATCAACACTGACCGGGTCCACGTACAGGCCGTCTGCGGCGACTACGGTCATTTTCAACCCTGGAATACGCACGTCGAAATAGCTCATCGCCGAGCCGTTGATAAAGCGCAGCCGCAGCTTCTCGCCCGGCTTGAACAAGCCGGTCCAGTTGCCATTGGGCGCCTGGCCATTCATAAGGTAGGTATAGGTATAGCCGCTGATATCTGCGAGATCAGTCGGGCTCATTTTCATCTGCGCCCACATCTTGCGGTCAGCAACCGTAGCGCCCCAGCCCTTCTCCTTTACATCACTGATGAAATCGCCAACGGTTCGTTTGTTGAAATTGTAGTAATCCGACTGTTTCTTCAGCTTGGCCATGACTTCGTCCGACGTCTCATCGGTCCAGTCAGTCAGCATTACGACATAGTCGCGGTCGTACTCGAATGGCTCCGGCTCCCGGGCATCAATTACCAAGGGCCCATAAACGCCTGCCTGTTCCTGAAAGCCAGAATGGCTGTGGTACCAGTAGGTACCGTTTTGATTGACCTGAAACTTGTACTCGTACATGCCATCCGGTGCGATACCGTGAAAACTCAAGCCGGGAACGCCATCCATATTCGCCGGCAGGATAATGCCGTGCCAGTGAATGGAAGTGTCTTCGCTAAGCCGATTCGCAACGCGCAGGGTGACAGTGTCGCCCTCACGCCAGCGCAACAGCGGGCCGGGAATAGTGCCGTTGATAGTCATCGCCGTGCGGGGCGCACCCGTAATGTTTACTGGCGTTTCACCAATGACCAAATCAAATTCGGTGCCGGTCAGCACGCTGGGTTGCCCAGGACTGTTCACCGCCCAGACCGGCGAGCGCCATAAGCCGAGCCCTCCAAACAGGCTGGTAGCGACCAGCCCTTTGACGAAGGTCCGTCTTGAAGTTTTGTATGGCATGCGAATGTATCCCGTCGTCAAAAAAGGTGCTAGAAAATCAGTGTCGGTTCGCCAGGTTGTTCTCGGCACATCCACCCTGTTTCCAATGTGCCATATTTCGATACGAGCCGTGATTACATTTATGTAAGGTTCAATGAACCCAAAAAAAAGGCGCCCTAAGGCGCCTAAAGCATCTCTTTGAAGGAGCGGAACGCCAAGAGAGCAAGGTTCAACACACAAGGCAGAACAACACGCCTCACAAATAATCATACACGGGACAAGTTAACTGGAGGCTGAAGCGAACATTACAATTCTGTCAGGTTCATGAGTCTAGAAAAACTTTTCCACGATATGCCAGTCGACTAAACGGAGCGTTCAACTGATAAACGCTGGTCATTTACACAGCCAGTTAAGTGACCCAGCGCAGCAACTAGCCAGTTGGCCATAAGTGCCCGTTTCCGACCCGCAGGAAAACGCAGATGACCGATAATTCCAGATTGACTCCGCGCGCAGCCATGACCCGCCGTGATTTTCTCATAAAGACGGGCTCTTTGACGCTTGTCGGTTACTTGGCTTTGGGCCGACCCGCCTGGGCTAATGGTCCCGGTTTGCCGAGTGCAGGTGAGTTTGGTGAGCTGGTCGCTACCGATACTGGCGGCATCGACCTGTATCTGGAAGAACGCGATTTGTTGGTCGGGGGTCAACCCGGTCGCGCTATCACAATCAATGGTTCCTTCCCAGGCCCCACGATCCACATGCGAGAAGGCGCCGAAGCAGTAATTCGAGTCCATAATCGCTTGGCGGAATCAACATCAATCCATTGGCATGGGGTTTTGCTGCCCTTTGATATGGATGGAGTGCCCGGCATCAGCTTCGCTGGTATTCCAGCGGGCGATACCTTCACCTACCGTTTCCCTGTCCGCCAGAATGGGACCTACTGGTATCACAGCCATTCGGCCTTCCAAGAACAACGCGGCCATTACGGTCAGCTAATCATAGAGCCGGCCAAACCCGACCACATCGATTACGACGTCGAGTACTCCGTTGTCTTGTCGGACTGGACGTTTACAGCCCCCCACACGGTTTTTCGTAAGCTCAAGACAATTGAGGGTTACTTCAACTTCCAGAGGCCGACACTAGCGAACATCGATAACCAGATGCAGGCAACGGGCATGACGCTGGAGGAAGTAATTGCCAAGCGGCTGGCGTGGCAACGTATGCGCATGGACCCCACCGACATCGCCGATGTTACCGGCGCGACTTATAGTTTTCTAATGAATGGAAAGACAACGGAAGAGAATCCGACTTTTATCGCCAAACCTGGTCAGCGCGTTCGTCTGCGGATCGTGAACGCTTCGGCGCAAACCTATTATGACGTCCGCATTCCCGGCCTGCCGATGACGGTGGTTCAAGCCGACGGACAAAATATCAAGCCTGTCGAAACCGATGAGTTTCGCATCGCTGTCGCCGAGACCTACGATGTAATCGTAACGATGCCTGACGACCAAGCTTACACGTTATTCGCCGAAGCCATGGACCGTAGCGGCGCGACTCGAGGGACGCTCGCTCCACAGCTCGGGATGTCAGCGGCCATACCGGAGCTGCGACGCAGGCCTATGTTAACCATGGCCGATATGGGCATGATGGGAGGGGGGATGAAAAGCATGGAAGGGGGAAATCAAAATAAACATGCAAGCAAGGATTCGCAAACCTCACCCCGCAGCGGAAATGAGTTGCCCACCGAAAACCTGGTGGAGCGCATCAAGCACGGCCCGGACGAGCACGGCTCTGCCAGCATCACCATGGCCCAAACTGCCTACCGCCGCCTGGATTATCCGGGAGCCGGCCTCGGAGACGATGATTGGCGGGTGCTTACCTATAGCCAGCTTCGAGCACTGGAACGTCCGGCCCTTCGGCGGCCACCAACACGAGAATTCGATCTGCACCTGACCGGCAACATGCACAAGTTTATCTGGGGTTTTGACGGCAAAAAGTGGTCAGAGTCAGACATGATCCGTTTTCAGCATGGCGAGCGGCTGCGGATCAACATGATCAATGACACCATGATGAGCCACCCAATTCATTTGCACGGGATGTGGATGGATCTGTACGCCGGTGGTGACCTCGACACCAATCCCCGCAAGCACACAGTCAACGTACAGCCAGCTGAATTGCTGACTGTAGACATTACCGCCGACGCGCCGGGACAGTGGGCCTTTCATTGCCATCTTCTTTATCATATGGAGGCAGGAATGTTCCGCACGGTTGCTGTCGTCCGTTCGCTGGATGGAGGGTCTATCGATGCTGACGCCTAATCTCCGCCTCTTAGCGATGATCGCCATGACCGTTGTGTTGGTACCCAGCGCGGCACATGCTCAGAACAAGCATGACATGTCAGACATGCCGTCCACAGCAAACCGTCCTGATCACCAGCATTCCGCCCAGCAGCACGAAGGGACACCACCCCCTGACCTCGAAATTCCGCCACTGCCCGCAGGCATGACGCTGGAGGAGGTATTTGACTATAGCAACAGCGAACCACCCTCCGATTTTCCCGATCCAGTGCCCGACGATCAGCTTTTTGCTTTCGCGCTCTTTGACCAGCTTGAATACCGCGTGCCAGATGATGATGACGCGCGGGACCGCCTAGGTTGGGAGGCCGAAGGCTGGATCGGAGGCGACATCAACAAGTTTTGGTGGAAAAGCGAAGGGGAGGCGATTTTCGAAGGAACGGACGAAGGCGAAAGCGAAAATGACTTTCTTTATTCTCGGTTGATCACACCATTTTGGAATGTGCAAACCGGCGTTCAATATGCCAATGAGTGGATCACCAATGATGACTATAATGACCGCTGGTCTTATGTGCTGGGTTTGCAGGGCATGGCGCCCTATCAGTTCGAATTGGATAATTCGCTATATGTCTCGGAAGATGGCGATGTGACATTTGAGACTGAGGGCGAGTATGACGTTCGAATCACCCAGCGGTTGGTCCTACAGCCCCGCGTCGGGTTGACCTTTTCTGCACAAACCATTTCTGAACGCAATCTCGGGTCTGGACTGACCGAGGCCGACTTCGATCTGCGCTTGCGTTATGAGATCAAACGAGAGCTTGCGCCCTATGTCGGCCTCCGTTATCACTCTCTCGTCGGCGAAACCGAAAACATCGCCGAAGCCGCTGGAGAGCGGACTGAGCAATGGCTATTCCTCGCCGGCCTGCGCTTGGCCTTTTAGTTGAACGGCCTCGTTTAACTTGAAGACGCTTAACCTGAACTCATCATTACAATTCTGTCAGTTTGTACTTGTTCAGAAACTTATCAACGGGTCTGTCAGTCGACTAAATGGAGTGTCTCGCCCTGGCTCGCTGGGACAAGACGCATTCAAATCGCTAACTGTGGAGATAAACACATGCATTCCAAATATGAATCCTGCATCCAAGCCTGTAGTAACTGTGCAATCGCCTGCCAAACCTGTGCAGCTGCCTGTCTCAACGAAGACGACGTAAAAATGATGGCGCAATGTATCAAGCTGGACATGGATTGTGCGGAGATCTGTCAGATGGCCGCTGCTTTCATGGCAAGAGGCAGCGAATATGCCGGAGAGATATGCCGTATCTGTGCCAAGATTTGCCGCGCCTGTGGTGAAGAGTGCAAGAAGCATGAAGCTGACCATTGTCAGCGCTGCGCCGAAGCCTGCATGGCCTGTGCCGAAGAATGTGAGCGGATGGCTGGTTAATCGCCTGGCGCGTTCGGGTCAATCCCCGACGCGCCAACCCCGTCGAAGCGTTAACATCAACAATGCGTTAGACCCAGCCGATTACCTTTCTGAAAGGGAATAGCATCTCCGCGCTGAGAATTGCACAATGAGCTATCGCTTAGGAGCTTGATTGTGAAAATCTTAGTTGCAGAAGATGAGCCGAAGACAGGCGTTTATTTGAAACAGGGTTTGACTGAAGCCGGGTTCGTGGTCGACTTGGTAATAAACGGCATCGATGCGGTCCAACAGGCCCTTGATGAAGAATATGATTTGCTGGTTCTAGATGTGATGATGCCGGGACTGGATGGCTGGCAGGTGCTTGAGCGGGTGCGTGCAGCTGGTAGTGAAACGCCTGCGCTGTTTCTGACTGCTCGAGATCGGGTGGAAGATAGAGTCAAAGGCCTGGAGCTCGGGGCAGACGATTATCTGATTAAACCCTTCGCGTTCTCTGAGTTGCTGGCTCGAGTGAGATCGCTTCTACGCCGGGGGAACGGTGCCACCGTCCAAACGACCTTGACCCTCGAAGATCTTCAGGTGGATCTACTCAAGCGAAGAGTCGAACGTGGTGGAAAGCGCATCGACCTGACTGCCAAGGAATTCATGTTGCTGGAACTCCTGCTTCGTCGTCGGGGTGAAGTGTTATCTAAGTCGATTATCGCATCGAAGGTATGGGATATGAATTTCGACAGCGACACCAATGTCATTGAGGTCGCTATCCGGCGGCTGCGCGCGAAAATCGATGATGACTTTCCGATCAAACTGATCCACACCGCGCGCGGCATGGGGTATTTTATCGACGGTGCGGAACCTGGCTAGGCTCAATATGTCACTGGAAATGGTAAGCTTGCGGCCGATATCGACCTTTGCGTCTGCCTCGTGCTGCTTCATGGAGCCAATGATCTGCTTGTGTTCGGTGTATCGCGTCTTCTTCATATTGCGATTTCCGTGGTGCTAGGTTAGCTGGAAATCTCATCAAGTTCATGGTGAAAAATTTGGGAGAAAAGTCAGCCCAGGAAAGGTCATCTCAATACGCAATGAGCAGTTTGCGGCTTTATTACGATAATGTAATTTTGACTTCACTTTTATGACAGGTTCCTGGGCTTATATTGTCATCATTACCTTAAGGAGTGATGAGATATGAATAGCATGAGAACTATTGCCGCACTTTCCGTTATGGCCGTTTCTTCTTTTGCCATGGCAGATGGTACTACTGACCGCGTTTATGGCCGCATGATTCAAGCCAACGAAAAGGCCATGCAAGAGTATGCAATTGCTAATGGAAAGAACCCACCAGAGGTCGTACATTACCGTTATGGCATGAAGCTTGATATTGAAAAAGTTGTACACAGGACCTCTACTGATGGCAGCTGCGATGTGATGCCCGCCCAAATGACATACGAAGATTCCAACGGTAATTTGACTACTCTTGAGTACCTGGCAGCCGGGACAAGTTGTCCAAGTAAGAGCTAACAGGTTACATCGCGTTGACTGAAATGTAATTTTCAAGCTACTTGAATGTTTTGGCAGGTGGAATTATGGCGCAAGCGCGCACGGTTAAGGCCAGCGCGCTTCGCATAGGCGCCGGACAATGATAAGCTGCCAATAACATGGGGACCACGCCGTCCAGGGTGCCCGCCAGTTGTTCCAGCTTTTGGCATTGCCGCCTGGATCTGCTCCAACTCCTCCTTGGCGTGTTTGTGGATTTTCGAAATCCGCCGGATGAACCTCTCGGCGAAGTGATCCCGAGTTCGCGCCGCATCCAATAGATTAAGATTAGCGTGCAGCGTGCGGATTTTTCAGCTCGGCGACGTCCCGACGCAGATGCTTGGGCAGAGAAGCGGCGGATCTTGGCTGGTTGTGCCAGTCGACACACAGGGTAACGGTATTGCTTCCGTAGGACCGTCATCGACAATCGCGATGCATCTGGTCGTAGATTGCCTCTCTCGTTAATCATTCTCGAACTGTCGGTAACTTTACCGTAAAAGTAGTAACGCCTTCTGCCGAGTGACAACCGATCGACCCCTTGTGCGCCTCCACGATCGAGCGAGTGATCGCCATCCCTAAGCCCGCATTCAAGGTGCTGCCCTCTCGTCTGGCTGTATCGATGCGGTAGAAACGATCAAACAGCTTGTCAATATGTTCGGGCGGGATCGTCGGGCCCTGATTGCTCACATTCAGTTGCACCCACTGGCCAGCTTGCGAGATATTGATGTCGATCGTAGTGCCCGCCTCCCCATAGCGAACCGCGTTCGACATCACGTTTGAGACTGCGCGGCGCAACATAAGGTTGTCTCCGCTCACCTGCGTCGCACCGTTGCGGTGCATCGCGAGTCTTATTCCTTTCTCATCGGCAGCATACTCATAGTAGTCCAGCACGCTCGAAGCGATTGCAGCCAGGTCGTGATCCTCAAAATCGGGGGTGATCATGCCGTTGTCGGCTTTGGCGAGAAAAAGCATGTCGTCCACCATACGCGCCATCCGACGGAGCTCTTCAAGGGTCGAAAAGAGTATCTCCTTGTAGTCGGCATTTTCGCGATCCTTCATCAGCGCCACTTCAGTTTGCGTCAGCATGCTGTTGAGCGGGGTCCGCAGTTCATGCGCGATGTCAGCGGAAAAGCCCGATAGGCGTAGAAAGGACTGGTCCAGTCGTTCAAGCATTGCGTTGAAGTTATCAACGAGCTCGTGTAGCTCGGTTGGCACGGACTCGGTTGAGATGCGCGTGTCCAGACAGTTGGCAGTGATCGTGGAAGACGTCCTGGACAGCCTAGATATTGGTTTGAGCCCGCCGCGAATGAGGACGAAGCCAAGCGCACCACTGAGAATTGCGCTGACGACTAGCGTGTAGATGAACCATTGCCGGATCATTTCGAAGAAATGGGTGCGGTGCGTGACATTCAATGCTAGATGGATCGTCCTTCCTTCCTCGCCGCCCCATCCTTTGATCCGCTCGGTAATACCGCTGTAACGGTTGGGTCCAACTTGAATCAGCCACTGGTCGTCTTGCCTGGGGCTTAGCGACAACGCCAGTTCTTCGGATAGGTTGTGATGTGAAGAGACGACCCGGTCCCCGACCATGATCGTGGCAGCGAAGCCAAACGAGGTATCGATCAGTCGATGTATGTCCGAGATCATATCGGGGTCAAGACTATTCCCGCGCGCCAGGATCATCTCCAGCGCAGAGACTTTGCCTTCAAGAACCTGTGCATCTTGTCGCTCGAAATGGAGGCGACAAAAATAGTCGAAGCTGATGGCGGCCAGGGTCAGTACTGCTGTCACCACTATTACGAAAAGAAGCGCCATTCTGCCGCGTAGTGACAACCTGCTCATCCTGCCTCTCTTGTGTCTAAAATGCACGCGAACGCGCATGTGGGTGACATGCTCCGCCCTTATTCAAACTTGGCCAGGCAGGTACGTCAAAAAGCTCTAGAGTTCTATGAAGCATTTGCTGTCGGAACACGTGTCATCTGCCGCCAAGCACCTGACGTCGCACGAACCATATTTGTAGTAAAGGCAGAACAACCCACTGGGCCAGTGGCGACAAACCGATACCAGTAAGGGGCAGCAAAGGCATCGCTTCGCTGTAAGTCCAGCGTTGCAGCGGGCCTGTTGCTAACACCTCGAAAACTACCGTAATCAAAAGCCCTGCGGCAATAAAGACGCCGACCGCAATGGGCTGCTTCTTCAAAAACCAGTATCGGGAACGTGCCACTATACTAGCCGTCCAGAATGCCACTAGCGATATCACAATATCGCCGGCGGTGGCTTTGGTACAGTGCAAGATTACAGTGAAGTAATGAACCTCATCGAAGCCTGCAAACAGGGGTAGCTGCAGCAGCTCCCAAACAAAATGCAGAAGGAAAGCGAAAATCGCGATGTGAAGCTCGGGTGTGTTCAGCGCGGCATTCTTGGTGATAAAAGTCTCTCCGACCGTGAACGAAGACATGCCTGTAGCTACCTGACTGAGCGTAGCCAAGCCGTTGTCTTTATCATAGCCGAAAAAAGGAGGGGGCTCGGCGTGGAGCCCTCACTTCTTTCGAGGTGCCGTCGGTATTACTCGGTGGTTTGCTGCTTCTGCATGGCATCCATCATCTCACGGCAATCCTTCATCATCTGGCGCATTTCGGACATCATGTTTTCATCCATCATCATGCCTTCATCCATCATCATGCCGCCCATCATATGCTGCTTGTTTCCTTTTTCAGTCTCCTCCGTTGCGGCCGAGACGGCGACACTGGCGCCGCTTGTTACTAGGGCGGCCAACAGAATGCTATAGGTCGTTTTACGCATCATTTTCTTTACCTCATTCAGGGTTTTGTACGTTAGATGATTCGACAACAGGCGCGGCCTGCTGTTCGCCTTTCTTGCCCTTTCCAGGTTTCATGCAGACGGCCAACATCAACAAACAGGGCAAAAACAGCAGGAGGCTAGGCAAGGAGCTTATGAATAGCTCCTTGTTTAGGTTCAGCAGGACGAAGCTGACACCTGCCACCATTATCCCCGTCGTCAACGGACGCCGGATCAGTAAATCGCGCCCTTTCACATACAAGTTCATCTCTGACTCCCACTATTACCAATGGGCGTTCAGCCCGTTGCTTGGTGTGACTAGGCGCAGTGCTCACTCTTGGTTTGCTTCCCGACTAACTTGCGGGCTTTGCTGCAGTGACTCCTGCAACATTTTAGGTGCCTGGGCACGAGGTACGTTGGTCAGTGCATAATCACTACCGTCTTCTGCCATCGCTACCGAAGAGGCGAACGCCAGAACTAGCGGAATAATCACTTTGGTTAGTTTGTTCATTTGACACCTCACTGTTGGGAATGTCTGTAGAGTAACGGAGTGAGGCTGACGACAAGCTGATGACATCATTACAGTTTCGTAATGTCAGGCCATATGGCTCTAGCACGGCAAAGTAGGTAGCATCGCCGTGCTAGAGCTTTGCGGCCAAAGTGACAACAAGTTATGCCTTGGTCCTTCGGCCGATCATGACTTCATTATTTTAGGAAGCGATTCCATTGGATTCTCTCTCTTCTATCGGCCTGCTTGGCGCGTTTGCTGGTGGTCTAATATCCTTTTTTTCACCGTGTACTTTGCCGCTCTTGCCTGGCTACCTTTCCGTCGTCACGGGAGGCAGCGTCAACAAACGGGACAAGAAGATCGAAGCATTGATACTCAGCGTCTTCTTTGTCACTGGGTTCACGCTCGTGTTCATGATTTTGGGGCTGGGTGCCAGCTCACTCAGCCAGTTGCTTCGGGGCTATCGCGAGGAGCTCAACTGGGTTACGGGGTCGGTAACGATTCTGCTGGGGATATTTATGACCGGCCTGTTTAACGTGCCGATTTTCCAGCGTACGTTGCAATTCAGCCCTCGTTTCCGAGGTGGATCGCCGCTGTCAGCTACGGTTTTTGGCGTCTCGTTCGCCATCGGGTGGACGCCCTGTATCGGCCCCATTCTCGGAGCAATTCTAATGGCGACCTCCAATGCGGCCGATGCGAAGCATGGAATGGTTTATTTAGGAATGTATTCAGCCGGCATGGCGTTGCCCTTTTTGGCTAGCACGCTTTGTATCAATAGCTTTAGCCGCCATAGCAAAAAGCTTGGAAAATTCAGCGCTTACATTCGGCCGGTCGCAGGTACAACGCTGATCATCATGGGAGTAGTGATCGTCTCGGGCACTCTGACGCGTCTCGCTGGCTTCATGGTTGAGCTATTCCCCTCCCTAGCGACCCTAGGATAAGGAGTTCAGCTCGTTCACATACGGCTCAGGTATACCGAAATCACCGTCAGCTTTGAGCCGATTGTGGCAGTTCTCAAATAACTGGCTGAAAAAGTTAGGCTAGCCAATAGATATGCCGTCGGGAAGGCGCGGTTTGGGGGCTATCAACCGAAACCCTAATCCTCTTCACTCCTCCGAAGCCTGATGACAACCAAGTCCTGATCTCTGCAAAGCGCCCCAGCATCGCTACGCAAATAAAGCGCCAACTCGCCAGGGCTGGCATCAGAGCGATGCCAACGTATTGCAGCGAAGCAATTTGACAGCCGACTTGATGGGCTGCCAACAATAACTGATCGTTATTTGGGCTGACGCACAACACGTAGATAGGGTGTTTTCTCGTCCCAACCCTCGGGGAAACGCTCCTTAGCCTCCTCATTTGAGACGGAGGGCGCGATGATGACGTCTTCGCCGGTCTGCCAGTTTACCGGGGTCGCCACCTTGTGTGCGTCGGTGAGCTGGAGCGAGTCTATAACGCGTACGATTTCGTCTATATTGCGTCCTGTACTCGGTGGGTAGGTCAACATCAAACGTATTTTTTTGCTGGGATCGATAATGAAAACGGTCCGCACCGTTACTTTGGGATCCGCTTTGGGATGAATCATCCCGTAAAGCTCAGCGACCACTTGGTCCTCGTCGGCTATTAGCGGGTAATTGAGATCTGTGCCCTGGGTTGCTTCGATGTCCTTGGCCCAACCGGTATGTGACTCCAATGGATCGACGGACACACCGATCAACTTGACGCCGCGCTTGTCAAATTCACTCTTACGCTTGGCGAACGCGCCAAGCTCCGTTGTGCAGACAGGCGTATAGTCAGCAGGGTGGGAAAACAATACGGCCCAGCTATCGCCGAGCCACTCGTGGAAACTGAGGGTTCCTTCCGTTGAGTCAACCGTGAAGTCAGGGGCTATTTCTCCAAGCTGTAGGGTCATAACAAGCTGAATCACACCGGGTTTCGTGGAGGCCTCAACTCTTGAGAGAATGAGGCATGAAGAAATCCAATAGCTATTCCCCC
>LAZR01000332.1_pt1 | contig 43333 bp, 75 predicted proteins | sample 329461 | NCBI WGS metagenome assembly LAZR01 (sample SAMN03002196, study PRJNA259156) | marine sediment metagenome | biome: sea floor; feature: Hydrothermal impacted sediments; material: marine sediment; isolation source: Loki non-amplified sample from Loki's castle hydrothermal vent sediment ...
ACAAAGAAGCGGCCACCATAAACCCCTGGATAAACCCTGGACCGGAAAAAGTCCATATTTTCAGGGCTGAACCAACGGCCCCCGACCTTCTCATGGGCCCTTTGAATTGCTCCGACACTCTTGAACTTTCCGTTTGCACTCATGCGCTCCCCTCCTCTTAGGCTGTGTGATACTTCCAGCCGAGCCATAACAAGGCCCACCTTGCTAACTCTCGCGCCGAGGCATCATAGATGGAGCCAAGCGGCGCACCGCCTTGGATGGCGTCTCTTTTGTCCTCAACAAAGTAGAATATGCCGCCCGCGACTCTGGGCGTGGCAAAGCACCCGGCCTTGATGCAACAGGCGGGGACGCGATAGCAAAAGCGTAACTCTGCGTGGGTCATGGTTGGGGGTCCTCTCGGTCGCAGGAGCAAACTGTATATGCACGCTCCGTCACTTGGCCGTCCTCGGTGATCCATTCGTCCTTGTGGATATGGTCGTAACCATGCGCTTTGGCTGCCCGCCTCGCCTGCCCCTCGGTGTCGTAGCAGGCGACCTCGCAGCCGATAGGCGTATGGCCCCGTGCTAATCTAACCTCGTTGCGGGGCATGGCCGAATCCTCCTCTGTGGGGTTAACTCCTTACTATTTAATATAGGTCATCTGTTGACGCCTGTCAATAGTCCTGGGCGATTATTCCTTGATTCGGGACGATTTATTTGATAGCCTTCCAGACCAAAAAGGAAGGGACCTCAATGGCAACCGAGGTGCTTGAGACTACAAGGCCAGTCTGCGGGGCAAAGACGACCACAACAGGGCACCCCTGCAAGCTCCTGGCCGTACTCGACTCCCCGATAAAGCGGTGCAAGTGGCATGGTGGAGCGCAGCCTGTTGGCCTAGCACATCCCAACACGACTCATGGTCGCTACTCGAAGCACCTGGGCTGGACCCTGGCGGAGCGCGTAGAGCACCATTTGAAGGATCCCGAGCTCATGAGCATCACGGTCAGGGTCGCGGAGCTCACGGCTTTACGCAACGTCTGGATGTTGAGGCTTGAGGCCGCCGGCCACCGGTGTGAGCATTGTGGGATAGCTGACCTTGATTTAGATACGATGAAAGAGCTTGTTGCGGTCATTGGCGAGGAGGTCAAGGCTATCGAGAAGGCAGGGCGTCTTGAGGTCCAGCGTGGGATGGTGCATGTCCGGTTCTTGGACATTCTTGTTAGTGCGATATTGGAGGCAGTAGCCCTTGAGTATGGAGACAGAGAGAAAGCAGCCGAGCTCTTTACCCGTGTCATCTCTGGATTACGCCTCCCGAGCGGGCATGAAGTGGCTGTCACGGACGACGAAGGCGGCGATCGCTGAGATCTCCGGCACCACCAGGGAGCGGATCGAGCGGTCTTTCTGGATACGCGACAAGCACGGGAACATCATCCCCCTGAAGCTCAACCTCACCCAGGATCGCCTTATGACTGCGATAGAGGGCTGTCAGGCGGCTGGCGCCCCTGTTAGGATTGCCGTCCTGAAGTCTCGCCAGAAGGGCGTAAGCACGCTCATAGAGGCCGTTCTCTTCGATACGGTGGACAGGAGCCCTAATAAGTCTGCCATCGTCATTTCGCACGATAAGACCTCCTCAGCCCACCTTCTGCGTATGTCCATGAGGTTCTACCACAAGCTCCCCGAGCAGGAGCAGAAGCCCTTGAAGGCAGAGTCCAAAGAGCTCATCCAGTACCAGATGCCCCACGACTCCGACATGAGGATTGACACGGCCCGCAACGTCGGGGCTGGTGCTTCCTTCACTCACCAGTACGCTCACCTGTCCGAAGTCGCCAGATTCGGGGAGGACGGCGTAGACCCGGCTGAGTTGTTCGGCAACCTCATGCCATCCATCCCGTCAATACCTGATTCAATGGTGTTCGTCGAGTCAACTGCCGAAGCGCACGGGGACTTCTTCCACAACCTGTGGAAGGATGCAAAGGCGGGCAACAACAACTTCATTCCTTTGTTCTTCCCGTGGTACTACGGCGAGGACTACGCCCTACCGTTCAAGGACAACGGAGCTAGGCAAGACTTTGAGGCCAGCCTTGACGATGAAGAGGTAGCGTTGCGAGAGCAGATAGAGAGGGAGGCACTACCCCTCGATGTGCTGGAGCAGTTGCATTGGAGGCGATGGGAGATTAAGGACATGCCCTCGAAGGATGAGTTCCGAAGGGCATACCCCTCCAATGACGTTGAGTGCTTCCAAGCTGCTGGTGTGTGTAGGTTCGATAGAGGGGTGATACTCAACGACATGCTTCCAAACTGCCACCCACCCCCCCTCGAAGGTGTATTAGAGGAGGTTGATGTAAATTTCAAAATTCCGTTTGGTTTGGGTGTGGGGACCGAGAAGGTTATTCAGTTGAAGCCTGACTCGGGTGGCTGGTTTAAGGTTTGGGAGGTCCCCGTGAAAGGTCGTCGTTATGCGATTGGCGTTGATACTTCGGAGGGGATTGAGACGGAGGACTCTGTGACTGACCCTTCTTCTGTTCATGTGGTCGACATAACGAATGGTCGCGTGGTGTGCGCGATGCACGGGTATATTTGTCCCGATTTGCTGGGCGGCGAGTTGGTCAACTTGGGGCAGTACTATGAGGGGGCTTTGATTCTGGTAGAGGCAAACAACACGGGCTTGACGACGTTGAAGGCATTGAACCGTTTGCGATATCCGAGGATTTACCATCGGTCGGTGGAGGAGGAGCGCGGTCGTCGTCAGACTCGCAAGATGGGGTTCAAGACGACTTCTGTTACGCGCGGTCCATTGATTGACTTCTTGGCGGGCGCGATAAGGGACAAGGAAATCTTTGTCCCCGACTCTGATGCGCTGGACGAGTGTATCGGTTTTGTGCGGAACAAGGCCGGGAAGTATGAGGCCGGTACGGGGGGGCACGATGACCGGGTGTTTTCCCTGGCCTTGGCATGGAAGGGCCTGATGGAGTTGCCGGCGTATGTTGATCCGCCGGATGAGCGCCCGGAGGGCTTTGCGATAAATTTCGATGATTTTATTGACCAGATAGAGAAGGAGAATCGTATCGGGCTCAAGAGGCGTGGGGCTTATGGGTAGGTGGTGGCACAACGACCTGAACGCCCCCATTGACTACCTTGAGGCCTTCAAGGCTGGCGTGAAGGAGGGCCTGCGGATGTTGAAAGAGCCCGCGGCTCGGGGGGGCTCGCACCACGATTGGGATGCCGTCCAGCGCCGGTTTCTTAATCAGCCCAAATACATGCTGTGGTGGGCCTACGGGTTCACTTACTCCGACCCGTGGGACCTTGCAATAGCGGGGGTGTGATGGCCGCGCCGGAAACGTCGGGGGGCCTACAGCTAAGGCGGGCGACGGGATTTCGGTGAAAAGGCGAGGGGCGTATGGATGAAGGGGCCAGATTAAATGTCTTGGGTCTATGTTCCGGCATTGGAGGAATCGAGCTTGGCCTTCATCGAACTGGAGGCTTTAGAGCTGTCTGCTACGTTGAGAAAAACCCTTGGTGCGTGGCTGTCACTATTAGTCGAATCAAAGATGGTCTGCTCTGCGATGCCCCAATCTGGACAGACCTCAAGACCTTCGACGGTAAGCCTTGGCGTGGAGTTGTGGATTGCATCGCTTCGGGCTTCCCGTGCCAGCCAGTCTCTACTGCCGGCAAGCGACTCGGCGAGGAAGATGAACGGTGGCTCTGGCCCGAAATCATCCGAATCATTTGCGAGGTACGACCCCGAATCGTCTTGCTGGAGAATGTCCCAGGGCTCCTTGTTCGAGGGTTTGGACGAGTTCTCGGAGACTTGGCCGAGGGCGGGTATGACGCGGAGTGGGATGTCATTTCAGCTGAGTCCGCTGGTGCGCCGCACCTCCGAGAGAGAGTGTTCATTGTGGGCTACTCCAGCGAGTTGGGATTCGGTGGGGAGTACAGGCGGGGGACAGGGACGGAGCTTGAGGACGGACGTGAGGAGGTGGCCCACGATAACAGTAGAGGATGCGGGTCGGAAAGGAAGCGCAGAGGGGTGGAAGAAATACGAGGAGAAGGGCCAGACCTCCCAATGGCGGTTACGAAACTGGGTCAAGGTGTGGCCCACGCCGACGCAGAGGGATTCACGCACATTTTTGGGGGCGGCAAGGCGGCCATATTGGCAGGGTGGAGAGAACTTGGTAGCGACGGCTGGTGGAACGCTGAACCCCTATTGGGTCGAGTGGCTCATGGGGTTCCCAATCGGGTGGACCGCCTTAGAGCCCTTGGAAACGCCGTAGTGCCACAGGTGGCCGAGGTTGTGGGTAGGATGATTTTAGAGCGGGAGAACCGCGTGGGTTTGAAACGTAGAGGCGCATATGGATGATCGCTGGTGGGCAAACGCGGGGATTCCGGCGACGGCTTGGGAAGCCCTAGACGTAAACGCTTTTGCGAGGTATGAGGCGCTCCATCTGGGGCGTCTTTTTCAGCCTAGATATATGATGTGGCGGACCCTTGGGAGGCGGCTCGCATATGTGGAGGCGTCAGACCTTCCCCCTGCGGGGGTGTAAATGATAATGCAGACTGAGCGCAACCGTGTGGCGGCAAGGGGAGAGTGATGAAGAACCCAAGGATTAGGTTGTTCGGCTACAAGGTCGTCACGCAACTTCTCATCAGGCTCGACCGAGTTAGGGACCGAATCATGCCGTGGGGCGAGAGGTTTCAATACAGAACAGATAGGGTGTGTTACGTTCCCAACAGGACGGTTTTCTCATGTTGTGATTGCGGCTTGGCTCATTTAGTGTGGCCCCTTGACGGAGAGGATTTCAAGGAGCCCGCCTTCAGGATGCTCCCACTTCGTCCTTTCAACTATGACTATAGTTGGAGAATCGGCGCGCCCTCGGTTGGCTTTGACCTTAACGATGAGCCCGAAATAATCCAAGAGATAATTGACGCAGAGTTTGGTAAGGAGCCCCGATGACCGACCGCAACCGTGAGGATTTTTACAAATGCCCCCACTGCGGCCAATTCGAGGCCGGGGAGTTTCACTACAAGTATTGCTGGCTCACCGATGAACCCATCATTACCACGCAATACTGCCCTGTTTTGAAGCGGCGGGCGAAAAGGCAGGTGGAATTTGCTCTATGAGCAGCCTTGACCTATTCCTATGGTGCGTGTTTCTTTTTTCGCTGGAAGTGATGTTCGTTTTGTCGGTGTTGTTACTCGCATGAAAGGAGGGTGAGAAATGCCGAGCAAAGTTGTAAAGCGCGGATCGAAGTGGGCGGTGGTGGAGAAATCGTCCGGCAAGGTGAAGTCGCAGCACGACACCAGAAGGAAGGCCGAGGGTTCCCGTCGCATACGGGACTCTGCGAGGGAGAAAAAATGACTAGCTCCCTTTGGGTTTTAATAAGCGCTGTAGCTATCTTCGCCATGTGGTTCATCTTTAGTATAACTGTGATATATTACGAAATGCGAGCCATAAAAATGAGGAAATAAACCATGACGACAACCATATCACAGCTTGAGAAGAAAGCCCGGGGGAAGGCGTCGGCATTGGGCCACGCCTTGGGCCAATTAACGAAGTGGACCTACAAAGTCGGCACCGAGTTCAATCCAACAGGCAAAAGGGAAAGGCCGCGCCAAGGCGGTTCGTTGTATTGCATAAAGTGCGACAAAGGTGTAGTGCTCCGGGTTTCCCCGAGGACAGGGTTCCCGTGGACCGAGGAACATATCGCGGGCTTCGGGGTTCGGGATGAGCCCCCCGGCGGAGGCAACCCCGGAAGGCTCGGCAAGATGAACTGGTGGCAAGCCGAGTGTGGGCAGGGGGCATGAGTCGCCAGCGGGCTTGTTCTATTGAGGGTTGCGGCGCGGAACACTATGCGCGCGGGTGGTGTAAAAAACATTATATGCGTTGGTTTAGGTACGGAAGCCTCCTTGCAAGAGAAAAGGCGCCCAATGGTTCAGGTTACATCACCAACCAAGGACGCAGAATGGTCTCCCGCCTTGTTGATGGAAAACACCAAAGGACCTTCGACTATCGAGCCCTTGTTGAAGGAATATTAGGTCGCCCACTAAAGCAAAGCGAAGTTGTCCACCACATAGACGGCAATCCGCTAAATAACGACCATAGCAATCTGGTGGTCATGGAGGATAATATGCACAGGCACCTTCATTGCGCGATGGAGAAGGCCGAGAACACTTAATGTCATGGATTAACCCCAACCGCCGTTTGACATTGTTGCCGACGTAGCGTATAGGATGAAGGCATGACCCCCATATCCGCTGGTGACGGCTTGGTTTTTTGTTCTGACTGCGAGGAGCCGCTTGAGTCGGTCATCTTCGGCGGCGAGATACGGGCTTACTGCCGTAGTTGCGATTACGAAAAGCCGTGGTTGGACATGTTGGAGGGGGTGGGGGCGGTTCCCGTCAAGATAAAGATTGCTGTTGCCCCAAATGTGACCGTGGAGGTCACGGTGGAGAAGGACTTGCCCCCTGGGAGCATGATAGTCGGCTCCAAGGGGAAATTTATTGACATCGAAAAAGCGGAAGGAGAAGCAAATGCCTAAGCATCCTGGCAAAGGACAAGGAATCGACAAGGGTTCTCACAAGCAGCCATCGTCGCCCCCGAGGTTGGGTCCGTCCAAGTCGACCGGCAACCCGCAGAAGGTCGGCAAGGGGAGCAACCCCGGCGGCATCGAGAAGAGCCAGAGCAGGGTGAAGGGGAGGTAGGCGATGACTCCGACTACGGCGTTAGAGAAAAAGGCAGATGCGGTTGTCAAGGAACTCGAGGCCGCGAAGAAGAAGGAACTCCTCGACAAGACCCGAGAGCTTTTGAAGGTTACGGAATCGAAGCTCAAGACCTTGGAGAGCATCGACGAGAACGATGCCTTTCCAAAGAGCGAACGGGAAGAACTGCTTGAGGAGTTTACGGATCGCGCCAGCGGCGAACTGGAGAAGGCCGGTCGGGAGATGGCCCTCGGCCTGGTCTATCTCAGCATGGCCGAGATTAAGGCCGAAACGTCGAGATTCTTTCCCCCGACGATGAAGCCGGCGGCGGTCAATGCGATGGTCAAGTGCATGGTCGTTGAGACGTTCGCCAAGAAGTACGTCATTCCGGCGCTGGCGAAGGAAAAGCTCCGGATTAAGCAAGGCGAGGTCCAGCCCGAGATCATGCACCTTCGCATCGAGATTCAGAGACTCCTGGGGGAGCTTGGGAAGTAAGCGAGCATTACGATGATTAAGAAGTGGTACATTTGGCTGCTGATCGTTCTCTTGGCCGGCGGAATTGGGGTTTGGTTTTTTGCCCCCGTCACGCCCTTGCGGGTGACTATATCGAGCTTCGAGTTTCACAATCAGGCCGGGAACGATTGGTTGCGCGTGGTGTGGAAAATCTACAATCCCTCCTCGTCCTATGCCGAAGATATTATCGTAGAGACTGCTCACTTTGATGGGGGGTCGTGGTTGAGCCCTATCAAGAGTTCGAGCGGCTACACCATTGCGGGGGGGGATTTTACAGAGTTCGTCACCACGATGGCGACTAGGGTGGCCCCGAAGTGTTATCTAGGCATCGGGACGATGACGATTAACGAAACTCCTACATCTTACAATATGTGTCAAGCCCAAGAGCCTCCCATGTATCTGCAAGTGAAGGTCCGGTGGACGGCGGCGGGCTATTTCCGGCGCGAGGTCGTGAGAGGCTTTGCTCTGAGGGCAGAAGGCCACAGGGAGGGCATCTGATTGCCTCTTAGGTTTCCCATACGTCCCGAAGGACTCACAAGCGGTCCTACGCTTAGGCCGTCAGGTGGCCCCAATGGCGCCCCCACCTACGAGATGTGGAAAAGGCGCATCGGGGCTTCGCTTGCCCGTCGGGACGAGTGGAAGGAAAGCGTAATACGCTTCTTTGTAGAGCTTCGGGGTGAAAGGGTCATAACCTGGGGCGCAGAGGAGATGCAACAATACTTCGACTTCTGGGTGAACATCCTCTACTCGAACGCCAAAATCCTCCTCGGGCATATTTACTTCCAAGACCCCAAGTTGATCGTTAAGAAAACCACCGACAGGGTGATTGAACTCGCGCCGATGATTGAAGCGTTAGCCCAATACTACCAGCGAGAGTTGAAAATTAAGAGGACCAACCAAAAGGCCCTCATAAACGGAATAATCACCAACCTTGGGGTAACAAAGACCGGGTACAAGGCAATCTTTGGCGAGCCCATTGAAGCCGTAGATGAGAGAGACGAGGACAGCATCGCCGTCACCGAGCGAAGCCTGAGACAGATGGGGCTCCTAAAAGACGAAAAGAAGGGCGTTCTTGACCCTGAGAAATATCACGAACTTATCGCCGACGAGAGGCCCTTCGTAATAAATGTCTCCCCATTCGATATGCTCTTTCCGGTAGGCTCGAAGGAGATGGATGAACTTCAATGGGTTGGTCAAGAAATTACGACCTTTCTCTCAACCGTTAAGAATAACCCCCTCTACCCGAAGGAACTTACCGAAAACCTCCAAGGAACTCATATTGTCGAGATGCCCGAAGGACGCAGGATGCTTGGCATCGATAGGGACGCTTTCGCGGGCGACGAGGAATATAAAATCATCCGAATATATGAAATCTATGATATGAAAAACAACCAGTTTCACATCATAGAGCCTACGGTCCGCGACTTCCTTCATTCATCGGCCAATCCCTATGAAGTGCTGGACGGGCACCCCTACGACTTCTTCCAGCCCTGCATTTCTCCAGGGAAAGACGTTTACGGAACCCCCCTACCGAAGATAGACGAAGCGGTAAGGCTTGAGTACGTCACTATCCGGCAAAGGATTATGGCCCACATTGACAAGTTTGTTGCGAGGCTGGCAGTAAGGTCAGATGGTTTAGATGAAGCCACCCTTAGACAGGCAAAGCAGGGCGACCTTGGCTCCATTATCATAACGACGGACGACCCCAACAAGGTTTTTTCTGGAATGCCCAATCCTGGCATCGACCCTGCGACATTTATCCACCTAAATCAGTTACTGAATGACCTTAGAATTTCAACAGGCATTTCGGAAGCCAAGAGATCGGGAGAGGGTAGGAGAAAAACCAAAGGCGAGGCCGTTCTTATCGAAAAGGGTTCCGATGTAGCCCTGAGCGTTGACCAAGATAAAGTCGATGACTTTGTGACTGGTCAGGCCCGAAGGTTGGTCCAGGTGATTCTCAGGTTCGTGGACTATCCCATCGCTCTGATGTTTGCAGACCCAGGCCAAGCGGAGCAGGAAAGGGCGGTTATTCCATCGGAGGACATTCGGGCAGAGGTACATTTTTCCGTCAAGGTCGGCTCGTCGCAACAGCCCAACCCGGAGCTCGATAGGATTCTCAAGACGGATTTGTTCTCTCTTGCAATCAATCCAGCGACGAGGGAAGCGTTGGGTTTTCAAGGAAAGGCCCCCGATTACGTCCGGATGTTCGAGGATGTCGTCGCCGCCCACAACCTTCCCAATCCAGAGGACTACCTAGTGGACCTTCCCCCGCCCGAGCAAGAATTAGAGGAGGGTGAAGAGGGCGGGCAAGAGCCAGCAAACATACTCCAGGCACTTGCGGGGGGCCAGCAATGAGATTTCGCCTGAAAGTCCATTGGCCTTGGTTTGCGCTCCTCGGCGGCTTCATCCTTGTCCTGTGGACCGCCGCCATCTTTCACATTCGCTTCTATCAGGCAAGGGCCGACTGGTACGCTTCGTCTGCCCTTTACGCAGAGAACGAAGCCCGCATGGAGCAAATAAATCAGAAGTGGGAGCGCATCATAGCCCTTGAGGAGGCATCCGGAGATATATCTTCTAAGCACACTCGGGACCTTTTTAAGTCTCTAGCCAAACTTCAAATGCGAATGACCAAGGCTGAGGACAGGCTGGACATTATCGGGGAGCGCTTGGTAAAATGGCGACTCCTAAACCCGTAAGGGTTATGGTACGATACTTTGTTCATTGCGCGAAGGATGTGCTTGAAATATACAAGGAGCGTTGGAGGCTGCTGTGGGCAGGAGAGTAAAGGAGCGATTCATCTATTGCCGGGAGCAAAAGAAGGTCGTTCCCGCAGGAGAGGTCAAGCACTACCGGGCTGGCATCGGGCCAGCGGTGCAAATAATCAAGCCCCATTTTAACCCTTCATTGGGGCAGTACGTTACCTCCAAGAACGACCTGCATAGAAAGTTTGAAAAGAAAGGGCTTGCGCCAATCGAAGATTTCCCTCATTGTAAGGAGGGCGTCCACAAGACCGTCCGGACGAAGCCGGACATAAAGGACGCGATGGAAAGGGCTCGGGCCCGATTGAAGGAGCGGGGCGAGATATGAAGTGCGGCTGGTGTAAAAAATGGAACCCAGGGCACAGGCCCAACGATTGCGAGGAAAGAACAAAGCCGCCCGCCTTTTTTTCGGCTCTGATTCGTCGAGCCCTGATGCGAGACATTGAACGGGTGGAGAAGGGGTTGACCCGATGACCAATCGGAGAGCAAAGCCGAAGAAGGTTGTTCGAGCGGCACAACCCCCGCCCGAGACGATTACGATGTCCATAATAATACCTCCTGATGCTCCTCCGTTTGTTGAGGGGCCGCTTAACGACCCCATCAGGGCATACGGAATTTTAAAGATAGGAGAGAAATTGCTCGACGCTTATTACGATGCGTTGAGGGAGAAAATGAAAAACGAGGAGCCTAGAATAATTCTTCCGACGACACACTAGGCACTTCTTCATAGGATAACGCCCCGCCGGCCAGCGGGGAAGTCCAAAGGGAAAGCATAGCCCTATCCGTTGCAACGGGCGGATAGGGTTTTTCTTTTTGGGCGTAACGGGCTATAAACGCGGCGGTTGGCAAACCGTCGCACCGGGCGGGGTGCAGCCGACCCCGCCCATCCCTAAATATCGGGCTCTAAATAGCGATGGTCGAAGCCGGACCATGGGGAGGACGGAAAATGCCAGGAGAAGTGGACGACAAGGGTAACCCAGAGGAGCGAACGGTCCCGCTCGAAGTGCTGACAGCGCAGGGCAAGGACAAGGACGCCAGAATTGCCGACAGGGATGAGGAAATTCAGAATCTCAACCGGCAAATTGCGGCTCTAAAAAGCCCGACCGAGGATGGTGGTCCTGCACCAACGCCGGAGGTAGAGGCTCCAGGGGACTACAAACCCGAAGATGTGGCCTTTATCGAAGGGCTGATTTCGAAAGCCGTTGGGGGCCTGGATAGTTCCAGGGTGGCCCCGATGGTGGAGATGGTGAAGTCGCTGTTAGAGTCGCAACACTCCGTTGGTCTGCAAACCAAAGTCTCCGCGATTAAGGAAGTGCCTCCAGAGTTTCAGCCGGAAGCACTTTCGGCGGAGATCGCGGCGGTCAAGGCAGAGGCAGGAGCGGCGGGCAGATTTATTACCGCCGAAGAGGCTTACGGGCAAATTATCGTAGGTAAGTTGCCCGAACTCCTCGAAGCCTCTGGTAAGACCTCGGAGGCAGAGCGTGTGAAGCTCCTCGCAGAAAAGAAGCTGACGGTTGCGGTACATTCCGGGGAAGGCGTGTCCCCAGAGATGGTGGGCACGGAAGGGCGTGAATGGTATGACAAGCTCCCCCATGAGGACAAGGAAAAGAAAGAGCAAGTCACCCAAAGCGTCTATCACAAAGTCCTTACTCGGTTGGGGATTCCGATTCCGCCAGCTTGAGGATAGCTAAATGGCGATTGGAGGCGCGGAAATCACAACCAAGATCCTCGCCGAAACGCTGTTCGAGCTCTCGCCCGTAATGGAGGACAATGTATCGAAGATGATACCTTTATTCTGGTTCTTGAGAGCCAAGGACCAGATGAAGGAAGTTACGGGCGCCAGAGATTTCCGCGAACGGCTGATGTACGGCAAGGGCTCTTGGGACTACTACGAGAAATGGGGAACTCTGGACATGACGCCTCAAGAAGGCTTCACCCATGCCATCTACACCCAGGTAAGGGGTGCGGCCCCGATTGTTCTTGAGGACTGGGAAGTTCTCCAAAACGCCGGTGTCCATCAATTAGGGGACATCGTGCGCGACACCCAAGTTCAAGCCGAAATCACAATGGGCGAGGGCCTGGGGGTTGACCTCTTCAACGACGGGTCTGACTCGGCTCGGATTCACGGGCTGAGGTTTCTCATCGCAGACGATCCGACAACCGGAACGGTAGGAGACATCGACAGGTCGGACGCCCTCAACATTTGGTGGAGAAACCAGGTCAAGACCACGGCGCTTACGTCATTCAAGGCGACGTGGCTCGATGGCTGGCACCACCTAGAGGAAACCTACCTCGATGCGTCGAAGCGGTCGAATGACAGCCCAAACTTCTGTGTCACGACACCGCTGATCTACCGTTTCTACACAGCCGGCCCGACGGACAGGACTCGCGTAGGCACAAACGAGCTTCTTGCCAAGGTCGGCTTCGCAAACGCCGCGTTTCACGGTGCCGCCGTGGTGTACGATGAGAATTGTCCGGCGGACCACTTCTACTTCCTGAATACGCGGTATCTCAGGATCAAGGTTCTCAAGGGCGGGAACTTCCGGATGTATCCCCCGGCCTCGCCCGCCAATCAGCCCTGGCTGGCCGTCTCGGCCATAGTGCTGATTGCCCAGTTAACCATGAGCAACGCCGCAAAGCAGGGCGTCTCAACCAACATCACGGGTTAGGGGGAATGATGATGAAGCGAATACTTAGAAGCCTCATCGTGTCGGCCCTCATCTTCGTGATGGTTGCGCCGGCATGGGCAATAAGAACCCCGAGTTCCATCGGAAGAACGGATTCCGATTGGATCATCATAAACGTCCGGAACGTCTGTCACACAGCCGGCACTACGAACTGTGTAATGTTTGCCGGCGAGGTCGTTGAGTGGGTGGTTGGAGCCACCAATCCAGGCGTGGACGTACAGAAATCGAATACGAATGACAGCCCCTTAATTGCGGGGCTCATTGTTGGTCCGGCCTCTGCCGTTACGTCCAAGAGCGGGACCGTGGCCTCTGGTGAGTTGGCGGCGATGTTGATATACGGGTATTACGCCTTCGCCATGACCACCGGAACCCTGGTCAACGGGGACATCCTCGGGACCTCTACCACTCTTGGTGTAGCGGATGTTTCGGCTGGTACGGCGGGTACAATTCTAGGGACGATTATTGCTGATAGCGTCTCTGGTGCGCCGTCCAACACCAACGGGGTTTTCATCGACGTTCGATAAACGCGGTGACGGGGGGAGGGGCCGAGTCTCATAGGCACCCTCCGTGAGGCACCGCTCAAGTGCATCCCTCCCCTCGTCAATGGGGTTCTTCTGCCTCAAAGCAAGGAGGGTGTCATGGTAAGAGGGTTAATATTCTTTCTAGCGGTACAATCGTTTTTCCTCATCCCGCAGGGTGGGGCTACGGGTTACGCTAGAGTTCCCCCAATTGGGGACAGGGTTACTACTCCGCGTGAGCTCCTGACCTATTGGGCCATCTACGGCCTTATAGGTTGGTGGATGTGGAAGGGCGACAAGACAATTGCTCAGAGCAAGTGGCTGGCCGCTTTCGTCGTTTGGTCTGCCTTCGGGGTTATCTATCCCCTTTCCTTCACGATGCAAAAACTTTTCTTTTATGTAGACCCTGTCGGGCTCAAGTTTTTCCACTCGGCCTTATTCTTTTCTCTTGCATGGATTATTCTGAGCGGCTCCTTGGGGCGCCTTGACGTTTTCAAGGTGAACACGGCTCTAGTGATTATAGGGTCTGTCCACGCAGCTATTGTTTTACTTCACGTTGCCGGCTATCCCGCGATTGGGTGGCTTCCATTATTGAAAAACCCTAAGTGGCACCACGCGAAGCCCGAACACGTCATCGGGATTGTCGGGAATACTTGGCACATGGCGGCGTACTTGGCCTTCATCTTTCCCTTGACGCTGGATCGGTTCAGGCCCTTCCCCAATTATCTTATTTACGGGCTGATTATCGGTGCCCTGATAGTGACCAAGAGTTCATCTTCGATGGTCGCGGTTTTGGCCGGATACATCACCTACGCTGGCCGGACGCTACTCATAGGGTGGCGCCGACTGGTGGTGGTGGGGCTGATAGGTGTAATTCCTGCGTATGTTCTCTTCATCGACAGGCCGGCTTATGCCGATTGGGACAGGTGGCAGATTTGGAAAACCACCATTCAAATGGTTCCCCTCCCAGGCCAGAGAAAGACATTGCCAGCGAACGCATTGACTCAGGGAGAGAAAAAAGCGTTCCTTCCCGAGTCAAGTGCATGGTTGATAGGTTACGGAGCATCGGGCTACGCTCAGATATTCCCTCATATCAGCGGACAAGACGAGACGGGCCACTACTGGTTCAATTACCCCGGCTCTGGCCCGAAGAACATAGGTAAGCCTGGTTATCAGGGGCCGAATTGGAACCTCCACGCCCACAATGAGTATCTACAAGTGCTGTTCGAGCATGGGCTTGTGGGGCTGGTCATGGTGTTCGGCTTCATCTACTGGCTCTTTAGGCGGGCACGCGGGCTCATGGGGAGCCTCGAACTCCGGCGGTGCATGGGCGCGGTTGTAGCAATCCTAGTCCACAGCTTCTTTAACCCCACAATGCATGTCGCACAGCTAGCGACGGTGGCGGTGGTGGTTTCGTCGGGGGCTTATGTTCTCACAGAGAGGTAAAGGGAAATGAGCGTTTTGAGCTACGGCTGGTTTAGGAAAACGGTGGCGGCGTCGGGGACACCAGAGGCATTGAAGCCTAATGCGTTCAAGGTCTTATGGTGGACCCTGACGCCGATTCAGGGGAACTCGGGGGCGAACGTCTACGTTGGAAGCGACGACATGCCTCCAAGTAGCAACGCTTATCCTTTGACCATTGGTGAGCATTTCCCTTCGCCCCTGAGTGGCGGGCAGAGCGTTTTGCACGCTGGCGGGCTCAGGGATGACTTGAACAAGATTCAGATCGACGTGGATACAAGCGCTGACGGCGTGATTGTGCTCTACGCCAGCTATCCGGGGGATACGCCATGAAGCGCATAAATAAGAATCGAAGCTCGCCTAACAAATGCTTCGTCGTTGTTCTGCTTGCGGCGTTGTTTCTCGCCTATCAATTCGCTCCTCGGGTCTTGTACGTCGGCAGGCCGGAGGTGGCAATGGCGGTTTTTGGTGTTCGGGGGACGCCCTCGACGATAAACAAGGATATTACATGGAGGGACAGCAAAAAAATCAAGTTCGGCACCGACGGCGACTGCACTTTGGAGTACGACGGCTCCGACCTAGTGTTTACCTGTACGACTTCGAGCAGCGGGATAAGCTTCGACCTCGCCGACACGACCGGCACGTTAATCTTTGACAATAAAGGCAATAGCGGCGTTACAATGATAGCGTCAGGAACACTAGACTTTAACCCCGCAAACTTAACATTCTTTGGGGCGAACGTTACTAGCGGTGCTGGCCAAGTAGCCTTCGATAATGCTGCAACCCCGCCGACCTCCTTAGGCATTGACTCTTTTGCGCTCTGGTCGCAGGACATAGCCACAGGCCAAGCGGCCATGTTCCTCATGACGGAGAGTGAGGGTATTTCCTCCTGGAACAACCTGAATGGAACTACCAATAGGTGGGGCACGCAGGAAGACGTTGCCGATTCGGGCAAAGTCATAATGGCGGCCCCCTCAAATGGAGGCTTTGGCTTTGCAAGGCTTGGTGATGCTGAGTATGCGTTGTTTACCTTTACCTCTGCCGCTGCCGTGACGCTCATATCTACAAGCGGTGCCAATGTCGGAACCACGGAGGATAACGATACTACCTTCAACATCTATGACAACGGGACCGCCGTCGGGTTCAACAATGAACTGGGCTCCACGCTCAACCTATTCGTCATGGTCTGGTACGATTAATGCGTAATTACCTCCAGATGAAACAACAGGTTCAGCGTCGGATTAGGAACACGACCATTTCCACGGCCTCGGCAGACATGGGGGACTGGTTCGAGGGGGCCCGCGAGTGGTTAATGCAATATAATTGGCGGTGCCTACGTTTTACCTGGACCTTTGTTACCGTAGCATCTCAAGCCGAATACGGACTTACGCCTCTAATATCGGATATTAGGGTTGTCAAGTTCACGACGGATATAGAAAAGTACCTGTTTCCGAAAGACCTCCAAGAGATTGACCTCCGCGATCCAAATCCTTCCACGACCACTTACCCGAACTTTTACTATTTGAACGGAACGAGGAATGTAAAGAATCAGCCCTCAAGCGCATCGGTGGTCACGGTTTCCTCAGACGATGCGTCCGACGACACCCAAAAAATAAGGATAACCGGGCTGGTAGGAGGGATTGAGAGAACGGAGGAACTTTCCCTTAACGGGACAACGGACGTGGTGGGCTCCTTGAGCTTTACAGAAATTCTCTATGGTCCGGCCCTCGATGCTGTGGCTGTGGGCGTTATTACGGCCACAAGCAACTCAGCCGCCGTGACACTCGCCGAGCTACCACCCAACAAGATTGCGGTTGATTACACGACTTTGGGGCTCTATTTGACCCCTTCCACGGCGGGCAAGACGCTCACCGTTAGGGGCGACATGGAGCTTGCGGTTTTGGTCAATGACGATGATATTTGGCCCGCCCAAGTTCAGCAACTAGGGATGCAGCACGTTTACGCCCGGTGGTTGGAATATGATGGGCACCAGAAGGCCGGTCCTGCGTTGGCAGAACTTTTTCACCCCCTGAGTGGTCGGCCAGGGCCGATGTTGAGTAGGGCTCTTATTAAAAACATGAGAGAGCTAAACAGGGTTCATTTTATTCAGGGGGGCAGAAGAGGCGTTAGCACACAAACCCTTCTCCTAGATGGCGACTTTCCTCCTGTTTGGTAAGAGGTTATGGCTAGACTTTATCAGCCTATTGAGATACTCACCCCGCTTGGGGTGAACGACCGAGACGCCCGCATGGGCGGCTACCCGAACGAGTCCACCAATTGCAGGAACGTGGACTTCTTCGGCGACCATATATCTACGAGGAAGGGGCGGGATAGGTACAACACCGCAAGGAACGGCAGCGGTCTTGACATTTACAGCCTCCACTATTTCACCGATGAGACGGGGGCTGGACACCTACTAAAGACGGCCGATGATGCAATATGGTTGGGCTCTGCCCTTTCTAAAACAGGGACGTGGACGAGCAAGAGGGCGGGATTCACGGCCGACAAGGTGTGGACCTCTACGACCTTCGTAGAAGGAACGAGAATATATCTTGCGCTGACTAATGGCGTGGACGCCCCCCAGAAATACGACCCGCAAACAGGGGACGTTACCGACCTATCAGACGATGCCGATCTGCCAAAGGGCCAACTATGCTTCACCCTTGCCGACAGGGTGTTTATAGGCCCCATGACCGCCACAGACCAGGACTTCAGATTTGAGCACTCTAAGGACCTCGACGTTGCGGGTGCGACTTCTTGGAGCGAGGCAAATAACTTCGTCCAGATTCCAGGCCGTAGCATACCAAAAGGCGGCGTGGTTATGGGCGATGTAGCCTTCGTCCTCAACGAGGAGGAGATATTCGCCATTCTTTATACGGGTGATGCGGTCACGCCATTTTGGATTAGGCGCGTCGGGGACATGGGAACGCTCTCCTTCCAGACAATCAAGGTCCTTCCCGGCGAGAACGCATTTGTTTTTCTAGGCACAGACGGGATGGTTTATAAGTTCGACCTCCAATACAGGCTAGAAAAGATAGGCGTCAAGATTCCTGGCGTCCTATTCGGAAGCGATGACACCGATTTCAGCGGCCTTAACAAGGCCCAGATTGCAGGGGCCGTGGCCGGGGTTGACCCCGAATTGCAGAAATATATGCTCTTTGCTCCTGATGCCGGAGACTCGTACAACTCCTTGGCCCTCGATTATTATTGGGGTACGAAGCTGATTGACATTGACCCTGTTTCCAGAAGAGGGAGCGGTCTTTTCTTGGGCCAATGGTTCTACAGCGACGCCGACGTTAGGGCGATAGTGGTCGGGAGGGACAGCAACGATAAGAGGGTAATCCTGACCTCATCTGGCAAGCCCGACTATGTAACAGGGACGGTTTCCATAAGTGCTGGTGGTGTGGTGACGGGGAGCGGCACCGCCTTCGATCAGAGCATGGTGGGAAACGACTTCATACCTACTTCTACGGGTACGGCTTTTGTAGTTACGTCGGTTGCGGGAGCCACATCTCTCCAGCTAACCAGCTACACCGAAGGTGCTGTCGCCGCTGGTGAGGCGTTCACCATAAGCCGTCGTGGGATAGTCTTTCAACAGGACAGCGGGGCGAGCGACGACGGGGCGGCTATCGACTCTTTTTGGTTCAGCCGGTGGCACACACACGGACGCATGGACCTCTTTAAGCACTTCCCCGAGATGGATGTTATTACCAGGAATGTCGGGGATTGGTTATTGCAAGTAAATCACATGGTTGATTTCCAAGATGGCGTTGGCCTCCAGAAGACAATTAACCTTGCGCCGGACTCGGCGATAGTCGGGACGGCGATAGTCGGAACGGCGGTGATAGGATCGCTTGGGGCCGTCCCGAGAAAGGTGCCGACCAACTCTTACGGAAAGGCCATTAGGTATCGTTTCAGAACGAATGGCCTCAATGAGAAGTTCACGCTCTATGGATACATCCCCTACGTTGAGGCCACGTCCTGATGGTAAGGAGAACCTTTACGCCGCGACACCAATTTCCGGATATCCCTGGGCTGAGGAGGGAGCTTGATGAGATATCACGGATGTTCCTTAATCCAACCGCCGTGAAGAGGACTCCGTCAAGCGCGACGGATTCGGGCAACCAGGGAGATTGGACCTATGATTCAAGTTATTTATATCTTTGTACCGCGGATAACACTTGGCGCCGCATAGCGCACAGCACTTGGTGATTTATGAAAAACCGATTTTGGTCACGAGTGAATATTCTAGACCGGGACAGCTGTTGGATTTGGAAAGGAACCTTGAATAAGACAGGTGGTGGATATGGCACGCTCCAGCTTAACGGCAAACAGGCAGGGGCGCATCGAGTAGCTTATGAAATGGAGGTTGGGCCAATCCCCGAGGGAATGTTTGTGTGCCATCATTGCGACAATCCGCCCTGTGTAAATCCGTCTCACTTATTTGTGGGCACGCAGAAAGATAATATTCAAGATGCTGCTTCAAAGGGCCGCATGGCTTCTGGGGAACGACATGGGTTGAGGCTTCATCCAGGGCGTGTTTCACGAGGGGAACATCGTCCATCAGCAAAACTAACGGAGGAAATTGTTAAGGAAATTCGCCTGGACAAGAGAAGCGGTGTGGAACTGATGAAGATTTATGGAGTTAGCTCGTCTACCATAAGTGAAGCAAGAACAGGGGAGACGTGGAAACATGTTAAATAAAGGGTTGCGATTTCTACTTGGTAGCCTTTTTGTCTTTAGCCTCTTCCCGGGGACGGCTCAGGCCCACACCCCTATTTTGAACAAGGCCACCCTTCATGCGGCCACCAGGGGGCTCCGGGCCGATTACGAGAAGCTCAAGCGGGAGATGATGGAAGCCTACGCTTCGGGCGACCTTGGAAGAACCAAGGAGGAAGTAGCCAGGGCGACGAGGAGGCTGAACGGGGCTGATGCCGATATAGAGATTAGGCTCAACTTCATAATCCAGATGACGAACGAATATATCCAAAAGCCTTCGGACTATAAGGCCGTGAGGGTTCAATGGGAAATAGGCGAAACCGCAAAGCTAATCTTTGACCAGAGACGCCGGATCAAAAGGCTTCGGGGGATTGAGTAATGGGCGAAACCGTGGAAATCCCAAGAATTGCACTCGTAGCTATCTTGGATAGCATGAGGATGAACTGTGTGGTCCTTGAAAAACTCTTACGGGGAGAGCCGATAACGACCCTCGACCCTATCGAGCCGGTAGAGCCTTTCGACTTTGACGAGGCCGAGCGGAGTGCTCTTGAGGAGCCAGATGATGAAACCGAGTAAGCGGTTAGCAATTGCGGTCCTTGCCTTGGTGGGGGCGTGGTTCGTCGGCTCAAAGGCGCTGGCGGGCACAATAAGCCTTGGTAGGGTTTCGACGGGCGACACCATCACGGCTTCTTCGATTAACGACCCTCGGGCCACGCTCGAAGCCACTATCAACGGCGGGATAGAGAACGTCAACATCTCTGCCACCGCCGCGATAAGTGAGTCCAAGATTGCTTTCACAAGTGGTGGGCATGACCACGGCGGCGGCTCTGAGGGAACGCCTGTCGTCGGTGTGGCCCTCCAGGGCTATTTATTCGGCCTTGGCATATCCAATGCTGCGGGCGACACAGCCCACGATATTGACATAGCTGTAGGGCGTGCCACCGACTCAACGGACTCGACCAACCTTGCCGTTTCAGCCACGCTCACAGCCGCCATAGATACCCAAGGCATTAACGGGATGGACGACAACGATGATGTCACAAATGATGCCGAGGCCGACACCTGGTACGAAGTTTTGGTTGTCCAGAAAAGCGACGGGACGGCCATAGGCGGGTATTACAATAAGATAGCGACTTCGATGAATTGCCCGTCGGGGTACACCAATTGCACCTTTAGGATAATCGGATATGTCCGGACAGGCTCAGGAAACAATATCATCAACTTTACTCGGGTTGGAAGGTATTTCAGGTGGGATGACCCGATTAAGGATGTTGACGACAACACTATCACAAACGACACCGCAGAGACGGGCACCCTGACCGCACCACCTACTACGCTTGCCTTGGTTCGTCTAAGGGTTGCTTCTGATGGGGACCAGGGCAACTTTCTATTTGGTGGTCTGGTACGTCCCACGGGGGACTCCGACACTACGGCCAACGAGGACGAGTTTTGCATTGGAGTGGAGGCCCAATCCGGAGATGGTAGCACCGATGGAGTAGTTGGAGAGTGTACGGTTCTGGTGGATAGTAACTCTCAAATGGAATATATGGCTGTTGAGGATGCGAACACCACTACCGTTATAATCAACACCCTCGGCTATTGGGACACCATAGGGATTGAGTAATGGTAATAACCTATAAGTGTGAGGGTTGCGGGGCCTGTTGCACGGTGAATAACCCCTTTACCGGACTTGAGAGGTGTCCTAAGCTAACCGAGGATAATAGGTGTTCCATCTATGCTACCCGACCCGATATGTGCAGGTCGCGGAAGGTTGCTGATGCCCTTGGTTTGACGGACGAGGAGTATGATGAGTTAGCCAACGGGTCTCGCAGATTTCTACGAGAACTTGTTTACGGGGGTGATGTAAACCCAACCCCCCTATCAGGAGGAATTAAAGATGCTGTCGCTAGTTAAAAAGCTCTTGAGGGCTTTCTGGAACGGCTGGAAAGAGAGATGGGCCGAGTGGGTCGAGGAGAGCGTGTGGGGCCAAATACAAAACCCCCGCAGCGTTATCTTAGCCGAGCCGATTAGTGGGACGATGCTTGCTCTGATGGCCGCCCTAAGTGCCGCTGGCGGCATCGGGGGTGCTCTTTTGAAAAAGACCCCAAGTGCTCCTGCGCCCCTACCCACTCCCCAATTCGACCCTGGGAAGGCGTTGTCGAGCTTTCAATCTTTAGAGGCTGGACTTGGGGGCCGACCTGACTTCACTAGGTTTCTTGACAGCGCGACGGGCAGGGCTCTTTCTGGTGCGACCACGCGGATTTCATCGGCTCCTGTATTAAAACAGGCCGGTCGTGGCAGGGCGCAGAGGTCGGAGACGGCCAAGAAGTTCGGATTTCAGAGGACGGGCGGGTTTCTAAGGAGAGAGGACGAGGCCCAACGTGACCTCTTGGATGTGATGTCGCTGATTGGAGATAAGACCTTCGTTCAAATGCTCCAGAACTTCATACAGACACAGCAAGCCCCCCATGAGAGGCGCATTGCTGGCGCGACACGAATAGGCACCGCTGGCATGGGGCCACAGAGGTTCGGCCCGGTTCAGCCCGTAGACAATAGGCTTTCCGGGGCCGTTCAGGCGGGCGGTGAGTCGGCTGGCGACTTCGCGGCCCTCATGGTTCTGTTGCAAGCCATGCAGAAGATGGGCACCGGCGGTGGTGGCGGTGGTGGCGCAGGAGCCGGTGGCCTCTTTCCACTAGCGCCCCCGACAGCATAAATAAATGCCTAGCTTCGCTGAAAAGGTAACGAGGGCGCTCCAGACGGTTGCCAATATACAGGCGCAGCGCCAACGGGAAAAGGATCGGCGTGAGCGGCGAGCCGAGCGCGAGAGGACCCGTAGGCTTGAGGACGCGGCCCGCCGTGGTGAGGCCGAAGCCGCCGGGCTAGAGGAAGGATTGCCCGCCGTAGACATTGAGAGAAAATTACCATCGGCGAAATTGAGGACCAAAAGGATATTTAGCGCCCGCGAAGCGGGGATACCCGAAGAAGCAATAGCTGAAACCAAGGGCCGCCCTGGCGACCTTCCTCGACTCATTAGGGAAAAGGAACAGGAAACCAAAGTAAAGCAGCGGGGCCTCCTTGCCAAAGAAACCAACACGAGACGCCTCAACTTGGAAGGGGGCGCTATTGGGGTGCCACGCCTTGAAGGTGAGACAAACCCTCAATACGCTAAAAGAATTACGGCCGAGGAACTATTCAGAGGCCTCGATAAGCGGGGCAGGGATGTAAACTTGTTCCGCAGGAAAAACGAGACGCCCGAACAATACCAAAGTCGGATAGTGAAAGCAGAAAGAGCGCGCAAGGTAGAGACGGGGAAGGAAGCTAGGAAAACAAAGAGAACGGAGGACCTCAACCTCGAAGCCGCCGCATTGGGACTATCCCCGCGAGGCGTAGAGGAAACAAACATTGACCTCAAGAAGAGGATTGGGGTGGCCGAGGAAGAGAGGCGAACGGCTAGGGGCGAAAAGATAGACGTTCGGGCAGAGGAACGGTTTGACAAGAGGCAAGCGGCCCTCCTAAAGACGAGAAACGTAGAAAGGCTCAAGGGTGACTTGGTACGGTTTAGGTCTAGGGTCGCTGGAAGGTCAACCCCCATTACAACAACAAACGCCAAAGGGGAAAAAGTCAAAAGCAGAAAGATAATCCTTTCCTTTGAAGAAAAGGTGGAACTTAGAGGCGAAATGGAAAGGCTGGCGGCGGCAGGGATGTTCCCGAAGGAGGAGTTTGTTCCATCCTACTTACTCACGTTCGAGGAGATTGCCCAGGTTACGCAGGAGGTCCTCGCGGAGAACCCTGAATTTCAGACCCCTAGCTTCCTGGGGAGAGCCAGGAGGATTGCAAGCGATTTCTTTCATAAAGGGGCCATTGGTGCGCTCGCCCCTCTTCTAAGAGGGGAAGAAAAGGAGAGAGCACTTAATGTACTCCTCCTTGAGAAAGCAGACGCACTTATTCGGCTCCCGAAGCCAGCACCGAAGGGCAAGAAGCTCTTAGGAACGAAGCCCCCCAAGCCCACGACCCAAGAGGAGTTGAGCAAGCCCATCTCACAGAGGTCTAAGGAGTTTCACCTGCGACAAGCGGGCCTAAGGTAATGGCCGAACTAGAAAGAACAATCCCCTTCGATTGGGATGTTTATAATGAGACGCTCACGCCCGATGTGACGCGAAGGACTAATTCTGTTTTTGAGCTAGAGAGGCGCGGGGAGCTCCCGAAGGCACAGCTGGAGTCACTTCAAGAACTTCGCCGCCGCGGCCTTGTCCCATCCAGGCAGACCGACATTTCCTTGGAGCCAGAGCAGGAAGCCGAGTTCCAAGAATGGATGAGCACCGCCAATCCTAATATCGGCGACCCCGACGACCACCGCCAGCAATACGATTACCGCAGGGCGTTCCTGTCGGGGATGGTTCCACAGACCGACCCCGCTACGGGCCAGCAACACGGAGCCTCCACTTACAAGGCCCCTGACCACCCCAATAGGTTTGTCGAGAACGAACAAGGCGAACTCATAGATACCATCACCGGGCAGCGCATGGGGGCTGAGGCGGTGCCCAAGGACAACGGCGTTCAAGTCCACCTTATTAAAAAGGCCCCCTCCAAGAGAAGGCAACTTATTCGCACCCTGGGCGAGCTAGGGCTAGGGGAAGTCGAGGGCGATCCCCTGCCAGAGGGGGACGAAACGGAGGTTTCTCAGATACAATCGCCCTTCATGTCTGCCGAAGAAACGGAAGCGGAAAGGCTCGCAGAATTGGCGTTCTTGGGTACGGAGCCATATAGAGCGAAGCCGTTTGGGGGGATCGCTGGCCAGATTGCTCATGGCACATTCTATGCGTGGATGATTGGTGCCGCTGGCATCTATTCAATAGTGACGGCTCCCTTCACAGACGACGACCCGCTTGCGAAATTGCAGGAGCAATTAGCTGAGACACCGTTGGTGGAGGGCGGCGATACCTTCGCTGAACAGGTCGCCTTTGGTGCTGGTGCCTTCATTGGCACCATACCGCTGATGATAATAGGCCACCAAGCCGTCGTGGCGGCCCTGCCGGGTCTTTCTGCGACACTCGCTGGGAGAAGCGTCCAGGCTATGTTGGTTTTCATGGCCCTCCACCAAGCCCAGACGGGGCGAAAGATTGACCTTCTTGGCCTTACTAGGGCGGCGCTTACGGGGCTCATGCTACCGATAACGGGTCGGGTCGGTGGCACTTTGCGTCCCGCTCGTGCGGGCGCGGCCAGGTTCGGTGCTGGCACCGGCCTTGGTGCGACAATCTCTGCTCTCACCGGAGAGGACACGGAGAGCACCGTCCAACACGCCCTGATGACCGGCTTCCTCGCCCTGATAATGGGCCGGACAACCCACCTTCCTTTTAGTGAAAGGTCGAGGCTTCTAAAAGAGCAAGCACCAAGAGCCCGAAGGATACCCCCCACGGTTGAGGCCAAGATAGCGGAAGAAGAGGCCAGGTTCCAAGCGGCGCGAGAAGCAACAGCCAAGAGGCCGAGGACCGCCGAAGAAGAGCTCCTCCGGTTGGACCTAGAAGTGAAAGAGGCACCGGAGATACCCAACTTTGAAGAACGCCTTGCGGCCTCCGAGCTACTCGACCCGGAATTTACCGACCTGCTTAGAGCGGTTGATGAGGGCGAGGTTGGCCTAGAGGATGCCACAACATTCGTGACGGAAAGAGGGGCCGATGAGGTTTTCACCGTCGAGGAGCAAACGTCCTTAATAGAGCGGGCCGCAGAGGTTCCCGAGGAGCGGGCCTTCACCCTCCCGTCCGAGGAGTTTGCCCAAGAGGCCGCGCCCGTGGTGCCAGCAGAGGTTATACCGCCCACGGAGCGGGTTCCTGGCTTGGAAGATTTGGAGAAACAGACCGCATCTCAAATGACGGTTGAGGAGCTTGATGTTGCCATAGAAGCAAGAAGATTAGCAGACAAAGAAGGCTTGGTGGAAGTATTCGGCGAACAGGGCGCTAAAGACTATGAACGTCTTGAAAGAATAGCCAATACCTCTCTCGACCCCCAAAAAGCCGATAGGGCCTCTGAGGAACTTCAGGAAAGGTTTGGAGACTTAACTCCTGAACAGGAACGATTGGTGTTTGGACTTGGTGAAACCGAGCCAACCGTTGAAGAATTGCGGGAAATACGGGAAAGAAAATTAGACCTGGAGGGGGCAGGGCTTCCCCCCATTGACAAACCCCCGCCCCCCGAAGAAGCCGAACCCGCTCTTTCGAGAGAGGCTTTTCTAAAGAGGTGGGTTGAACAAATCGAAGCCGCAGAGGCCGAGCCCGCCGCCGCCGACACCGTCCCCATTCAGGAAGCCATCGACCGCCAAGTGGAGGTAGTCGAGGGCTCCAAGGGTGCTGAGTTCGAGAAGCAAAAGGCGGTCCTTGAAGAACTAATCGAGGCGCAGAGCGTAGGGATTCGTGATGTGTCGAGCACCTTTGTTGCGGAGCCGCCCGAGCTGGCGCCCCGCACAGAGATAACGCCAGCAGGGGAGCAAGCCCTTGTCCCAGGCACCCCGCGACAGGAGCCCTTCAAGCGACCGCTGACGCCCGAGGTCGAACAGCAGGAGCGGATAAAGGCTCTGGAACCCGTCGAGCCTTTGCCTCCAGAGCAATTGGAGATTGAGGAGGCCGAGGCGCTAGAGCTTGAGAAACTTTCTGTAGAGGAACGGGCAAGAATAGAATCGGAGCGGGAACTCAAACTTGTTACGGAAGGAGAGACAAAGGAACAGCGCAAATTGGTTAGAGATACCATTCGCCGACTTGGCCGGCTCAACAAGAGAGATATAGACATAGCAGGTGTAGGGGAGGATATTCACCCATCCCTCATCAATGCTAAGGGCGGCGGCGTCATCTTGGATAATCTCATTGAGGCATTTGTTGAGGAAGGATTATTACCAGACCTGCCCGCCACGGATCCTTTTGCCTCAACTCAGGATGATGTCGTAGCTCTTATTATTGATGCTCAAGCAGACCTCAGACCTGTTTCTAGGAAGAGAGGGCTTTTCACGAAAAAGAAAGCTGAAAGGTTCCCTCGGCCCCTTGGTGCGGCGGCTGAGTTTGGCGAAGTGCAACGGATCGCTATCGAGAGAGTTAGAAAGGAACTCAGAGAGGCCGGGTTTGGGGAAGAGGAAATAGATAATGTCTTGTCGAGCATAGAGGACCCTCAATTCAGAAAGTCTATGGCCGAGGTTGGAAAAACGCCCCTGCTACGGAAAAAGACCGGGGCAATTGATGTTGATAAAAGAGAACCCTCCATCGAGGAATTTGAACTCGACCCTGCGCTGGAAGCGCCCGTTGGATGGTTTTATAGATACCTCAAGCCAAAGCGCAGAAGCGTTGGCAATAAGATAATCTTCCGGATGCTTGAAGCCAAGACCGGGTCACTTCAAACGGGGGCCAGATATAACGCGGTCCTGCGGCGAGCCTTAAAACAATTCAGGCCCTCCGTCTTTAAGGCGCGGGATAAAGTGAGAGCCGAATCAAGGAGGAGAATATTTGATTTCCTAGACGGGAAGCCCGTAGACCCCAAGCTCACGCCCGATGAGATGGCGGCGGCTAAAATAATGCGCGTGGAGTTCTTCGACAAGGCTTTCGTGGAGTTCGAGCATGAAAATTATGTGTTTCAATTTGCCCCTCGCCGCGCACCTTTCGTGGAAGATTGGGAGGTAAAAAAGTTCGCGCCTCAAGAGATAGAGAACATCCACAGGCTTCAACGAACCGGCGATATGCCGGGGCCAGAGAGAGACATTTGGTATGCCGCCAAAGCCTACATCCGCACTAATATAAATGAGAAGTATTATAACCCCATGATAGTTGACATAGAGCCGCAGCTGGCGAAATTAAGTCCATCAAGGAGAAGAATCGCTGACGATATGCTCAAGCACCAAGTCCTTGCCCAACCTACGGAAGCGCAGAAATCTCTCAATCAAAGCCTTAAAAGCCTCGGGGAAAAAATTGGTCTTAACCTGAACGACCGTGCTTGGGAACAGATAACCGGCTCCTTGCACGAAGCACACCTCCAGGGAGCAATGGCCTTTCGCATAAGGCTGGTCACAAGAAACGCAATACAGCAGCATATAATATGGATTGAGGCGGGGGGCGAACCCTTCTCTTGGGCCAAGAAGAATCTCAGCACGACCGAAGGCCAGAACATTATAGACGAGAGCATAGTCGTCAAGGCCAGAGAGCTTTTCTTCATGGAGGACTTTACAAAAGACCTACCGAGCATTTACCCCGACAAGGTGAAAAGGGCGGGGATGTTTCTTTATCGAAAAATCGACTTTAATAGTGTAAAAACAGCCGTTCTTGCTGGCTATAGAAAAAGCCGCCTTGCTGGTGAGTCACACGAAGAAGCAATCGCGGCGGGCAACGCGCTTGCTTGGCAAACCCAATGGGGCTACGGCATTGATATGCCGGGAATCCAGACGGGGGCGCTGAGGCCGTTTACTTGGTATATGTCTTGGCCGCTTTATTACATTGATTATCTCCACACTCTTTTAGAGAGCCCGATTAAAAACGCCCCGCAAGTTGGCCGATTCGCAGCAGTAGCCGTGCTTGCGTTTATCATTAAAGAAGTCACGGGGATCAATATCCCTGCGATGGTGGCCTTTGGCCCCGCCGTGGCATTGGCGGGCAGGGGGGTTGCCCCATTGCCCGGCGCCCTGTATCATCTTATTCTGGCGGGTGCCGCTACCTACGGCGGAGAACTCAAGAAAGCAGATCGGGAGTTACAGAAAGCGTGGCGGAGCATAAAGATTTTCTTCCCTTGGGAATGGCTCATTTGGAAAGACCTTCAAAAAGCGGCCGAGGGAGATATTGCGAATTTCCTGTTTCACATGGAGAAGCGAAAAAAGGGTGAGGCCCCACCACTCAGCACAAGGCCGACGCCACCCTTCCCTTCGCGGCTGGAGGCTCGCCCCCCGGCAGCGCGCGGTGGCCTCCCAGCGGGCGGCTCCCCGCGTAGATTCGAGCATCTAAAAGAATTGGTCCGGAGGCGATGATGGACCCAGACTTGCGAGACAAAATTATCAAGACGGCCACTAAGGTTGAGGGCATTGAAGCTGACGTGGGCGAGATAAAAGAAGGACAGGGAAAGATATGGACGGCGATAGACGGTCTGCGGGAGGACGGGCAAGAAACCAGGGTGGCTCTTGGAAAAATCAACTGGCTACCGAAGGTCGTTTATGGACTGTTAATGGCGATCATCGGTAGAGCACTTTGGATAATCGGCGCGGCGGGAAAACCATGAGCGACGATGGGGGTTAGGGAATGACTTATTTAGAGTTCTGCCTTGCGATTCGAGAACTACAGATGTCGGCAAGGTTCAGCGTTACGTCTTGGTGGAGGAGCCCCGAGCGAAATAAGAAAGTAGGCGGCGTCGGCAACTCATGGCACTTGTGCGGAAGGGGCCTCGATGTTATTCCAGACACCGACGAAGACAGGGCTGAGATATTGAGGCTGGCCCCCATCCTAGACCTAGAGGTAATAAACGAAGGCGACCACTTGCACTTGGAGCCGAAGAAATGAGTGTCCAGCGATATAAAGACTACATCGAGCGATGGGAGAACCCGCCCTTCTACGGTATAGATTATGCTGACCAGGTTCGGGGGGAAGCAGAGTACATACGCTCGGATGGGTGTTCGGGCGTATTGGACATACATGTGGATGTCTGTTACGAACACGACATCCACTATGCTACGCATCGTTGTTTCTACCTCGGAGACGAATTGACACAAGAGGATGCCGACAGGTATTTGAAGTGGGGCATCCAATATCATTCGTGCTTGGGGCGGCAGTCCCCGATGGCCCTCTGGCGGTACTGGGCGTTGTCCAAGAAGAAAGGCTTGGGCTTGGGACGGCAATCGTGGGAAACTGGACCGGAGAGATTGAAGCGCCGGCTAGCAGAGCCACATCGAAAGTTCGATGAAGAACACATTGAAGCGCGAAAGATGATGGGGGCCTGATGGGCGAGTGTAACGATTGCGGCTGTCCGGAGATGTGGAAGGACGATGGGCAGAGGCGCGACCGCATAAAGATTCTCCATAGCTTTATGGCCGTGACCTACAAGGGCCTAGTCGCGCAATTCCACCTAGACGACGACCGGCTGATGAACCTTATTATGTATTCTTACTTCTTGGCAAAGGCGACCTCGCCTGTTACAATGGAACGGATGGGGGAGCTAGAAGCTCAAACCATCGGCGACATTCAAGAGTACCTCGAAGAATGCGGCGGGGAGCTCGACATGCACAAACTCTAACTTGGGAGGGTGACAAATGGCTTACGACCCAATGACTCAGGGATTTGCTGGGCGTCCTGCGCCAGAGGGCGACAACGGTGCGGGCCAAATCTACCTTGCCCACATCGGCCCCGTGGTGACGAGGATGACCAGAAACTACGCCGACATCTTCATGGCGACGGGACTCATCAAAAGATACAGAAATGTTTACAACCAGGGCTTCGTCCACATCACCAAGTCCAAGTTGCGCTATTGGTTCGGGAGCTTCTTGCTTGAGAAGGAGCTACACGCCGCCACCATCGGCCACCCGACATTCAGCACGGCTTATGAGGCCGTAGAGAACCTACTGCTCGTCGGGTGGGGTCACAGCCAAGAGTTCGCCCGTCACCACTTCGGCATCGAGTCCCCGCTGGACTTGAAAAGTATAGCTGACGGGGTGAGCATGGCCGACAAGGCCATCGCTATCAAGGAAGATTGCGGGACCGTGGCGAAGGCCGTCGTGGAAAGTTTCACCGTAGACGGTTGGCTGGCCGATGGCTCACCTGACCTCCCTTGGTTGCCGACCGGCTTCAAGAACGAGGACGGCGCGATGACCGAGATGGTGCGCGGCGACGATTTCATCGACCCCGATATGTACGATGACGGGTATCGCTACACCAGGGCGATGGTTGACCGAGCCGCCCTGATAATGTGGCTCTGGATCAACCAGAAAATCGTCCCCTGGACAATCGAAAAGATGAACCTCGTTGACTCATCGCGTGGCCATGTTCTCGGCACCGGCGGCTAACGTGCCCCCTGAGAACAAGAAACCGCCCGCACCGAGGCCCAAAGTTCAAACTTGGCTACCGCCGTGGGTTCGAGGGATCCTCGCTATTGTAGCAACGGCCTCGACGGCCTGGATGATTCTCGACAAGATAGAAATCCCCGGCGAGTGGTGGCTGGTGGTCGCCAGCGTCAACGCTTTCTACTTCGGCACTAAGGGTTGACCGCGAGGCCCAGGGTTGCTATATTTAAGCTAATCGTGAGAGCATCTTTTCTTCGGGCGTGGGCCAGCTAGAGCGCATCCTAGCTGGCCCTTTCTTTTTGTCCAATCGGGACTTGACAAGCCGAGCCAAAAAAGCTACATTAGTAACAAGGAGGAAACGTGGCCAATCAGAGCGAAAATCCCCTCAGAGTAAAATCCGCTGCCGCCTACCTTGAAGCCAAGGGGTGGAAGATTTCTGTCGATACCATGAACAGGTGGCGGTCCAAGGGCAAGGGGCCCAACTACGTCAAATGGGGTGGTAGAATCTTATATTACCCCTCCGATCTGGACCGGTTTGTTGAAGAGCAAAAAGTCGTGCCTTCGGAGAAATAGATGATAACTGTTAGCTCGGCTGACATTCTAACCGTCGTGCTGGTCATCGTTGTTCTTTTGATTGTGGGTGGGGTGTTAGTGCTTCTTTTTGAGGAGGATTGACCCGTGAAGCTGTCTTGGTTGAGGGCGCGGATGTTCTCTAGGGCTTTCGACTCGGAGGACATATCAAAGCTGTATGAGGACTTTGTTGAGCAATTCCCCGACGAGAAAGAAAAGTACCTTTATAAGTGCTACGAGGGATATGTGGATCGTGAGTTGGCCGCGAAAGGAGGAGGAGGATTGACCCGTGAAGTTTCGAGATGAGGAATTTTTCAGCAAGGAGATAAACAAGGTAATAGATGTGCTTGACGCAAGGGTTAAGATGGAAAGGTCCCTGTGGGCCTACCCGAACCAAGAACATCTAGGCGCCGTCTGGCATCGGCTTGAATCCGGCAGAGTTGACCTTTACATGGCAGCGGGCCATCAAAAGGAACTAGAGGCCGTCACTCGACACCTTGCCAAAGTGCTTGGTATAGCCTTCGAGTCCCATCAATACGAATGGGAAAATGATGCTATGAGGATGGTCGGCAATCTTAACGGTGTAAGGATCGAGATTGAGGGCGGCTTCTTGGAGGCTTGCCAGATGGTCGAGGTTCCTGAGCTCCTCCCCGCGCAAGAAGCCCTGCCCGAAAGGGTAAAGATGAGGAAGCGGTTGGTCTGCCCCGAGAAGCCCTTGGTGATTGACGAGGTGGGCCAATGGAAAGTTAAGTTGGGAGGGGAGGATAGCTAGGCCCTTTGTGCGGGGGCGGGTGCCCTAGCGGCCATCTGATCGGCCAATCCTGCCCGCTCCCACCTACGAGGAGGATTGCAAGTGGTTGCGCTGGAAACGAACGAGAAGAGACCCCATCTGTCGCCGTCTCAAATCCTGATGATGCAACGGTGCTCTGCCCAATGGTATTACCGCTATGTCTGCGGACTCGTAGTGCCGCCGAGCGGGGCCATGAGCTTAGGCTCTGCCGTGGACACGGGGATCACCCACAACTACGAGCAGAAGATCGAGTCTGCTGCCGATCTGCCGACGGACGATGTCCTGGACGCGTTCTCTACCGACTTCGAGGCCCGCAAGGGTGAAACTCAATGGGGCAAGGATGAAAAGGTCGGGGATGTAAAGGACGACGGCGTGAGGGTAATTAAAGTGTATCAAGATGAGATTGCTCCCACCGTCCAGCCCGTCGCCACCCAACAAAAGGTGCGGCTGGAAATCCCCAATTTCGACTATGACTTACTCATCGTGCCCGACGTTGAGCAAACGGGTAACATAATCAGGGACACCAAGGTGGTGGGCAAAAGCCCCCCAGGTGTCAAATCTGGCAACCCACAGCCACAGCCGCATCACTTCGTTCAAATGACCGCATACGCTATGGCAACGGCGGCCAGGACGGGAGAGCCGACCAAGGGCGGCGTGGTGGATTACTGTGTGAAAACCAAGACGGCCAAGGTCGTGCCTGTTCCGGTTAGCTTCACCGAGAGTGACTACACTTATTTCAAGAACATGATTGCGCTCACGGCTCGACAGATCGAGCTTGAGCATTTTGTCCCAAATAGGCAGAGCACTCTCTGTTCTCGAAAGTATTGCGGATACTTCGCCGAGTGCGAAAAAGATTTTGGGGGGAGGGTGAAGGAATGAGCGAGCGCCATCTCAAGGCCAATGATTGTCTGCACGATGCCATACATCACACTAAAAACGCTTTCGACGGGTTGCTCATTCGGATTATGTATCCAGAAAGGAACGGCTTGGTTGTGACCAAATATTCTCTCAGCAAGGCAAAGGAGGACCTGTCAAGAGCGATGGAAGCCGTTGACGATGGCCTAGAAGTAATAAAGAAGGAGGAGGAGGAGTCATGAGCAAGGAAAAAGAAGGTCCGATGGCCGGGGTTGAAACGCCAGAGATAGTCGCGCCGGCACCCGAGGAAAACGACAAGCAAGCCCCGGCACATGACGCTGAGATGTATCTCGTCATGGAGAGGCGCGACGAAGCGCAAATCGTAGAGGCCCTAGAGGGTCGCTACATCGAGGAGTTCGTCTACGAGTTCGAGTCGGGCGGGCGCAAGGTGACGGGCCTTTCGTGGATGGGCATCCAAGAGGCGTCGCGGGAGTACGGTGGCATAGTGTGTCCCATCGAAAAAATGATAATGAAGCTCACGAAAACCCACGTCGCCGTCACAATCGAAGCCAAGGACATCAAGACCGGCTCGGTGAGGATCGGCCACTCCAAGCAGCAACGTCGCATGAGCCTCAGAAGCGGCAAGTTCCTGGACGACGAATTCGCCGAGCAGAAGGCCATCAGTAAGGCCCAAAGGAACGCCATCCGCCAACTCCTGCCGCAGACCCTTCTCAAGCAATGGATCGAGCGGCACAGAAGCGGAACGGGCTCGGCGGCAAAGCCCAAGGAGGCCCCGAAAGCCGCTGAGAAAAAAGAGGCGCCGAGCAACGGGGGCCTAGAGGCCCTGATGTTTAAGATGGAGTCTGCCGAGACCGTCGCCGATCTGTCGGCCATTATCAACGAGAGCGTTGACATCTGGAACGGGCTGAAAGGGAAAGACAAGGCCGAGTTCAACGCGGTTCGGGCCAGGATGATGGACGAGTTGAAGTCCACAGCGGACGCAGGCCAAAAGAATTTGCTATAGCCGGGGCTCCGAGTCGAGGCTTGTGTTCTTGGAGTGGTCGAGGGTCGGGATCCAGTCCCGGCCCTTCCCCGGCGGAGGAGGGGGCGTTATGAGTTGTGAGAATTGCGAAGTTCCAAGAACTGAGCCATCTTGGAAGGTCGGGGATAAAATTGAGTGCATGGAGACTGCGGGCTCTATTGGAGTATTGCAGCCCAACAAAATTTACACAATTATCGGCTTTTATGAGAACGACGACATAGAGCTAGAAGGCGATGAGGGCTCTGGCTGGCATCGTGGCCGATTTGATTTGGTGGCGGGATGAGCCTAATGGGGGAGTGATGGATAAGAACAAGAATATATTCACAATGACCCTATTCCTTTATAAATGCTTACGCTGTAAGAACGCTTGGGCTTCGCCAAGTGCGGCTTGGGAATGTCCAAGGTGCAAGCATAACCAATTTGAAGTTAGACGAGACGAACCAAAGATGGCGAAGGGGAGTCATGCCCCAAACCGATATGCCTAAGAAGGAGCCGACCCCATGACCGAGCGCAAAAAAGAAAGTAATCCTGATGTCGATATTAGGTTTTGTGGCCCTCCTAAATGTAAAGAGGGGGAGCATGATTGGAGCGGTGGGCCGCATTACTTCGAGGACGGGTCGGGTGGTGAATCTACCTGTGCTAAGTGCGGAATTGGCTACGGCTCTATCGTGGCGTGGATGTGATGAACCTAATTGCGTTCGACCTCGGAAAGGCCATGACCGGGTGGGCGCACGCAAAAGACGAGATCGTCCAGACGGGAGAACACAGCTTTAAGGGGATTGAACCTCATGGGGCCCTGTTCGATGCTTTCGATGCATGGCTCGACGAATTATATGACCTTACTCATCCTTGGGAATTCGCGTTGTTCTATCATATCCATGCACCAGGCGCAGCCGCCTCGGTAATCTTCGGGGGCTTCAGGGCCTTCCTCTTGCGCTTCTGTTGGGAGCGTGACGTTGCGGTGGATACAGCCGCAGACTCAACGGTAAAGAAATTTGCCACGGGCAGAGGTAACGCCTCGAAGGAAGAGATGATGGAAGCCTATCTCCAAGACCGGAAGTGTTCACCACTTAGCCATGACGAGGCCGACGCCTATTGGCTGATGAAGTACGGCCTCGAAAAGATAGGGGCGAAGGCGTGATGCTAAAAACCATATTTACTCGGGCGGCGTGGCTTTTTGTCCTTATATCTATCCTCTGGCTTTTCCACGACCAATTTTATTTACTCAAGACCGTTTCAGTTCAAAACGATATTCTTAACGAGCTGGTTGTGCGCCTAAAGAAAGTCGAGACAGGGCACAGGGTTAGCTTTTAGGAGAATCCGGAATGATGAACAAAGCCATCGCTCTCTGCTCCGTTTTTCTGCTGGTGAACGGGATAATGCTTTTCTTCCAATGGTTGTTTTATAGTCGAGGGGCCTTAGACGAGTGGCAGACGTGGCCTCAAGAGTGGGCAGGTTTTTTCGCCCTTCTCTTGATTGCCCTGTGCCTGATAAGGCATAAAATGGAGAGGCGGGAACCATGACTAGAGACTTGACCGACCACGTACGAGAGAGAGATGAAGCGGCGGGCGAACACAGGCCCGTCACCGACAAGGAGGCAGCTTCCATTGAGGCGGTCCTCGATGAATTTGTGGATATTGGGGTGGGCAACATGGAGATTCCCGGTTGCTCAAACGATACGGCACGCCGCCTCCTGCGCGACCGCGACGTGGCGATGGAGATGATTAAAGAAGCCGCAGACATCGCGGAGATGGTCGAGGCTGATTACGAAGAAGCATACGATTTTCGTGTCAAAGCCCGCGCACTCATCGCGGCGGTGAAGGAGGAGGAGGAGTGATGCGCCCAACCGTCACACACCAATGCCCTCGTTGTTTTATACACTCAGGTCATATGGTTAGGCAGGGAGACTCTCCTCCTTCATGTTGTGGAGGAGTGCTCATGGACGAGGTAAGAGTTAGATGGCCTAAGAAAAAGGAGCCCCGCCCATGACCGAGCGCAAGCTGACGGCAGAAGATATTGCGATGATTGCGGGGTGGATAAACCCCTATCGCACCCACCTAGCCGACCTCATCCACGACCTTGGGGCGGCGGAGGCCGAGCTAGGCGAGTACAAGAAGGGCTATTGGGGTAATCCCTGCGAGAAGCATCATAATGTGGAAGCCTGGGTCGCAGGCATAAAGAAGGATGCCGAGGGCCTTCATTGTTTCGGATGTTTTTTGGAGGCTCGAAGCCTACCCGAAATTGAAGCATTGGAGGCCGAGGTCGAGCGGTTGCAGGAGGCGTTGGAAGAAAAGGAAGCGGAAATCGCGGAGTACCGGGAGCGCATCACTAACATAAAAAATCAGGCCTTCACCGCACTTGAAAGGCCAAAGATAAGGGAAGCGGCGAAGGGGGCACCTTCACCGCCTGGCCCCCCAAAACCTCCGAGAGTCAAGGGTGATAGGCCGCAAGGGTAGCGAAGCCCAAGCCGCCCTGGAGGAGAGCGATGAGTACAAAGACGGTTGAGCTTATAATTGCCATCATATCAACCCCGCCAGATGATTACGCTGGCTCGGAGCAAGAGGCGTTTCCATCAGAAGAAGCGTTGGAGAACACCGTGCGCTGGATACGGCAGAAATGGTCAGAGCGGGTGGACAGTTACTCGATGGTGACAACTCTTTGTGGGATTAAAGTTGATGACCAAGCCGCCCTGGAGGACGCAGAGTGATGATACCCGAAGGGAAGTGCCCTTATTGCAACAAGGAACATCATATGCCTGGGCTTGGTTGCCCTGAGATGGTGACAATCCAAAATAGCGAACATAATAAAATGAAAAACAAAGAAGTCGCCCGCCTCACCGCCGAGAACGCTGCGCTGGTGGAGCAACAGATAGAGATTTATGATGCGGCTTTCCATTACTTTATGGACAAAGACAATCTAGACAATCAGGAAAAGTTTAAGAAGGTTCTTAATAAACTCACAGATGATTTAGAAGCCCGCAGCGCCCTGGAGAAGCGATGAATAGACCCACAATTCTACCTCTTTGTATGATTTGCAGGAAGGTTGAACCCACGTTTTTTCCATCCGATGCGACAACCCTTGGGATATGCTGGTTCTGCGATGATAAATATAAAAGAATCAAGGGGGTTAGGAGATGACCAAGCCTAAGCGCATACCCCGCGCCGTGCTTGCCGAGGCAGTGAAAGCGTGAAGGCTTGTACTAAGTGCGGGTACGTTTCAAAGAACTGGTATCAGATGTCCATTGTGAGGCCCACGGGGCTTGGCAAGGACGTGATATATTGCACACCTTGTTATGTCGGGTGGCTTAAAGAACAACCCGGCCCTGGTCCGCATGAAGCGGGTCGGGGCTGAGGGGAGGAGGTTCCATGAGTGAGTATGATGACCTTACGCTGGACGAACTGGTCCATTTGGCCCGCTACCACCTAAAGGGTGTCGACGGGCTAATCGCACAAGAACACTTTGGAGCCGTTCGGGACACCTTCCGTCGCGTTGAGCGCGTTCTTGATGTGGCAGAGGGAGTGCTGGCTGTAATGGCTGAGGGCTAATTTGGGGGTCCGCGAACTTGGCGGACCAAGCCAGGAGGCCCAAAACAGGCGTGGAACACGGTTTTCTCGGTGCCAGATGATGCCGGGCAAGGGTAAGGCCAAGAAAAGGCCCTGTGGGTGCGGTTGCGGCATTTTGTTCGCGGGCCCTAAAAATAAGAAGTTTCTACGCCCCACCCACCGCTGGAGGCACCGCGACAAGGGTAGGCGTGAGGCCCATAAAAGGCTCATGGGCCTTGTGTCAAGGGTCGAGGAGTTAATCGGCGAGATAAGGGGGCGCGAAAAATGACTAGGCTTCTTTTTGTTCTGCTGTTGCTTCTCCCATCTACGGCTTGGGGCCAGCCCGAGCTGAAGGTGGGGCAGGAGGTTAAGTGGGATTGTAACACCTGCGTATATGAAGGGAATGGTTTGTATCGTTGCACCGCCATGCTTTGTCTCGGGTCCGCGCCGAGGCCGGAGTTTAAATTGCCAGAGTATATAATTAGTGGGGTTACTGAGGGGGTTATGATGATAAATGATGAAGCCATCGCAGACGAGCTTCGCTGGTTGCGTGAAAGGATTGAGCAAATTGAGCAACAGGTGCCTTGACAGCCCTGGGGCGGTGTGTGACAATGGGCTTCGGTGAACGCAAGGAACGGACCAACTTCCTTCCATCTGGGGGTCGGTGCTCATCCCATCGGCCCTCCCCGCCTTTCTAGCTTGGATGAGGAGCTAAGGGGTGGCAAACTTTCGTAGCATCCATACTAAGATGTGGTCGGATCGCCACTTCGAGGCGCTCTCACCGTATGCCAAGCTCATCTTTGCTTATCTGCTCACCAACCCCCACCGGACACCATCGGGTCTCTATCAAATTACCACCCGACGAATTGGCGTGGAAACCAGCATGAATAACGGCGAGGTCGAGGGCGGGTTGGCAGAGCTAATTAAGGCGGAGCTCGTACTCTATTGTGACGACACCGCGACGGTCTTTATCATCAACGCCGTTAAGTACCTCCAGAACACAAAGCAGATGCGCCTGTCCATCGTCAAGGATGTTCTCTACAACAACTCGCCCCTCTCCGAAAAGCTCCTCATCAAGCACAACATCAGGTCGTGGGCTGAGTGGGGCGACGACGAAGAACTGGCTCTTGCACAAAGGGAAGCCGAAGGGCTGGAGGAGGATGGATGATGGGAAAACGAACGATCTTTCTGGCTTGCTGTGGCGAAACCCTGATTGATCTTATGCATGAGCCGCCCGAAATGCTTGGCCCAGAAGGAGACAAAACCGTCTACTTTTCAGAGTGCTCCATTTGCTCTGACAGGATTACAATAGCCGTCAACTATGTAAAACCATCAGCCGATGTAACATAACCCCACCTGATGATAGCCCTACCATCAGACACCATCAGGTGATGATACTATTCTAAGGATAAGTACTAAGGCTAAGGTTAAGGTAAAAGACGTACGATAGGTAGAGGGGGGCCGAATGGGAAAGAAAAAAAAAGAAACAATGGCTGTTGGATTTCCTGAGAGAGTATCCATCAAGAGACGATCCCTCTCGGTTAAGGGAAGCCTGACGTTCAATGAGTGGTTGGATGTCGGCTATCTGCTCAAGGACATACATGGCTCTATTATGTTTTGGCTCGGGGACTGGCTTAATTACGGAGAAAATAGATATGGCGAGCAGTACGCCCAGGCAGTCGAGGTTTCAGGCTACGCTCCTCAAACGCTGGCTGACGCAAAGTGGGTGGCCTCTAGGATCAAACCTTCGTTACGAAACGAACATTTGACCTTTGCCCACCATAGGGCCATCGCTCCCCTCGGCGAGAAGGATCAGAAGAAATGGCTCAGGAAGGCATGGGAAGATAAGTTGACGAGCTCGGCTCTGAGGCTTGCGGTCCCGGGGGGCTCGAAGTCGAAGGCGGCAAAGAAAGTTGAGTGCCCACACTGCAGGAAGGAGTTTGAACTCTAACCAAGGAGGGCAATATCATGGGAACAGAGCAGACAGAGAGAGTTCCAAGTAGAGCAGACCAAGTAGAGGCGAAGCGGTCTACGCTGACCGAAACCCACGGCGAAATTCTCCAAGTGGCTGATCGGTTGCTGGAAAAAGCCGGCGAGTTGGGTTGGAGGGTCCGGGGACATGGGGGCGGAGCACCGACAGACGAAAAAAGTGCCCCAACACCCGTCGAGCATCGGTTTCTCGATAGCGCCGAGGAAGCCTTGGGCGTTCTTATACAAGTTGAAGCGCGCCTAAATGAGTCGATTATTAACTTTGACAACTACTTCGGGGCATAGGGCTTTTGGTGCGGGCGGCTAACCGGCGGGGCTGATGTGTCCTCGTTAGAACGGGACCGTGGGGCCCAGATACCTTCCGGTGGCGGTGGGCCCCTGACCCGCACGCTCTGCTCTTATGGGTTACTCGTCCAGCTTGGCCCGCTCTAAGTATATGGGTTGCTCTAATACAATGGCACGCTCAACCTCAACGGGTTGCTCCAATACAATGGCACGCTCGACCTTCATGGGTTGCTCTAGAGATATGGCCCGCTTCTAGGCTATGGGTTGCTCTCCTGATGTGGCCCGCTCTTCTTATTTGGATTGCTCTTTACTAATGGCTCGCTCCATTTCCCTGGGCTTCTCGACAGGGTTGGCTCGCTCTCTAAGTATGGGTTGCTCACTCAGCGCGGCTCGCTCATCGACGATGGGTTGCTCGTACACAATGGCCCGCTCTTCATTTTTGGTTTCCTCATCCAACGTGGCACGCTCTTTTCTCCTGGGTTCCTTCCATGAAATGGCCCGCTCGTTTCGGTTGGGTTACTCTTACTACCTGGCTCGCTTCGAGGACATGGGTTGCTCCTTTCACTTGGCTCGCTTGCGGCTAATGGTTTACTCTTCCGCCGTGGCGTGAACCTTGCCCAAATACTCCTCCGCGTAGGGGGGCCTTACCGTCAACCCCTCGATGGTCCTCCACTCAACGTAGAGGTCTTTGATGAACATCTTGACCATGTAGCGGATCGAGGCGTTGTGCCTATGACCATCCGACTTGCCCCACTCTTTGCTGATGAGCCGATGCTTGTAGTTATCGTAGAAGTCTCGATACGGCGAACTACACTTGAGGAAGCTCGGCCCCAACACTCCAAGCAACTTAGACTTGAGGAAAGAGTTGTAAGCCAACTTCTCGCCCTTCTTGCGCTTCTCGGCCGTCCCGTCCGAGTTGACCGCCAATCCTCCGAACCTCCACATCTTTGATACATTTTCAGCGATGGAAATATCATACTCTGCAAGGATCACACCCCCCATTGTCGGGCCAATGCCCTTGACGCCCTTCAAGAAGCCGTCCCAAATCGGGAACGCTTTAAGCAATTTATTGACCGTTAGAAGCTGGGCACGTTCTAGGCCATTAAGCGCCTCCGCAATCCCAGCGATACGCTCCTGGTCCTTGTCGGAAAGATGTATCTCGGTGGCCCTTGCTTGTATCCGGCCCCCGGCCTGGAGCCTTAACCGCTGAAGGTCGTAAAACATCCGCACTTCAAATCTTAATTGCTCACGCAATGCGCTCATGGCGTGGCCTCCTCTCTCGGCATCTCTACTTCCATAATCGGCCTCGCGGCTTGAATCTCCGAGAGCGGATACCACTTGGGGCCTTCGGTGGCGGGAAGGAGAAAAAAAGTGAAAGCTAGGGTGTTCTCGTCGGAGACGATAGAGACGGCCAGGACCGGCAACCACTCGACCGGCGGCATGGTGAGGGACGCTTCCAGGTGGGTCGGGGTTGAAATCGCTAGGCTCATGGCGTGGTGACCTCCCCTCTCGTCGCGGCGACGAGGGCGCGGGCTTTGCAACGAGGACATTTCCCACCACAGGAACCCTCATTATCTCTTAGCATCCAATGAAGGTTTTGCTCGTACCAGCAACAATCCCGGGATGTTTCCTCGATTATTTCCATCGCCACGTTGCGGTCGCGGAGGAGGCGGTCTGCCCGCATCTTCCACCTAAGCTCGTCATCGGTTTCGGTGGGGGGCTCATGGGAAATGACACCCTGCCATTTGTCTGCCTCGGCGTCGGTGACTATCCCTTGGTCGGTGAGCCTCGCAAGCCGGCTGTCGAGTCGTTGCTCTTCTGGTGTTTCCATTTATTAACCCTCCTAATCAACCTGTTCAATGGATACGATTGTCATGTCGTAGTTTTCTATTGCCCCCGAGGCGATTCCGAGGGCTTCGGTTATGTTCTTGGCCTTGATGGTCCACTCGTTCTCAAAAACATTCTCCCCGGCCCCGCCGCAGACCACAACCAAGTAGTCGAACATGGGCTTACTCATCGTCCTCCCCCTCTGGCGGATCGTCCGCCTTGATAATCTCCCGCAGGGCTTCGACCTCCTTGCGAGAAAGTTGCACCAACCCCTGAGCGCCTATCCGCTTTATGACCTTGAGCTTCCCGCCCTCGATATACTTGTGGACCCGCTGGCGGGTGCGCCTGAGGATTGCTGTGGCCTCGCCCACGGTGATGAGCTCGTCGTCGGGCTCGAGGGCGTCCTCTAGTTCCATCTCTCTCTTGCGCGTGTAGGCGTCGGCCTCATGGTCGGTCACGGTTTTCCTCCTCGAGCTCTCTTGCTAATCGGTCGAAGTACGCGCGCATGTCGGATTTAAAGCCCTCGGGGTCCTCTTCATAAAACACCATCACGAGGGAGGGACCGATTGGAAGCGAAATAATGGAAGCAAGGTAATCCATAAACTCTTTCTCTTGCTCGGAGGGATTATTCATTTGCGGTGGGCTCCTTTCTCTCGGCCTCCCGGGTCAGCGCGATTTTATCGCGGGCGATCTGGAGCATGTAGTTGATGGCCGCTTGGGCCTCAAAGCCGGCCTTGCTGGCACCGTCTGCGCCCTCTGGCCGCACCGTCGGGGGCCGACCCCAATCAACCGACCACCGGCCCCGCCTACCGCCTCGGTTGACAACCTCCACGGTGACGGTGGCCCGGTGCTCCTGGGGGGGAGCAACCGCCTTGGCTGGCTCTGCTTCCTTGGTGTTTTCGGGTACGTCGAAAAGGTCAAGGGGCCTGCCCATGCGCTCTCCTCCCTATGTGTTCCGCTTCAACTGAATAAGGCGAATATTGGGGCAACCGCCTCGCCTGACTACCTTTTGCTCTCCGGGGCATTGGTCGGGGATTATCTGAATGGAGTCAACGGCCCGACCTTTTAAGTCTCTTAGCCCCACCCTGATATTGACAATCCCAAGGGGCGTTTCAATGTGTAGGACTTTTCCCGGCTCCTTGTGGCGCATTCTTCTCATTCCTCCTCCTCCACGGCGACATAATGCACCGGGCCGTCGTTGTGGTCGTACACGCCTCCGTCACGAGGAGCACCAAGCCTTATGGCCTCCTCCTCGTCATGGGCCTCGACGCCTTCCGTTGAAAGGTAGGGCGTCAGCATATAAACCGTGTATTTCTTCATGTGCTCATCCTCCTCTAAAGATTACAATCGCCGACGGGAACGGGGCGGAGTTCTTGTGACCGTCGAACTTGAGCCGACCCTTGATAAACCTGATTTCGTCGGCCCTCATAACGTAGTCGTGCCACCAGCGCGTGTCGGTCCTTGAGGGTATGAGGCAGACGACGGTGGCCCCGTCCAAGGCTGACTCGTAAGCCTTCTTCATCCAGCGGCCAATTTCTCGGCCGTATGGGGGATTAAGCCAACAGGTTTCCCCCAGCCACAGAAAAGTCAACCCGTCCTCATCTTTAGAATAGAAGCGCCGGCATTTTGCATTTTCGGCCGTGGCGCATACGTCCACCGTGAAGCCGAACTCCGCATCTAGTTCGTCAAATACGCCTTGCGGCGTGGCCCAGTCGAGGCGTTGGCTGGAGAAATGAACCTTCATGGCCTCCTCCTCTGTTCGGGTTGATTGCTCCTGCGGGGCCACCACCGGAGCGATGGCCCCTGGCCGAGCCGTCAAGCCGTGGCCAGTTCCTCGGCCTTAGCTTGGGCCTTCTTGAGCGTGGAAAACTCTTGGAATTCTCCCGCCGTTTCAATGTCTCCCTCGGGGGTCGCCTCTCGAATGGTGAAAAGCCGAGGGTAGGTGTTCCCCGTCAAGCAACCGCTCTGCTTCTCGGAGGTCACAAAGAAGCGGCCACCATAAACCCCTGGATAAACCCTGGACCGGAAAAAGTCCATATTTTCAGGGCTGAACCAACGGCCCCCGACCTTCTCATGGGCCCTTTGAATTGCTCC
>LAZR01000333.1_pt1 | contig 43314 bp, 36 predicted proteins | sample 329461 | NCBI WGS metagenome assembly LAZR01 (sample SAMN03002196, study PRJNA259156) | marine sediment metagenome | biome: sea floor; feature: Hydrothermal impacted sediments; material: marine sediment; isolation source: Loki non-amplified sample from Loki's castle hydrothermal vent sediment ...
CGGATTTCCACCGCAGTCGCCTGAAACGGAGCCGCTTCAGTTACACCCCAATTTCCACCACGTTGACGGACGCGACCAGCCGACAAAGGACGCGGCACAGCCCCTTCGCCTGCTGGCATTCGCCGAGCTTTGCGCTGGCGGTTGCGCAGCGATGCCGCCCGGATCGACCAGGAGAAATCAGCGGCTCCAATGAGGCCGGCATCAAAGCGCCACCTCCAACGTCCAGTGCCCAATTTCTTCCTGTCGGGTGCGCCACGTCCCAATGAAATCCATGGAACTGACCAACGCTCGATGTGGATGCAGTAGCGCCCTATCTGGCGATGTCATATCTCCTGAAGCCGCCGTCGGATCAATTCCGCCGCGTCCTGCGGGAACAGTGAGGAATAAAGATGTCGATCGACTTCGGCCCTTATGGTTCTCTGAGACGAAAGCTTGTGAGCGATGGCGTGGATATCGCCGCGAAATTCGTAAAGCGTCGTTCCGCGCCGACGCCGGCGGCGGTCCGGTCGCATACAGCAACACACAACCGGATTGCTAGCGTCCGTCGTCTGGCCTTTGCCTTCGCGGCGCTGGGGGCAATCGCTCCGGTCGCCCTCACCACGACCGCATTCGGGGACGAACTGCGAGACACCATGGCCGCGGGCGCGGGGCGGGTGGGGGTCGCTGAATCGATAGCGCCGAAGCTGGGTCCAGAAAGGCGGCGCGGCGAAGCAAAAGGCGTCGTTCTGAGTCAGGCCGACATACCGCAGGACCCGGAAGAGGACGCCGACGATCCACCGGCTACGGCCAGGAGCATAACGTGCGCCGAAGCGCTCGCCTTGGAACCGCTTCAAAACATGGACGAGTATCTGAAAGATATCGGGATTAACTACGAAAGAATATTCGATCAAACGCTGTCAGATGCGAATTGCACAGGCCGGCAGGTCATAGATTTCCTTTTAGAGAATGGCGCAAATCTATATTAATATCGTGAATACGGAGGCAGAGAGCCAAGAAATGTCTACTCTTTAATATACCGTTCCGGATACTTATTGAGAAGATTGTTTATTTTTTTTCCATTCCACATAGTGATAGTAGAAAACACTGAATCAGTATTCATTCGTTCTAATTGGGAAATAGATCTATAGGTAATGTAGGTTGGTATGGGTCAGATATACATCGAGTGGACGTGGGTCTCTAAATTGCACCGCCTGGAAGATGGTCCGATCCTTCGGGGGAGGCGGTGCCTCGGGCGTGGCGCGTTTCTCCCCGGATGTTTTAGCTGGCCAGCAACATCGCCGCGTCGCGGGCGATGACGGCCTCTTCGTCGGTCGGAACAATCAGGATTTCGACGCGACTGCGGACCGCGTTGATCCGCTCCGCGGTGGCGCTGTTCTGGTCCGGATCGACCGCAAGGCCGAGCCAGACAAGATGATGGCATATGGCATCGCGGATGCCGGGCTGATTCTCGCCGACCCCGCCGGTGAAGACCAGACGGTCGAGGCCCCCGAGACTCGTCGCCATCACGGCCACCTGCCGCGCGATACTGCGGACGAAAAGCGCCACCGCCTCGCGGGCTTGCGTCGTGTCGGCTTTGAGAAGCTCGCGGATATCCCCGGACAGCTCCGAGACGCCGAGCAGCCCCGATTTGTAATACAGCAGATGTTCGATGGCCTCGGGCGTAAAGCCCTTGGCCTTGAGCAGATAGAGGATGACGCCCGGATCGAGCGACCCGCACCGGGTGGCCATGACGGCGCCGTCGAGGACCGAGAATCCCATCGTGGTGTCGGCACTCTTTCCGTTCTCAAGGGCGCACAAGCTGACGCCGGCCCCCAGATGCGCGACGACCGTCTTTTTCGCCGCGGTGCCGGGCCAGCGCTGTTCCAGTCGATGGGCGATGTAGTCGTAGGACAGGCCGTGAAAGCCGTATTTGCGGATGCCCTCCGTTTCAAGCCGGCGGGGTAGCGCGTAGCGGGCGGCGTCCGGCGCGATCGTGCTGTGAAACGCCGTGTCGAAGGAAGCGGTCTGGCGAAGATCCGGCCGCAGACCGGCGACCGCGTGCACCGGCCTTAGCCCCAGTGGTTGGTGCAGCGGAGCCAGCGGGGTCAGATCCTCGATCGCGGCGATCGCCTCGGCGGTCAGCCGGACAGGTCCCGTAAAAGCACTGCCGCCATGAACGACACGATGGCCCACGGCGGCGAGACGGTTCGGCCGCGCCAAATCCTCCGACCAGGCGAGAAGGCGTTCATAGGCGGCGTCGGGACCGGCTCCGGCGACGGCCTCGTTGAGCGCCGTTCCGCCGTCGGCGTCGCGGGCTTCGAGCCGGATGCCGCCGTCGGAGTTCTTGATCTGCCCGCTCGCCATCATCGACGGCCAAGCGGTCGATCCCGCGCGGTGAAGTCCGAATTTCACGCTCGACGAGCCTGCGTTAATGCTCAAGATCACGTCGGCCATCGCTCCCCCTCCAACGCGACAACGCTTCGACGCCGCTCAGCCCGTGGCGGTGGTCGTGGACGGCCAGCACCAGTCGCGAATCTCCGGCATGTCTTCGCCATTCTCGACGATATAAGCGAGGTGCGCCGCAAGTCGCTCGTGACAATGAGCGATTGTCTCCTCGCCCGCCGCTCCGCCGCGATCCGGCAGCCGCTCGATGGCGGCGATCGCCAGATGGAAGCGATCCAGCTGGTTGAGCACGACCATGTCGAATGGCGTCGTCGTCGTGCCTTCCTCCTGATAGCCGTGAACGTGGATATTGTCGTGATTGGCGCGCTTATAGGTGAGCCGATGGATCAGGTAGGGATAGCCATGATAGGCGAAGATCACCGGCCGGTCGCGGGTGAACAGCGCGTCGAACGTGGCTTCCGCCAGCCCGTGCGGATGGCGCTCTTTCGGTTCGAGCGCCATCAGATCGATGACGTTGACGAAGCGGATCGTCAGCGCCGGCAGGGCCGTTCGAAGCAAATCCACCGCCGCCAACGCCTCGATGGTCGGCACGTCGCCGGCCGCGGCCATGACGATGTCGGGGGGGTGCCCCGCGGAGACGTTGGAGGCGAACGGCCAGGCGGAAATCCCCGCGGCGCAATGGATCTTCGCTTCTTCCATGGTCAGCCATTGCGGCGCCGGCGCCTTGCCGGCGACGATGACGTTGACGCGGTCATAGGTCCCGAGGCAGTGGTCGGCGACGCATAGAAGCGTGTTGGCGTCGGGCGGGAAATACAGTCGGACGACATCGGCCTTCTTGTTGGCGACGAGATCGACGAAGCCTGGATCCTGATGGCTGAAGCCGTTGTGATCCTGCTGCCAGACATGCGAGGTGAGCAAATAGTTCAGCGACGCGATGGGCGCCCGCCATTCAATCTCGCGCGAGACCTTCAGCCATTTGGCATGCTGGTTGAACATGGAATCGACGATGTGGACGAAAGCCTCGTAGCAGGCGAACAGCCCGTGCCGGCCGGTGAGGAGGTAGCCTTCCAGCCAACCCTGGCAGAGATGCTCGCTGAGGATTTCCATGACCCGGCCCTCGCGGGCGAGATGGACGTCATAGGGTTCGATCCGCTCCATCCAGACCCGCTCGGTGACCTCGAACACCGCGTCGAGACGGTTCGAAGAGGCCTCGTCCGGACTGATCAGACGAAAGTTCCGCGCGTCGCGATTGCGCACCATGAGATCGCGCAGATACTGGCCCAGCACCCGCGTCGCCTCGCCTTGGACGCCGCCGGGCCGCGGCACGTCGACGGCGAAGTCGCGAACGTCGGGCCGGTCGAGATCGACCTTGAGCCGGCCACCATTGGCGACGGGATTGGCGCCCATCCGGCGCTCGCCCTGGGGCGCGAAATCGGCCAGTTCCGGCCGCAACCGGCCGGCCTCGTCGAAAAGCTCCTCCGGTTCGTAGGAGCGCATCCAGTCCTCCAGAATGCGCCGGTGCTCCGGATTGTCGCGAACCTGTGCCACCGGCACTTGGTGGGCGCGCCAGAAACCCTCGACCTTCTTGCCGTCGACCTCCTTCGGCCCGGTCCAGCCTTTCGGTGACCTGAGCACGATCATCGGCCAGTCGGGACGCCCGGTGGCCTTGCCGGATCGTGCCTCGGCCTGGATCTCGGCGATACGCGCAAAGGCCCGGTCAAAGGCGGCGGCCATCTCGCGGTGCATCAAGGCCGGATCATCACCCTCGACGAAGATGGGATCGTGGCCATAACCTTCGAACAGGCAGGCAAGCTCGTCGTCGCCCATGCGGCCGAGCACGGTCGGATTGGCGATCTTGTAGCCGTTGAGATGCAGGATCGGCAGCACGGCGCCGTCGCTCGCCGGATTCAGGAACTTGTTCGAATGCCAGGAGGCGGCGAGCGCTCCGGTCTCCGCCTCGCCGTCGCCGATCACGCAGGCGGCGATCAGGTCGGGATTGTCGAAGACCGCGCCATAGGCATGGGCAAGGGCATAACCGAGTTCGCCGCCTTCGTGGATCGAGCCCGGCGTTTCCGGCGCGGCATGGCTGGGAATACCGCCGGGAAACGAGAACTGTCGGAACAGCTTGCACATGCCCTCGGCGTCTTGGGAGATGTCGGGATAGATCTGCGAATAGCTGCCTTCGAGCCAGGTGTTGGCGACCATTCCCGGACCGCCATGGCCGGGACCGCAGACGTAGAGAACGGAGACGTCCCGCTCCCGGATCACCCGGTTCAGGTGGACGTAGACGAAGTTGAGGCCGGGCGTGGTGCCCCAATGGCCGAGCAGGCGACGTTTGAGGTGTTCGGGCCGAAGAGGCTCGCGCAGCAGCGGATTGTCGACCAGATAGATCTGGCCGACCGACAGATAGTTCGCCGCCCGCCAGTAGCGATCGAGAACGTCGAATTCGGCGTCGGTCATCACTCGGACTCTTCCGTTTTTCCGGCCGCAGTCAATGCGACATCAGGACGGGAACCGTCATATGGCGCAGGACGTGGCGCGTCACACCACCGAACAGCATCTCCCGGACCCTGGAATGGCCGAAGCAGCCCATCACCAAAAGATCCGAGCCGTCGTCGGCGAGACGCGACAGAATGTCGTCGGCGACCGAGATCGTGTCGCTGAAGGAGGTTGCCGCCTCCGCCTTGACCCCGTGCCTCGCCAGGGTAACGGCAAGGTCGTCCGCCGCTGCCAAGCCAGTATGCGACCGATCCTCGCTGGGGTCGATGGCCAGCACGCGGACATGGCTTGCGTCTTTCAGGATCGGCAGGGCGTCGAAGGCGGCTCGTGCCGCCTCGCGGGTGGCGTTCCAGGTCAGCATAACCCGATCGCCGATGCGGTCGAACCGGCCGGCATAGGGGACAAGCAGAACCGGCCGCCCCGATCCCATGACCAGATCGACCAGGATATTGCCGCCGCCCCATTCGGCATCGCGGGCCTGCCCGGCGATGACAAGGTCGGCGCACATGGCGTGCCGGTTGAAGACACGGTGCTGGTTCGGGCTGGTAGCCTCCTCCCGACGCCACTCGCTCCTGATCGCGGACGCGCGCGTCCGCTCCGCGAACATGTGCTCGATCGCCTCGGCTTCCGCCTGCATCAAGCGGCGGTTCTCCTCGAAGAATTCCACCGGAACCTCCGCTGGGGTCATGCCGCCGGCGTAGTTCGAGAAGCTGGGAACCACATGCAGCCCGACCAGATGCGCGTCATGGCGCTCCGCCAGCGGGAGTGCGACGTCCAGAAGCGCTTCGGCGCGATCCTTCGACCCCAGGCAGACCAGTATCGTCTTGAACATCGCGTTTTTCTCCCGAATGTCGGCAGCCGCTGCCTGATGCGTCAACGGATTGCGGCTTGGCCCTCGTTTATCCGCTCATGAAATGGGCATCCTTGATCTGGCTCAATCGAGGGAGGGGGCCGTCGCTTTATTTGGTACGGGCGCGATTGCGCGATTGATTGATGTCGCGCAAGGCAGCGTTGGTTGCCCGGGCATCGCACACAGTTCGAGCGTCCATGCGCTTCGCGCCGATCGGAGCGCAGGCCTGACAACGGGAGGTCCGCAATGAACGAGCCAGTCCCTTTTCCAGATCGCGCTACGGCCGGTCGCCTGCTTGCCGATCGGCTGGCTGGGATGGAACTCGCCGATCCTGTGGTGTTGGCCCTACCGCGCGGTGGTGTACCTGTGGGGCTGGAGATCGCGCGAAAGCTTGCGGCCCCGCTTGATCTGCTGATCGTGCGCAAGATCGGCGTGCCGTGGCAGCCCGAACTCGCCGCCGCCGCAATCGTCGAGGGCGAAGGCGAGGGTGCCGAGGTGGTGCGCAACGACGACGTGATGCGGCTCGCGGGGCTCGATGATGCCACCCTCCACAAGCTCGCCGACAAGGAACTGCGGGAAATCGCCCGGCGGCGGGACGCCTATCTGGCGGGGCGCGCGCCTGTCCCGACGGCCGGCCGGACGGCGATCCTCGTCGATGATGGCATCGCCACCGGCGCCACCGTCCGTGCAGCGCTGATCGGCTTGCGCCGCCGCGGCGCCGCCCATCTGGTGCTGGCCGTCCCGGTGGCCCCGCGCGAGACGCTGGCGGCGCTGCGGCCGCTCGTCGACGATCTCGTCTGCCTGACGACCCCGGAGCCTTTTTATGCCATCGGCATTCACTACCGGGACTTTCACCAGCTCGGCGACGACGAAGTTGTTGCCATGCTGGACGCGGCGCGCGGTGAGACGTCCGGACAGCCCGGTGGCTGATAGGGGCGGCCGGGACGGTAGGAAGGCGCTTTCGGAGCGTGACGCGAGACGCGGGCGCCCGTCTGCTCGTGACGTATCTACACGGCCGGACGCACCGAAACGATCTTGAAGGTGCGCAGGCCTAGCCCGGGCTCGTCGATGGAGACATATTCGCCCTCGCGAAAGACGTGCTGGGCGAAGCGGTAGCCGGGTTCGTCGTCGGCGTCGGCCTCGTAATCATAATCGAAGACCCATTCGCCCTTGCGATAGGTGAGCGTGCCGAGCGCCGTGCGTTCGCCGTCCCAAAACCGTGTCACGGTAAAGCGCTCCGGCGCCGTCTTCCAAGCCTCCGGGTCGAGATGGCCGTCCGGCGTCAACGCCGCCGTGAATTCGTAGCCTCTGTGGGCATTGCCTTCGGGATTCTCGCGGTCGCGGGCCAGTTCCATGTGGATGCTGTTGAGATTCATGGTCGGTTACTTTCTCATGGAGCCGGAAGGGGTACGGGCTCTATTCCTGAATGCTGTCGATATAGGCGATGATCGCCGCGGTCTGGACCGGCGTCGCCATGAATTCGGGCATGTCCGGATGGCCGGTGACGATGCCTTCGACGAATGCCTCGCCAAGCGCTTCGATGGGATAGCGCTTCGACAGCGTGCGAAATTCCGGTGCGTCGGGATGCGAACTCTTGTCGGCTTTGCCGATGCCGTGGCAGCGAACGCAATTGTCCTCGACCAGCGCCAATCCGTGGGCGATCTCCTCGGCTGGCTGGGCGGCGGCGAGGGCCGGCGCGAGCAGGGCCACTCCAACAGCGGTGGCAAATGCCAGTCCTGATTTTTGTCGCATCCCAGTCTCCCGATCCTCCTTCGTAGACCGCCACGCTAGCAGCGCCGAAGGACCTTGATCTTGATGCGGATCAAACCGACGAGATATCTCGCCGCCGGATCAGGGCGTGGGCGCGCCGTCGCGCGGGCTGGTGAGCCGCGCGTCGGCTCCCTCGATCTGCCGAGATGAAACGACGGGGGAGGGCTAAAATGCGCTGACTGGAAAATAACGCAGAAGCAGTTCCGAAAAGCGCTTCTTCTCAACAATCCGGCCGATAGCGTAGTCGATCGATCGGGCCAGTGCGCGATCGCTGGGCGCGACGGCGATGGCGAGGCCCTCGCCGAGAAAGCGGTCGGACAGATAGGGGCCGCCCGAGAACACACAGCAATCGGCCGCGGAATCGCTTTCGAGCCAGAAAGATAGGCCGACGCCGTCGCCGAAGAATGCGTCGATCTCGCCGTTCTTCAGTGCTTCCAGCGCGTCGCGGCGGGTGGCGAAGGGGCGTGGCGCGGCGGATGGAAAAAACGCCCCCAGCATCGCCGCGTGGGCGCTGCCTTCTTCCACCCCGATGCTCCTGCCGGCTGTTGCCTCGGCGACCGGCTCCGGAAACTGGCGGTCCTTGCGGGTCACGAAGCGGGCGGGATAGCGGAAATACGGCTCGGTGAAGGCCAGTTCCTGCCGGGTTGTGGGCGTCATCGCGAGACCGACCACGATGGCGTCGCCGTCGCCGCGCTTCACCGCAGGCACGAGGTCCTTGAAAGCCATCGCCTCGATCTGACAACGCGACAGCACGTCCAGCTCCTCGCAGATCGCGCGAACGAGATCGACGTGGAATCCCGCGAGCCGTCCCCGCGGATCGAGGAAATTGAACGGCGGGTAGTCGGTGGTCGTGAGGAAGCGGATTCGCTGGCGGCCGTCCAGCTGCGGTTTCGTCATACGCTGACGCTGGTCGAAGAAGTTGGGGATCGACACCGTCTCCATTTCGGCGGCCACGGAGCGAAGCTGGCCGGTGCCGAGGACAGGCGCCAGCGCCAGAACCAAAACAAGAAGCAACCGGAGCGAGAAATTTTCTCTCATAAGTTTGTTTCCCTTGCGTAATCGCTCGCTCAAGATGAAAGAGGGCGCCGTGACTGCCGAAGTTCGCAAACGTGCGCCGCGAACTCGAGCGGGTGGCCCGATTGCGCGACGATCCTTTGCAACTCCCGTCGGCATACGCCGCCAAACCCGCCGTCTTTCCGACGCTGTCGCTCGGTGACGGAGCGCGATCCCCAATCCTTTTCCCGCTGTCGCCCAAAACGGTGGCAACCGCAAGGCGCTCTCGACAAGGTCTGTGCGAGAGCGTGCTGGCCGCCCTCGGCCTCGACACCGTGACGATCCGGGCCGCGCGATCCGCGGCGAAGCGAAACGGCACCGATCTCCTGGCCGAAATCGTCGCCGGCGGGGCCGCCGATGCGCAGACTGTCGCCGCCGCCATGGCCGAAGCGCTTGATGTCCCGTTCGACGGGATCGCCCCGGGCAACCGGATCATCGGCGCCGAGCGTTGCAAGACGGTGGCCTTGCCGCGACTCGTCAAGACCTGCGACGATGAGCTGAGGACGAAGCTGTTCCTGCTGCCGAAGCTGGAAGGTCTCGATCGGACGGCGGAGTTCCTGTGGCGCTGGCCGGAGGTGAAGGACAGGGCGCGGGTGACCACGGAGGCCGATGTGAAATCGGCCATGGCGCGACAGAGCGAACGTCAGCGTCTCGATGCCGCCGTCCTCAGTCTTGCCGCCGAGCAGCCTCGTCAGTCGGCTCGCACCGTTCTGGAAGCAGGCCAGGCGATCGGGCTCATGCCTGGCATTCGGCCTGTTGCTTCTGGCGTTGTTCACGGCGCCCGGGACCACGGTTGCGATCCTGCATCCCCTCGCGGGCGTGTTGTTCGCCGCCTGTCTCACCATCCGGCTCGCCGCCGCGATCAGCCGGCAGTCGCCGTCCGCGGACGCCCATGCGTCTTCGCGATCGGACGAGCCGCCGCCGCTCTATTCGGTCCTTGTCGCGCTCTATCACGAAGCGGCAGTGGTCGACCGTCTGGTGCGGGCCTTGAGCAAACTCGACTGGCCGGTCAGCCGGATCGAGATCAAGCTGATCTGCGAGGGCGACGACGCGGCGACGATCCGCGCGGTCGAACGCGCCATCGCCGGTCATCCGCAATTCGAGGTGGTCGTGATTCCGGCTTGCGAACCCCGCACGAAGCCGAAGGCGCTGAATTACGCCCTGCCGCTCACCGCGGGGGAGTTCCTGGTACTCTACGATGCCGAGGACGAACCGGACCCGGGCCAATTGCGCGAGGCCTTTGGACGGTTTCGTCAGGGGCCGGCCAATCTCGTCTGTCTTCAGGCGCCGCTTGTCGTGCGCAACGGCGCGAACAATTGGCTGGCGGGCATCTTCGCGCTGGAATATGCAGCACTGTTCCGCCGGCTTCTGCCCTGGCTTTCCGGACATGGCTTTCCGGTTCCGCTTGGGGGCACGTCGAACCATTTCGTCCGCAGCCGCCTGATCGAGATTGGGGGGTGGGATTCCCACAATGTCACGGAAGACGCCGATCTCGGCATGCGCTTTTATCGCGCCGGATACCGGGTCGAGACGCTATCGTCTCCGACGATGGAAGACGCACCCGAGCGCTGGGCGGTTTGGCACCGGCAGCGAACCCGCTGGACGAAGGGTTGGGCGCAGACCTGGCTGGTCCATATGCGCCAGCCGGGCATACTCCGGCGGCAAATCGGCCTGCGCAACTTCGTCGTCTTCCAGTTGCTCTTCGTCGGGATGCTGGCCTCGGCCCTAGCCCATCCGGTATTTCTCGCCCTCGCGATCCTGTCGCTTGCGAGCTTTGCGACCAACGGTCTGTCGAGCGCTTATCAGGGGCTCGTCTTCGCGCTCGACCTGTTCAACGCGGTCGGCGGCTATGCCGCGTTCATCGCCCTGTCGATCGGTGCCCTCGATGCCAGGGAGCGGGGCGTGCTGGTCAAATATTACCCGCTTCTCTACCTCTATTGGCTGCTGATTGCAGTCGCCGCGCTGCGCGCCCTCGGGCAACTCGTCAGCGCACCACACCAATGGGAAAAGACTCCGCACGATATTCGCTCGCGAGCCGATCCCGGTGACGCGCGGTATCGGCTCGAACCGCATTTCGGCGAGGACTGAGGGCGAAACAGGTCGGCGCAGGGAATGGCGCCGCAGTTGCTGACGCCGCCAGCAGCCGTCCTTATCGCCAGACGCCGCGGCGCTCCTGCCGGGCCTCGCTCTCGGCGTCCTCATAGGGGCCGCCGGTGACCGCTTTCGCCCAGCCATTGCGCACGATCCACGCGCCGACGTCGTTGCCTTGCAGGGTACAGGCGCTCTCGATCGTCTCCGGTTTCCGGCCGAAATCTTCCGGTGCCTGGCAGCGGACCGCGCGGGAGCGCAGATACCCCCGCAGCGCCGTTCGGGCCCGCATGCCGCAGGGCCAGGCGCCGGCGTCCGCTTCGCATGTCTCGCCGAGTGGGAGCGGGTCGATGCCCGTAAGGACGATGGTGCCGTCGCCGATTTTCAGATGGGCCGCGTCGACAGCGATCGGGCGAGGAAGCAGCACCTGCCGCGTGTCCCTCGGCGCCTCGTCCTCCTCGACCGCCGGCGTCGACAGCGGCGGGCGCGGCGGCAGGCGGTCGAAGGCATCGCCGGCGCGTTGGCCGCGGGTAATGCCGCCGGGTGTCACATCGCGGTCGGGCGCGATAACGGAGGGCGTTCCTGAATCAGCTTGGGCTGGACGATCCGCGGACCCTGGCTGGTTCTCGATGGAAGCGCTCTCGCCGGGTGGAATCTGCTGCGGTGCACCGGGCACTGCGGCTCCGCGCTCGCCGAGCGGAGAGAGCCGGATAAGGAGCACGACCAGTGCGACCAGTGCCGTGGCGATAAGCAGCGCGCGAATCATGCCGGACAGCGGGCATCCGTCGGCCGGCCCGCAGGTTTTAGCAACACGGACCGCCTCATTGGCTGGCCCAGAGTATCCGTGCCATCCATTCGATCTGGTCGACCGCGAAATGGAGGTCTGGATAGTCGGGATTGACCGAGCCGAGTTCAATGCTGCGGCTGGTTCGGCGTTGCAGGATCTTCGCCATCACCTCGCCGTCGCGGGTTCGCACGACGACCCGATCGCCGCGGCGGACCGACGAACTCGGCGAGACGATGACGACGTCGCCGTCGCGATAAAGCGGCATCATCGAATGGCCGGACACTTCCAGCGCATAGACGGCTTCGTCACCGGTCGTCGGTAGCGAAATTTCGTCCCAGCCCTGACCGACAGGAAAGCCGGCATCGTCGAAATAGCCACCGGTGCCGGCCTGGGCGAAGCCGAGCAATGGCACGCTGGCGGTTCCGCGCGTCGGCGACAGTTCGTCCCCACTGCCGCGAACCAGCGCCGTAAATTCCTCCAGGCTCGTGCCCGTCGACTGGATGACCTTGGAAAGGGATTCCGTCGATGGCCAGCGCGGTCGTCCGTCCCCGGCATTTCGCTTCGACTTGTTGAAAGTGGTGGGATCGAGGCCCGCGCGCCGCGCCAGCCCGGAGGCCGATAGCTGGTTGCGGGCGGCGAGGGCGTCGATGGCGGCCCAGATCCGGTCATGCGAAAACATCGTGCGGGACTCGTGGCGACAGCGGCAAAGGAATATATACCTTGAACGCTCATAGAGTGCCGAGCGGACCTTGTCCATATCGCAACGTCAAATTTCACGGGAAATAGCGCGGCTATCCCCAAGCGCAAAGAATTCGTGCGACGAAAGGTTCGGCCGGAACCACATCGAGATTATGCTATTCCTGAGACAGGTTTTCTCTATGACCGACCGGTTCAATCCGTTGCGGCGAGAGGGCGCGGGGTCGAACAGGAGGATGGATCGGCGGATGGACGGCAAATTCATGGCACACGCCAGCGACGAGATGCGCCGCCGGGCCAGTGAACCTGGCCGGGGCCGCGAGGCCGCCGGGCCATTCTCGATTCCCTGGAAGGGCTGGAAGGATATCCTCCTCAGGATCTATCACTCGTTCTGGGAGGATCGGGTGATGCTGATCGCGGCGGGGGCAACCTTCTATCTGCTCCTGGCGCTATTTCCGGCCTTCGCGGTGTTCGTCTCGCTTTACGGCTACGTCAACGATCCGGCGACGATCAGCGAGCATATCGCCTTTGCCGGCCGTTTTCTGCCACAGGCCGGCACCGAACTTCTTCAGGCGCAACTCGACAATCTGGTCAATCAGAAACCGTCCTCCCTGTCGATCGGCTTCATTTTCGGTTCCCTGTTCGCGCTGTGGAGCGCCAATAACGGCATCAAGACGCTGTTCGAGGCGATGAACGTCGCCTATGGCGAGAGCGAAAGACGTAGTTTCATTAAGCTCAATCTCATCGCGCTCTGCTTCACCCTCGGCGCGATCTTCATCGGCATCGTTCTGATCACCATGGTCGGCGTGGTTCCGGTGGTGATGGCGTTGTTTGGGTTGCGCGGTTTCACCGAAACCCTGATCGCCGCGATGCGCTGGCCGGTGGTTTTCCTTCTGATCGTGGTGGCGATCGCCCTGATCTATCGCTATGGACCGAGCCGCAATCGCGCCCGCTGGAGTTGGGTGCTGTTCGGCGCCGTGCTGGCGGCCGTCGTCTGGGTGGCAGCATCGATCGGTTTTTCCTGGTATCTCCAGAACTTCGCCAACTACAACGCGATGTACGGCTCCCTCGGCGCCGTGATCGGCTTCATGATGTGGGTCTGGATCTCTTCGCTGATCTTTATCATCGGCGCGGAGATCAACGCCGAGATGGAGCATCAGACGGCTCAGGACACGACCAAGCCGCCGGCCAAACCCATCGGGACCCGGGGCGCGCGCGTGGCGGACACGGTCGGGCAGAGTTCGCGGCGCAATCCCGATCCAACCGCCGAGAAGCGCGGGTTTTTCGGCTGATCGTCTTGGTCGGCGTCCCCAGCCTGCCTCCTTGCCGACAGTCGATGGAGTCGCCCGCGCGTCGGATTCGTCGCAAACCAGACGGGGGCGCCCGCATTGATGGTGTAAGCGGCGCAATGCTCGGCGTGGCAGAGGACCATCCCCACACAGGGATGCTCGGCTCCCTCCGAGGTCGACTTGTCGGGAGGCATCATGTCCGTCAGCTTTTTCGAGCTTTTCAAGATCGGCATCGGCCCGTCGTCCTCGCATACGGTCGGGCCGATGTGGGCGGCCAGGCGCTACCTCGATCGCCTTGACGATCGCGGGCTGAAGGGCGCGGCGGCGCGGATCGTCGTCAAACTCTACGGTTCGCTTGCGCTGACCGGAAAGGGGCACGGCACCGACAAGGCAGTGATGCTCGGCCTTGCCGGGCTCAAGCCCGACACCCTCGATCCGGACGACGCGGAGGATCTCTACGTCTATATTCGCGACAAGGGCGAGTTGCAGCTCGATCGCGGGCAGCGCATCGTCTTTCGGGACGGCGAGGAACTGCTGATGCTCAAGCGTGAGCGGCTGCCCCACCATTCTAACGGCATGCGTTTTGCAGCCTTCGACGCGGCGGGGGCCGAGATCGATACCGCCGACTACTACTCCGTCGGCGGCGGTTTCGTGATGTCGGCCGAAGACGCCGCCGGTGAGGCGCCGGTCCTGACCAACGCGCGGGCGCCCTATGAATTCGGTTCCGCCGACCGGCTTCTGGAAATCTGCGAAGCCAAAGGCCTGTCGATCGCCGAACTGGTGTTCGCCAACGAGGAAACCTGGCGCTCCAAGTCCGAGGTCCGCGATGGTATTCTCGCCATCCGCGACGCCATGTTCGAGTCGATCGAACGCGGCTGCCGCATGGAAGGGATTCTGCCGGGCGGCCTCAAGGTCCGGCGGCGCGCCAAGCAGCTTCATGGCGAACTTCTGAAACGCCCGGAAAGAGCCTTGCGAGACCCGCTGACGACGCTCGACTGGGTCAATCTCTACGCCTTGGCGGTCAACGAGGAGAACGCCGCAGGCGGACGGGTCGTCACGGCGCCGACCAATGGTGCCGCTGGTGTCATTCCAGCGGTGCTCGCCTATTACGAACGCTTCGTTCACGGCGCGTCCGATGAGGGGGTCGTGGATTTCATGGCGACCGCCGCGGCGATCGGGGCGCTCTACAAACAGAACGCCTCGATCTCGGCGGCCGAAATGGGCTGTCAGGGAGAGGTGGGCGTCGCCTGCTCGATGGCAGCGGGCGCGCTTTGCGCTGTCCTCGGCGGAACGCCCCGGCAGGTCGAGAACGCTGCCGAGATCGCCATGGAGCACAATCTCGGGCTGACCTGCGATCCGATCGGCGGGCTTGTCCAGATTCCCTGCATCGAGCGCAACACCATGGGCGCGGTCAAGGCAATCAACGCCGCGCGGCTGGCCCTCAAGGGCGATGGCACGCATTTCGTCTCGCTCGACAGCGTCATCGAGACCATGCGCCAGACCGGCGTCGACATGAGCGAGAAATACAAGGAGACCGCCCTCGGCGGCCTCGCCGTGAACGTCACGCTTTGCTGACCTGACATCCGGGGCGTTCACACGCGTCCCGGATGGGGAAGCACGATCTTGGTTCGCAAGGTTAGCCTTTGCGGCTGACGAAGCTCTTGAAGACGAAGCCGCGCTTGCCGTCGGCGGAAACCTCGCACCACAGTTTGCAACCGTGGACTTCGACCGTACGTCCCTTGGGCAGCACGGCGATCACCTTGGCGCCGTTGTCCGGTTTGGCCCGCAGGTTGACCGCGACCTTGACGCTGGCCGTCGACTTGGTCTCCGGCTCGGTCGGGGTCTCCGCGTTCGTGCCAGCCGCCGCCGCCTCGATCGCCGCGGGTTCCTCAGCCGTCGTCTCCAACGCGGCGATTTCTGCAGCGTCATAGCCTGCCGTCGGCTCGCTGACAGGATCGGTCTCCGGGATCGCCCAACGTGCCATATCGGGCGTTCCATCCGCGCCGACCGGCGCACTGACGATCGGACGCTGGCCGACGAGGGATGTGATACTTCCGGTCGTCAAAAGATCCGCCGACATGCCGGTGGTGGCTTCGCTCGGGGCCGAAGGCAGACGCAGGGCAAGCGCCACCGCCACCGCATCGCTCGACGGCGCGGGAGCCTCGGCCGCACTCGTCGGGAGGTCTTCGGTGGTGGGGCGAAGCCGCCCATCGGTCTCGGCCGCGGGGACCGCGACCGGCTCGACCGCCAACTCAACTGGGGTCTCCAGCGCCGCCGCCCGCGTGTCGCTGGCGGACGACGCCATCGCGGCCTCGACAGGCGTGCGCGCGGCCGAGGCCGCAGCTGTTGCCGCGCTTTCCGCCGCCGGAGCGCGAGCGGTTATCGCAGCCGGGCCGTTGGAGGCGGCATCGCCGCCCGAGGACATGGCCAGCAGCGCGACCGCGCCGACAGTCGCCGCCGACACGATTGTCATCGTCAGATACGCGGCGACCGGTCGGCGCCGCAGACCACCTACCGGATCACGCGGTTCCCAACGGTCCGGCTTGTTTCCCGCCAGCGTTACGGCCGGCTTACGGCGCGAGAAAAAGCGCGCGAAACCTGCGCCTTCACGCGTTTCAGCCTGCGCCTGCTCAAAGTCGGTCCGGCGCTCAGCCAGCCGTTTCAACAGCTCAGCCTCGCTCGCGCGTCCCCCGCTTTGCAATCCATCCCCTGTCGTCATTGAGACGTCTCCTTGCCGACCCCCCTCTCGGGCCGGGCGTTCATCCGCCGCACCGGTTCAAGGTCGCAATCTCTCGACAGGCCCGTTTGGCCTGCCATGCGCGATATCCCTAGGCGAAGGTTAAACCCGCGAATTATGGCCAATCAGGGGTCTGAGCGACTCAAATTCGCCGGCAAGCCGACTCTTTTTGCGTTTTTCAGCTCGACAGCCGGTTCGGTTGGGCCACGAGGCAGCGCCAGATCGCCGCAGATGCGCGATCATCGTCCCGGCCTGGCGCTGGCCTCAGGCAGCCTTCGCCTGGGGCGGCTTCGGCGGAAAGCGACCGTAAAAGCTCTCGCCCTTCTCCGCCATCTCCCGCAACAGCGGCGTCGGCCGAAAGCGCTCGCCATGCCGGTCCGCCAGCTTGTCGCATTGCGTGACGAAGGCCTTGACGCCCATGCCATCGATGTAGCTGATCGTGCCGCCGGTGTAGGGCGCGTAGCCGAAACCGAGGATCGAACCAACATCGGCCTCGCGCGGATCGACGACGACGCCTTCCTCCATGGTGCGGGCGGCCTCCAGAGCCATGGTCGCGAGGAAGCGCTGCTGCAATTCCTCGAAGTCGATGCCGTCGGCCGGCTGCTGCTCGAACATCTGCTTGAGGCCGGGCCACAGCGACTTCTTGGCGGGCTTGGCCGGATAATCGTAAAAGCCCTTGCTGGCCTTGCGACCCAGTCGGCCATCGCTGTTCATCTGCTCCACCAGCTTGAAATGACGCGGGTCGACGGAATCGTCGCCCATGTCGCGCATGGTCGCCTTCATGATCCGAAGCGACAGATCGACGGCGGTCTCGTCGTTGAGGGCGAGCGGCCCGACCGGCATGCCGGCGAACTTTGCCGCGTTCTCGATCATCGCCGGCGGAATGCCCTCGACCAGCATGTCGTAGGCTTCCGACATGTAACGCAGCACGCAACGATTGGCGAAAAAGCCACGGGTGTCGTTGACCACGATCGGCGTCTTCTTGATCGCCCGCACGAAGTCGAGCGCGACAGCCAGCGCCTTGTCGCCGGTCTTTTCGCCGAGGATCACCTCGGTCAGCATCATCCGGTCGACCGGCGAGAAGAAGTGGATGCCGATGAAGCGCTCTGGATCGTCGAAGGCTTCGGCAAGACCTGTGATCGGGATCGTCGAGGTATTGGAGGCGTAGATCGCGGTTTTCGGCAGGACGGCGGCGACCTTGCGAGTCACCTCGGCCTTGACGTCGCGATCCTCGAACACCGCCTCGACGACGAGATCGGCGTCTTTCAACGTGTCATAGTCGGAGGTAGCGGTGATCTTCGACAGGATCGCCTCGGCCTGTTCCTTGGTGGCGCGGCCCTGACCGACGAGCTTGTCCATCAGCGTCTTCGAATGCGCCTTGCCCTTGTCGGCGGCGTCCTGGTCGCGGTCGATGAGCACCACGTCGAGGCCGCCCTGCGCCGCGACATAGGCGATGCCCGCGCCCATGAAGCCGGCGCCAACGATGCCGATTTTCTTCAACTGCGACGCGGGTACGTTCGCCGGTCGGCGCGCGCCCTTGTTCAGCTCCTGCATGGAGACGAACAGCGAGCGGATCATCATCGCCGCCTCGGTCGTCTGCAGGACCTCGGTGAAGTAACGCTGCTCGACCCGCAGCGCCGCGTCGATCGGTAAAAGCAGGCCCTCATAGACGCATTTCACGATGGCGCGGGCGCCGGGATAATTATCGTTGGTCTCCTTGCGGTAGAGTGAGGCGACCGCTGGCCAGACCTGTGCCCCTTGCGCCGAATAGACCGGCCCGGAGGGCAGCTTGAAGCCCTTCTGGTCCCAAGGCTGCACCGGCGACAATCCGGCCTTGAGCATCTCTTTGGCCTTGGCGACGAGTTCGTCTGCCGCCACCACCGCGTCGATCAGCTTCATGCCTTTGGCCTTCTCGGCCGAAAGCGTGGAGCCCTTGAGCAGCATCTGCAACGCTGATTGGGTGTCGGTCAGGCGCGGCACGCGCTGAGTGCCGCCGGCGCCGGGAAAAATCCCGACCTTGACCTCCGGCAGGCCCATCTTGGCGCCGGCCGCCGCGATCCGGCCGTGGCAGGCCAATGCGAGTTCGAGGCCGCCGCCCATGCAGGTGCCGTTGATCGCCGCGACGAAGGGCTTGCCGCAGGTCTCCAGCTTGCGCCAGAGCCAGGACATGCGCCCGACGCCGTCGAACAGCTCCTGGATCGCCGCGTCCTTGTCCTCACGCTTCTTCGCCTCGAAGCTTGCGAACATGCCGGACAGCATCTTGAGGTCGGCACCGCCGGTGAATGAGCCAGTCTTGCCCGAGGTGATGATGGCGCCCGTGATCGCCGCGTTGGCGACGACCTGATCGACGATGCGGTCGATCTCGTCCATCACCGCCGCTGTGAAGACGTTCATCGACCGGTCGGGCATGTCCCAGATGATCAGCGCGATGCCGTCGGCATCGGTTTCGACGGTGAAGTTCTCGTAGCTCATTGGTCCGCTCCCGGTCTTGTCTGCCGGCATCGATTGCCGGCTGAGGAAATTCTTGTCTGCCAGCCGCGTCGGGCCGGACAAGGCGATCGTGTTTTCAGAATTGTGAAACCGTTGTTTGGTAAGGATCTAAGACGACCGGCCATTGCGAGGAACCGAAACCATGACCGCCAAATGCGAGGGGTGCCAAACGTCCCGTCCGCTCGATTTCGATTTCTCGATGGCATTCCAGCCGATCTACGATGTCGTGACCGAGCGGGTCTGGGGCTACGAGGCGCTGGTTCGCGGTCTCGCGGGCGAGGGCGCCTACGCGATCCTGTCCAAGGTCGAGCCCGAGCAGCGTTACCGTTTCGATCAGGCTTGCCGGGTGAAGGCGATCGAACTCGCCAGCCGACTGTTCACGCCGGGCAGCGGCACCAAGCTCTCGATCAACTTCATGCCGAATGCCGTCTACGAGCCGGCAGCTTGCCTTCGCGCGACCTTGACGGCCGCCCGGAAAGCCGACTTTCCGCTCGATTCGATCATGTTCGAGTTCACCGAGGACGAAAAGGTGTCCGACATCGGCCACCTCCAGAGCATCATCGCCGAATACCGCCGGATGGGTTTCACCACGGCGCTCGACGACTTCGGCGCCGGCTATGCCGGGTTGGGGCTTCTCGCCGACTTCCAGCCCGACCTCATCAAGATCGACATGAAGCTGGTGCGCGGCATCGACACCTCGCGCGCCCGCCAGGCGATCATCGCGGCGATGTTGTTCGTCGCGCGTGAGCTCGACATTACGGTTCTGGCCGAAGGCGTCGAGACCGAAGCCGAATTCGTCAACCTGAAAGCGGCGGGTGTGAAGCTCTTCCAGGGCTATTACTTCGCCAAGCCGGCCTTCGAGGCGCTGCCCGCTATCGGCCCGGACGTCGGCACGCAGGTCATGCGCCACCATTACGCGTGAGCGTTCGTTCGAGAACGAACGGCTAGGAGATTCGCGCCTTATCTCAAGCATCAGCCTTGGTCCGCCGGGCCGATTTCGAAGTCAGCTTAGCGACGACCTCCGCCGTCGTTTCGATGGTCGCGAACTCACCCGCAAGATTCGACAGGCTCATGGTATGGACCGCCTCCGCGGTTTCTAGTTGCCCCCGGAAGCCGATACGGTCGAACGTATAGCAGGCATCCTCGACAAGCCTGGCATCGAAGCCGAGATTGCCGGCCATCCTTGTGGTGGTCTCGACGCAATGGTTCGTCGTGATCCCTGCAATGAACAGGGTGTGTTTGCCGCCTTCTCGCAATCGCCGTTCCAGATCGGTCCCAATGAAAGCCGAGTTCACGGATTTCAATAGAACCGGCTCCCCGCCGCTCTCTTCCATGCCGATGATCGTCTCGTACCCGCTCTCACCGCGCCTGAGGCAGGAGCCGGTCTCGGTCGAAGCGTGCCGAACGTGGAAGATGGCGATTTGCTCGCCTCGACAATGGGTCAGTAGCCGACGCGCATTGGTCAGAGCTTCTGGATTGTTGCGCCTCGCGCCAGCCTCTTCCATCTCAAGAAACGCTTGTTGAAAGTCGATGAGAACAAGGGCGCTGTTCTCGAAACCCTTCTTCATCTCACACCCGCTCGATGATCGTCGCCGTGCCCATGCCGGCGCCGATGCACAGTGTCACCAGCGCGATATTCTTGTCCTGACGTTCCAATTCGTCGAGCACGGTGCCGAGCACCATCGCCCCGGTCGCCCCCAGCGGATGGCCCATGGCGATGGCGCCGCCATTCACGTTGATGATGTCGTGGTCGATATCGAAAGCCTGCATGTAGCGCAGCACCACCGCCGCGAAGGCTTCGTTCAGCTCGAAAAGGTCGATGTCCGACAGCGACATGCCCGAGCGCTTGAGCAGCTTTTCCGTCACGTCCACCGGGCCGGTCAGCATCAGCGCCGGGTCGGAACCGATATTGGCGAACGCCCTGATCCGAGCCCGCGGCTTCACGCCAAGCGCCTCTCCACCGGCCTTGGAGCCGATCAGCACCGCGGCCGCGCCGTCGACGATACCCGACGAGTTGCCGGGGTGATGGACGTGGTTCACCGCTTCGAGTTCCGGGTGCGCCTGAATGCCGACCGCGTCATAGCCGCCCATTTCGCCGTGCACGGCGAAGGAGGCGTTGAGGCTGCCGAGCGACTGCATGTCGGTGGACGGGCGCATGTGTTCGTCACGGTCGAGGATGGTCAGGCCGTTCTGGTCCTTGACGGGGATGACGGACTTGGCGAAGCGACCTTCATCCCAGGCCTTGCCGGCGCGCTTCTGGCTTTCCACCGCATAGGCGTCGACGTCGTCACGCGAAAAGCCGTATTTCGTCGCGATGAGGTCGGCCGAGACCCCCTGCGGCATGAAGTAGGAGGGAATGCCGACCGAGGGGTCCATGATCCAGGCGCCGCCGGACATGCCCATGCCGACCCGCGACATCGACTCGACGCCGCCGGCGATGACGATGTCGTCGGCGCCCTGTACGACCTTAGCGGCGGCGAGATTGACTGCGTCGAGGCCGGAGGAGCAAAAGCGCGAAATCTGCATGCCGGGGGCGGCGAAGTCGTAACCGGCCTCGAAGGCGGATGCCTTGGGGATCACCGAGCCGGCCTCGCCGACCGGATCGACGCAGCCGAAGATGATGTCGTCGACGGTTTTGGTATCGATGCCGTTGCGCTCGCGCACCGCCTCGAGAACCTTCGCGCCGAGCCGCACCGCCGGCACCTCATGCAGCGCGCCGTCCTTCTTGCCGCGGCCACGAGGTGTGCGGACGTGATCGTAGATGAAGGCTTCAGCCATCGGGTTTCTCCGGTTTGCGGGCACTCATGCCGCCAGGCGACGGCGCACCATAGTCTGAGATGAAATCGTCGAAGACCCGGGCGAGCCGGTCCGGGTCGGCATAATCGTCGAGGCGCGACAGGAGCACCGTCAGGAGATAATTGTTCGACAAGCCATAACCCGAATTCAGGGACCGCAGCCGATCATAGGCCTCCTGCGTCAGCGCGACGGACATTCGCTTCGGCAAGGGGAGGCGCTTCGGCAAGGGCAGGCGCTTCGTCGGCATCTCGGTCTCCTCGCGCCGAAGGTTAGAACGCGTCGGCCTCCAGCGCCATCATCGCATCAGCCCCGGACGAGATGCGGGCGAGATGGGTGGTGCTCTCCGGCATCAGCCGTTCCATGAAGAACCGGGCGGTGATGCGTTTTTTCTCCAGAAACGCGGTCTGACCGTCGGCGCCGGCGGCGATCTTCTCCTCGGCGATCTTTGCCATGCGGCCCCACATATAGCCAAGCGCCACGAGGCCGAAGAGATGCATGTAGTCGGTCGAGGCCGCGCCGGCATTGTCGGGCTTGGCCATGGCGTTCTGCATCAGCCACATGGTCGCCTGCTGCAAGTCGCCTAACCCCTTCTTCAGCGCCTTGGTGATCGGCGCCATGCGCTCGTCGCCGCGATTGTCCTCGCAGAACTGGCCGACCTCGGCGAAGAAGGCCTGCACCGCCCGGCCGCCATTCAGCCCGAGCTTGCGGCCGACGAGGTCGAGCGCCTGGATGCCGTTGGCGCCTTCGTAGATCTGGGCGATGCGGGCGTCGCGGACGAACTGCTCCATGCCCCATTCGCCGATATAGCCATGACCGCCATAGACCTGCTGCGCCATGACGGCATTGTCGAAGCCCTTGTCAGTGAGGACGCCCTTGATCACCGGCGTCATCAGGCCCATCCAGTCGTCGGCCGCCTCGCGCTCGGCCGCGTCGGCGGAGCGATGCGACAGGTCGCCCTTCAGCGCCGTCCACAGCACCAGCGCACGGCCCGCCTCGTTGATCGAGCGGATCGTCATCAGCATGCGGCGGATGTCCGGATGGACGATGATCGGATCGGCGCTCTTGTCGGGCGCCTTGACGCCGGACAGGGACCGTCCCTGCGTGCGTTCGCGGGCATAGGCGACGGCGTTCTGATAGGCGACGTCGGACAGGGCCAACCCCTGCACGCCGACGCCCAGCCGCGCCTCGTTCATCATCGTGAACATCGCCCGAAGGCCCTTGTGGGCCTCGCCGATGAGATAACCCGTCGCCGCGTCGTAGTTCATCACGCAGGTGGCGTTGCCGTGGATGCCCATCTTCTCCTCGATGGAGCCACAGACGACGCCGTTGCGCGGACCGGGCTTGCCCTCCGTGTCGAGAACGAACTTCGGCACGATGAACAGCGAGATGCCCTTGACCCCGTCGGGCGCACCATCGATCCGGGCGAGAACGAGGTGGATGATGTTCTCGGCGAGGTCATGCTCGCCGGCGGAAATGAAGATTTTCTGGCCGGTGAGGGCGTAGCTGCCGTCGTCTTGCGGGACTGCCTTGGTGCGGAGCAGGCCGAGGTCGGTGCCGCAATGGGGTTCGGTCAAATTCATCGTGCCGGTCCACGATCCCTCGATCATGTTCGGCAAGTAGGTCGATTTCTGTTCGTCGGTGCCGTGGGAAGAAATGGCCGCGATGGCGCCGGCGGTCAGGCCGGGATACATGGCGAAGGCCATGTTGGCGGCCGACATGTATTCGCCGACGGCGGTGGCCAGCGTGTGCGGCAGGCCCTGGCCGCCATAGGCCGGGTCGAAGGCGAGGCTTCCCCAGCCGCCCTCGCGCCAAGTCTCATAGGCTTGCTTGAAGCCCGCCGGCGTCGTCACCGAACCGTCGTCGGAGCGGCGGCAACCCTCGCGGTCGCCCTGCTGATTGAGCGGTTGCAGCACTTTTCCGGCAATGCGCCCGGCTTCGCCGAGAATCGCTTCGACCATGTCCGGCGAGGCCTCGGCGAATCCCGGAAGATTGCTGTAGCGTTCGAAGCCGAGCAGGTCGTTCAAGACGAACAGCGTATCTTCGATGGGCGCCTGATAGGTCGGCATGTCATTCCTCCGTCGCGGTCGGTCGGAGACGGTATGAATATCTTTTACGTAAACGTCAATAAGAGCACTAACGTCTTCGCCGCCGGGCGCGCCGGCTGGCTCTCTTATCATACACCAGTGTTAGAGATTATGCGGGCGCGCCGTAAGGCGGTCGCGCCCGTTTGTGGCTCTGGAGAGTTTCGATCATGATCCGATGCAGGCCAATGCCGCGCGGGACGGATCAGGCGTCCAATTCGCCCAGTTTTTGGCGCAAATGGTCGATCGATACGGTCATCGCACGGATCGAATCCTCGATTTCATCCCGCTGTTCGTAGAGAATCTGCTGCTGCTCCTCGAAGCGCTCCAGCGCCACCTCGATCTGCTTCCGCTTGCCGTTGGGCTGGTGGTAGATCTCGATGAGCTGCTTCGCCTCAGTGAGCGAGAAGCCCAATGTCTTGGCCAGCAGGATGAGACGGAGCCGGGTCCGGTCCCGGCGGCTGTAAAGCCGGGTGGTGCCACGGCGCTCCGGGGAGAGCAGGCCGCGATCCTCGTAGAACCGCAGTGTTCTCAGGGTGACGCCGAATTCCTTCGAAAGATCGCCGATTTTGAACACTGACTTTTGCGAGGCGGCCTCTTGGCTTCGGCCCAGCAGAAAATCGATGTCGACGGAAGACTCTTCGTCCGCCGTTTCGACTGGCTTCAAGTTTGGCATGAGCAGATTTCCGTATTCGCGCAAATTTCCAGAACGCACTTCGCAAAGACGCAGCGCGGTCAAACGGGGCCGCTGGACCCGCACCGGAACCGAATATCGCTTTAAATGAGGCTGTTACAAGACGCTGCGTCAATTCCCCGTCCAGTTTCGGGCCGGCTTATGCGGTTAATCACTAACGAGATCGTAATTGCGTTAACCGATCATTTACCATGTTCGGGTCAGTTTTTCGAACTTACCGCGCGAGCACGTGCCGACGAGACAGAGCCGATCACGGGGCTCCAGCCGACCGGGAAAGCTGAGATGGCCGATCACACAAGACAGGGAAACGGTCGGAAGCCGGAGGAGGCTTCCTCGCTCGATGCGCTCAGCCGTACCCTGGAGGAACTTGAGCAGCGGCTCTCGCGCGTCACGGCAGCCAAGCAAGAGCGCGAGCGGCCGGGCGGCAAGACACCGGTGCGCGGCCCGGCGGAGGCCGGCGCTCTCACGAAAGCCGCCCGTCCGACCTTTTCGGACGCAGTGTCCCAGATCGTGATGCGGCAGAAGATGCTGGAGCGCGAGCCGGGGGAGCCTGAAGCTGGGCCAGCGCCGCAACGCTCGTCGGCCGAGGGGCACGGCGTATCCAAGGGCGACGATGCGGGTTCAGCGGCAATGGCGGACCTTGCCCAACAGCTTGAGCGGCTGCGTGCGGAACTCCGCGACGACATGACACAGAGTCTGCAGCCGCGTTTCGACGACATGCGCGCGGCCTTCGACGATCTGCGCAAGATGATCGCCGAACGGGCCAGTGCCGACCGAATCGATGCCGAGATATCCAAGGTCGACAACGGCTTGACCCGAATGGTCGACAGCGGCGTGGATCACGAAACGGTCCGCTCGCTGCGTGAGGAACTAGAAGCGATCCGCGGTCTGGTCGGTGACACGGCGCGCGAGGAGAGCGTCCAGTCCGTCAGTCGCCGTTGGGACATGTTCGAGACCAAGCTTGCCGGACAATCGGAAGATGACAGCAAGGCCAGGCACGAGTTGAAGGACGAGTTGGAGCGTTTGCGCACATCCCTCGGCTCGCTCGCGAGCGAGGAGCAAGTCAAGGCGGTCGAGCGCCGCTGGGACGAGTTCGAGGATCGTTATCTCGCGGCGCCGGCGGCAGGCGAGGGGGCCGGGTTGTCGGATCTCCTGAAGACCGAGATGAACAATCTGCGCGAGAAGCTCGAGACGCTTGCCTCCGAAAAGTCCATGCGCGCCGTCGAGGAACGCTGGGGCGCACTCGAGGACCGATTCGCCTCGCGCGAGATCGAAGGCAAGATCGAAGCGATGGGCGAGCGGATGGAGCAGCTCGAGGCCGCTCTCGCCAAACTGCCGGAAACCCTCGCCATCGGGCCGCTGGAAAAGCGGGTCCATACGCTGGCGGTCGGCATCGAGACATTGGCCAAGCGCCAGCAGGACGAATTGGATCTGGATCACTTCGCCCTGCTCGATGAACGGCTCGACGAGATCTCACGTGCGATCATGGCGGCCGCAAACCGCACGCCGACGATCGACATGAGTCCGGTCGAGCGCATCGAGGCCCGTCTTCAATCCCTGACCGCCCGGGTCGACGAACTCGCCGAAGACGGCGATTCGGCGGTTCTGTCGGATCGCATCGGCGAACTCGCCGATCGGATCGAGGCGCTGTCCAGCGACAACGCGGCGCAGGAACTTGCCGAACGGATCGAGCGGTTTTCTCTGCAGCTGGAAACTCTCGTCAGCGCGGGCGACGGCGACCCCGTCAAGACCCTGGCGTTGGAAACCCGCCTGCAGTCTCTCGCCGAGCGACTGGAAGAGGTCTCCGCGCCGCGGGTCGATGAGGAGATGGTCAAGGCCCTCGAAACTCAGATCGCACGGCTGTCGCAGCAGATCGGCGAGAACGGCATGCCGGCGGCGATCGCCGATCCCGAACTTGACCAGCGTCTCGCCGACATCGAGCGCCGGCTCGATGAACACCGCGAGGATATCATCATCTCGGCACGCGCGGCCGCCGACGAGGCGGTTCGTCAGATGATCGAAAGCGGCGATCTTCGACAGAGCGAGCACGTCGCCCGTCTTTCCGACGATCTGCGTGCGCTGGAAGCCTTGTCGCGAGACAGCGGCGCGCAATCGGAAGATTTCTTCCGCACCGTGCATTCCACCCTGCTGAAGCTCGTCGAGCGCATTGATCAGATCGAGAGCGAGATCACCGGCAAGGGGCGCGCACGCCGGGACGAACCGGTGGTCTTCGGAAATCCGCCGGCCGGCCCGACCGACGCGGCCGCGACCTCCGCCATGGCCGCCGAGGCTTCAGGTCTGCGGGCGGTCCTCGCGCGTACCCTCAAGGGGCGCAAATCCGCGATCGCGAGCGGCACTGCCGACCCCGCCGCGCGGCCCCCCCGGCGCGGGGACGATCCCGAACTGATGCTGTTCGACGCCGATGTCGAAACCCGCGAGCAGGCCACGTCCCATAGCGCCATGGAAGCGCCGTCTCTGGATGCCGCCGACATTTTCGATACACCGGAAGCTAACCGGCCACTGGCGATCGGATCGGGCACGCCCGACATCACGGCGCTGCTCGAGCGGGTTCGGGCGCAACAGGCGGGTCGTTCGAAGGATGGCGGTCCAGACGGCAAGGCGGACTTCATCGCCGCCGCCCGCCGCGCGGCCATGGCGGCGGCGGCCGAGGCCGAAAGCCTCGATGGCCCGGAGCCGCACACCGCGGCCGGCAAGGTCAGCCTCACCGACATGATTTCGCGTCGCCGCAAGCCGATCCTTTTGGCGATTGGCGCGGTGCTCCTGGCGCTCATGGCCTTGCCGCTCGGGCAAGCGCTGACGTCGATTCCGGACTCCGATGACGAATCCGGACCATCCATTATCGCGGGCAAGCCGTCCTCACCGACCGGGAAGCCCGCCGCTTCCGTCGCCCCCACGGCGGATATGTCGAGCGACGATGCGCGAGCGAAGCAGGCTTCCGGGGTTGCGACGCCGTCGACGATGCCGGACGGGCTCGTCCTGCCGACCGCTACTTTGCCCGCATCGCAGGCCGAGAACAGCGAACCGGCCGGGCCGGCAGGGGCGGGCGAAGCCCGCGCGCCCGCAGCCGGCGATGCCATGCAGGATTCGCTGGTGAGCCGCTCCCTGGAGGCACAGGCCGGCACGGCGCCGGCCGCGGGCGCCGCGATCCCGTCCATGCCGGAAACCATTGGTAATGAGGCACTCGCCAGCGCGGCCCGCGATGGCGACCCGAAAGCGTTGTTCGAAGTCGGGTTGCGCTTGATGGAGGGGCGCAAGGCCGAACCGGACGCCAAAGCCGCGGCGAGGTGGTTCATGGCGTCGGCCGAACGCGATTTTGCGCCGGCGCAATACAGTCTCGGCACGCTCTTCGAAAAGGGCAACGGCGTCACTCGCGACACTTCTTTGGCGCGCGACTGGTATGTGAAGGCGGCAAACCAAGGCAATGTGCGCGCCATGCACAACCTCGCCGTTCTCTACGCGACCGGCGTCGACGGCAAGTCCGACCCGAAACTGGCGGCACGCTGGTTCGAGAACGCCGCCGAGTTCGGAATGACCGATAGCCAGTACAATCTCGGCATTCTCTACGCGCGTGGCGCTGGCGTGGAAGTGGATTTCATTGAATCGTTCAAATGGTTCTCCATCGTCGCGGCGGCGGGCGACGAAGACGCCGGGCGAAAGCGGGACGAAATCAAGAAATCCTTGACGCCGGAGCAGAGCAAACTGGCCGAAGCGAAGGTCGCGGCCTTCAAGCCGAAGCCGCGCGACGAAACGGTCAACACGGTCGAGATGCCGAAAGAGTGGACCGACAAGGAAAACGACCCGATCCAAACGTCTTCGATCGACATGACCCGGGCCGTCCGCAACATTCAGGCGATCTTGATCAAACTCGGTTATGAACCCGGGGCTCCCGATGGGATCGCCGGCGCGCAGACGACCGAGGCAATCAAGTCGTTCCAGAAGGAAGCGGGGTTACAGCCCAGCGGCGACATCAACGAGGCGTTAATCCGCGCTCTTCTGGCGCGCAAGGACGGCTAACGCCCACAGGGTCAACGGCCGCGCCATTGACCTTGACACACATCGGCGTTTGACAGGCGCGGGGGTTCGGGCCAAGACGGTTGGGCCCGTTTGTCTTTCTGGCTCCTTCGAGCAAAGAGCCGACCCGCCGTGAACCTTTACCTTCCGATCGCGGAAATTTCGGTCAATGTCCTGGTCCTCATCGGGATGGGGGCGGCCGTCGGCTTTCTCTCCGGCATGTTCGGGGTCGGCGGCGGCTTTCTGATCACGCCGCTCCTGATCTTCTACAACGTGCCGCCCGCGGTCGCCGTGGCGACGGGCGCCAATCAGGTCATCGCATCGTCGTTTTCCGGCGCGCTCGCCCATTACAAGCGCGGGACGATCGACCTGAAGCTCGGCGGCGTGCTTCTCGTCGGCGGCGCCCTCGGCTCGGTGGCCGGCGTGGCGTTGTTTACCCTGCTGCGCCGAATCGGCCAGCTCGATCTGGTCGTCTCGCTTCTCTATGTCATCTTCCTCGGCGGTGTCGGCGGGCTCATGCTGGTCGAGAGCATCCAGTCGATGCGACGGGTGTCGGGCGGCGGCAGCGGCGAATTTCGTCGCTCGGGCAAGCACAATTGGGTGCACGGACTGCCGCTGAAGATGCGGTTCCAGCGCTCGAAACTCTATGTCTCGGTGATCCCGGTGCTGGGCCTCGGCTTCCTGATCGGCATCCTCGCCGCGATCATGGGTGTGGGCGGCGGCTTCATCATGGTGCCGGCGCTGATCTACCTCTTGCGGGTCCCGACCAACGTCGTGATCGGGACGTCGCTGTTCCAGATCATTTTCACGGCCGCGGTCACCACGGTTCTCCAGGCGGCGACGAATTTCACCATCGACATCGTGCTGGCTTTCCTCCTCATGCTCGGCGGCGTAGTCGGGGCGCAATTCGGCGCCGCGGCGGGGCGGCGGCTGCGCGGCGACCAGCTGCGAGCCCTGCTTGCCCTGCTCGTCCTGGCCGTCGGTCTGCGACTCGGCTTCGAACTGGTGATTACGCCAACCGAATTTTATTCCATCAGCTCGCCCACTGGAGAGTGAGGATGACCGGCCGTCAACGCACTCGCACGCACCGCCTCAGCCCATCGTCCGGCTGCATTGCGGCCGCGCTGGCGGCGGTTGTCGCGCTGCTTGTCCCGGCTAGAGCGCAACAGGTGGAAAGTTTCGAAATCGGCCTGTCGACCAACGAGATCGCCATCACGTCGAATTTTACCGGTGCGCGGCTCGTGGTCTTCGGGGCGCTCGACAACGCCGACGCCCGTCTCTTGCGGCAACAACGCTACGATATCGTCGTCGCACTCGTCGGTCCGCGCCGGCCGGTCGTGGTGCGCAAGAAGGAGCGTACTCTCGGAATATGGATCAACCGGGGGTCGGAAACCTTCAACGCCTCGCCTGAATCCTATGCGCTCGCATCGACCCGTCCGCTGTCCGATATCACGCGCGAGAGCCTGCGCGTCAGCCTTTCCCTTGGGATCGACGATTTGCGGCTGAACATCCGCGATCCCGAGACCGTGGGCGCCGCGATGGCCACCGAACCGGTCGGCCAGGTGATCATCGGCGAATCCGCTGTCGACGGCGAGGGCGACCCTGTGGTCAACCGGGATCAATATGCGAGCGCGCTGCGCCGGATCCGCATGGAGTCCGGCCTCTACAACCAGAGCTTCGGCAGTGTCGAATTCGTCAGTCCGACGCTGTTTCGCGCCGATCTGCGGCTCCCCGCCGATCTTCCGGTCGGCCGGCATACGGTGCGCGCCTATCTGTTCCGCAGCGGGGTGTTCATTCGCGGCGATTCGGAAGCGCTGGTCGTGGTCAAGACGGGTCTCGAGAGCCTGATCGACGATTTCGCCACCCGCTACGGCTTTCTCTATGGGCTGTTCGCGGTGGCGCTGGCGATCTTCACCGGATGGTTCGGACGGATCGTTTTCAAGCGGGATTAGTTTACTCGTCAATGACGAACACAGATTTTCAAACGCCCGATCAGTCGGCGCGACAGGTCACCGAAACCCTCTCCGCTTCCACCGCGTCGGTCTATGGTTCCCACAAGACGGCGTGGACGCTCGGCATTCTCGGACTGGTTCCCTTTGTGCTGATGGCGGTGATCTTCGCCTATGCCGGCCGGTCGTTCATCGCTTATCCGATGCTCGTCCTGGCGTTTTCCGGCTATTCGGCGACGATCCTCGCCTTTCTCGGCGGTATTCGCTGGGGAATCGGAATGGTGTCGCGCGCCCACCGGCGCCGTGTGCTGATCCTCTCCGTGCTGCCGTCGCTGGCCGGTTGGATCTTGCTGTTCGTGCCGAGTCCTTGGATCTTTGCCGGTTTCGCAGCGGCGTTCGCGCTGCAAGGTGCGTGGGATATTTTAGTGGCGCGGCGGCGCGAACTGCCCGCCTGGTTCGGCCGGCTACGGCTGGTGCTCACGGGCGTCGTGGTTCTGTGCCAGATCGTTGCGTTCGCCGCGACCTATTGAGGCATATACGGGCCTGCTATCCGTGGCAGAGCGCGCGGAAGCCGATCGGGTAGATGCGCGCCAGACCGATTACGTAGGCCTTGGCGAACTGAAGATCGAACAGGCCGTGGAAGGCGCGGTCGAGCACGTTGAGCCCGCCGGTGGTGACACCGAAGGATGGCAGGATCATTCGGTTGCCGTCGCTGGCAAAGCACGCGCCGCGTGTCGAGCGCCCCGCGCCGGCGACGCGGGCGACCGGATGCAGATGCCCGGAGACTTCGCCGCTTCGATAGTCCCGGCTCGGCTCGTGCCGGAAGAGCCACGGCCCGACGGCGATCTCCGAAAGGGTTTCGCCGCCGATCCGCGCCGGCGGCTCGGGATCGTGATTGCCGGTGATCCAGATCCACTCGCGCCCGGCCATCAGGCGGGCGAGGGTCTCGCGATAGGTGGCCGGCATGAAGGCCGCGCCGTGACGGTCATGGAAGGAATCGCCGAGACAGATCACCCGTCGCGCGTCGTAGCGGGCGAGCGCTGAACCGAGCAGCGCCAAAGTGGCGGCGGTGTCGTAGGGCGGCAGAAAACTGCCCCGGCGAGCAAAGGCCGCGCCCTTTTCCAGATGCAGGTCCGAGACGATCAGCAGGCGCTCCGACGGCGCGTAAAGCACGCCGGACGGGTCGCAGACGACCGCCGCGCCGGCAAGGGTCGTTTCGAGCCCCTCGCATTCGGTTTGCCGCATCCGCCGCGCCAGCGCATTCATTCGCAGTGATCCGTCATCGTTCGGTGATTCGCGTTTCGTTCCTATCGAACCATTCATTCGGGCAAAGGCAAGGCGACACAGAGTCTCGCAACGGCACGGGTTGATTTGAGCGCCGCAATCGGCGATGAGTGCGCCGCACATAAGGACCCGTTCCGCGCGGGTGGCTATGCCGGGCGCCGATCCCCCGGCCAATCCAGACGTATCTTTGACCGAACCGTTCCGCGGCACCGTCGCCCGGTCCGCCGCGGCGATTTGGCGTCCAGATGTCTTCGGAGCCGATGTTCTCGACTCGCAATCTTTATGCCGACTGGTTCGGCAATGTCCGTGGCGATCTCCTCTCCGGTCTCGTCGTGGCGCTGGCTTTGATCCCCGAGGCCATCGCCTTTTCGATCATCGCCGGGGTCGATCCGAAGGTCGGGCTCTACGCCTCCTTTTCAATCGCCGTGCTGACCGCGATCTTCGGCGGCCGGCCTGGCATGATCTCGGCGGCGACCGCCGCGACGGCTGTCCTGATGGTGACGCTGGTCGCCGATCACGGCCTGCAATATCTGTTTGCCGCGACGATCCTCGCCGGCCTTTTGCAGCTTGTCGCTGGCTTGTTGCGCCTCGGCGACGCCATGCGCTTCGTGTCGCGCTCGGTGATGACCGGTTTCGTCAACGCGCTGGCGATCCTGATCTTCCTCGCCCAGATTCCCGAGTTGGTCGGGGTGCCGTGGATGACCTACGTCATGGTCGCGGCGGGGTTGGCGATCATCTATCTCCTGCCGCGGCTGACCACCGCCGTGCCGTCGCCGCTGGTCACCATCGTGGTGCTGACCGCCGTGTCGCTGTTCTTCGGCTTCGATCTGCGCACCGTCGGCGACATGGGCGAACTGCCCTCGACGCTGCCCTACTTCTTCATGCCCGACGTTCCGCTGACGCTGGAGACGCTGCGCATCATCCTGCCCTATTCGGCCGGGATCGCGATCGTCGGTCTGCTGGAATCGCTGATGACCGCCTCCGTGGTCGACGACCTGACCGACACCGGCTCTAACAAGAACCGCGAATGCTACGGGCAGGGCATCGCCAACACGGTTACCGGTTTCTTCGGCGGCATGGCCGGCTGCGCGATGATCGGCCAGTCGGTCATCAACGTGAAATCCGGCGGTCGCGGCCGGCTCTCCTGCCTGTTCGCGGGCGTGACGCTCTTGTTCCTCATCGTCGCGCTCGGCGATTGGGTGGCGGTGATCCCGATGGCGGCGCTGGTCTCGATCATGATCATGGTCTCGATCGGCACGTTCAGCTGGGACTCTTTCGTCAATCTGCGCACCCATCCGCGCCGCTCCAGCGCGGTGATGCTCGCCACGGTGATCACTGTCGTGTGGACCCACAATCTGGCCATCGGCGTCCTTGTCGGCGTCATGCTGTCGGGCATCTTCTTCGCCTCCAAGGTCTCGCAGATCTTCGCCGTGACCTCGAAGCTGTCGGACGATCGGACGCACCGGACCTACCACGTCCAGGGGCAGGTGTTCTTCGCCTCGGTCGAGGATTTCATCGCCGCCTTCGACTTCAAGGAAGCCATCGACAAGGTCACCATCGACGTCGGCCGCGCCCATATCTGGGACCTGTCCGGGGTCGGCGCGCTCGACCGGGCGGTGATCAAGTTCCGTCGCGGAGGCACGGATGTCGAGGTGCTCGGCATGAACGAGGCGAGCAGCACGCTGGTTGATCGTCTCGGCGTGCATGATAAGCCGGGCGCGCTGGACGAGTTACCAGGGCACTGAGGAGGACGGTATGAGCAAGATTCTCGCGCTGGTCGACGGCTCGCAATACACCCAGAGTGTCTGCGACAACGCTGCCTGGGCTGCCGACCGGCTCGGCGCCCCGGTCGAACTGATGCATATCATCGGCCGCCGGGATACTCCCTCGGCGCCCGCCGACCTGTCCGGCAATCTCGATCTCGGCGAGCGCGAGACGCTGCTCAAGGAACTCGCCGACTTCGACGAGCAGAAGGGCAAGCTGGCGCGCAAACGCGGCCGTCTGGTGCTGGCCGAGGCCGGCGCGCGCCTGAACGAAAAGGGCGTCTCGGCGGTCGAGGAGCGGCTGCGCTCCGGCGATGTCGTCGACACGCTGCTCGAGTTCGAAAAGGACGCCGATCTCGTCGTCATCGGCAAGCGTGGCGAGGCGGCGGATTTCGCCAAGCTGCATCTCGGCTCCAATCTTGAGCGGGTGCTGCGCGCCTCGACAAAGCCGGTTCTCGTCGCCGCCCGTGCCTTCCGGCCGATCCGCCGGTTCATCGTCGCCTTCGATGGCGGCCCGAGCGCGACGAAGGCGATCGGCCATCTCGTCGCCAGCCCGCTCTTGAAGGGCGCGGCCTGCGAACTCGTCATGGTGTCGTCGAAAACGGCGGACGAGCGGCTGGACCGCGCGGCGGAACGCCTGCGCAAGGCGGGCTACGACGTGACCGCGACGCTGGAAAAGGGCGAGCCCGACGAGGTGATCGCCGCCCATGTGAAGCGCGACGACGTCGATCTGATCGTCATGGGCGCCTATGGCCACTCGCGCATCCGCAACTTCCTGATCGGCTCGACGACCAGCGAGATCGTCCGTGCCTGCCTTCGGCCGGTGCTGATGTTCAGATAAGCGATGGGAAGCCTGCTTGGCAGGTCCCGTCTTCTGCCGTTAGGATCGACCAAACGGGAGCCGCCGCGATGGCCGATGTGAAGGAGTTCTCGATTGTCGTGCCAGCCGAGGAGGCCGAGGCGTTGCGAACGGCCGTCGCCAGCGGCGATTACGCCTCCACCGACGAGATCATGCACGAAGCGCTACGCGACTGGCAGGACAAGCGCCACGCGCAGACCGCCGATGCCACGCGGCTGCGGCGCAAATGGCAGGAAGGGCTTGCCAGCGGCCAGCCCGAGCCTCTCGATCTAGCCGCGATCAAGGCGAAGGGGCGAGATATCCTCGTTCGCCGCCGGCCTGGTAAGGATGGCTGAACGTTGGATCGTCCGCAGGCCGCGCGCCGAAGCGGACTTGATCGAAATCTGGCTCCATATCGCCTTGGACAGCCCGCTTGCCGCAGATCGTCAGATCGACCGCATCGGTGAACGCATTCTCGGCTTGGCACGTTTTCCCGAAATGGGGGTTGCACGGCCAGATATCGCGGAGGGCGTTCGCGTCCTGTCGATTCCGCCGTTCCTCGTGCTTTTCCAAGTCGACAGCGACAAGGTCGAGATTGTTCGGATTGTCCACGGAGCTCGCGATCTTCCTTCGATCGATCTGAGTTGACCGAATACTCACCCCAGCGCCGCGCGCACCAACTCCGCCTCCATCGCCTCGGCGAAGACCTCGTCGCGCGCCTCGCCCATGACGCTTTCGCGGCCGATCTCCAGCATGATCGGCACAGCCAGCGGCGAGACCTGGTCGAGATCCTTGTGGACGATGTGGTGCTTGATCCGGGCGAGAAGGTCTGAGACGCGCCGGACGTCGAGAAGCCCGGTCGCCGCATCGTCCCAGGTCGCCCGCATCAGGATGTGGTCGGGCTCGTGCGCCCGCAGCACGTCGTAGATGAGATCGGCCGAGACGGTCATCTGCCGTCCTGTCTTTTCCTGGCCGGGATGGCGCTTTTCGATCAGCCCCGAGATCACCGCGCATTGCCGGAACGTGCGCTTGAGCAGCCAGGAATCGGCCATCCAGGCTTCCAGATCGTCGCCGAGCATGTCCTCGTCGAGGAGGTCGTCCAGCGACAGCTTTCCGTCGGCGATCATCGCGCCGATGTCCCCCTTGGCCCAAATCGAGACCGCGTAGTCGGTGGCGACGAAGCCGAGCGGCTTGGCGCGTGCCCGCTCCAGCCGGCGGGTGAGCAACATGCCAAGGGTCTGGTGAGCGAGGCGACCTTCGAAGGGATAGAGCACCATGAAAAAGCGCTGGCCGTTCGGGAAAGTCTCGATCAACAGATCGTTTGCTCCGGGGATGACCGACTTGCGCTGCTGGATCTCCAGCCATTGCGCTACCTGTTCGGGAAGTGCGCCCCAGCGGGCCGGGTCGGCGAGCATGGCGCGCACCTGTTCGGCCAGATAGGTGGTCAGGGGGAATTTCGCTCCGGCGTAGGCCGGGATCCGGGCGTCCTCGGCGACGGTCTTCGAGACATAGCACTCATTCTCGCGAAGGCCCTCGAAGCGCAGCACCATGCCGGAGAAGGAAAAGGTGTCGCCCATCGCCAGACTCTCGACGAAGCCTTCCTCGATCTTGCCGAGCACCGGGCCGCCGCGGCCGATCGCGCTGCGCGTCTTGCGCCGGATCAGCCGGACGGCCAGCATCGGCGCCTCGATGATGGTGCCGGCGTTCATCCGATATTGCTGGGCGATGCGCGGATGGGTGATGCGCCAGGTGCCGTCCTCGGTCAGCTTGATCTTGGCGTAGCGCTCGTAGACCTTGAGCGCGTAGCCGCCGGTGGCGACGAAATCGACGATCCGGTCGAACGTCTCGCGGTCGAGATCGCGATAGGGAGCGGCCGTCGTCACCTCGCCATAGAGGTCATCGGCGCGGAACGGCTCGGCGACGGCCATGCCGAGGACGTGCTGGGCGAGCACGTCGAGCGCGCCGTCCCTCAGTGGTGGGGTGTCCTGCGCGCCGAGATAATTGGCGTCGAGTGCCGCCTGGCATTCCATCACCTCGAAGCGGTTGGCCGGCACCAGGATCGCCTTGGAGGGCTCGTCCATGCGGTGGTTCGACCGGCCGATCCGCTGGGCAAGGCGGGACGCGCCCTTCGGCGCGCCGACATGGACGACGAGGTCGACGTCGCCCCAGTCGATGCCGAGGTCAAGCGTCGAGGTCGCAACGACGGCGCGCAGCCGGTTATCGGCCATCGCCGCCTCGACCTTGCGGCGCTGGCCGACGTCGAGCGAGCCGTGATGCAACGCGATCGGCAGCGTCTCGTCGTTGATCCGCCAGAGCTCCTGGAACAGCCGCTCGGCCTGGCTGCGGGTGTTGACGAACAACAGCGTCGTGCGATGCGCGCGGATCGCCTCGTAGACCTCTTTCATGGCGTAAGTCGCCCCATGCCCCTGCCAGGGCACGCGTTCCTCGGATTGGAGGATGGTGATGTCGGGCTTGGCACCGCCCTCGACCGTGATCAGGTCGGCCATCGGGGCGGCATCGGCCGGCTGCGCGACGAGCCAGCGGCGCAGTTCGTCGGGCTCGGCGACGGTCGCCGAGAGGCCGATGGTCTGGAGGTCCGGCCGAAGCTGTCTTAATCGCGCCAGCCCCAGCGACAGAAGATGGCCGCGCTTCGAGGTGACCAGCGAGTGCAACTCGTCGAAAATCACACAGCGAAGATCCGAGAAGAACCCACGCGCGTCCTTGGCGGCGAGCAGCAGCGCGACTTGCTCCGGCGTGGTCAGGAGAATGTCCGGCGGTTTCAGTTTCTGGCGCTGGCGGCGCACCTGGGAGGTGTCGCCGGTGCGCGTTTCCAGCGAAACGTCGAGGCCGATCTCGGCCACGGGCCTTTCCAGGTTGCGGCGGATGTCGGTGGCGAGCGCCTTCAGCGGCGAAATGTAAAGCGTGTGGACGCCGCGCGGCCGCGTGCCCGGCTTCGTGGGGGCGCGCCGGTGGAGGTCGATGAGCGAGGGGAGGAAGCCGGCGAGCGTCTTGCCGGCACCGGTCGGCGCGATCAGCAGCACCGAAGCACCTGCCTCGGCACGCCGCAGAAGGTCAAGCTGATGCGGTCGCGGCGACCAGCCGTTTCGCGCGAACCAGTCGAGGAACGGTTCGGGCAGCGAGGCCGCGCCGTCGGGCTGCGTGCCGCCCGGGAGTTTGCTTCTGGCTGTCATGATCCGGATCGATCCCTCAGAAACCCGTCCCACAGCTGCTCGCTGGTTCGGTGCCGGGCTGGCCATTGACGTCCTCGGCCGGGTGGCCATTTGCGCGGTGCGCCCGCCCGATCATCACCCTTTTCCGCCATAAACCAGGAAGCCTGCGATGTCCGTCTCCGATTCCGACACTTTGCTCGACTGCCTCGTCATCGGAGCAGGCCCGGCGGGCCTGACGGCGGCGCTCTATCTTGCCCGCTTCAAGCGCCGCAGCCTGATCGTGGACGCGGGTGATCCCAGAGCCGCCTGGATACCGACTAGCCATAATATTCCCTTCTTCGAACGAGGCATCACCGGCCGCGAGATTCTGGTGCGCGAGCGCGCGCACGCTTGCCATTACGGAGCGGAGATCGTCGAAGGCAAGGTCGTGCGCCTCGAGAAGCGTGACGACGGTATTTTTCACGCCCACGTGGAGGTCGTGCCGGGTGCCAAAGGTCGATCGTTCAACGTGACGGCCCGGAACGTCCTGCTCGCGACCGGCGCCCGTGACATCGAGCCGGACCTGCCTGACGTGCCCGATGCGGTGCGGCGCGGACTGGTGCGCTATTGCCCGATCTGCGACGGCTACGAAGCCCAGCACAAGGCGATCGCCGTTATAGGGCGCGGGGCGCGGGGGCTTGGCGAAGCCGCATTCGTGGCGCGGACCTATTCGCGCGATGTGACCTTCCTGACGCTCGGCGTCCCGATGGAGCTCGATGGCGAGGAATGGGAATTGGCCAACCGACACGGGGTGAAGGTCGTGACTGAACCAATCGGTGAGCTTCGGGTCGAGGGTGACCGGATTGCCGCGATACGGCTGGAAAGCGGAGCCGAACACCGGTTCGATCTCATCTATTCGGCATTAGGGCTAACGCTGCGATCCGAGTTGGCCGTGGTTCTCGGCGCGGAACATGACGCCACCGGGGCGTTGACCGTCGATGAGCACAACCGCACGAGCGTTGCGGGGCTCTATGCCGCCGGCGCCGTGGTGCGTGGGCTCGACCAGATCGTCGTCGCCATGGGGCACGCCGCAATTGCTGCGACCGACATCCATAACCGTTGCGCGCTCCCGACCCAGGAGGAGGAGAAGGAGCGCGCAACGAAAGATCGGACGCGGTCAGTTTCTGGATAGAGCCGTCGGTCCCGCTCTCGGGTGAAGGAGCCGACGATCAACGCTTCCTTACCAGCAGGGCCAGCGCGATACCGCCGAGAATGAGCGTTGCCGCCAGCACGAAGCGCAGCGTCAGCGCCTCGGCGAGAAACAATACGCCGCCCAGCGCAGCGATCACCGGCACGGTGAGCTGCACGATCGACGCACGCGTCGCCGTCAGGCCGGGCAGCGCCCGATACCAGAGGACGTAACCCAAGCCCGACGTAACCGCGCCGGAGGCGATGGCGATGACGATTCCGGCGGTCGTCATGCCGCTCTGGAACGCGGAGAGCGCGATCAGCGGGATCGCCAGCGGCACGGTGCGGATGAAGTTGCCGGCGGTCTCGCCCATCGGGTCCGTTGCCGCGCGTCCGCGTAGCGAATAGACGCCCCAGGCGACGCCCGAGGCGATCATCAGGACGGTTCCGAGGAGAGCTGGCGTCACCAGCGCGGGGGCGATCCAGTAGACGAAAGCGGCGAAGGCGATCGTCAGTCCGGCGATCTCTGAAAGGCCAGGCCGCTCGCCTCGAATCAGGCCCCACGCGATCATCGTCGCCTGTACGGAGGCGAACAGCACCAGCGCGCCGACCGCCGCGCCGAGCTGCAGATACGCATAGGAAAACGCCACGGCGTAGACGAACAGGGCCAGCGCCGAGGGCCAGCCGCCCGGCAGCCGGACTGCCGGGACGGACTTGCGGTTGGCGTTGACGAGCAGCAGCGCCAGCACCGCCGCGCCGGACGCGAGCCGCACGCCGGTATATCCGGCGGCGTCGATGGCGCCTTCGCCGAGGGCCAGTCGGGCAAGGATCGAATTGCCGGCGAAGGCGATCATCGCAAGCGTCGTGAGCCAGAACGTCGATGACATGGGCCGCCTGCCGAATCGGGTGGATCGGCGCGCACTATCGCCGGAAAACGTGGGCCTGCGCCAATCACCGTCCAGCGAGTGCCGCCACCGGGCGCTTTCTCACGGCGCGCACGGCGCTATCTGTCATCGACGATGAAGCCCGACGACCTCCTCCACCCGACGCCCGAAGGGCTCTATTGCCCGCCCGGCGATTTTTATATCGATCCGGTGCGCCCGGTCGCTCGCGCCTTGGTCACCCACGGCCATGCCGATCACGCGCGGCCGGGCAACCACAGCGTTCTGGCGACCCGGCAGACCCTCGACATCATGGCGCTGCGCTACGGCGAGGCGTTTTGCGCCGAACGTCAGACCGCTGCGCTTGGCGAGACGATCCGGATCGGCGACGTGTCGGTCAGCTTTCATCCCGCCGGCCATGTGCTGGGTTCGGCGCAGATCGCCGTCGAGCACAAGGGCCTCAGGATCGTCGCCTCCGGCGATTACAAGCGTCGGCCGGACCCCACCTGCGCCGGCTTCGAGCCGGTCGCTTGCGACGTGTTCATCACCGAGGCGACCTTTGCGCTGCCGGTGTTTCGCCATCCCGATACCCGCGACGAAGTCGCCAAGCTCCTGAAATCGGTCGAGCAGTTTCCCGATCGGGCGCATCTCGTCGGCGCCTATGCCCTCGGCAAGGCGCAGCGCGTCATCAAGCATTTGCGCGAGGCCGGCTACGATGCGCCGATCTACATCCATGGCGCGCTGACAAAGCTCTGCGACTACTACCGGAGCGAGGGTATCGACCTTGGGGAATTGCGGCCGGCGACGGTCGAAGGGGGCGGCAAGGGCGATTTCGCCGGCGCCATCATCGTCGGCCCGCCCTCGGCCTTCGCCGACAAATGGGCGCGGCGGTTTCCCGATCCGGTGTCGTGCTTCGCCAGCGGCTGGATGCGGGTGCGCCAGCGCGCCCGCCAGCGCGGCGTCGAACTGCCGCTGATCATCTCCGACCATTGCGACTGGGACGAACTGACCGACACGATCGACGAAATCGCCCCCACCGAGGTCTGGGTGACCCACGGCCGCGAGGAGGCATTGGTGCGTTGGTGTGAATTGCGGCAGCTGCGCGCGCGGCCGCTGCATCTGGTCGGCTACGAGGACGAGGCGGAGTAGCGAGGTGTCATGACGCCGGGCGCTCGAATCTTGGTGCGCGTTTTATCTGCCGAGGTTCGTGAACGCAGGAACGCATCGGTGTATCGTCACGTTGGTGAAGCAGACAGTCCCGGAAACGCAGGATGGAGTTCCATGACCCAGGTTCACTACGAGGTTGTCCGGCATGACGGCGGCTGGGCCTACAAGGTTCAGGATGTTCTTTCAGAGACTTTCCCGACCCATGATCGGGCGCTCTTTGCCGCTCGGAGCGCCGCGGCGCGGCAGCGTGCGGCAGGCGAGACGATCGGAATCCGCTACGAGGACGCCGACGGAAACTGGCACGATGAAATCGCCAAAGGCGACGACCGTCCGGAAACCGACGTTGAGGATACTGCCGGGGCGCAGTGACGGATTAGCCCGCGGCCATCCCTACCTCGGCGGTCAGGTCCCGCCTCGTGCGCCGGCGCGGCCCAAGATTCGAGGCTTCTCGCGCCGGGGATGGCGCACTCGTTCTGAACCACGCCGCAGCTCTCGACAGTCGGATCGTATTGGAAGGTTGGCTATCCATTCGTTACGGAACGCAGCGCGAACTCCGGAGTTTGAGGTCTGCAAGCTGCGTTCTGATTCTCCTGACCGCCGCGCTGCCACGATCGACGAAATGGGGTGATGAAATGAGCAAGAATTCCGGCAAGAAGGGCAGAGGCGCTATCGAGCTCGGCGGCGTCGAATTTGAACGGGGCGCAGGGGGCGAGATCCACCAGGTCGCCGGCGGCGATGTACCGGTATTGACAACCCAAGGCGGCGTTCCTGTAGCCGACGACCAGAACTCCTTGCGGGCCGGGCAGCGTGGGCCGACGCTGATGGAGGACCAGCATTTCCGCGAAAAGATCTTCCATTTCGACCATGAGCGAATTCCCGAGCGGGTGGTCCATGCGCGCGGATTCGGGGTTCATGGAACCTTCGAGACCTACGAGTCGCTTTCCGACATCACGCGTGCCGATATCTTTCAGCGGGCTGGCGAGAAAACCGATATGTTCGTCCGGTTCTCGACAGTGGCCGGTAACAAGGGGTCAGCCGATCTGGCGCGGGACGTGCGTGGTTTCGCTTGCCGATTTTATACCAAGGAGGGAAACTGGGACATCGTCGGGAACAACATCCCGGTGTTCTTCATCCAGGACGCGATCAAGTTCCCCGATCTCATTCATGCCGCCAAACAGGAGCCAGACCGTGGATTCCCGCAGGCGCAGACGGCGCATGACAATTTTTGGGACTTCATTTCGCTCACGCCTGAATCGATAAACATGGCCCTGTGGATTATGTCCGACCGGACGATTCCACGCTCCTTCCGCTTCATGGAAGGCTTCGGCGTCCACACCTTCCGGATGATCAATGCCGAGGGAAAATCCACCTTCGTCAAGTTTCACTGGAAGCCTAAGCAGGGTCTGCAGTCGGTCGTCTGGAATGAGGCACTCAAATTGAACGGTGCCGATCCCGATTTTCATCGTCGCGACCTCTGGGATGCGATCCAGATGGGTGATTTTCCTGAATGGGAACTCGGCTTGCAGCTCTTCGACGAGGATTTTGCAGAAAAATTTGATTTCGACGTTCTCGACCCCACGAAAATTATTCCCGAGGAGGAAGTGCCCATCCGCATCGTCGGCAAGATGACGCTCAATCGTTGCGTCGATAATTTCTTCCAGGAGACCGAGCAGGTCGCTTTCCAGACCGGTAATGTCGTGCCAGGCATCGACTTTACCAACGACCCGCTACTGCAGGGACGCAACTTCTCCTATCTGGATACCCAGTTGAAGCGGCTCGGCGGCCCAAACTTCACCCATATTCCGGTGAATGCGCCGCGTTGCCCATTCCATCACTTCCAGCAGGACGGCCACATGGCCATGCACAACCCGAAGGGTCGGGCCAACTACGAGCCGAACTCGTGGGGCGGAGAAATGGGCGGGCCGCGTGAAGCTCCGGAGAAAGGCTTCACATCTCACGCCGAAGACGTCGCCGGCGAAAAGCGACGTGTTCGCTCGGAGACATTCGCCGACCACTACAGTCAGGCACGCCAGTTCTATCTGTCCCAGACGCAGACCGAGCAGAACCATATCGCCGACGCGTTCATCTTCGAGCTGTCGAAAGTCGAAACCCCGGCCATCCGCTCGCGGATCGTCTCGCACCTTCTCAATGTGGATGAGGATCTGGCTAAAAGCGTCGGGGAGGGTCTGCGTTTGAAGGAAATGCCGCAGCCCGCTGACGCCGCACGGCCGACCAGGATGGACCTGAAAACGTCGCCGAAGCTGTCTGTTCTGCTCAACGGGCCCGAGAGTTTCAAGGGGCGCAAGCTGGGCGTGCTGGTGACGGACGGAGTCGACGCCGACCTGTTCAAGGCGTTGAAGTCGGCGATCGAGGCCGAGGGCGCGATGTTTGAGGTCGTGGCCCCGATGGTGGGCGGCGTGAAGGCAAGCGATGGCAGCTGGATCGAGGCCAAGCAAAAAGTCGATGGCGGGCCCTCGCTGCTTTACGACGCGGTCGCGGTGCTGGCCAGCAAGGACGGCGCCGAGTCGCTGACCAGGATCGCCCCGGCCAAGGACTTCGTCACCGACGCGTTCGCCCATTGCAAGTTCATTGCCTATTCGCCGGACGTCATGACGCTATTGGAGAAGACCGGCATCGCGTTGGATCTGGACAAGGGCTGTATGGAACTGAGTGCGCCAGAAGATGCGCGGGGCTTTGTCGAGAGCTGCCGCGCGCTGCGCCATTGGGAGCGCGAACCGAAAGTGAAGCCGGCCTGAGAGAACGCCAGCGCCGGAGGCACTGTCAGGAATTCCGTGTGTGGGCGGGCATAATGGGATCGAAGGAGATCGCCCATGGCCCGCCGCAAAGAACC